>LSQX01151337.1_pt1 | contig 122881 bp, 108 predicted proteins | sample 654561 | NCBI WGS metagenome assembly LSQX01 (sample SAMN04489861, study PRJNA283612) | anaerobic digester metagenome | isolation source: 4 biogas reactors fed with cattle manure at either 37C or 55C with and... | place: Denmark: Kongens Lyngby | collected 2014
CGGACGGCCAACTGGAAGCTGCTGGCGTTCGTCACCAGCGCCGTCCTGTGCGGACTGGCCGGCGGGCTCTACGCGTTCGTCACCACCGCCGTCACTCCCGGTGCTTTCACGTTCACCGCGGCCATCATCCCCATCGTCATGATGTTGATCGGGGGGTCCGGCTCGATGTGGGGAGCCATCGTCGGCGCCATCGTCATGACCTGGGTGATCAGAGGTTTCTCGGGCATCCAGCAGTACAGCGGGGTCGCGTACTCCATCATCATGATCCTGCTGCTCATCTTCTTCCCCGCCGGACTGGCCCTGCGCTCCGAGCAGCGCGCGTGGATACGAGCACTCTTCAGCAAGGAGAGACTGCGCGAGCCTGCCCAGTGCCTGGCTGCGGCCGAAGACGACCACCCGGAAGGGCAGTGTCCGACCTCAGTCGGGTTGCCTCAAGCCGCGTCGATCGAGGTTGGGGGCGGCGTCGCAGCCGGGGGCGCGTCGGGTGCCATCACGGAGAGGTCGAGCTATGGTGCGGCCGTCGAGACGCGAGACGCGGGGTCCACGGAAGGGGGCACCGCCGGGTCACCTCTGCTCGAGATCGAAGATCTGTGCGTCCACTTCGGGGGCCTCAAGGCCGTGGACGGGGTATCGCTGCGGGTGGCCGAAGGGCAGATCGTGGCCCTCATCGGTCCCAACGGAGCCGGAAAGACCACTCTCTTCAACGCAGTCAGCCGGCTGCAGAAGCTCACGGCGGGAACGATCCGCTTCGCGGGCGTGGACGTCACCAAGAAGTCGGCGGCCGATACGGCACGTTTGGGCATGGCGCGTACCTTCCAGAACCTACGCATCTACCCGAACATGAACGTCCTCGAAAACGTCCTCGTGGGGTGTCACCGCTATGAACGGACGGGACTGTGGGCCGGAGGATTCGGTCTTCCTCACCAGCGCAGAGAAGAGCAGAGGTCACGGGAGCGGGCCATGAAGGCGCTGATGGTCGTGGGATTGGAGGGTGCCGCTTCCGCTCCTGCCGCTGGTCTACCTTACGGTTCACAGCGTCTGGTGGAGATCGCCCGGGCTCTTGCTTCCGGACCGCGGCTGCTGTTGCTCGACGAACCGGCGGCCGGTATGAACGCTTCGGAGCGCGCCCATCTGGTGGAGCAGATCAAGCGGATCCGCGAGTCTGGAGTCACCGTACTTCTCGTGGAACACGACATCGAGCTGGTCATGGGCATCTCCGAGCAACTGCATGTCCTCGACTACGGGCGTCTCATTGCGGAAGGACGGCCTGAAACGGTGCGGAAGGACCCGGCCGTCATCGAAGCGTACCTGGGAGTGAAGCTCGAGGGCCGCCATGATCTCTGCCTAACCCGCGATCTCACCTCGGACGGCTGTCCTGAGCCCGAAGACCTCCTGGTGGTCGAGAACCTGGCTACGTCTTACGGGTCCATCCAGGCTCTGCACGGGGTCTCGTTCGCCGTGCCCAAGGGCGAGGTGGTGGCCGTTCTCGGTGCGAATGGAGCCGGTAAGACCACATTGCTTCACACCATCTCGGGCCTCCTCAGGCCCAATCGCGGTTGCGTCTTCTACGACGGCCTCGATATCACCCGCATGGCCCCGGACAAGATCGCGGCGCTGGGCGTACGGCAGGTGCCCGAAGGACGGAGGCTGTTCAGCGACCTCTCCGTCCAAGACAACCTGATCGTAGGAAGCTCGGGACGTCGTGACTGGCGGCGCACGCTCCAAGACGACATCGCGTACGTCTACGAGCTGTTCCCGGTTCTGGGGGAGCGGCGGAAGCAGCCCGCCGGCACCCTATCGGGCGGGGAGCGGCAGATGCTGGCCATCGGACGGGCGTTGGTCGGTAAGCCCGACGTCTTGATACTCGACGAGCCGTCCATGGGTCTGGCCCCCCTCATGGTGGAGCGGATCTTCGAGGCATTAGCCCAGCTCAACAAGCAGGGCTTGACCATGTTGATGGTGGAGCAGAGCGCCGAGATGGCCCTCTCACTTGCCCATCGTGGCGTTGTGCTGCAGACCGGAAACGTGGTGGTATCGGGACTATCGCAAGAACTCAGGCAGGATGATCGCGTGCAGGCCGGCTATCTAGGCGCCAGCCGGAGTTGATGCGCGCTCTCATATAGATGGGGAAACTGTAACGACCAAAGACAGGGTACGAGTGTTATCCCGAAGCAAAGAGAGGAACGACAAATGAAGAAGCGTTTCATGTTGGCAGGACTCATAGCAGTGCTCCTGGCCATCTCCCTGGTGGTAGTGGCCTGCGGTGGGGACGGCGAGACGACTACGACTGCGGCGCCGACGACCAGCACGGGTCCTGAGACGACGGCGGCTCCGACCGAGACGACGGCCGCTCCGACCGAGACTACCGCGGGTGGCGGTCCGGCCACCGGTGACCCGGTGAAGGTGGGTCTGATCACCAGTCTTACTGGGCCGAGTGCTTCACCGGGCCTCTCCGTCAAGCAGGGCGCCGAATTGACGGTCAAGTACCTGAATGAGAACGGTGGTTTGGCAGGCCGTCCGATCGAGCTCTTCATCGAGGACGACGCCTCTGAGGTCACCGGTATGGTCGCCGGCCTGACCAAACTCATCGAGCAGACCAAAGTCGATTACTTCGTGGGCCCGTTCATCCAGTACGGGCACGAAGCCGCCCGCGACATGTGCGAACAGGCGAAAATGGTCATGGTCGGTACCGGACCCACAACCTTAGAACAGCAGCAATCGGGGAAGAAGTACGAGTGGAGCATCATGATGAGCTCCGGCCCGGCCGTGCATGCGGACGGTTACGTAGAGCTCATCAAGGCCCACGGATACAAGAACATCCTCGCCATCTCGGATATTCTCTCGATTCATAATGAGACCCTCGATCTCCTGGTGAAGTTTGGCCCGGACAACGGTTTCACGCTCACTAAGATGCCCGACACCTTCGGGTTCGACCAGCAGGACTTCCAGCCGCTCCTCAACCGGATCATGGAGGAGTACAACAACACGAAGCCGGACGCGGTCTTCATCGAGGTCAACCCGGTAGCGGCCCCCGTGCTCTATAAGGGTCTGGTGGCTCTTGGCGTGAAGACGCCGATCCATGGGTCGCCTGCCGCCGCCCACCCGGCCATCTTCATGATGGGCCCCGATGCCGTTGAAGGTTTCTACGTGACCGACTCGGGGGGCATCGTGAACCCGGCGGTTCTGCCGGATGACTGGCCGGTCAAACAGATACAGATGGACTTCGTAGGGCGCTACGTGGACGCCTACGGCCAAGGTCCTGACTTCTTCGCGGCCTGCGGTTCCGACTACTTCACACTGCTGGAAGCCGCCGTTGACGCAGCCGGCGGCGTGGACGACAAGGAAGCCGTGCGGAGCGCGCTCCTCAATCTGACCGACGTGCCGACCCTCCAAGGTCTGCAGACCTTCACCCCGGATGAGACCACCGAGGGTGTCCGCGGCCAGATGGTCGAGTTCCAGGTGAAGGGCGGCCAGTTCACCTTTGTGAGAGGTCTGAACTAATACATCCCCGAGTGATCGCGCCTTTTCCCCCGAGGTTGCGATCCAACCATAGCGGGGCCGTAGTCGGCGGCTGTGCCGCCGACTACGGCCGCCGCACCCGTCAGCCGGACTTGCGCAAGCGCGAAGAAGGAGAACGATCTAGGGGCCGCTGTGAGGAGGAGCCAATGAATACCATCATCGTCAACAGGGAGCTCTGCAACGGCTGCAAGAGGTGCTTCCAAGCCTGCTTCATCGACGTCATCAAATGGGACGCCGACGCAAAGAGGCCGGTCATCGCCTACCCGGAAGAGTGCGTGCAGTGCATGTTCTGCGAGCTCAACTGCGACCAGGGCGCCATCAAGGTGCACCCCAAGTACGAGTCGTACCTGTTCCCGCGCGAGAGCCTGGTCTGACGAGGAAGGACTGATCATGAGCGAACGTATGAACACCGACGTCCTTGTCGTGGGAGGAAGCATCGCCGGTCTGGTGGCGGCCATTACCGCCAAAGAGCAGGACCCCGGCCTCGACGTGACCGTGGTGGAGAAGTATTCCAGCGGCTACTCGGGCAAGGCCAACCGAGGCGCCGGCATCATGCTGATCCTGGGCGACCACACTCCCGAGGAGTTCGCCCAGTTCTATCTGAAGCATATCGGCATGTACCTCAACAACCAGACCACGTTGCTCAAGTACGCAAGCATGTTGAACAGCGGCGCCGAAGCCATCGAGAAGTGGTCGGGCAAGGTCGACAAGGACGAGAGCGGCAGGTTCCGCAGCCTCAAGTGGGCGTCCAAGATCGTGGGGAAGAAGGAAGACGGCAGGCCCATCTTCGACCAGAACGTGCCCTACCCGTGGACCCTGGTGGCGATCGACCTCGACTACATGCGCGAAGTCCGCAAGTACGCCCGCAAGGCCGGAGTGAGGTTCGTGGACCGCACCGGCATGGTGGACCTACTCACCGACGGCGGCAAAGTGGCCGGCATAGTGGGCTACGATATAGATAGCGGTGGGCAATGCGTGTTCGGGGCTAGAGCGGTGGTCTTGGCCTGCGGTAACCAGTGCTACCGCATCATGCCCATGTGGTCGGCGGCCCGCGGGGAAGGCGTAGCTGCGGCCTTCAGGGCGGGCGCCAAGTTCGCCAACTGCGAATTCGGCTCTTTCTACAACTGGACCAACCTCGACCACTTCGAATCGGACATGGGCGTGGAGTACGCGCTCTACAACGACAAGGGTGAGAACGTCGGTCGCCCGCTCATCAAGGAGATCCATCCCGACATCAGCGCCGACGTCGTGGCCGAATGGTACAAGCAGACCGTGGCCGGCAACGGCCCTCTGCATTACCGGATGCACGAGAATCCGTTGATGCCTTATCTGACCTCGGTACTCGGCTCGGACGCTTATCACAACCGGCCGTATGCCGACCGCTTCTGGGGTTATCTCTTCTTCAACGCTTTCTCCCAGCAGACGAACGATCACGTGGTGCCTGGTCTGGTGGGTGAGTTCGGCGGGCTCTGGGTGGACGAGAACATGGCCACCACCATCCCGGGCCTGTACGCGGCCGGTGACCTGTGCGTGCAGGGTTCGCGGGCGTGGGGCGCCACGGCGCAGCCGGGGCGCCACCGAGGGTCCGGCATCGGCTTCGCCACCTTCTCCGGCCGGGTGGCCGGGCCGTTCGCGGCGGGCTATGCGGCCGGCGCTCAGGCGCCGTCTCTCCAAGACGAGCAGATCGAAGCCATCGACAGGCGCGTGACTGCGCCACTCAAGAGCTCAGGCACCATGAGACCCATGGAGATGGTGGCCGAGATCCAGAAGGTCATGCAGCCGTTGGGCAACAGCCTCTACCGGCACGAGGACCGTATGAACAAGGCCCTCGCCCGCGTGGAAGAGCTCAAGGCGCTTCTTCCGCAACTGAAGGCCGACGATCCGCACCATATGTTCGGCGTCAACGAGTGCGAGGCCACGCTGTTGTGCGCCGAGATGTTCTTCAAGGCCTCGCTCGAGCGGAAGGGATCCTTGGGCTGGTTCCTGCGTGAGGACTACCCCGAGCCGAGCAAAGACGGGCTGCAGTGGATCACTGTGCAGAGCAAGGACGGTCAGGTGTCGGTGGGCAAGGAACGGGTCCCGCTCGAGACCTATCCGTTCCGGCCGTGACCACGATGCCGACTCCATGGAGGATATGACCATGTCGCACGATACAGGGACCACGAAAGAACTCCGCCCTCTGCGCCCCGATCAGGAGGCGCTTCCGTACGCCAAGTACTACTACCGGCCGGTGGCGCCGCCCAACCCGAAGCTTATGGCGATCCTCAGCCGAGGACCTATGGACCCGGCCAAGGCGCTTCTGCCCGAGAACATCAACGACCTGCTCGATCCCGGTTACCACGAGGTCGAGACCGGCTATTGCGTCCTTGACAACGGCGCCGGATACGCAGCCATCAACAATGTTTTCCCCGGCAGCACGGTGGAGATGATGCAGTGGTGGTTCGCCTGGCATGCCGCCGGCCCCGGGCTGCGTTACTCCATATGGTTCCCGCCGGGCCACGTGACCATCGCTGTGAGCGACCAGGCTTATGCCAAGCTGCACGACCCCAACATCCCCCTGGCGGAGAAGTCGCAGAACATCGACCACTTCGTGCGTGAGGACGTGGGCGGCGGCGTAGAGGACATCATCATCAGTTTCCTCGATCCTCAACAGATGGGGTTCGACATGAGCCGTTTCCACGAGCCGGATGTGCTGGCGGTGTTCGGGGGCTACGGGGTATCGGAGTCCAGTGAGCGCCGAGGCATGAAGTCGCCCGCCATCATGTGCCATTTCTGCCGCGCCATCGAGGGCGGTGTGGAGTTCCGCACGCGTTTCTGGATGGGATACCGCATCAACAAGGGCAAGGCCATGTGTACGCTGCCCCCGGGGGTCCGCGTCCCTATCGAGGCGCCTATGGGCTTGGCCTTCCACAACGTCATGGAGTACTCGAACCTGGCGTCGTTCTTGCCCGAGATCTATGCGGAGTTCGGGCCGGAGATGTGATCCGCGCTCGAGGCGGATACATGAAACACGGAGCGAAGGCCATGGTGGACTCGCTCTAGGAGTAGTGGACCGGGTGTCGGGACCGGCCTGCAAGAAGAAGGTGTGAAGATGCGACCCATGACCATATCTCAGCTGGAGCACGAGACCGGCGTCGGTCGCAGCACCATCTACTTCTACATCGGCGAAGGACTCCTTCCGCCCGCTCAGAAGGCCAGCGCCACGCGGGCCATCTACAGCCGTTCACACCTGGAACTCCTGCAAGAGATCAACCGGCTCAAGTCCGCGGGACTGTCTTTGAAGGAGATAGCCGCCAGGCTGGCCGATCGCATCGAAGCGGCGTCGGAGGTCACCGTGGATCTGGTGGCCAAGCAGAACGAAGACACGCAAAACGCCATCCTTCAGACCGCGGCCCGTTTCTTCTCCCAGCGTGGATATGAGGAGACCCGCATCAGCGACATCTGTAGGGAGGTGGGTGTCACGGCTCAGCTGCTCTACAGCCATTTCCCCAGCAAGAGACATCTTTTCATTGCCTGTTTCGAGGTGTATTTCAAGTGGATGAACGCTCGAGTGGCCGGCCCTATCGAGCAGACCGCCGACTCTTCCGCCCGCATGGCATGGCGGGTCTGGGCCGGATTGGGTATGCAGGCCCTCAGTCGTGATCTGCAGGCCATGGCGCGGGTTGAGGCCTTGCATCGCGAGAGTGAGCTCAGTTCCCTGGTGCGCGATGTGTACGAGAGGATATTGGCCGGCGCAGCGGATGAGCTTGCCGCGGACCGGAAGGTCGGCGCGAACCCCGGGCTGTTCGACGATGAGCTCGTGTCCCACGGTCTGCTGGGTGCGCTCGAGAACATGTTGATGCGCATGTCTTGGGATGACAAGTACTCCAGATATGAGGTGATGAAGAGCGTGCTCGCCATCTTCCTGGCGGTCCGTGCCGCATACGCGGGGCGTGTCGATCTGACCGAGGATTGGGCGCGCGTCGCCGGTCTGACAGAGGGATTGGTTGCGAGCGTACCTATGCCGGAGGACGCGCCTCCGGCACCGAGTCAAACAAACGAGTGACGGTCGAAGAAAGAGGATTGATGAAGATACTAGCTATTTCTGGGGGAAGTAAGAACGGCACCAACGACCAGATGGCCAAAGAGGCCCTGATGGGCGCCAAAGAGATGGGCGCCGAGATCGAGTTCATCCATATGCTCGATCTCAATCTGGTTCCCTGCAACGGCTGCGTGTCGTGCGTGACGGGCAAAGACGGGGTCTTCGCCGGCGGTTCGGCGCGCTGCGTGCGCAAGGACGACCTCAACTGGCTCGAAGACAAGATCTACGACTGCGATGGCGTTATCTTCGTCATGCCCATCTTCGAGAAGGGCCTGCCCGGGTTCTTCCGAGCCTTCCAAGACCGGTTCGCCGGCCCCAGCCACGACATCGGCATGCTGACCATCGCCAAGAGCATCTGGGAGCAGAAGGGTTCCCCGGCCGGCGGCGGTCCCGATCCGCGGGCCTTCAAACCACGCTTTGCTACCTACATCGGCATCGGCGGCAGCGACTGGGCCTGTCGGATGTCGGCCGACTTCAACCTGTTTGGTATGGTACAGATGTGGAAAGTGGTCGACGACCTGGTCTTCACTTGGGCCAAATCGCTTACCATGGAGGACGACCGGGTGGCGCAGATCCGAGAGGCCGGCCGTAACATCGCGAGGGCGGCCGCCGATCCGGCCGGTTACAGGTATCTCGGCGACCCGGGCATCTGCGCCAACTGCCATTCGCGCCTGATGTATCTTACAGATGACGCGAAGACGGTCGAATGCAGCGTTTGCGGCATCAAGGGTGAGTTGGTGATCGAGGACGGCAAGATCAGGTTCGTCTACCTACCCGTGCAACTGGAGCACGCCCACAACACCGTGCCGGGCAAGATCAAACACGTCGAGGACATCGGCAAGAATGAAGGAGCCTTCGCCGCCGCCAAGCAGACCGACGAGTACAGGCGACGTGCTGAAGCGTACAAAGCGTTCATCCGGCCGAGCAGGCCGGAGAAGTAGCCGGGGCGTTGGTCGGCATCGAAAGGAGTCATGTTGTGGCCTACTTCCCTTCCTTTCAGCCCATGCGGAGCTTCATCCTCCAGAACTTCCGCTCCGACAACGACCGACCCAGGATCTGGCGTTGGCTCTACAAGCAACACGTGCCGGAGAGCATCTCGCAGTTCATGCCCTACTGCACCAAGTACTGCACGTACCACGCCTTGCCGTTGCCCGAGGGAGCCCTCGATTTCGGCACGTACAACGGGATGATGACCGAGCATTACTGGCTATTCAACATCTTCCAGAACAAGGGCAGTGCGCACTCCACCGGTCTGGCCTTCGGCGAAGAGTATCCCGACGACTTCATGGAGATGACCTGCCAACCGCCCAGCGATGTACTGAGGCAGTCTGGATGGCAGGGGAGCCGCGACGGCTACCACCCCGTGGTCTTCTCCTTCGCCCCTGTTTTCTGGGAAGACGATTTCAAGGGGGCCGGCCGTCTGACGGACGCCGGCTCCAACGTCCGGTGGCTGTTCATGCTCAAGTACCCGGACGGGGTGCCCATCGACCAGGGCGACGTCTGGTTCAAAGAGGTCTTCGCTCCTGAGGTGTGTGCGAACCAGGAGGTGAGCCGCTTCATCTCCAGCCGCCAGTTGGACGATCCGCGCATCAACCCCTTCCAACGCATCACCGAGATCTGGTTTGATGACAGTGAGGGCTGGCGCAAGGCCTTCGTGGAGAAAGCCGGGCAGTACACCAAACCGTTCTGGGCCGCCTGGGACAAGCCGCCCTACTTCGAACCCTTCAAGGACTTCGTGGGCGTCTTCATCCTTGACCGGCCCGATTCTGACCACCTGCAACAATGGCGGGGTTACATCACAACCCGCTGACCGAGAGAGGAGAAGGCATGGGCACACCTAACGTATTCACGCCGCGTAAACAGGCGCTGGCGAAGAACATCGAACACATCGGCTACCACGATCTGGGTGGCAGACCCGGGTTCCAGATGGCCATGCAGGAGGTCGACGGGCGCTACTATCTGTATGCTGCCACCTTCAAGCATGCGGGGTGGCACATACTCGATGTGACCGACCCTGAGAAACCCGACCATCTGAGATTCATCCCCGGGCCCGACCTGCCCGGACAGGGCACTCCCAAGATACAAGTGGCCGGCGGCATCATGGTCACGGCACTGGGGGGGACGTTGCCCCGTCTGCATGGCACTGAATGGGGCGACCCCTTCGAACAGGGAGTGATCATCTGGGATGTCAAGGACCCCGTGAATCCCAAGAAGCTGTCGCAGTGGGACACGGGCGGCATGGGCGGCGTCCACCGCTTCTACTACGACGGCGGTCGCTATGTGCATCTCTCCGCTACGTGTAAGGGGTTCCGCAACTACATCTACCGGATCCTCGATATCGCCGACCCCACCCACCCGGTGGAGGTGGGCCGCTGGTGGTGGCCCGATCAGTGGGAGGCCGGATACATCGAAGAGAAACACGGCCCGGACTTCGATCCCGAGATGGCCATGCTGAACAGCGCCGTGATGCACGGGCCCGCATATCCCAAAGGCGACTTGGCCTACGTGAGCTACATGGGCGCCGGCATGGTCGTTCTCGACATCTCCGACATCAGCCTGCCGCGGCTCGTTGGGCAACTCAAGCATCACCCGCCTTTGGCCGGAAAGCTGGCGGGCGCCCGCTGCCACACCGTGCTGCCGCTCTCCCAGCGTGATTACGCCGTCATGACCAGCGAGGGCGAGCGTTACCCGGTGTTCGACGAGTCGATCACGCGTGCCTCAGGTGCTCAACCGATGAATTTCATCGGCATGGTGGACATCTTCGACCCCACCGACCCCACGTTGATCTCAGTGTTCCCCTATCCCGAGATCCCCGAGGGATGGCCGTACAAGAACTTCAATGAGATCCCGGGGGTGGGCGCCGGACCGTTCGGGCCGCACAACATCCACGAGCCGCACTCCCACCCGGCACTGGAGGATCGCAACGACCGCGTCTACTGCTGTTACTTCCATGCGGGCTTGAGGATCTACGATATCTCCGACGCCTACGTGCCGCGCGAGATCGCCTATTTCATCCCGCCCGATCCAGAGAAGTGGCTGTTCACCGACAGGGCCGGCAACAACATATTCCCCGGGCCTCGCATCGCAACCACCGAAGACATCGTGGTGGACAACAGAGGCAACATCTTCATAGATACCTTCCATGACGGTCTCTACGTGCTCCGCTGCACGGTGTGACGAAGGGTATCTGCGCCTAAGACCGGGTGCGACGGGCTCCCGGCCGACTCAGTTCAGGCCCCTTCGATGCGGTGGGCGACTTTTTGCGGGGTCCGCAAAGGCGTGATGCTCGACTTCGCCAAACAAGTTCGAGATGCCCGACAAGGTGAAGAAGGCGGTCGAGGTGGGCACGGACGCCATGATCGCCCTGGGCATCTCCAACGCCAAGCGGGCCAAAGGCGACCGGGTGGCTGTGTTCGTCATGCGTTCCGGCGCCAGTTTCCTCTCGCCTAGACTCTTCGACGAGATATCGTTCCCGTCCATCAAACGGATGGTGGAGGGCTACCACGATGCCGGTCTAACGGCTCGGGCATACTCAACGGCTGCGTAGACAAAGGAGCTCCGGCCGGCGTAGGCCGGCCGGAGCGTCGTCCTTGTTCCACAGCGAGTCGCTTGGACTCGGGTCCTCAGCCTACAACGAGTTACCCAGGTTCCAGCCTGCCTTAGTGGCATCCGGGATGACCGCCGGGCTGTCGCAGTCGCCGATGGCGTAGATCTCCGCCACCTTGCCCTCGGCCCGCTCGGCTATCTCCTTATTGGGTGAGAAGGGCAACACCGGGATGATGGTCTTCGCTTCGAGCAGGCGGGTCTTGCCTTCCTTGGTCTCGACGGTCACGCCTTCTTTCGAGAACTTGACCAGCTTGACTCCGGTAAGCCGCTCGATCCCCTTCTTGTCGAACCAATAGAAAAGGCGGGTCTTGCGCTCGGGCACCAGCCACTCGCCCAGCTCTTCGCCTTCCTCGACGATGGTCACTTTGCGGCCTCGTTTGGTGAGGAACTCCGTCAGCTGGCAGCCTTGGATGGCTCCGCCGACGACGACCACCTTCTTGCCCACAGGCATCCAGAACTTCGTGAGCCAACGGAGCATCTGGGGCCCAACCAGGGCGATCATGAACTTCAAGAGACCGTAGAGCTCGTCTGTCTTGACCACGTTCTTGAGCTCATAGCCGGGGACGTTCGGCTTGGTGGCAACACCGCCGGCGGCGACGACGAGCACATCGGGCTTCTCGTCCGCCAAAGCGGCGTCGTCGAACAGCTTGCGCATCTTGATCTTGACGCCGTTCTTCTTGATCTGGGTGCGGAAGAACTTGAGGAACTTCGGGAGTTCCTCGATCTCGAAGCCCTTCACCATGGAAGCGAGTGCAACCGCGCCGCCCAGATACCCACCACTCTCGTACAGAGTCACATCGTGCCCACGAGCGGCCGCGACGCGCGCCGTCTGCATCCCGGATGGGCCGGAGCCGACCACGACCACCTTCTTCTTCTTGGTGGCCGGAGGCTCCATCTCATACTTGTCGGTGCCGAAGCAGGCGTTGATACGGCAGTACCGCGCCTTGTTGTAGTTCGCGTTGCAGGTGCCGCAGTGGGTGCAGGGTTGTATGTCTTCCTCGCGCCCCTCACGGACTTTGTTGGCCCAGTCGTGATCGGCGAAGAAACGACGGTTGATGCCGATGAGGTCGGCTTTGCCCGTACGGATGATCTCGTCGCCCGAATCGGCGTCGATGAGGCCTACCGTCATGACCGGGATCTTGACGACCGACTTGATGATCGGGGCCAGTGGAACCTGGGCCAGTGCTCCGTGATGGCTCCAATCCAACTCCTTAGGGAAGTCCTTGAGTGGGATGTGCGGTTCGGGGTAGAACATGTTCTCCTGGTTGTAGGAGCCCTGGTGCATGCCCGCCCAGTGGGAGCGCACGTGCAGTGAGTCCACACCCACCGATTCGTAGATCTTGGCGATCTCCTTGGCTTCCTCGATGCTGAGGGCCTCATCGTTGGGGAGACCCACCTCGACCGCGTTCATGAGGATCTGCACGGGGAAATCCTGGCCGCAGCGCCTCTTGATCTCCTTGATCACATCGACGATGAACCGGGTGCGGTTCTCCATGTTCTGCGGACCGTACTTGTCATCGCGCTTGTTCCAGAAACGCGACAAGAAGCTGTGGAACAGATGGTCGGCCGCGGCGTTGATCTCGATGCCGTCCCAACCGGCGGCCTGCAAGCGGGCGGTGCCGGACGCGAAACGGTCGACCAACTCCTCGATCTCGTCGATGGTGAGCGCATGGGGCGGTTTTTCGTCATGGACGTCGAACGGCGAGGGATAAGTCACCGCCGAGGCGGCGCAAGGTTGGGCGATGAGGGCGTAGATGCCGCTCCACGGACCGCGGTGGTAGAGCTGCGTGAATATGGGGCAGCCGTATTTGTGCACCTCAGCTGAAAGCAGAGACAGATTCTTGATGTACTTGTCGTCGTCGATGCGGAAGCGTCTGTCGTCGTCCTCAAGCAGTGGCCATTCCATGGCGGGGGTCTCGGTGATGATCAGGCCGGCGCCGCCTCTCGCCACCGCGCCGTAGAAGCCCAAAGCCAGACTTCCGACTCGATGCTCTCCAGATTCGAAAAAATAGGTCTGCGCCGCCGTTTTGACGATGCGGTTCTTCAACTGCACCTTGCCGATGTTGGTCGGCGAGAACAGGTGCTCATACCGGTTAGCCACTCTTATGCCTCCGTATCTACGTCTATCTACTCCCCCAGTACGGCTGAGCGGCCGTACGCTTCCACGGACTTAGAATTGTAACCGAAATGACGCTCATGGTCCTTGCGGGGTTACAGCCCGGACGGCCGGACCTCGACTCAGGCGTGCGTCGGGCAGCAAGAACGCGGCAACGGCTCCCAGGATAAAGGCCCCCGCGGATACCAGATACGAGGGTCCGAGCGAGCCGAAACCATCCTCCAACAGGCCGCCTACGTACGGCCCGAGGGCTTGGCCTGCTCCAATGAAAAAGGTCACAAAACCGAAGGCCGCATAGGCGAGCTTGGCATCGAACCGGTCTCCACAAGCGGCGCCCATCAGGCCGGGTACGCTGAACACTCCCGACCCGAAGATGACGGCTGAGACGACCAGTCCGGCCAGGCCCGGCCGGAACGCGAAGAGGCAGGCCGCGGCCGCGTCGGCCACGAACACCGCGGCAAGTGTCCGGCCCCGACCCATGCGGTCGGATACCGCTCCCCAGAAGACTCCGAACACGAGGCTGGCCGCGCCGGCGATGAGGAAGAGGTTGCCCGCGGTCTCGCTGCTCAGCCCGAGGTCCGTGGTCAGCCGCTTCTGGAAGAACGTGTAGTAGATGAGATACGCGAAGCCGTAAAGGAAGTAGACCGATCCCAGATGCCACGCGTAGCCCGAGCGTAGCACGCTCACGAGATCCGTTCGGACGCTCCTCTTCTGCTGCCTCGAAGGCGTGCTCTCGATAGGCGCCTGATATGGTCTATCGCGTTCGAACAGCGCAGTGATGATCGCCATCACGAGCGCCACCGCCGCGAAGAAGTACCATGCCACGCGCCAGCCTGCGTCGCCTGTGCTTTCGATGATGCGGGGCACCACCGGTCCCGCCACCACGAGGCCGAGTCCGGTCCCAGATGAGGCGATCGCCGAGGCCAGTCCCAGCTGGCGTGTCTCGAACCAGGCCGACATGAGGATCACAGAGGGGGCCATCACCAGGCCGTTGCCGATCCCAGTCAGGAATCGGGCCGCCGAGGCGGTGGCCAATCCTCCGGAAAAGCCGGTCAGCAGCATGCCGGCGGCCGTGACGACCATGCCGATCGTGACCACCTTGCGGGGGCCGAAACGGGCGGCGAGAAATCCGCCCACCAGAGCCATGACCGTGTAGCCCGCGAGGTTCCAGGAGGCCAGCGACCCCGAGGCGGCGCCGCTGAGGTCGAGTGCGATCTGCATTTCAGGGAGGACCGCGCTGTAACCGAAACGGCTGAGCCCCGCCGCTCCGAAAATGCCGAGGAAACCGATGGCCAGTATCACCCACCGGTAGCCGGAGTGGGTCGTGAGCGAGGGGAGGTGGGAGCGGCACCTCATCGGAGCGGTGCGTGTTTGACCGGCAGACGGGGGCGACCGTGGATCAACTGCTCCTGCATAGGCGGCCCACCCTCACGCAGGGCCAAGGCGCCGGCGGCTCCCAAGATGAAGACCCCGCCTGAGAAGTAGTACGTTGGGCCCAGGCCGGAGAAGACGTCGCTGAGGACCCCGCCGAGGTATGGTCCGAAGGTCTGTCCCAGGCCCACGAGTATGGTTACGAAGCCGAGTGAAGCCGAGGCGAGCACGGCGCCGAACCTCTCGTTGCAGGCGACTCCTATCAGTCCGGGGACGGCCGGCCCGGCTGAGCCGAATAGAACGGCGGAGATCGCCAGTGGGAAGGCGGCGGAAGTCGCAGCGAAAAGGACGGCTGCCACGCCGCAGACCACCAGGGTCAGGGCGACCGCCCTCTTCCGCCCGATCCGGTCGGAGACGCTGCCCCACAGGGCTCCTCCTGCAAGACCCGCCAACCCCAACAAGAGAAAGAAATAGCCCGCCTCAGCGGCGCTGTAACCGAGGTCGGAGGTCAGGCGTTTCTGGAAGAACGTGAAATAGATAAGGAAGCCCACGCCGTACAACATGTACACCAACCCCAGATGCCAGGCGTATCCCGAGCGCAGGATGCTGCGCAGATCGAGGGCGGGAGCCTTCATCCGGGTGCGCAACGCCCGCGGAGCCGATCTGTCGAGCTTGATGTCCAGACGTTTCGGGGTGGGGTCGTGCGGACGGTCGCGTTGGACGATGACGTTCACGACGGCCAGGGCGATGGTGATGCCTGCGAAGAAGTACCACGCGTGGCGCCAGCCCTCCTCTCCCCCGGCGGTGATGATGCGTGGCACGGCGAGACCCACGATGACCATGGCGAGCGAGGAGCCGGCACTCACAATGCTGGATGCGAAACCCAGCCTTCCGGATTCGAACCAGGCGGCCATGAGCGTGACCGAAGGTACGAGGACCATGCCGTTGCCCACGCCTGCCAATAGTCTTCCCACGGAGGCCAGAGCCAGGCCGTCGGCCAGACCGGTGACCATCATGCCGGCGGCCGTGATGGTTATGCCGGCGGTCACCACCCTGCGGGCGCCCAACTTGGCCGCCAGCACTCCGCCCACCGCCGACATGATGGTGTAGCCGGCGAGGTTCCACGAAGCGAGCGATCCGGCCGCCGCACTGTTGATGCCGAGGGCGTCCTGCATAGCGGGTAGCACGGCGCTGTAGCCGAATCTGCCGAAACCCAAAGCGGCGAAGACGCCCATGAAGGCCATGGACAGGACGACCCAGCGGTATCCAGGACTCCGCGTCGGGCGCAACGAACTCCTCCTTCCGGGCCGGCCAAGAACAGTAGTCCCTTTATAGCAGCTATGAAGGAGCGGGCCACAGCCCGGCGGGAGCAGTTCCGTGGCGTCTGTGCTACATTCGACGAGTGAAGCCGGTCGACGACCCTGTTCTCTGTCGCGGGACGACGTGCAGCACGAGCCTGTCATCAAGGCCGCTCTCCTGGCCCTGCCCGATGGCCTGTTCACCAGAGACAGACCTATCATCTTCGCCTGCCACGGCTATCCCTGGCTTATCCATCGGCTCACCTACGGCGGCTCCGGCAAGTAGGCGACGGTGCGAAGCACCGCTACCAGTCGGGCCCCCGCCATTCGAACAAGTGCAGGGCGTCGTCGATCACCGCAGTGACTCTGGTCGCCGAAGTGGCGATCGCAGGTGAGAAATAGGGGACCACGGTCGTCGTAGCCAGCACGTGTTCCAGGCCTGTTGTATAGCCTCGCGTGAGTATCTCGTAGCTTGCGTTCTCGCCCGTCTCCCGGGAACGGAAGTAGGCGGCGTAGGTGGGGCCGGCGGTGGCGAAGTCGCCGTTGATATCTATGGTATGCGTCGCCATAGTGGTGAGATCCATCATCATGAGGACTTCGTCCCAGTACACGACGATATCGCCGAAAAGAGAGGCCCGCCACGACTCGCGTCCGAGTTTCCGAGGCATGGAGTCATCCGCTAAATCCAGCATGTAGCTGCCGGTTTCGAAGACTCCATGGGGAGCATCGTTCTCCCACGTCAGGTGGGAGGCAGAGAGACTATAGGTCCAGACCGAGTCGCCGAAGGTGAAGGCCGTCGCCGTCGAAACCAGCTGGAGCGGCTCGCCTGCCGGCCGGCCCGCCGCATCCATGTCTACAGCGTAGATACGCTGGTCTGAGTACTCCTCGGGGTTCGTTTCCCAAGGTTCGGCTTCCGTCCAGGTGATCCGCGACCCCGCTACCTGGGGGTAGAAGGGGTCGCGGTCGTCGTCCGTCACCTGCACTCTGGGACCGTTGGGCAGCAGGTACGCGATCACATGGTCGTTGTACGGTTCGTAGGTGTCCTGGTCGAAGTCGCCCTCCCACCAGACGGCAAGCAGCCCGTCCAGGTCTTCTCCCCAGCACTGAGCGGCTCCGATGGGCAGCTCGACGAGCGTCCCCGTATCGAACAGATAGCCGTAGAGCCAGTACTCGTCCTCCCGCATCGTACGTATGAGCAGGGCTTCCTCTGACACCGCCGCCGACATGACCAAGGCATCCACAGGTAGTTCGGGTATGGGCACGGCCACCCAGGCGCCCTCGGAATCGCCGGCCGGGCCTACCGCTACGGCCGGACTCGAGGTGGAGGTGGAGACGGCGGCGGTGGTCGACGAACCCACGGGAGCAGTGGTCGTGGTCTCGGCGCCGGCGGTCGAGGTGGTCGTGGTCACGCCGGTCACAACGGTGGTGGAGTCGTCGTCTCCACCAAGTAACAGCAATGGTATGGCGGCGGCCGCAGCGACGACGATGGCGACCGCGACGGCGATACCGATCCAGAGGCCGGTGCGGTTGCGTTTCGGAGGCGGCGGGGCGCCGTATCCTCCGTACCCGCCGTCTCCACCAGGGGGCGTGGGGACCGGCGGCGGGCCCGGGCTTCGCGGTGCCGCCGCCTGCGCACTGTCACGAGTCTCGACGCTGGCGCCGCAGGACTCGCAGAATCGGGCGTCGTCCGCTATCTCTTTGCCGCAATGCATGCAGAACATCAGTCCAATCTCCCTGATGACGAGGTGCGATAGGAGCAACAACGCAACTCTACAGCATGGTAAGGCGGAGCGCGACGCTGCGGCGGATGTCATCTCCCACTATGATAGCCTCTTGCCTATGGCACACGTCGTCTATCTGGCTTTGGCGGGGTTTCTGGGCGGAGCCTTCGGGTCGATGGTCGGGTTAGGCGGCGGCGTCTTCATAATCCCGGTATTGGTGCTGTTCTTGGACGTTCCCATCCACAGCGCGGTCAGCGCAAGTCTGCTTGGGGTGGTGGCGACGTCCACCACCGGCTCCATCACCTATCTACGTCAGGGCTTGACGAATCTCCGGTTGGCCGTGACTCTCGAAACGGCCCTCTCCGCCGGTGCTCTCACGGGGGGCATCGTAGGTGCGATGCTGGACAAGGAAGCGTTGAGCGCCATCTTCGGCGGGTTGATGGTCATCGTAGCCGTGTACATGGTCTTGCGGCGCAAGGCGGCGCCCGTACCCCCGGCCGAGGGAGAGGAGCTGGGTCGTTTGGGCGCCGGCTACGCGGATCCGGGTCTGGGCCGGGAGGTCACGTATTCGGTGCGGCGACTGCCGCTAGGTCTGATGGCGGGGCTGGTTGCCGGCAACGTATCGGGGCTTCTTGGAGTGGGCGGCGGCTGGCTCACCGTCCCCACCCTGCGTCTGGGCATGGGTGTTCCCATGCGGGCCGCCGTGGCCACCAGCAGCCTTATGTTAGGAGTCACGGCGTGCGCGGGGGCGTTGGTCTATTTGGTGGAAGGGCTCGTGGACCCGGCGACTGCGGTCCCGGTGGTGCTCGGGGTCGTTGCCGGCGCCGTCCTCGGCTCTCGTCTGGCCTCGCGCATGAGGAGCTCGGTGTTGGTGGTCGTCCTAGCCGTGGTGTTGCTTGCTCTCGCGGTGGAGATGGTCTTGGCCTCCGTGGGGGTCAGTTTTCGATGAAGACCCGCCTCGACCAGATGTTGTCCGGGTTGCTCTTGGCGGGTCTGTCACTGGCCATAGTGCTCATGTTGGTCGGCGCGGGACTGGCGGCGACACGTCTCGCGGGCGGGATGGAGCATGCAGGCTCCATCTCCGATCTACCCCGAGCGCTGGCCGCCCTCGAGCCTGCCGGGTTCGTCGATCTGGGTCTGCTGGTCCTATTGGCTACGCCGGTCGCGCGGGTTCTCGCGTTGCTCGTAGGGTTCGCGACTCGGAGGGCGTGGCTGTTCTCAGCCGTCAGTCTGGTGGTGCTTGCGGTACTGGCGCTCAGCGTGGTGATCGGAGTGAGGAGCTAGCGCCGACACCGGCGGTTCGGTAGAATCCCGCCGATGACCGTCTTTCTCCTGATAGTCGCCTTCGGCGTGATCCTTGCCGGCTGCGAACTGTTTGTCAACGGTGTCGAATGGTTCGGGCGCAAGCTGAACCTCGGCGAAGGCGCCGTCGGCAGCGTTCTTGCGGCGGTAGGCACCGCGCTTCCTGAGACGATCATTCCCCTGGTCGCCATACTGATCTCCGGCGGCAAGTCCGGCCACGAGATCGGTATCGGCGCCATCCTGGGAGCCCCCTTCATGCTTTCCACGCTCGCCATCTTCGTCTGCGGTATCTCGGTGGTGATCTTCACCCTCACGAAGAGACGCAAGCTGAAAGTGCGTTATAACAAAGTGATCATGCGCCGCGATCTGGCCTATTTTCTCGTCGCGTACTCGATCGCAGTGTTGTGCGGGATCTTCAACATCGGTTTCTTCAGGTATGTCGTGGCGGTCCTCCTTATCCTCGGGTACGCGGTCTACGTTCGGCAGACCTTGAGGAGCGAGGGCGACTTGGAAGGAGAGTGCCGGGCGCTCTACTTCCACCGGACCGCCGGATCTCCCCAGCTCGGGCGGGTCATCCTGCAGCTGGTCGTGGCGCTCGCCGCAATCATCTTCGGGGCGGACCTTTTCGTGAGGCAGATGATCATAGTCGCGGAGTCTGCCGGGGTGCCGGCCTTGGTGATCTCGCTCCTCATCACCCCAGTGGCTACAGAACTTCCGGAAAAGTTCAACAGTGTCATATGGATGGGTCAGAAGAAAGACACCTTGGCCCTGGGCAACATCACGGGAGCGATGGTCTTCCAAAGCACCTTCCCGGTGGCCATTGGCATGGTGTTCACCGACTGGCGCCTGTGGGGTGGCGGCGAGTGGCACGCAGCCGTGGCGGCCGGGGTGGCGATCCTCTCGGGCATCATTCTCTACGGGCGGTTGCGCTTCTTCAAGGCGGGCTTCGGCGTCGGGTCTCTTCTGTTCGGGGGGCTTCTCTACGGAGCGTTTCTCGGCGTCGCCCTCTGGTCGATCCTCTAGCCGTCCGGCCGGTGGTCGCTCCGGTCTCCGGCCTAGGAGCTCACGAACTTGGGCTTGGGGACGCTCACCGTCCCTCCTGTCGACGCCCTCCCAAGCAGCCACTGCTCCAAAGCCTCTGCTACGCCGTCCCGGAGGTTGCTTGAGGTGATCATGTCGGCCGCAGCCTTGGCCGCCGGGGTGGCGTTGCCCATGGCCACCCCGATCCCGGCCCACTGAAGCAGGTCGGTGTCTCTATCGTCGTCGCCAATGGCCATGGTCTGCTCGGCCGGGATCTGCATGCGACGCGCCAATTGTTGCGCCATCGCCGCCTTGGATGCCTCCGCGGACACCAGGTCGATCATGCCTTGAGCGGTTTCGTACACCCTCGCTCGTCCTTCAAAGACCCGCTTGATGGTGACGAGGGCTGTTATCGCTCTTTCATCCTCCAAGTCGCGGAGGTCTAGAAACACCTTGTGGATCGGCTCTCCGGACTCGATGATCTCGTCAACGTTCCCCACGCCGTTCGGTTCTGAGACCTCGTAGTCGACGATGCTGTCTCTCTCAAGATCCCGCAGGCTGTCCGTGAACCATTCATCATCGCACTCGACGTTCGCGATGGCCCCCAGACCACGCCCAAGAGCAACGATCTCCTCGGCCAGTTCCGGCGGCACGGGGATGTGGACCAGGCCGGCGCCGGCCTGCGCATTCCAAAGTACTGCGCCGTCGCAGGCGATGAACGGGGCCAGCAGTCCCAACTCCTGATGAAGAGGACGGATGTCGCGGGGTGGGCGAGAGGAGACCAGCACTACCTCCACTCCACCCTCCCGCACGTTGGCGATGGTGCGCTTGGCCCTGTCGGAGATATGCCGGGAGCCGGCGAGCAGCGTACCGCCGAGGTCGATGAACACCAGGCGCATCACTCGGCCCGTGCCCACCAGTTGCGCCAAGCCGCGCGCGACATAGTTGAGATGGTGCCGCATGGCCTGGCGCGCCTTCTCCTCGTCGCCAGACCGTATGGCTCGGCGGACGGCGTCGTGCTGCTGCTGCAGGGCGATCGCCCCGCCGGGTTCCTTGTAGAAAGCGCTGAGGATCGCGGCCATGTGGTCGTGCAGTAATTCCACCGGCTCCTGGATGGCGCGCTCGATCAGAGGATTGTGGGTCGCCTGCGCGACGGCTGCGTGGAACGCGACGTCGTCCTCGGGCGTGAGGATGTCGCCGGGGGCGGTCAGAAGTATGGCGAGCCGATGAAGGTCTTCGAGCGTGGCTCTCCTGGCCGCCAACCCGGCCGCCTCGATTTCCACGGCGCTCCGGACCTCCATGAGCTCGATTATGCGCTCGGCGCCCTGTCCGAGAAGCGGAGTGAGTGGGGTGGAGAAGTCCGGCTGGGGGCGGTTGGCGACCGTCGTACCCTGCGCGCCACGACCGGTGACGAGAAGGCCCTGGGCCCGCAACTCCCTCAGAGCCTCTCTGACGGCGGGACGGCCCACTCCCAAGCGGGCGGCGAGGTCACGTTCGGCCGGTATGCGATCTCCGGGCTTGAACTCGCCGGAGGCGACAAGGGCGCGCAGCTGGTCCGCCACTTGATCGGAGACGGTGCGGGGGGTCACGGGGCGCAGCCGGATGTTGTTGTCCATAGGTAAGATGGTAACACCATTACGGCGCCGAACGCAAGCGGGCGAAATCTATCCCTCGGCGCCTTCAGCCTCGGAGAAAGATGTGTCCGGCGGTTGGCCCTCGGCCTCTTTCTTGGCCCGCTTGGCCTTTCGTCTGAATACCAGCCTGGCGAGGACGATGCCGAACTCGTAGAGAACCACGAGCGGGATCAGCATCAACATCATGCTCACGGGATCCTGGCTGGGCGTGATGACCATGGCGATGACGGCTTCCCCCAGGATGGCGTATTTGCGCACCTTCTGCATCTTCTTGTAATCGACGAAACCGGTCCAAGCGAGGAGCATCATGACCAAGGGCAGCTCGAAGACGACCCCGAAGGCCAGCAGGAACAAAGCCACAAAGGTGAAGTACCTCTCGGCCTGGAGAAGCTGGTCGAAATTTTGCTCGGCGTAGTTCAACATGAACCGCAGGCCGACGGGTAGGACGATGTAGTAGCCGAATACGACGCCGCCTAGAAAGAGCCCGGTGGTGGCGGCTGTGTAGGGTATGACGCTACGCTTCTCGGTCTCGTAGAGACCGGGCATGATGAAAGCCCAGAACTGGTAGAGGATGAAGGGCAGCGAGACGATCAGGCCGGCGTAGATGGACACCTTCAGTACCTGCATGAATCCCTCGGTGACGCCCAGGGTGACCAACTTGTCGACCCCGGTGTTCTTGAGCGGGTACATGATGATGTCGAGAACGTAGTTCTTGAGGATGAAACAGGCGATCACGCACACGATGACCACGATCGCGATGTACGTGAGACGCCTGCGCAACTCACCGAGATGCGACATTATGGGCATCGACTTCTGCTGGTCCTTGCTCACTGACATCCTTGGATCGCGGAACCCCTCTTGCGATGCGCGGGTCCGAGCGGAGCGGCGCGCCCGAGAAGTATAGCCCAGTGTCTTCAAGTGGCGTGCAGTCCTGGGCCCGCACATTTGCAGGGCCCGCGATGATTTGTTATCGTCCATTATCTACGGCTGCCGTCAGTGCGGCGGCGTGCGCCTATTGGTTATCCTTCTGAGAGGTGCTCGAGTGGTCGAGCCGACCATCGATCTGTTGATTCAGTTCGGCATCATGTTCGCTATCGGTGCGGCTATGGCGATGGCTTTCGTCGCCATCTCGCACCTGCTCTCGCCCAAGAGCGTGAACCCCAGCAAGGGCGAGCCGTACGAATGTGGAGTGGTGCCCAAGTCCGACACCCGGGCGCCGTTCAACGTGCATTACTACCTGGTTGCGGTGCTCTTTGTCCTTTTTGATCTGGAGGCGGTGTTCATCTACCCATGGGCGGTCTCCCTCCGTTCCCTAGGCACCCCCGCGTTGATCGAGATGTTCGTTTTCATCGCCATCCTTCTCGTGGGGTATGTGTACGCTTGGAAAAAGGGCGTGTTCGAATGGGAGTGACGGATGGGCCGCTTCGCCACGTCGACGACGCCGACGTCCGTGTCGCCCTGGAAGCTGAGACCCTGGGCGGACCCGTTCGCCTGCCCGGGGGCGTAGCTCTGCCGGTACAGATCGAGCGAGTGTTGGGCTTCGGACGCAGCTTCTCCTTCTGGCCCCTGCTCTTCGGCTTGGCCTGCTGCGCGATTGAGATGATGGCTCTGGGCGGGTCGCGTTTCGACATGGCTCGTTTTGGGATGGAGGCCATGCGTGCGTCGCCGCGCCAGGCCGACGGCATGATCGTGGCGGGTTGGTGCACGGTCAAGATGGCTCCGCGGGTAGTGCGGCTCTACGAGCAGATCCCCGATCCAAAGTGGGTGCTCGCGATGGGTTCCTGTGCCATCTCGGGCAACATATGGGACACCTACCACGTAGTCCAAGGCATAGACAGCCTCATCCCGGTGGATGTCTACGTGCCGGGCTGTCCCCCTCGCCCCGAAGCACTGTGGCAGGGTCTTGAGATGATACGCGATCGCGTGAAGCAGAGTCGGCATGCCTACGACGGGCTGCGGCGCATCCCGGCCCGCGACCTGGTGGCTGCAGAGGGCGAGGGGCAGTCATGAGCGCGGCGCGTTTCGTGCAGCCCCCGCGACCGGCCGGCTCTTCCACCAAGAGAGATCGGACGGCGGTTCGGGCCGCGACGTCACTCGCTCCGACGCTTGCGACCGCGGCGGCCAAGCTCCGGCGTCGTTTTGGGGCCCGGCTTCTGGAGGAGGAAGAATCCTTCGGCGAGCTGACCTTTGTCATCGCCCCCGGGGATTGGATGCGCGTGCTGGCTTTCTGTAAGAGCGCTCCCGATCTTGGCTTCGACCAGTTGGATTGTCTGATGGGCGACCATCTTCCCGAGCGTGCCGACACGCCTTTCGCGGTCTTGGCTCACCTGACCAGTCACACGCATGCTCATCGTCTCCGAGTGAAGACCTTTCTGCCCGAGGGCGGCTCACTCCCCACAGTGACGGGCCTGTGGCCGTCGGCGGGGTTCGACGAGCGCGAGACCTGGGAGATGTTCGGCGTCGTGTTCCAGGGCCACCCGGACCTGAGACGACTGCTCACGGCGGAAGATTTCGAAGGTTTTCCACTGCGCAAGGATTTCCCGTTGGAGGGGATCGTGGGTGGCCGGGTCCGCACCGAACTGCGGGGCAAGATCTAGATGAGCGACGTGATCGACAGCGGGACGGCGCAGGCGCGTGATGTGGACGCGACGCCCTCCGACGCTCCACCGCGTCCCACCCTAGAGCAGCTCAAGGAGCGCAAGGCCCGCACCCGGCAGCGTCTGGAGACCGGTGGCGACATAATGACCATCAGCATGGGGCCTCAACATCCCTCCACTCACGGGGTCTTCCAGATGGTGCTCGATCTGGACGGAGAGGTCATCGTGGACCTCCGTCCGGAGATCGGCAATCTGCACCGTGGTGTCGAGAAGCTGTGCGAACACCGCACTTACCACCAGATCATCCCCCTCACCGATCGTCTCGACTACAATTCGGCCTTCGCCATGAATCACGGGTTCTGCGAAGCCGCCGAGAAGCTGATGGGGGTGGAGGTCCCGGCTCGAGCGAGGTACATCCGGACCATCGCCCATGAGCTCTCCCGCCTCGCCAACCATATCCTCTGGTTGGGCGTCCACATCATGGACCTAGGGACCCAGACCTTCTTCGTCATCTGCTTCCGGGACCGTGAGTACTTGCTTGATCTCTTCGAGATGCTGACGGGGGCCCGACTGACCCACTCTTTCGCCCGCATAGGAGGGGTGGCCAAAGACCTCCCCGACGGTTTCGAACAGCGGTGCCGCAAGGTCATCGAGTTCCTGCCCAAACGCATCGCTGAGTACGAGCGCATCGTGAAACACAACCGCATCTACTACAAGCGGGCCAAGGACGTGGGCATCTTCACCTCAGAGGACTGCTACGCGTGGCGGGTGACCGGACCTACTCTGCGCGCGGCGGGCGTCGCCCGGGACCTGCGCAAAGACGAGCCGTACGCCGCCTACGACGAGATCGACTTCGAGGTGGCGGTGGAGTACAACGCCGATGTCTACGACCGCTTCTTGGTCCGTATGACGGAGATGCGTGAGTCGTGCAAGATCATCAGGCAGTGCCTGGACGGTCTGCCCGACGGGCCTTACGTGGCCCGCGACGCCGCTCACTCACTGCCCATGAAGAGAGACGTGCTCCGAGATTCCGCCGCTATGATCCAGGACTTCTACCAGGTCTTTCGGGGGCCGCAGGCGCCCAAAGGGGAGGTCTACCGAGCCGTGGAAGTGCCCAAGGGTGAGATGGGCGTCTACATCAGATCGGAGGGCGGCGCGAAGCCCGCCCGCGTGCGCTTCACCACCCCCAGCTTCTACCACGGGCAGGCCATGCCGGCGCTGGCCGTGGGAGAGATGGTGTCCGACTTGGTAGCCATCTTCGCGAGCGTCGATGTCGTGCTGGGAGATAGCGACAAATGAGCGATCCGGTGGCCCAGCTGGTCTTCCTAATCGTCAAAGCCGTCGCGATGCCGCTTATCATCATCACGATGGTGGCCTTCGCCATCTACTTCGAGCGCAAGTTCGCCGGTTTCTTCCAGGCGCGGGTCGGGCCCACTTATCTGGGGCCGTGGGGCTCCTTGCAGTCATTCGGCGACGTGCTCAAGCTTATCTCCAAAGAGGATGTCATCCCCCTCAGGTCCGATAAGTCTGTGTTCAAGCTGGCGCCCTACATCGCGTTCGTCCCCGCGTTCCTGGTGATGGCTGTGCTGCCGTTCGGGCCGGTAGGGGGCGAGCCCAACCTCTTCGGGCACCGCTTTGACTACGTGATAGCGAACTTCGACGCCGGCGTCGTGCTCTTTCTGGCCATGGGCGCGATCGCCGTCTATGGGGTGGTGCTGGCAGGCTGGTCTTCGAACAGCAACTACTCCCTGCTCGGAGGATTGAGGGCCGGCGCTCAGATGATCTCCTACGAGCTGGCCATGGGCTTCTCGGCGGCCGGCGTGATGGTGATGGCCGGGTCGATGAGCCTGGTGGAGATAGTCGACGGCCAGAAAGGCGCTTTTTGGGAGTGGTACTGGATACCGCAGATCGTCGGCGCGATCATCTTCTTCATCGCGAGCATCGCTGAACTCAACCGTACCCCGTTCGACATGGCTGAGGCCGAACAGGAGCTGGTGGCCGGCTACCTCACCGAGTACTCGGGGATGCGGTGGGGGATGTTCTATCTCGCCGAGTACGTCAACATGATCGTGGTCTCGGGCATCATCTCTACGCTCTACTTCGGAGGCTGGCGGGCGCCGTTCGAGTCTTGGAACGTCATCCCCGGGCCCATCTGGCTTTTCCTGAAGATCTGTGTGCTCATCTTCATCTACATGTGGATCCGCTGGACCATCTTCCGGTATCGGTACAACCAACTGATGTCGGTGGGCTGGAAGGTGTTGTTGCCTTTGTCGTTGGCTAATCTGGCCGTTACGGCCGTCGTCGTGAGTGTGGTGGGTTGACGTGGGCCTGATCGATGTCATCAAGAAGGGCGTCTTTGTCGACATCCTCCGGGGTATGTCGGTCACCGGGACCTACTTCGCCGTGGACAAGATGACGGTGGAATACCCCAAGGAGAAGCTTCAGACCTACCCGCGTTTCAGAGGTGTCCAGGCTCTGCTGGCCGACCCTGAGACAGGTGAGATCAAGTGTGTCGCCTGCATGTTGTGCGCCACCGTATGTCCCTCGCAGTGCATAAGTATCATGGGCGAACAGACCCCAGAAGGCCACAGCCGGCCGGCCACCTTCGATCTCGACCTTTCGCGCTGTATCTTCTGCGGGCTTTGCGAGGAGGTCTGTCCCGAGGCGGCCATCGTGATGACCCGTCACTACGAGCTGTCCACCTTCGACAAAGACGACTTCTGCCTGAACAAGGAGAAGCTCCTCGCCAACCAGGTGTATGCGCACAAGGAACTGTACAGACAGCCGGTGGGCAACGTGGCGCCTTCGGGTGCGGCCGCGGGAGAACCGGGCGGCGTCGGCGACCGCGCCGACGCCAAAGAGGTGCAGCGATGACCGAGAAGGTGCTCTTCGTCATCTTTGCCGTGCTGGCCGTCGCAGGAGGTATCGCCGCCGTCACCCGCAGGAACGTGGTGCACGGGCTGCTCTTCTTGGTATTCACGTTCCTAAACGTGGCGGCCATCTTCTTCCTGACCCAGGCGTACTTCCTGGCGGTCGTGCAGATCGTGGTCTACGCGGGTGCCATCATGGTGCTGTTCGTTTTCGTGATCATGCTGCTGAATCTCCGCACCTTCGAACAGGAAGAGCAGACCCACCGGCGCCAGCGCTGGTTGGCGCTGGCGCTCTCGGTGCTGGTGCTGGCCGAATTCGTCATAGTGCTGGCAGGTGTGACCTTCACCTCGGCTCGAGGTGGTTTCACCCCTGAAGCTATCGCGGAGGCCGGCGGCGGTACGAAGGTCTTCGGCGAGGCCCTCTTCAACAACATGCTGCTGCCCTTCGAAGTAGCGTCTGTGGTGCTTCTCGCGGCGATGGTCGGCGCCATCATCCTGGTGAAGCGGGAGAAGACGGCCGGTGGCGCCACGCGCTCCTGGGAACCGGGCGAAGAGCCCACGCCTGAGGCCGTTGAGGAGGAGGTGTAGCCCGTGGGTGCCACCCCTGCCGACATGCCTATCCCCGTCGACTGGTATCTCTATCTATCGGCAGCGCTCTTCATCGTCGGCGCCGCGGGCATGCTCATCCGGCGCAACTTGTTCATCCTGCTCTTCTCTCTTGAACTGATGCTGAACGCCGTCAACATCAACCTGGTCGGCTTCTCACGCTTCCATGAGGACTTGGTGGGTCAGAACTTCGTGATCTTCGTCATGGCCATCGCGGCCGCCGAGGCCGCCGTGGGTCTGGCCATCGCCACCGCCCTCTTCCGTAACCGCCGGACGCTCATGGTCGACCTCTTCGATAGGATGCGCGGCTGATGGAGCACTACATCTGGCTCATACCACTACTGCCCTTCTTGGCGTTCGTCGTCACGCTGATCTTCGGCAAGTGGTGGATCAAGAAGTCGGCTCATTGGCTCCCTATCTTGGCCATGCTGGGGTCGTTCGGTCTGTCGCTCGCCGCATTCATCCAGATCCGCGGAAGCGAAGAGCCCCTTGTGGTGGAGCTGTGGCGCTGGTTCGCGGTGGGCAGCTTCCAGGTGCCGATGTCGTTGCAGATGGACCAGCTCTCTGCCGTCATGTGTCTGGTGGTCTCGGGGGTGGGTCTGCTGATCTTCATCTACTCCAAGGGTTATATGCACGGTGATACGGGCTACTACCGGTTCTTCGCCTTCATGAGTCTCTTCGCCTTCAGCATGCTGACGCTGGTGATGGCCGGCAACTACCTGCTGCTCTACTTCGGCTGGGAAGCGGTGGGCCTCTGCTCGTACTACCTCATCGGCTACTTCTATCACAAGCCCGAAGCGGCGGCTGCAGGCAAGAAGGCCTTCATCGTCAACCGGGTGGGTGACTTCGGCTTCGCTCTGGGTGTGATGCTCATCTTCGTCACCTTCGGCACTCTAGAGTACGTCGGCGTGTTCGAGCAGGTGGGCGCCGGGGGGTTCCGCGAAGGCACGCTGATCGCCATCGCCCTGCTGCTCTTCATGGGCGCGATGGGTAAATCGGCTCAGTTCCCGCTGCATGTGTGGTTGCCCGACGCCATGGAGGGCCCGACCCCGGTCTCAGCCCTCATCCATGCGGCCACCATGGTCACGGCCGGTGTGTACCTGGTGGCCCGTAGCGCCGTCATCTTCGCCGGCGTACCCGTGGCTCTGCTCGTGGTGGGCGCCATCGGGACCTTCACAGCCATTTTCGCGGCGATCATCGGCATCTGTCAGAAAGACATCAAGAAGGTGCTTGCCTACTCGACCGTGTCGCAACTTGGATACATGTTCATGGCCCTGGGGGTAGGAGCCTGGGCCATCGCCATCTTCCATCTCGTGACGCATGCGTTCTTCAAGGCCCTTCTGTTCCTGGGGGCCGGTTCGGTGATCCACTCCTTGGGCGGCGAGCAGGACATGGACAAGATGGGCGGGCTGGCGAAGCGCATCCCCGTCACGTACTGGACTCTGGTGGCAGGCGCGCTCGCGCTCTCGGGCATCTTCCCCTTCGCCGGCTTCTGGTCGAAGGACGACATCCTGGGCGCCGTGTGGCGCGACGGCAGGTACGTCTTCTGGGCGGTGGGGCTCATCGCGGCCTTCATCACCGCGTTCTACACCTTCCGCATGATCTTCATGACCTTCTTCGGGAAACCGCGGATGGACGAGCGGACCGAGAAGCACGTGCACGAGAGCCCCTGGTCGATGATCGTGCCCCTGATCATCCTTGCCGCGGGCTCATTGTTGGTGGGTTTCCTGGGGCTGCCGGGTAAATTGGGCGTGATCCAGAGCTTCCTCGAGCCGGTGTTCGCGCCCGCGAACCATATCCTGGGCATCCATGAGCACAGCCTGGCAGCCGTCGATTACGTGCTGATGGTGGTCTCGGTGGTGGTCGCGGGTCTGGGCATCGTCCTCGCCTGGTTCATGTATGTACGACGGACCGACCTGCCCGCGCTGCTGGGCCAAAGGCTGCGGCTGCTCTACAAGGTGGTCTACAACAAGTTCTACGTGGATGAGTTCTACGCGGCCACGGTGGTACGTCTTACGGTGGACGGCTCCCGGTGGCTGTGGAAGAACTTCGACGAGAAGATCATCGACGGCGCGGTGAACGGGACGGCCTGGCTGTGGAAGCACGCGGCCGTCGCGGTGCGGCCGCTACAGACCGGGCGGGTGCAGAACTACCTGCTGGGCATCTTCATCGGACTCTTCATCGTGGTGACGGTGGTGGTGTTCCTATGAGCCTCACATTGTTGACCTTCCTGCCCATCGCAGGCGCTGTGGTAATGCTGATCTTCATGCGCGGGAGGCCGAGCGCTTACAAGACGACCGCCCTCGTCACCAGCGTCCTCACCTTGGGGGTGGCCATCTATCTGGCGGCCAGATTCCGGACGGGGACGGCAGGTTTCCAGTTCATCGAGGACCACCGCTGGATCGAGGGCCTCGGCATCTCGTACCACCTGGGCGTAGACGGTATCTCGGTGCTCTTGGTGCTGCTGACCACTCTGCTCACGGTGGTGGCCATCCTGTGCTCGTGGAATTCCATCAAGGACAGAGGGCTGGCCTTCTTCATCAGCCTGTTGGTGCTCGAGACGGGCATGCTGGGTGTGTTCGTGTCGATGGACCTCTTCCTGTTCTATGTGTTCTGGGAGATCCAGCTCATCCCCATGTACTTCATCATCGGCGTGTGGGGCGGACCGAGGCGGGTCTACGCGGCCATCAAGTTCTTCCTATTCACCTTCGTGGGTTCGGTGGTCATGCTGGTCGCCATCCTGGCCGTGGTGTGGTGGTATGCGAAGAACGGCGGCCCGCTCACCTTCGACATCCTGGAGCTACAGAAGGCAGGCTTCAGTGGGCCGCTGGCCGTATGGTCGTTCATCGCCTTCTTCGTTGCCTTCGCCATCAAGGTGCCCATGTTCCCGGTACATACTTGGCTCCCCGACGCGCACACAGAGGCGCCCACGGCCGGGTCGGTCGTCCTGGCCGGCGTGCTTCTCAAGATGGGCGTCTACGGCATGATCCGCTTCTGCATCGGGTTCTTCCCAGAGGTAGCGGTGAAGGCTATGGTGCCGGTGCTCATCCTGTCGGCCGTCGCGGTGATCTACGGGGCCGTCATGTCTCTGGTGCAGCCCGACATGAAGCGCCTGGTGGCGTACTCCTCGGTGAGCCATATGGGGTTCATCACGGCCGGGCTTTTCACCTTCAACCAACAGGGCATCGAAGGCTCAGTGCTCCAGATGGTCAGTCACGGAGTCCTGACCGGCGCGCTCTTCATGATGGTGGGCTTCTTCTACGACCGCACCCACACCCGTCTGATCGAGGATTACGGCGGCATGGCCCGGCCGATGCCGGTGGCGGCCGCCTTCTTCAGCCTGTTCGTTCTGGGCAGCTTAGGACTGCCCGGACTAAGCGGGTTCGTGGGTGAGTTCCTTATCTTGGTAGGAGTGTTCCAGTACGCCAAGGTCTTCGCAGTCATAGCGTCGGTGGGAGTGGTGTTGGGCGCCGCCTATCTCCTCTGGATGTACCAACGGACCATGTTCCAGCAGACTAACGAGAAGTGGTTGAGCCTCAAAGACCTCAGCGCCCGGGAGATCGTCAGCTTGGCGCCGCTCGTGGGAATGGCGGTTTGGATCGGTCTCTATCCGCACACCTTCCTGAATCTGCTTCACGCTCCGACCCAGAACATAATCAGCCAGGTGCAGCCCTATCTCGCCGAGCGCGGCAGTAGCCTGCTCGAGATGGTCGGCTCCCTATTCGGGGGGTTCTAGATGCAGACGCCCGACCTGGTCCCCATCATCCCCGAACTGATCCTGTTGGTGACGGCCTTGATCGTGCTGCTGGTGGAGCCGTTCCTCAAGTCCGATGGGACCGGGCGGATCGATCGGACGGCCTTGATCGCCATCACATTGACCGGGCTGGTCGGGTCGGTGGCGGTATCGTTGGGCCTTTCCGGCGAGGACCGGGAGTCGTTCGCGGGTATGCTCGTGCTTGACTCATGGGCCGTCTTCTTCAACGTGCTGTTCGGGGTAGGTGCGGTGCTGACCGTCCTCATGTCGCCGGGGTATTTGGAGGCGCACCGGCGTCATCTGGGTGAGTACTATGCCCTGCTACTCTTCGCCGTCATCGGTATGAATCTCATGGCCGCCGCGCGGGACTTCATCCTCCTCTACGTGGCCATCGAACTCATGGCCATCAGCAGCTACCTGCTCGCGGCCTTCTTCCGCTACCGTATCCGCTCGAACGAGGCGTCGCTCAAGTACTTCCTGACCGGGTCGTTCGCTTCGGCCATTCTCCTGTACGGCGTGTCGCTTGTGTACGGGCAGGCGGGGGCGACCAACTACTCCGCGACAGGTCGGGCGATGGGTGAGATAATGCAGTCCGCCGCCACCGGCGGCAAGGCCGGAGTGCTCCTCGCCGTGTTCCTGGTCGCCATCGGGTTGGCCTTCAAGGTCTCGGCCGCTCCGTTCCACATGTGGACGCCGGACGTTTACCAAGGCGCCCCCACTCCCATCGCGGCCTTCTTCTCAGTGGGGCCTAAGGCGGCCGCCTTCTCGGCCATGATGGCCGCTTTCGTCGCGGCCTTCCCGGGCGCGCTCAAGGAATGGGGCCTGTTTTTCATCGTCCTTTCCATCGTCACCATGTTGGCGGGTAATCTCTATGCCCTCGTCCAGACGAACGTGAAGAGGATGCTGGCTTACTCGTCGATCGCGCACGCCGGCTACCTGCTCGCGGGAGTGGGCGCCATGGGCTGGAGCGGTAACACACTGCCGGGGCAGGGGGTGATGATCTACTTGGCGGCCTATACCTTCATGAACCTGGGGGCCTTCGGGATCTTGGCCTATTTGAAGGCGCAGATGCCTAAGGGGTTCGACTACTCGCTCAAGAGTCTGGCCGGTCTCGGCCGCCGCTCTCCGTGGACCGCGTCGCTCCTCACCCTCTTCCTGTTGTCGTTGACCGGCATCCCCGGGACTGCGGGGTTCATCGGCAAGTTCTACGTGTTCAGCGGTGTGGTGTGGGCCGACCTCTGGTGGCTGGCCGTGGTGGGAGTGCTGCTCACCGCAGTGTCCGCCTACTACTACCTGAGAGTCGTCATCTATATGTTCTTCCGGGAGCCGGAGAGAGAGTACACGCTCAAAGAGCCTATCGGGGGAGCCATGGCGGCTTCGCTGGCGGTGAGCGCCATTGCCACGGTGGCCATAGGACTCGTGCCATCGTGGCTTTGGGACGCAGCCGCATCCGGATTCGGCGCCCTGCTCAAGTAGGCGGGGAGCGTTTGCGGGGGCCCGGGGGCGCGTAACGGCCGTGGCTTGCTGTGAGAGGAGGCTGAAGGGTGCTTCTGTGTGCCGACTGGGTGCTTCCGATCAGCAGTCCGCCGCTCCCGGAAGGGGCGCTGCTGGTCTCGGAAGGCGTCATCCGAGCGGTGGGACCCGTAGCCGAGTTGCGGGCGCGGTACCCGACGGAGGAGACGCGGGGATTTCCGGGATGCGCCCTTCTGCCGGGACTGGTGAATGCTCACACGCACCTGGAATACTCGGCGTTCAGAGGCTTCGCGCGACCGTCGGGGTTCGGCCCTTGGATGTTGAACCTGCTACGCGCGCGACGCAGGCTGGGTACCGAGGACTATGTCGCATCGGCCCTGTGGGGGGCGTACGAATGTGCGCGTAGTGGCGTGACCTCCATAGCCGACACCTCGTACGACGGATGGCCCGTGGCGCGCGCAGCCCGGTCGGTCGGGCTGCGCGCGCGCGTCTATTTGGAGCTGTTCGGCGTCGATGACGCTCGTCTTCCCGCGACCATGGAGCGCTTGGAAGAGGACATCGAGCGGTTGCGGGGCGAGCGCGGGGAGACGCTGGGGGCCGGGGAGGCCTACCCGGGGCCCTCCCCGGCCCCCTCCGGGCCCGGCTCGGGGGGGCCGCGGATGGAGTATGGGGTCTCGCCTCACGCTCCATACACCGTCTCCGCCCGCCTGTATCGGGAGGCGGCGCGCTTCGCGCGCCGCGCCGGCCTACGCATGGCCACGCACGTGGCTGAATCGCGGGCCGAAGTGAGACTATTGATGCGAGGAGGGGGGCCGATCGCCCATGCCTACCGCGCGGTGGGTCTGTGGAAAGGGAGTCGCTGGAGCCCACCGCGTGTGAGCCCCGTGCGCTATCTCGATGGGACGGGAGCGCTGGGATCCGACATGCTCGCTGTGCATGCCGTGCAGGTGAGCGGCGAGGACATCGCCGTTCTGGCCGGTGCGGGAGCGGTGGTGGCTCACTGCCCGCGCTCGAATCTGAAGCTCCGCTGCGGAAGGGCGCCGGTGGCGGAGATGCTGGCGGCCGGTGCGGTCGTGGGTCTGGGCACCGACAGCCTCGCTTCCAACGACAGTCTCGACATGTTCGCGGAGATGCGGGCGGCGCTTGCCGTAAGCAAGGAGCGGGCGGCTGCGGCCGGAGCGCTCACGGAGGCGGGCTCCACCGCATCGACGCCGACCCCGCTCACCGCCGCGGACGTCTTGCGCATGGCCACCTTGGATGGAGCCCGGGCACTTGGTTGGGAGCGCCTCGTAGGGAGTCTAGAGGTGGGCAGGCGTGCGGACATCATCGCCGTGCGGCTGGGGGACGGCGCAGCCGTCCCCCAGCCGCACGCCCGTCCTCAGGGGCCGCGCATCACAGTCGACGATCCTACAGAGACCTTTGTACGATCAGCGACCGCCGACGATGTGCGGATGACCATGATCGACGGCCGAGTGGTCTCCGAAGGGGACGCGCCGCCGCCACACGTCCTTGCGGGCCTGAACGCGGCGCGGGAGAGGTTGAGCCTCCCGCCTATCTGAGCGCGGCGGCGGCCGGTGGGAGGTGTCGCCTCGGTGTGAAGGCCCGCCGCCGCTCTGGGCTTGTGGCGGCGATGGCACGGATGGGGCATAATCTGTCACGCAATCTGCGGTGGGTCCGCAGGCCGGCTTGCGGGGGCCGGGGATTGCCGAGACCCGATGTGAGGAGACTATTTTGCTGCTGGATCGCAAAAAAATACGGAAGCGGGCTAAATGGGTGGCCTTGATCCTGGCCATCGTCTTCGCTTCCAGCTTTCTGTTCATGGGCGTCGGCTACGGGGGTGCGGGCTTCGACCTTTCCGCGATCTTCAGAGGCGGTGGCGACAAGAGCGAGGCGCCTCAGACCAATGTGGAGAAGTTGGAAGCCGCGCTGAAGGCTCTCGAAACGACTCCCGGAGACACGACTAAGATGCTGGAGGCCGCCACTCTGTGCGAGCAGATGTATGGGGAGAAAGGCGACTCAGCCTATTTGCAGGCCGCCGCCGACCTGATGGAAAGCGCCATCCAGACCGACCCCAGCCTCAAGGATGTCTACATGCGTGTGGCCAACCTGTATCTGAGCAAGGAGTACAACAATGCTCAGGCCGCCGTGACGGTGCTGAACAAGGCGACTTCGGTCGATCCCGCCAACCCTGATCTGTTCCTGAAGCTCGGCATAGCTCAGAACAGTCTCGGTAACGCGGCGGCAGCGGTCATGGCCTGGGAGAAGTACCTGGAGCTCGCTCCGAACGCGGATATGGCCGACGTGGTTCGGGAGCAGGTCGAGAAACTCATCGCCACTACGACCACCACAGTGGGCGCCACCACGACCACCACCCCTTCCTCCACGAGCAGCCCCACGGCTTCGACCACCGGCGACTGACGGGCGGACGGTAAGAGCGCATAGGGAAAATCCTCGCTCTGATGTATATACTGGAGTGGCCTACGTCGAGCGACTACGGCCGGCGGCCATGCTCGGTCCGAGAGATGGAGGTGCAGGTTGAGTCTGTCCATTAGCACCGACGCCCGAGATGGAGCGGTGGTCATCCATGTGGAAGGCGACCTCGATGTCTATACGGCGCCTCGTCTGAAAGAGGTGCTGGACGAGTACGTGGCTGGTGGGGGACGCTTGATCCTTGATCTCTCCGGAGTACACTTCATCGATTCCACCGCGCTCGGTGTGTTGGTCGGCGCTCATCAGGAGACCCAATCGAACGATGGCGGGTTCTGCCTGGTGGTAGACGATCCTTTCCTTCTCAAGATCTTCCACATCACCGGTTTCGACGGGGTCTTCTCGATATTCACCCAATTGGACGAAGCGCTCTTCGCCGGTTAGCAGCTAAAAACGAAGTCCCGATCGCCGGAACCGGGTGTTCTTTCAGGTGGGGCGGCGTTATGCGTCGTCCTCAGTCGTGCAAATGGCGTTGTTATTCGCGCTCAGTCCGGCGTGTGTCCATCGCATTCTCATGGCGAAACGTCCTTCTTCAACAGCCTGTCGGGCCTCTTGATCGCCGCCCCGTCGCTCGGGCGTGCTATCGTTCCGCTCTGACGTTGTCGCTAATCCAAGCTTACGAGGAGTCTGTCCTTGCGACTCATCATCACCGAGAAGAACGACGCCGCCAAAAAGATCGCCGGCATCCTGGCCGCGGGAGGGACGAGGGAAGAGTCCCACTACAAGGTCCCTTATTACGTCTTCGCGGACGCACAAGGTGACGAGACGGCCATCGTGGGCCTCAAAGGCCACGTGGTCCAGGTGGACTTCCCACCGGAATACTCGGAATGGCGGAAGGTCGAGCCCAAGGCTCTGATCGACGCGCCTTTGATCAAGACCGAGACCGCCAAGTCAGTGGTGCGGACGGTGAAGAAACTGGCCGCCGACGCCACCAGTCTTATAATCGCCACCGACTTCGACCGCGAAGGCGAGCTCATAGGGCTCGAGGCGCTCAACATCGCGGCTGAAGAGAACCAGAAGCTGGTCCGCGCGGTCCGTCGAGCCCGCTTCTCAGCCCTGACTCCGGGGGAGATAACCCGCGCGTTCGCAGATCTCGATCATCTGTCGGAGCCGCTGGCCCGGGCGGGCGAAGCCCGCCAGGACATCGACCTCATCTGGGGCGCCACGCTTACCCGATTCGTATCCCTGGCTACTTCACGCCTTGGGAGCCAGTTCCTGAGCGTAGGCCGGGTGCAGACCCCCACTCTGGTGCTCATAGCCGAGCGAGAGAAGGAGCGGCGGGCCTTCGTTTCAGAGCCGTTCTGGGTCGTCAAGGTGGAGCTGGAGTCCGGTGGCCAGAGATTCAGCGCGGTACACAAGGAAGAACGGTTCACAGACGAGGCGAAGGCGACGGCCGTTTTCGAGAGACTTTCCACCTCGGGAACGGTGACGGCGGTCAAACAAACCTCGCGTAAGGTGCCCAAACCGGCTCCGTTCAACACCACGAGCTTCACCAGCGCGGCCACCTCCCTGGGATTCGGCGCCGCCGCCGCCATGCGCATTGCTGAGAATCTCTACATGGCCGGATTCATCAGCTACCCGCGCACCGATAACACGGTCTACCCATCGTCGCTCGATCTGCGCGAGGCCTTGGGCGTTGTCGCCAAGGGAGAATTCCAGCGCGAAGCCCGCGAGTTGCTCGCCCGACCCGAGCTACGACCCAGCCGCGGCGACAAACGGACCACCGACCATCCGCCTATCTACCCCACCGGCAGCCCCCGACGCGGAGAGCTGAGTGATCGGGATTGGCGTCTCTACGAACTGGTGGTCCGCCGTTTCATGGCCACCTTGGCCGATGAAGCGATGATGCAATCGAACCGTGTCGACCTGGAATTGAGTGGGGAGCCGTTTTTCGCCCGCGGTAACCGGGTGGTTCGCACCGGCTGGCTGGAGTACTACCCCTACAGCCGCCAGAAAGAACTCGAGCTGCCCCTTCTGCAGAAGGGCGACCTGGTAGATGTGATTGATAAACAGTTGGAGGCCAAAGAGACCCAGCCCCCGTCCCGTTACGGCCAAGGGACGTTGATCGAGCTCATGGAGAAGTACAACCTGGGCACGAAGGCTACGAGGCACGCCATAATCCAGAACTTGTATGACCGCGGCTACGTGCACGGTAATCCGGTCGAGCCGACCGAGATGGGCATCAAGATGGCCGAGGCCATCCAGGAGTACGCGCCCCGCATCGCCTCTCCGGAGATGACCGCGGAGCTCGAGAAGGACATGGATCTGATCTCCGTGCGAGACCTCACCAAGGAGGAGGTGGTCACTATCTCGCGCGACCTGCTCCGTCAGGCCTACGGTTCGCTGGAGGAGAACCGGGAGCAGATCTCGGCCAAGATCTACGAAGGCATCACCGACGACCGCACCCTGGGGCCGTGCCCCAAGTGCGGCAAGAACAAGCTGCGGGTGATCAGGTCGAAGGCTACCAAGAAGCGTTTTGTGGGTTGCGAGGGGTACCCGGATTGCGACCAGACCTACCCGTTGCCACAGAAGGGCGACATCATCGGCATGGGCGAGGTCTGTCCTCAGTGTGGCAGTCCCAAGATCAAGGTCCTCGGGGGACGGAGGCCGTGGATACTCTGCCTTGACCCATACTGTCCTACCAAAGACGAGTACCGGAAAAAGCAGGAGGCTCGGGCGGAGCGCATTGCCGGAGGCAAGGCCACCGGTTCCAAGACCGCGGCGAAGAGCGCCTCCAAGACCGCTACTAAGAGCGCGACGAAGAGTGCCTCTAGGGCGGCGGCTAAGAGCGCCCCCAAGACCGCCCCCAAGGCGGCGGCTAAGACCGGGTCGCGCCGCACGGCGGACGCTGAGACTCGGGAGACCGGGGAGGCGCCGGTTTGACCGACCCACGTGACACGCTGCCGCCGGACCGACCTCGCGGAGGCGCGGGAGCCGGGCCTAACGAACCGCCCGAGGACGCCGGCCTGGATGCATCTGTGCTGGGTGGTATGGGGAGCGGGCTGAAGGGGGTGTTCATCACCTTCGAGGGCCTGGATGGGTGTGGCAAATCCACGCAGATGGAGTTGCTGGCCGCCGCCCTGGGAGAACGTGGGTATGTGGTACTGGTGACAAGGGAGCCGGGGGGGACCTCGCTGGGCGAGGCGATCCGTGACGTACTCCTCGATCCCCGCTATCACGGCATGTCGGCACGGGCGGAGGCTCTTCTCTACGCGGCGGCCCGCGCCCATCTGGTACAGCAGGTGATCCGGCCCGCCTTGGCCGACGGTCAGGTGGTGCTCTGCGATCGTTACGTTGACTCGTCATTGGCCTACCAAGGCTTCGGTCGTGACCTCGGCGCCGACGACATCATCACGCTGAACGTCTGGGCCACGGAGTGCCTGTTCCCCGACCTCACGCTCTTCCTAGACTTGGACGACTCCCTCCGATCGAGTAGGTTGGCGGCGGTGCCGGACCGCCTCGAGGCTGAGGACGAGGAGTTTCATCGGCGGGTGGGCGAGGGCTACCGGGAGTTGCTGACCGCCCACCCTCACAGGATCCGGCGCGTGGACGCCCGCGGCTCCGAGACCCAGGTGTTCGAACGGGTGAGAATGGTGGTCGAAGAAGAGCTGGAGCTGTTCAGTCACTAGAGGGGGCGGCCAGGCGTTGTGGGGTGACGGTCGGGCCGTCTCCGCCAGGGGCCGTTCCGCGTGTCGTAGAGGGGGTCCGGTGACGGATTTGTTCGCAGATATCGTGGGGCAAGAGATGGCCGTCTCGATGCTTACCCGGGCACTGGAGCAGGGGGCTTCTCATGCCTACCTGTTCTTCGGCCCGTCCGGCGTGGGTAAGAGCGAAGCGGCGATTGCCTTCGCCGCCGGCCTGGCTTGTGCGAACGGGGGCTGCGGCGTCTGCTCCACCTGCCGCCGGGTCTTGGAAGGCCTTCACCCCGACGTGGAGGTGGTGGCTCCGGAGGGCAACTTCATCCGCAAGGAAGAGATCACCGACATCAACCTCCACGCCGCCTACCGGCCGTATGAGGCGCGCGCGAAGGTGTACGTCTTCTTGGAGGCCGACAGCTTCAACGCGGAGGCTGCGAACGCATTTCTGAAGACTCTGGAGGAGCCTCCGGGCCATGTGCACTTCATCCTAGTCACCGACCGGTCCGAGCGACTGCTGCCCACCATCGCTTCACGCTGCCTGCCGGTGACGTTCTCATCCGTGCCCGTGTCGGCCGTCGCCGCCGACCTCGCGGGTCGCTTCGGCACTCCGCCGGAGGAGGCTGCGCTTATCGCGCGTCTGTCGGGAGGTGACCTGGCGTACGCTCGGGAGCTTGCCACCACCGAGAGCGCCCGTCGGCAGCGTGACCGGTTGCTCGATCTGGGTCGGGATCTTCCGGCCGCAGGGCTCATGGACACGCAGGTGGCGTTGGACGAGATCATGGCTACGGTGGAGAGCAGGTCCAGAGAGAGGGCCGAGGATCTGGAGAATGAGCTCGCAAAGGCGCTGGAGTGGGCCGGGGACGCTCGGACCAAGAGCTGGCTCAAGAAGCGTCATGAGGAGAAGACAAAACGACAGCGGCGCCGTCTGCACACCAAGGGTCTCCAGACGGTCACTCGGGTATTCGCCGGCTGGTACCGTGATCTGGCTCTTGTCTCGGCGGGAGCAGAGGAAGGTGTCTTGAACCAGGACCGGTTGGATGATCTGAGGGTCGGAGCTTCGCAGGGGAGCCTGCTCGGCTATACCCAGGCCGTCATGGCTGTGGGGAAGGCTCAGGAACGGCTCCGGTATAATGTCGATGCCCGATGCGCCATCAGTGACATGTTCCGTTCCATCAAGGAGGCCCTGGCTCAGTGGCCGAGATCGTAGGGGTAATGTTCAGAGGTGGGATGAAGGTCTATCACTTCGATCCCGCTGGACTTGAGCTTTCCCGGGGAGACCGCGTGGTGGTCCAGACCATCAGCGGCCCCGAGATAGGTCAAGTGGTGGAGCCCACCCACACCGTTGATGATTCCGAGCTGCCTGCCCCGCTCAAGAAGGTCGTCCGAGTCGCTACCGGCAAGGACCTCGAAAGCCAGGCCGCCAATGACGACCTGCGCCGCGAAGCCATGGCTACCTGCCGGGAGTTGATCGAGAGTCACGGTCTGGACATGAAGTTGGTGGGCGCCGACATCGGATTCGGGGGTGAGAAGATCACCTTCAATTTCTTCTCTGAAGAGCGGGTGGACTTCCGGGCCTTGGTGACCGACCTGGCCAAGACACTCAAGATGCGCATCGAGCTCCGCCAGATGGGGGCTCGCGAAGAAGCACGCATGGTCGGAGGGCTGGGCCCGTGCGGGCGAGGGTTGTGCTGCACGCTGTTTCCCGGCGACGATGAGCCGGTGTCCATCCGCATGGCAAAGGAACAGAATCTCCCGCTTAATCCCATGAAGATCTCGGGTCTGTGCGGGCGGCTCATGTGCTGCCTTAAGTACGAACAGGAGCAGTACGTACGCTTTCGCAAGGAGGCCCCGCCCAAGGGGACGCCGGTGTCCACTCCGGGAGGAGACGGCGTGGTGGCCGGATACAACGTGACGAAGGAATCCATCACCGTCAGGCTGGAGGATGGTTCGTTTCAAGACGTCCGTCTGAGCGTCTGCGAGCAGCGAGAGGACGGCACGCTGGTGGTGGTGGAGCCGGAGATCAAGGAGCCCCTCTACATCCCGATGCTCGACGACACCCAGGGACTGCAGGACCTGGCCAATGGCGAGGGTGCCGAAGACGGCCTGCCGGTGGTCCAGGCCGAGGTCGTCCTCGACGAGAAGGGAGAGCCGGTGCAGGTTGTCGTCGCCGAGGGTGCCCGGCGGAGTCGTGGCCGGCGGGGCCGCGGTCGCCGCAAAGGCAAAGGCGAGGGGCAGGCGCCCGGCACTTCAGGTGATGGCGCTGCCGTCGAGTCCGGCGCACAGGCATCGGGCCGTTCAACGGCAGCCGGAGCGACCGGCTCCGCCGCGAAACGGGACCAACGGAGTTCGAAGGGCGGCGAACGGAGGCCTGCCGGAAAGCACCCCTCCACGGGCGAGAGTGCCGGCGTCGAGCAGTCCGGGACGAAGAGCAGCGGTCGCTCTCGGCGGCGGCGGAGACCCAGGCGCCCGGGCGGTAGCGGCGGCGGCGGCGAATCGGGAGGCGGCTCCGGAGGCGGCGGGGGCAGCGGCTCCGGAGGCGGCGGGGGAGACTCGGACCGGTAGGGCCCTTGTTCCGGACGCGATTCGTGAGACGTCTCGGCGCCGCTGAACTTGTCAGCTTGACCGTGAGCTTCTAAACTAAGGCCCCCCGACTGGCGGCGCTGGAGCGCCCCTACGGGAGGCGGCGCGGGACCGTAAGGCGTCGCACTTAATAGGCCGACGTAGCTCAGATGGCAGAGCGGCTCACTCGTAATGAGCCGACAGCCGAGATCAAAACCCGCTTGTAAGGCCAAGAAACAGCTGTGCCTTCGAAGGCGCGTCACAATGGCGTCACAGCTCGAACTGGAAATCACCGCTGTCGGCGCAATTCATCCATCGTTTCTGCGTGTTGCTGGCTGGCCTGAGCCACAAGAACGATCGAGCCTAGAATCGTATCGGTCTACTGTTTTGAGGCAATCGACCACTTGGACCTGGCCCCTACAGCCAACAACCCATCGCCAGCAACAACCGCAACTCCCACGTACTCCTCTGGCTCGTTCACAATGATATTTCGGCGGTTATTACTCGTCTGGAAATACGTGACACTGAACCATGTGCTTGCGTCCTCATAATTTCCCGAGACACTAAGCGAGGATGGATTCCCCACGAGCCTAATAACCTCGTCAGACATTCCTTCGACAGTCGCGGGCGTGTCGAGTTCTATTGCCGCACTGACAGGTTGGGTCTCAAGAGTCCATGTGCCTTTAGTGTTTATCTGTACTTTGGCGAGTTCAGGTTCTGCGAGGACGCGGCCATCGTAGGGGGCCTCAAGCCATCTCAGGGAGAAGGAATTCCCGGGAAAATACACCTTTTCTCCCGAGTCGTTGAACACTTCCACCTTTGCCTCGGCATCAATAGACAGGTGCAGCAAGAACCATTCATTGTCAGGAACAGAACCAATGTTCACGATCTCAGGTCCGGTGCCGGAATACGATCTGTAGAAATCGCTAAGTACGGTGGTGGGTGGAGAGGTCTCGGTCGTCGTGGTGCCGGGAATGGTTGTCGTGGTTTGAGCCTCGGTGGTCGTGGTCGTCGGAGCCGTTATGTCCGTGCCAGAACTACTGGTGGTTGATTCCTCTGTCGCGACTGTGGTTGTGGTCTCACTGCTACAGGCCGGTAGCCCCATGGCGATCAACAGTAAGAAGAGCACAACCACAAAGCATGCTCGTCTTCTCATGATGCCCTCCTCGGTCCTAAGTCTTATTGCCCCTATCCGTCCTACCGTCTACTATTGATGAACAAATGTTCGGGCACAAAACTGGAACGCCTGCGACCGCCTCCCACGGCGCCGCTTGCCTGGGTGTTCCGTCCTCGCACAGCCTGAATATACGAATGAAAAGGCCGTGGGAGGTGCGGAGATGATGATTGCGGTTAGGCTTCTGCCCATGGGCGCCGTTCTATTGCTCCGCTTGGCGGCGGCTCTTACGAGAGGGCTTCTTCGCGAGAGGATTCTTCATCGGATGGGCAGTCTTCGCTTCTTGCTTCCCCATCCGTAGCCGCATCGCATCCGCTTTGATCTGCCGATAGTACTGCTCTTCCAACTCAGGGAATTCTTTGAAATCTTCCCCAAGCTGGAAGAGTCGATATTCCCTGAAATAATTCGGCTCGATTTCGAGAAGCTCTGCCATGAGTTCAATTGCTTTCGGTTGGAGCGTGCGGCCTCCGTTGATCATCCGAGCCAGGTGCTTCACTGACCATCCGGGGTTTTGCTCGTTGCATGCTCTGTAGAACGTGGCAAAGTCTGCGTTGCCTACGTCGTCGACCCAGCCTCGTTCCCTCAGAGCGTCACCGAGCGCCTTCTTCGCCGGCTCTCTTGAGTGCTCTTCCATGTCCTCCATCCTAACCCTGACTTCAGCCCACACTCACATTATCGACGGAACCAACCTCGGTCTTGACATGCGCCAAAGATGGCTTATTAGAGAGGCAGCAATGACGCCGTTACGAAGGAGTCGCAGAATTGGCTTCTGTTCATGTGATTGTCGATGATCGACTGAAGGCGCGGTTGGCCGCGTAAGCCGCCAAAGAACGAAGAACCGAGAAAGCTGTCGTGATCCACGCGGTAGAGCGCTACTGGGACGAGAAAGAGCGGAGAGAGCGCAAAGCCAAGGGCGCAGCTGCATGACCCACCTGACCGAACACCAGGTGGCCGTCCGCCTTGTCATCAGCGTGAACACCGTCAGAGCCTGGCGTAAGACTGGCTACGGCCCCTGTTTCCGTAAGTTCGGCCGGGCCGTACGGTACTCGCTCACTGAGGTGGAAGCCTTCGAGCAAGCCCAGACCCGTCGCTTCCTGCGCCTGTTCGAACTCGAAGTAAGGAGACGCCTATGAAGCTGTGGGGAGGGATCTGCGGGACCTGGACGCAGAACAAGCTTCTCAGTCGCAAGTGGGGGCTCGCGGCCGGGGCCGTCATCGTCGGCGTTGTGCTCGACGTGTGCGGGCACCCCCTGGGGGAGACGACGACACGCATCATCGAAGTGGTGGTTCCCGCCTTCCTGCTCGTCGAGGGGGCGCTTGACTGGCGAGCCATGCGCAAAGAGAAGAACGAAAGAGAGGACACAGATGGATGAATTCATCACGCTCGAAACGCTCAAGAACCTGACCGTCCCACTCGCGGCCGCCATCGTCTACATCCTGATCTCGGCTTTCCGCTTCGCGGTTCCCGAGTACTGGACCGATATCGTCAATCGGATCGCCACGCTCGTGATTGCGACCGGGTTGGTCGAGCTCGGTACCGCGCTCGCTAGACCCGAGGATCCGGCGGCGTACGTGGCGGCGCTCATCAACGGGAGCATCGTGGCGCTTGCGGTCATCAAGGCGAAGAGTGCGGAAGACCTGAAGGTGCCGCTGCTCGGACAACGCAAGGCGCCGCCTGAAGAATAGTCCCACCTGACTGATGACCCACCCGACCCCTTGCAGGTCGGGTCCCGTCGCGCCGTAGAGGAGAGGTTTCTCGGCGGGTTCATATCCCGCAGACGTGGGTTCGATTCCCACCGGCGCTACCTTCGCCTCGTCCCCTTTCGAGGGGGCGGGGCTTTCCGCGTCTCTAATAGAGGAGTTCAGGATTATGTTGCTGAATGTGGACACGATGCAGATACTGGGTATAAGATGAGGGCACGGAGGGAGACGACCATTACAGGAGATTGCACAGCATGGACGCCGTAAAGATGCGCGGCATCGTCCGGCGCGAAGGGGAGTACTGGGCATCCATCGTTTTGGACTACAACGTCGTCGGCACCGGCGACACGTCGGATGAAGCCATCAAGAGTTCCATCTGGATGGCTGAGGCCTACATCGAAGAAGGCCGCAAATTGGGCAGGACGCTGGGAGAACTTAGACGTCCGGCTCCTCTACGGCTGAGAATCAAGTTCCGTGTATTGAAGTGCCTGTCCAGGCTTTCGCCCGGCAACAGGCCGGGAACGGATGGGCGCTCGATGCCGTTCATCCAAGACCTGGAGGCCTGGGCCCACTAGAAATTAGTGGGCGCGCAGCCACTCAGTGAATTCCTTGCGCGTAGCTCCGCAGGCTGTAAGGATGTTCTTGAAGGTCCAGCTGTTTCGCCGCGTCGGGATCGGCTTATTCGGTATCGATACGTGGCCCCAACCAGGCTTGCGGTATAGCATGTGACTGCCCTCTGACTTATCAAGAGTGAAGCCCCTCGACTTTGCGAAGTCGACCAATATTCCCGGATTCAGTTCGCCTGGCAGGTCCTGTTTTCCCATGAGGGCCATGGTACTTTGCCCGTCTTTGGAACACAATATCCCGCGGGACCACCATTCTTGACCAACTGTTAGTATAGATGCGTGCCGCCTGTGCTTCAGATGCTCATAAAACGTTGGGGGCGTAAATGAGAATCTACCGGGTGATCGCGACACTTTGCGTATGTCTCGCGCTGGCTGTTACCGCCACCTCCTGCGGAGACAATGAAGCTCTCGTCACAGTCGTGACAGGGGAGTCAACCACCATCACGGCACCCACTACAACAGCACCTGCCACCACAGAATACACCACTACCACCATCCCCTCGACCACCACCATCCCCTCGACCACCACTACCCTGGGCAGGATCGCCGTCGAACTAGTGCGCATCATCGATGGCGACACCATTGAGGTGCAGATGCCCGACGGCAGCAACGAAAGAGTCCGTTACATCGGTGTCGACTGCCCGGAGACGGACGACGACGAATACGGCGCTATGGCCACAGCCTACAACGAGCAACTATTGTGTTTGGGTCCACTGTCGTTGGAGCTCGATGTTGACGAGCACGATCGTTACGGCCGCCTCTTGGCTTACGTCTGGGCGGGCGACACCTGCATTAACCACCGTCTGGTCCTTGATGGCTATGCGCAGATAGCCACCTATCCTCCCAACGTGAAATACGTAGAGACCTTCCAATCGGCGCAAGAGGCAGCTCGCAATGCCGACGCAGGTCTATGGGGAGCCGCCACCACAACGACGGAAACCCCAACCACCACAACGACGGAAGCACCGACCACCACCGTTAGCTCGGAGAAAAGTGACGGCCCCACCGTCTACATCACAAACACGGGCGAAAAATACCATCGCGCTGGTTGCCGGCACCTCAAGAAGAGCAAGATCCCCATTAGCCTCGCTGATGCCATGGCCCAGGGATATGAGCCCTGCAAAGTGTGTAAGCCGCCGCAGTGAGCTCGCTGCGTCATGGCCATCTGCTGTCCCGGTTAGTCGGCGTAACGCGCCTCCATCACTTCGAATCTGCCCCGAGTGGCCTCATTGTGAGGGTCATCGATGATGATCGTGAAGGTGGCCGTCGCGCGGGGGGCGAGGATGTCGCTGTCGATGTACGCATAGTCGGTGTTCACCGTGGCGCCGCGGTCGGTAAGGGCATAGCCACGGACTTTGACGAACTTGAGCGCCCGAGTGCCGGTGTTCTTGACCTTCCCCGTGAACCTCATGTACTTGCGCTCGTGGCTCACTTGCAGCGTCTCGCTCACCAGCTCCACCTGCTTGGTCGGGCTACGCACCGTGGTGGTGGGACGATCGGTGGCTGAATAAGTGTAGTAGGTCACGGCTTCTTCCTCGCGATCATGTGTGGCGATGGCTACTATGCCTCCGACAACCATGACAACGACGATGACGATGACCACTTTGGTCGCATAGCCCTGCCGTGACCACCAGCCGGGCCGCTCAGGTTCCCAATCCGTGCCGCTCATCACCGCCCCCTTTCCAGCATCCACTACTTCGCCTTCTGTCGCCGCCGCTCCCGCATGTCGATGATGTCAGCGCTTCGGGTAGGTGTCGCAAGAGCGGCGGCGATATCCCCGGAGACCTTGTCTGCAGCTTCGTGGGCCGCGCTTCTAGACAGATGAGAATAGCGCTCGGTGGTGGAAACCTGGCTGTGGCCAAGAATGGCCTGTATCTCCAGCATAGAGAGACCCGCACTGGCACCCGCGCCTCCAACGGTATGGCGTAGATCATGCAAGCGGGACACCTGGCAGTTCGGCGGCCGTGATCACGTCCCGATGCCAGAAAGTGGAGAGATTCACCAAGTGCCTGCCCTTGCGGCTGCGACTGGGGATCACCCACTCGGACTCTCGGGCGAGCGGTTGCAGCACATCGATGGCCGCAGCACCCAAAGGAACATCCCGCGGCCCGGCCTTGGCGTCGCGGAGACGTCGGACGGCGTGCTCAAGGTCGACATCTGCCCAGGCGAACGACAAGATCTCGTTCAAGCGGCAGCCCGTGAGCAGGAGCAGGCGGACGACGCGTACCTCGTAAGGGTGATCCGGCTCAAGAGCGACAAGTGTTTCACCAAGGCGGGCCAGTTCGTCGGTGTCGAGGAAACGCTTGCGTTTCGTTTCCTGGAACTTGGCCACGTGTCGGCAAGGGTTGAAGCCTTCGGGCACTCTGCCCCAGGCGGCGGCCACGGTGTATAGGTGGCTGAAAGTGGCGAGGATCCGGTTCGCCTGGTGAGGACGTGCTTGAAGACTACGATGGAGGCGTGCCACATCTTCGCGTGTCACTGCGTCTAGCCGTCGACTATCCTGTTTCTTCACGATCACAGCGTCAAGTGCATAGGTGTCGGCGCGGATCGAAGCCGGCTTCTTGTAGCCCTTCGCGTGAGCCAGGTATTCTGCAGCGAACTCCCGGATTGTCTGACCTTCGCGCGCCTTCCGTTTGATATCGAGAGGATCGAGTCCGGCGGCGACCTGTCCGAGTATCTTCATCGCCTCATCACGCGCCTGGTCGACAGTGATGGCTCCGTAGCGCCCGATGGTTTGGCGGTGCCGGATGCTGCTCCGGGTGATGTAATCGAGAACGAACGAAATGGTGCCTGCCCGTGTTACCCGGACGCCAAACCCGGGCAGCTCATCATCCCACACGGTATACTGGCCCCCTCTGGGTTCCAGGCTGTCGAGCATGCGTCTGGTCAGGTGTGTTTTTCGCGTCACAGTGGCGTCATAAAAAGACCGATTAATACACACCAACCAACACTAAACATAGCACAACTCGGAGTGTGGCGTAGCAGGGGATATTGCAGCCAAAAGTTGCATTTTGCCGACGTAGCTCAGATGGCAGAGCGGCTCACTCGTAATGAGCAGGTCCGGGGTTCGATTCCCCGCGTCGGCTTCGCCGGGACCTGCTTCGATCGTTGCCGGCATGTTCGAGGTGGTTCACGAGCACCTCTGGGAGTCTGTCGACAAGATCTGCGGCGCTCATGGCCGGCGTGGCCTGCATGAGGACACCGGCCTCCCGATTGGCGCGGGCGGCGCAGATGGCGGCACCCACCGTGTCTAACCCGGCTGCCATGAAGGCCGAGGCGAGCCCGGTGATGGTGTCTCCCGTGCCCCCGATGGCTTCCAGGGCAGGTACGTTCGGTTCGTCGATGACGGCCGTGACCGCCCCCTCCTCTACGACGTGGTCGACGGCACCCTTGATGAGCAGAACTCGTGAAGAACCACCGTTTTCGTGAGCCTCCCGCGCCAGCGCGGCCGGGTCGAAGTCAGCGCCGCCGAGAAGGTGGTGGCCCACATATGCAGGATGGCTGACCTTGGGATCGGCCAGAAAACCGATCTCGCCGATATCCGGGGTCATGAGCTCGAAACGGGGTGCAAGCCCTGCGGCCTTCGCCGCGTACATCCCGCCGGCGTCGGCCACAAGGAGGGCGTCGGGGCACGCGCCCGCTAGTTCAGCGAGCGCGTGCCTCATCAGCGCCATGATCGGTTGCATATAGTGGAAGACCACCACGGCCGGTCTGATGCGTGACACCGTCTCGACCAGCTGCTTGAATGCAGCCCGAGTCCCGTCGCCACGGCCGATGTCGCCGGCGATCAAGGCGTGGGGTGACGGCGCATCGAGGAACGAGGCGGTCCGGCAGGCGGCTGCGAGAAGCGCGTAGGTGCCTTGGGAGGCCGGTAGAGGCGACCCGTCGATGGTCAGGCGGCCGTCTTCTGTGAGCTCGGCCGCTCCATCCAGCACCCGACCGCCCTCGACAGGATAAGTGGCCACCACGAGCAGACTCATGATCCGGCTCCGTTGTCGAGGAGCGCGCAGGCCTCAAGATAGGCGCGATCGAGCATGAGTCCGCACAGGGTGAACCCGACGTTCTTCGGGCGCTGGGCGTCCGCCAGGCGCTTTCCCACATAATGCAGGTTGAGGTAGGGGATATCGGGACAGCCGCCGCCGGATGTATTGACGATCTCCGTGGTCTTCTTGTCTACCACGATCTTCATGTTGCCCGCTCGGACCATCAGCCAGTCGCCGAGATCCACCGTGGTGACCAGATCGGTGACGGCGCTGCTCCGCTCGGTGTCGTCGACCCAGTCGCGTACGTGGACGTCGGAGTCTGCAAGCACCCTTTGGGCTCCGACCTGTTCCACCCGCGGCAGGACTACGGCCAAGTCGCAGCCGGCCCGGAGCTCCGGCGGGGGAGAGACGAGTGAGACCTGATACCCGGCCGCCTTGAGTGCTTGTTCGGCCGCCAAGGCGTCGGGCACCTCGTCGAACAAGAAGAGCCCAAGGGCCTCGTCTGTCGAGGTTTCGCCGGTCTTATCTTTTCTCTTGAACAGCCGCATGCGTCATATCACCTTCGGAAGACCACTCGGAATCCCCCGTCGTCACGCTCTTCCGCCTCACCGGTCCAGCCTGCTTTTTCGCCGGCGCGCAGCACGTTGTTCTGGGAGGTGGCCGAGTCGACCAGTATCTCCACGGTCTTCGCATCGGTCGACGTGAGGACCTTCTTAGCTGTGAACGCGGGCTCAGGACAGGAGAGGCCGCTGCAGTCGATTGTCAATCGGTCGTCGGCCATGTTGGTCGTGTCGCTCATGTCTTGTACTCCTTCTGTGTCGTCAGATATCCGTGCCGGTCTTGGGGGCTATCGCGGCGGTCTCAAGAGGCCCTCGTCAGAAGGCCTTCCTCAGGAGGCCTTTTGTTTCATCGTCAGTCCTATGGCCAGGCACACCGCCAAGCCGATACCGACGGCCATGGGGCCGAAAGCTCCCGCTCCGGCTCCTGAGCTGGCCATCGAGAACTGGTGGGCGAACCCGGCCCCGACAAGCATCCCGATCACGAACATGCCCGAGTCGGCGTTACCTTCGCCGGACATGACCAGATGACGGCCCGGACATCCTCCAGAGAGGGTGAAGGCGAATCCTGCGAGCACCATCCCCAGGACGTTCCACCACTGGTCGGTGTGGGCCACAGGCTGGTCGGCGATGCCTAAGTGGAACTGGCCGAGTATGAGGTTGGTGATGAATGCGAACACGACCAGAGCGATGATCCCGTTCAGCAGATGTCGATCGCGCATCAGCATCACGTCTCTGATGCCCCCCACCGTGCAGAAGCGGCTCCGCTGCGCCAGGAAACCGATTACCAGACCCACCACCAGAGCGATGACCCAGAAGGCGTACTGACTGCCCGGACCGCTCTCAGAGAAGAAGATGGGGCCGACCGGGTTGCCGTCCGCATCGCGCCCGAACAGAGGGGCGACCAAGAGCAAGACCAAGAGGGCGATCATGGCGATGGGCATGATCCAACCGACTGCCGCGGATGCGGGCCGGGCACGACCGAGCGAGAAGCCCCTGCGCAGGAAGACGACCCCTATGCCGATGCCGATTATGAGTCCCAGGATCCCGAACAGCGCGTTCAGGTCACCACCGGCGAGGCGAAGATAAGCCCGCCAAGGACAGCCCAAGAAAACCAGGGCACCGACCATGGCGAAGAAACCGAGGATGAAGCGGACGAGCGGGGCCGAGCCTCCCTTCGCCTTGAACTCCTTGAACAACAGACCCGCGGCCAGTGCTCCGAGCACGATTCCGATGATCTCGGGACGTATATATTGGACCACGCCTGCTCGGTGCATCCCGAGGGCTCCTGCGATATCCCGTGTGAAACAGGCCACGCAGATGCCCATGTTGCCGGGGTTGCCCCAGAATACGAGGAGGGGCGCTAGGATGCCGATGATCGCCCCTGTCACAATCGGGCCCCATCGGGATGTGAAAAAACTCTTGAGTCCTATGAGTGAAGTCCTACTGGTGTTCTTGGCCATGAGCCTTTCCTTGAGCCGGGCCCAGGCCGAACACCTCTTCCTCAGTATCTAGACCGACCTCGTTCGTCTGGAGTCAGGAGACCCCGGGTCCGACGAGGGCAGACTGCGAAGGGGAGAGCGAGAACCTGGGCGCGATTGACTAGTTGTGACGCACATGCAACCCGTACATGCCGCTGCCCAGGATCAAGTCCGATAACGTGTCATCTCTGCCCTCCTCTCTGCTTCGCAAGGAAGCCGCCGCGTTCCGTGTAACGCAACGGCCACGAGCGCACGGAGTGCGCAGCCACTCACTCTAGGGGACTTGGCCGACGGATTCAAGTGGACCTGCGGCTTGGGGCGCGTCGCGGCTCGGGGCGCGCCCGCCCCCAAAGGCGTCGAGGCACAACGGGTCGCCCGGCGATTCAGCGACCCACTTAGCAGCGACGAATACGACGAGAGCCACGGGGACGGCGACTCCGTCGGATGACGCCTCCGTCGGATGACGCCGCTATCCGCCTATCGGCGCAGCCGTAGGAACGATCGCCACGAAGGGGTATTGGCCGAAGTCGACGAGAAGGTCCTCCGGCCCCAGCCACTCCTGCCATGCTCCCGTTTGAAAGTCATGGGAGAGAAGTGCGGCGTACTGACCGCTCTCCCATTGGCGGCCCCCTTCCAGAGCGGTATAAGCGGAGGTGCCGTCAGCACTCAGGACACGGGGGCCTGCCTTCATCCATGAGATCTCCGAGACGGGGCCGGAGCGTTCCCAGTGCCCCTCGGTGAGGCGGTAGAGCTGCCATCCCCGGGCCTGATGGGTGGAGGACAGCACTTGGACCACAAGAGCATCCCCCGCCTGATTGAAGGCTCCCGAGCCGGCGTAGGCCGAATCGGCATCGAGCTCGAGTGCTTTGATCGCACCGCCGTCCCAGATCACCGGGCGAGGACCCTTCGGGTCATCCCCCCACCCATAGACGGTGTCGTCATCGCCGACGGCGGAGACCATGCTCAGGCCGGGGATGGGCACCATGCTGTCCGTTTGGATGTCATAGACATAGGCAGTCTGCCCCGACCCGCTGTACTGGACGAGAAGTCGTCCTTCCGACAGCCAATGCAGTGAATAGAGCGTGAAGGCGGCTTTGGAGTCCGTGGCGGTCCGTTCCTTGACCAGGTCCTCAAGCGGCTGCTCGATGAAGGTCTCGCCGGTGTGCAGGTTCAAGATTATGACCTTCCACGGCAACCGGGAGCCGACCGTCCCCTTGGGCAGGTCCGGAGACACCGAGGCAAGCGCAACCAAGTTCCCGTCGGAGGACAGGCAGCGCAGTTGCGTCTCACTTTCGGCCCGATACGGGACGCGACCGACCTCGGCTCCGTCACTGATCGAGCGGACAACCACCTCCTTCGCATGATCGACGTAGGCGAGGAACTGTTGGTTTTTGCTAACGGCCACACCGTCGAAGGGAGTGGAAGGTGCAAGGCTCGTGTTCTCGGGGCGCGCCTGTATCTCCTGGCTCCACCTGATGCCATCGTGGTCCACTACGTAGACTTCGTACCCCGTACTGAGCACGAGGAACTCGATGCCTGCCGGCCAAGCCGATATGGCCGACTTCGCCGCTTCGGACGCTCCCACAGACGGCCAGGAGTCAGCCCAGGGAGACGTGGTCAACACCGATCCGGCTCCGGATGGACCGTCTGTGGTCGGCCTCACGGGACCGGGGGATGTTGTCGTGACGGTCGCAGGTCCACCGCCGGTCGACCCGGTTGTCACGTCTACTGAAGCTACCTCGGTACCGTCACCGAAGACCCCGAGAACTGTGGCGGCAACCAGAATGATCACTATTGCAGCGGCACCGACGGTAACTGCGGTGATGATCACGCGTGGCCGGCGTTGCTTGAATCTTCTCAACCCGGGTGACCGTTTATCTGCGAGCCTTGCCTGCAACCGCCTCCATCCCTGCTGGGCGTCGACCCTGGGCAGGTTCTTCTGAAACTCCTGCTGCAATTGCTCGTCGTTCATCTCCGTCTGCTTCATGATTCCACCTCGATCTTCCTGCGCAGTGTGTCTCGCGCTCGAAACAGATGGCTCTTGACGGTGCCTTCAGACAGACCCATGGCTTCGGCGGTCTCCTTTTGCGAGAATCCCGCGACGTAATGAAGGGCCGCCGCCTGTCGCTGTCGTTCGGGCAGTGCCTTCAATGCCTCGAGAAAGCTCAGTTGCGGCTCCCAGACGACTTCCTGGGGATCGGTTGCACCTCCGGCTTGGCTCTGGCGAAATTTCAGAGTCTTCACCGCACGGCGCCTGTAGTCACGAGAGCGGTTGAGGGCCACGCGATAGATCCAGCCGGCCGGGTTCCCGTACTGGGACACTCGTTCCCAATCGAGATGCAGCTGGAGGAAGGCCTCCTGGGCAGCATCCGCGGCTGTTTCTCTATCCAGGGTGGTGAGACAGAGAACCTGGACCACGCGGGGATAATACCGCCGGAAAAGCGACTCGAAGCTCTCGTCGTGTCCGCGACGGTCGGTCCCCTCCACAATGAGGCCCCTGGTGTCTTCGCTTTGCTCCGTAGCGCCTCCCTTGTCGTCTGTCACCTACCAATAGAACGTTCAAGAGGGCGGAAAGGTTCACGTTCACAACTTCCGACCGGCCGCTCATCCTGCCGACGTCGGGGTCTTCTCCCGGTCGAGCCAGCGCACCAACGCGGGCACCACGGTCAACGTCACTATGAGGGCGAAGACCACATCCACCACAGTCACGATGCCGAAGTCGCGCAGGGCGGGGAACGACGAGGCGATGAGGGCTCCGAAGCCGGCGGCCACGGTGAGGGCCGAGGCGGTGATGGCCCGGCCCACCTTGGCCACGGCTTCCTCCATGGCGAGGGCGTGTCCGTTGCCTTTGCCCCTTTCTTCCCAATAACGACTGAGGAGGAGGACCGTGAACTCCGTCCCGATGGCGATGACAAGGGCTCCGAGCACGGCGGTGAGCGGACTGAGGTCTATGCCCGCCACCCACATGAGGGCCGAAGACCAGCCCGTCACCAGCACTATGGGGACCACCGCGATGACGGCGCGCCGCCAGTTGCGGTAGATGGCGAGCAGCCCCAAGAGTACGACGAGGATGCCCATCGCCGTCACCAGTCCTCGATTCTGGGCGAAGGCTTCTACCGTCCGCGCGGTCAGGGTGGCGGCGCCTCCGGTCGTCAGGCTCACTCCGGCAGGCAGGTCGGCCGCGGTGGTGAGATCGTCTATCAGGTCGTTCAGCGTGGCCATCTCCATGTCAGCCATGGTGAAAGTGAAAGAGGCTTTGGTCCCATCCGCACTCACCAAGCCGTCGCGCATCTCTTGGGGCAGCATGTCGAGGGCCGCGGCCACTTCGTCCGCGGGTGGGGCCGGCTCCCCCGGCTCAAGGCCGAGTACCCCGACCACACTGTCGGCCGAGACGACCTCCGGGTGGGACGTCAGTGCCTCGGTCTGGAAGCGGACCAGCCATTCCAAGAACGACGGCGCAGTGACGTCCGGGGCCTGGATGAGAACCGGGAGGTCGATGCCGCTGCCGACTACCTGGCGGGCCTGGTTGAGGGCCACGACCCCCGGCGTGTCTGTAGGGATGAGCTTCTCGATGTCGGCCTGGACGTCGAGGTCTCTGTCGATGGCGAAACCGAAGGCGGCCAAGGCCACGGCCACCAATATCACCCAGACGGCCCGGCGCCGGGACCAGCGCGCGACCGCAGGGAGGGCCCTCCCCAGACACAACCAATCCTTAGCGAGCAGTCTGCGGGCAAGACCTACGTCCGCCTTGACGGTGACGATCCGCGGCCGACGATCGAACCGATAGAGGAAGGCGTTCAGAACGAACAGGGATACGACGTAAAGCACCGCCGCTCCGATAGCCAGCAGCACGCCGAAATCCTTCACGGCAGGGATGGTCGAGATGAGGAGAGTCATGAAGCCCAACACCATCACCGTCACAGCCACTCCCATGGTGGGGGCGATGCGCGAGACGGAGGTCTTGAGGGCCTCGGCAGGTGCTTGTCCCCGCCGCATCTCTTCTTCGTAGCGGTTGTGGAACTGGATGCCGAAGTCGACTCCCAGGCCGATCAGTACCGGCAGGCCGGCCAGGGTCACCAAGGTCAGGGGGACACCCGCGCCGGAGGCGACGCCGAAGGTCCAGAGTACGCCCAGCAGCACCAGGGGGAGTGACAGCAGGCGCCAGCGGGCGGGGAAGGCTATGAAGAGGATGAGCACCATGAGTACGACCGCGATCACCCCGGTCTGGATGAGACCGGAGAAGATGGCTGAAGTTATGTCTGAGATCATCCGGGGGTTGCCGGCCACGATGGCGTCGGCAGCGAAGGGAGCGGCATCGACGGCGGCCTGGATGGAGCGCACGGCCTCAGACTGTTCGTCGGTGGTCAGACCGCCGGCCAAGCGCACCACGACAAGGGCGTGGTTGTTGCGGAAGAAGCGCTCGAGTTGCGTGAGTAGAGACTCGTCGGCGAAGGCGGCCTCGAGAAGGGCGGCGGGGTCGCTGAGATCCAGATCGGCCTGTGCGGAGGCTCCTTCCAGGAGCGTGAGCGGGCTCAGCACCGAGAGGATCTTCGGATCGGCTTCGAGTGTCGCTTCGAGTTCGGTGAAGCTCTGCAGGGCTTCTGGGGTGGCCAGCTGCAAAGGCGACCCCGGGACGAGTATCAGCATGGAGTCGCCGCCGAAGGTCTCCTCGTAGGCTTTGTGTCCCTGGAAGGCCTCGCTCTTCGGCGAAAGGAAGGTGTCCTGCGTGGTGATGACCGATATCCTGCTCACGCCCCACGCCGCCAACGCTGAAAGGACCACGACGACGATGAGGATGGCCAACGCGTGGCGTTCGACGATCCTGCCTATCCGTTCGGTGACCCTCATCCTGGCTGCTCCTTGGTCGTTCGGTAGCTCATCGCCGGAGCGCGGCACCTTGCTGCTATCATCGATGTGATGCCCTGTGGGAGCGTCAAAGCGCCGTCGAGGCGACGACATCACGACACCATCGCTACCCGCAGTTCATATCATAGTAGTGTACTGTCTATCTGAGGTGTATAAAAGTACGTAGGCATGCAGCCGAGGGAGATGCTGCCGGCGCCGACCAGGAGGCACTTGGGCCATGACCGAGCGGGACCGACTGAAGCAGGAGATCGGCGCCGTCTGGCTCCGCCTGCTGGCGGTGAGTCTGCCGGAGCAGACTTCGTCGCTGCTCGATTACGAACTCACCATCCAGCAGATCCGCGCGTTCGCGTTCATCTTCGCCCAGCAGGAGACACCCGTTAGCAGGGTGGCGGAGGCGCTGGACATCAGGCCCAACGTGGCCACGGGCATCACCCAGCGGCTCGTCGACCGAGGTTTGATCGACCGCCGGGAAAACCCTGATGACCGGCGGATACGGTTGCTCACCCCCACCGATGCCGGTCACGCGTTGGTCGATGAGCTGGGCGGCATCGTACTCGCCAAGGGGATGAAGCTGCTGGACGGTCTCTCCGACGAGCGACTCCGGCAGTTGCGGGACTTCTTCGCCGCCATAGAGCCGCTGCAGGAGGACTGACCAGGCCCGGCGCCTCGGAAGGCGGCGGTGGTGGCAGGATGCTCAGATCATCCAGGGAGCCCTCGACGTGGGGACGCTCGTGGCCCTGGCTGCGTGTCTGAGCCGTCGGGAGTGGACGGCTAGGGTCTTCGGTGTGGAGCCGCCGTCTCACTCACCAGCCGGATACGGGGACCTCGGTCGCCCACTCGTTGTTTGAGTCGGGCAGCGGCCGTCCAAAGCTCGGTGTCCAGCCGCTCTGCGAGCGCCAAGTAGTACGCATCGTAGGTGGAGCTAAGCCCAAGGGTCGAAGCGAGGCGGACGGCCGGCTTCACCAAGGTGGTGAAGGGCTCGAGCGCGAGAGGGAGGCTTTCCACCGCGTCGATCACGAGCTGCAGGGTCGCTTGGCTCAGCAGACCGGCCCTGTGGTACCGGTATAAGGCGTCAGTGAGTTCGTAGACCAATAGCGAAGGGGCGCATATGAGTGTCCCCTGTGCGGTCCAGGTGTCGAAGAGCTCCCAGGTGCGGGCATCGTCTGGTCCGACGAACAGGCGGGCGATCAGGCAGGCATCAACGCAGACTACTGAGTCGACCATCGCGTTCTTTGCGTGCTTGTTCGAGCATGTCTTCAGGTCGGTGAGCGGGTCTGCCTCTCAGCTCCTTCATGGCCTTGTCATGGGCTGTGCGTGCGAGGCTGCGCCAACCTCCAGGGGTCTGCTTCACGGAGAGCCGCTGGTACTCGGCCATGCTCATCACCACCGCCTGGGGGACGCCCCCGCGTTCGACCACCACCGTCTCGTTCTGTTCGGTCACGCGCCGTAGCAACTCGCCGAAACGGACGCGTGCCTCTGTGGCGCTCAGCACATGTTCCACGACTTCCATGCTCCCATCGATGAATCGCTCGATTGATAAAATCATACCACTTTCCGGGCCTGATCGGGATCATCGGTCCGTCCAGGGGTACGATCCGAGCCCGGCCGCCCGTGTGAATCTCGCAGTCCCGTGTGAACAGGCTGCGCAGCGGGCATAAGAAGAACCGCGGACGCCCTCGAGTGGAGGGCGCGGGAGGCTGCGAAGGGACGAAGGTCATGGATTCTTTCACTTTCTTGTTCGGGACCAAAAGCTGGGTCGTTGCCCTGGTCTTCATGGTGGTCTGTTTTGCCGTGGCGGAGGGGGCCTATCGACTGAGCCGCCGCCGTGCGGTCGCGGGCAGTCGCCGCAAGGACCACTACGTCTATGTCCAGGCCATGGTGGCCGCCCTGCTCGGCCTACTTCTTGCCTTCACCGTCTCGATGGCCGTCTCCCGCTTCGAGGACCGTCAAGCCGCGGTGACGGACGAATCCAACGCCATCGGCACCGCCTTCCTGCGGGCCGCGCTTCTGCCGGAATCCGAACAGGCGCACGCGGTGGACGTGTTCCAAGAGTATCTGGACGTGCGCCTGGAACTGGCCCGTCCCGACTGGTATCTGAAGGGTCTGTCTGAGATGGCGAAGAAGGAGGTCCCCCTGCGGCACGAGTTGTGGTCTCTCGGTGTGAGGACCGCTCAGGATGACCCGGGGGCGGTGACCGCCGGCCTCTACCTTGAGGCGTTGAACGAGATGAACGATTCGGCCGCCCGCCGGGACGCCGGACTTCGCAACCATGTGCCTGAGTCAGTTCTGTACATGATCATGGTCGTATCCTTCGCCGTGATGGGCATCATCGGCTACCTATCGGGCATCACCGGGGGGCGCTCGTTGACCGCCACACTGATCCTTGCGGCGGTGGTAGCGGTCGTCCTTTTCGTCATCATGGACTTCGACCGTCCCTACCGCGGTGTCATCACGGTGAGCCAGCGGAGTATGTTCGATCTTCGCGCCCTCATGGAGCAGGGGCTGCCGCCGTGGTGAACGGCCGGCGGCGGCGCACGCTGCGCACCCGCGTCAGGCGCTCCGCCTTGCCGATCACGGGCGCCCGCCGCTCGACCGCCCACCGCCGTCGGGCCGCCCACCGCGATCCATGCCTCCGCCCGCGCCGACGACGGTGACCATCCCCTCGATGGTGAGGCTGACATATTCAGTGCCGGGCGTGTACGTCCCGTCGGAATAGACGGTGTCGGTGACCGTGCCGGTCGAAGTGCCGCCCAGATAGACTTTGTAGGTCTCGCCGGCTTCGATGGCCGGGGAAGAGAGCACCACCGACTGGAACTGCTTGGTGGGAGCCATGGTCAGGATGTCCTCGTCCATGGTGCTCTCGATGTGGATGAGGGTCCCGGCCTTCTGGGCCTGGTCGAGATTCACCATGATGGAGTGCTGACCGGACGTCTCGCTGGGCGTCTCGGCCATGCCCGAACTGCCCACCGCCACCAAGTATCCACCGGTGATTGTGAACTCACTCAGATAGTCGAGGGCGCCGTCACGGTCGTCGGCCGGACCGTTGATGATGACCGTGCCACCGGTCATGAAGACGGGTCCGTTGCAATCCAAGCCGTCGCCACCCGAATCTATCGTGATGTAGCCGCCGTTGATCTCGAGCGTCTTGTCGGCGTGGATCCCATCATCGCCGGACGCGATCTCGAGGATCCCTCCATCGATCTTCACGACACCGTCAGAATGAACGGCATCGTCGGATGAGTCGATGACGAAGGCGCCGCCCGTCACGAACACTCCGGTGCCGGCTTTGAGCCCCTTGGCGCTGGTGGAGTCGTCCGCTGTGGTCCCGCCGGTCGAGATGCTGAGGTCGCCACCGCTGACGACCAGTGTGGTCTCGGCCTGGATGCCGTCGGAGCCGGCGATGATGTCGAAGACGCCGCCTTCGATGGAGACATAGCCCTTGTTCAGGTCGTCACTGTTGTTCGCCTGGAGGCCGTCTCCGCCGGCATCCACGGTGATGGTCCCCGCGCGCACTCCGATGCTGTCCCGTCCCTTGAGGGCGTCGTTGGCCGCCTCCACCGTGATGGAGCCACCGGCGATCCTGAGGTCGTCCTTGGTGGCGATGCCGTTGTTGTAGCGGGCCGAGACCGTGAGCGAGCCGGAACCGTTGATCGTCAGGTCGTCCTTGCTGAAGATGGCTGCGTTGGGATCATCTGATCCGGCCTCCTCGGGTCTGCCGGAAGCGTCATCGCTCACCCGGTTCTCGGTCCCCTCGGCAAGGGTGATGATGGTCTTACCGGCGCTCAGTACGTGGATGGGGGCGCTGGTGGAGCACGAGATGTCCGCTCCCTTCAGCACCAGCCTGACGCTACCCTTGTCTTCCGATTCCACCAGGATCTGTCCGCCATCGAGGACGCCGCTGATCACGTAGGTGCCGGGGGACGTGATGGTGAGCCTGCTCCCGGCCACCGTGGCGCCTCTGCCTTCGAACCGGATCGAGTCGCCGGCCAGGATGACCAAGGAAGCCGTGGCAGAGTCCCAGGTGTCGCTCAGGTCTTCTTCAGCGAAAGCGGCGAACGTGGGTTCTGAGGCGATTGCCGTCACGGCGGTCACAGTCGTTGCCGTCGTCTTGTCGTCGCCGGCGGTGGCTACAGACGTGGTGGTCGTCGGCTCCGTTCGGTCCCCGCAGCCGAAGGCCCCGAACAGCACGACGGCGGCCACCGTCACAGCGAGCGTCGACCGAGCGATTCTTCTTGCTGTACGAATGTCACTCATCCTACGAATATCTCCACCGTCGCCGGGGCGGTCGTCCGGTTCATCTCGGAGGCGAAAGCCGTCCAGTCGAAACCCGCCTTCTGTTTGAACTGGTATTGCAGATTGACCCGGCCGTCGACCACCGACATCGATTCGAGGTTCAGACCCCTGAACTTGGCCGCCAGCACTCCTTTCACCCTGCTCTCGACGGCGTCGAAGGCGGCCTGGTCGAGAGACAGCATCATGCTCCCCCGCGCTCCGAGCGCCGCCCGATCACGCAGTAGCCATTTGACGCCGAGGATAATGAACACCCCCACCAGCAGCAGAGCCGTGACCATGAAGTTGCCCGACGAGGCGCCGATGGAGCAGGCGATGAGCAGGAGGAGGAAGCCGATCTCGGCCGGATCCTTGACGGGAGTACGGAAGCGCACGAAGGAGAGGGCTCCCAACAGACCCAGGGACAAGGGGATGGATGTCTGGATGCCCAAGAACAGCACGGTGATGGCAGGCCCGCCCATGAGGAACATGCGGTTCACCCCGGCGCCGATGTGCCTGGAGCCGTAGAACAGTTGGTACATGAAGTAGACGATCAGTGAGAACACCACTGAGAATCCGATGGCTATGAGCGCCTCCGTCCAACCCAGCGACGACTGCATCCCCTGCCACACCGATACGATGTCTTGCCACATTCTCTTGCGGTCCTTTCGATCTGTTCTCTAGTACTTGCTCAGGGTCTCCAGTGCACGCTCGGTCGCCTGCCCCGGCTCGGGGAGTCTTCCGAGCACGGGAGTCTGCTCGGTCACCCGCGAATGGATCCCGAGGTCTCTCGCTATAGACCCAGAGGGCCAGGCTCTCGACACGCCACCCAGGTCGGCCGCATGGGCATCGAGGCTGGATGCGTATTTCGAATACCGGGTCCAGGAAGACCCGATGTCGAGCAACGGCCCAAGAGGGGCCGGTAGAGCGAAGACGGGTCCCTTCACTTCGACCACCGCTCCGGGTAGCTCCAGGCCTCGTTCTCCTCGGCCGAACCCCGGCATCACCACCGACGAACGTACGCGGGAATCCAGGGAGATGCGGAAGCCGGTGAAAGGCTCCACGAAGCGGTAGCGCCAATAGGATATGGCTATCACCGGACACATCCGTCCGCGCACGAAGAGACCGAAATCGGCCATGGTGCTCACGAGCAGGGTAGGAGGCACGATCCCCCGTCCGAGCCGGGCGAACTCCAGCGAGGGGGAGGGGACCTCCAAGGGCCGGCGCTGTTTGGTCGAAACGAAACCGCGACGGGTCTTGCGCTCAAGCCACACCGCGACGACTGGGAAGGGGGCGCCTTCTGCAGAGAGGGCTTCTAATGACACGCGTCCCAGCGGCACGCGTCCCAGCGGCACGCGTGTCGGCGCCGCCCCCCAGTGGTCCGGCGCGGCGCCGACATCGGTGCGAAGATTGGGGTCGGGGTCTCGGCCGTACCACCGGATGCGGATCTTGTCTTTGGCGGAATCGCCTGCATCCGACCTGCGGTACTCGTCGAGATCGATCGTGTCGAAGTAGAGACTGTTCACCTGGTCGGCGGGGTGCAGGCCATCAGGTCTGCAGGTCCTTGAGAGAAGGGCGAGCGTGATGGCTATGCGCTCCGGTCTGATGAAGAACTTCTGCTCCACGCGCTCGCGCAGCCGGGGGGCGGTCGACGCACTGCTGGTGACACTGATATGGAGGTTGGGCGGCCCTCCTGCCCCGGTCTCGCAGGGGCTGCGTCGTAGGTCATCCGCCGTCACGGTACTGTGTTTGAGCGATCGTCTTCTCACGGCTTTCCACCCGTCGTCTGGTCGCCGGTGAAATAGCTGCTGATCTTCGCTGCTTCACTCTGGACGGTGGCTGCATCGACCAGATCCGAAGCTTGGGTCTCGAGGAGCGAGACCCAGCGGGCGAGGACGTCGGCTGCGACGCCGGAGTCGAACAGCTGCGCTTTCAGAGTGGCAAGCCGTTCCTCATAGAGTGCCTGCAGCTCGCTGTCGGCGTGGAATCGTTCCACCAGCTTGTTGCTCTTGCCGCCGAAGCCCCCGTTCCGAGGGTCGGTGCGTGCGTCGCCGGGAGGCATATCTTCCGGGGTCATGCCGCCGGGAGGCATGTCGCCGGGGACCATATCGCCGGGAGGTGCACTGCCGGTGTCGCGACCGCCGCGGTTACGGCCGCCGCGGTCGGTATCATCTCGGTTCCGAGCACCGGCTTCTGGGAAAATCTCGCCTGTATCCGAAAGATCCCCTCCTGCATCAGGGGGGCTGCCTCCCCAGTCCGGGATGTTCCCACCCGCACCCGGGGCCATCGCGCCCGGGCCCATCTCCGACATGGCTCCGAAGGCCAGATTGTGATCCCAGGCGACGACGGTGAACCGGCCGCTCTCCGGGTCGTAGTACAAGTAGGAGTTGTTGCCCGGACCGTCGATGTCGTCGGAGTTCGCTATGAGTTCCTGCATTGCCAAATAAGTGGCGAACGATTCCACATCCAGTCTCTCGACCAGCGTGGAATAGAAGGTGACGTCGTCGGAGTTGTTGAGGAAATCCAGGAAGTCGATCAGCGGCGTCAGATCGGCGTTCTTCTTGCCCGCCTCCTGGTCGAACACCTCGTCGTAAGATTCGGGGTCGGCGCCGCGGTAGCTGTAGTCCCCGGTGCTCTCCGCCTTGTAGAGGGCTCCCTGGATGCTGAAGTTGGCCGCCATCCACACATCGTCCGGATGCTCGATGACCAGCCGCAGGACGGCTTCGCTCTCGTTGACGCTGAAACTGACGGCGATCGCCTTCTGTGAGGCCAGGCCGGCAAGTGCGAGGAGCTCGGTCGCGACGGCCTCGTTCAGCGCCGTCTCAGAGGTGTTGGAGCGCACGACCAACTCTTTTACTCCATCGTGGTTCTGTCCGTCTACGAACTTGTCGAGACGCACGAGCCAAGGCAGCCCCTCGGGCTCGTCGGCCGAGATGTCGCCACTCGGGCCTCCGCCGCGGCCGTTCCTGAGTCCGCTAAGGGACGAGTTGCCTTTGAGGCGGATACCGACGTCCTGGTAGGTGGCACCGTCGATGGTGACCGTGGCCTCGATCCAATCTTTGGTATCGCTGTTCTTGTAAGTCTCGATCATCGCGTCGTAATCGTCTTGGGAGAAGGAGACGCTGATCTGGTGGACCACAGAGTCGTCGAACAAGCCGGCCGCGTCATAAACACCTGCCGAAGAGGTGACGGGTGTCGAGGTCGCCGAGGACACGGTCCGGTCGGTGGCAATAGTGGTATCGGCTGCTGCACCTGACCCGCATCCTGTTGCGGCTAGGCCTGCTGAACCAAGGAGAACCGCGACTGCCAGCACCTGCAACGTTCTGCCGACGTGTGATGATCTTCTCATGGTCATTGTTCCTTCACGAGTGGGGATGCTCGTCCAGCATACGAACAAGTCGATAAAGACTCCGTAAGTGAGACTCCGCGGGCGATGACTTCGAAAGAGGCTGGTGGATCCCCACTTGCCGTCGACCTGGGCTGGGCAGAACTGGGCCGCCTCGGAGGTGGCGGCGATCTACACAGGCGATCAATACCCTCTCGCTGAAGGCGCGCTTGCGCCACGCTTGGCGACCTGAGTATCCGCTTCGCGCACGTCATAGATGGGCCGGCAGCCGTCGTAGAGGGCGACGAAAAGGGTGATGAGCGAAGCAAAGATCAGGGCCGGCGCCAGGTTGTGCCGCGGTGCGTACGGGATGATGAACTGGAACAGCAGCACGAAGAAGAAGTTGAGAACGGCCATCATCGAGACATCCACCCAGGTTCCCACCAGGATCATGAAGCGCCGAAGCGTCCAGCGGAGCAAGAAGTCGCCGATGACCACCGTCAGCGAGACGAAGAACGCCGTGCGGATGCCGTTGGCCTCCATACCGGGCAGGATCTGTCCGAAGATCACCGATACGGCACTTACCAACGCAACCTTTTCCACGAGGACCCCGACCCGCAGACCGAACGCGGCTTGGTAACGAAAGAGGGATACCCGTAGCGTGCGCCGGGCCCGACCCGCCGAGACCGCAGCCACATCGGAATCTGTCGTCGACAACAGGCTCCCGGCGTCGTTCGCCGTCGCGCCGTGCAGGGTCCTGTTCAGGGCCGTCCTGCGCTTTCTCTTCTTAGCGAAGTGCCATGCGGCCAACGCTAGAATCGCCGCGATGAGGGTCAGCGACCCTGTCACGGCGGGGGCCTCTATGATCGCCCGCCAGAAAGAGGTGGACGGAGGTGCGCCCAGGATGTGAGTCTTGACGAAGTCCGTGGCATCGAGCTTCGCGATGTGGACCCACCATTCATGTGGAAGCTTGAGCACGAACCAGATGACGGCCACCACAACCAGCAGGGCGTTGCGGGTCAGGAGCCGCGGGTTGCCGCGGCGCCGGACGATCTCGTAGTAGACGAAGAAGGCCTCGAACGCGTTGGGAAAGACGAACAGAAGCCAGCGGGCTTCCGTCAGCTCAAACGCCAGCACTCCGAGGAGACGGAGATAAAACAGAACCCTGCCTACCTGAAAGGCCGCGAGATTCTCCCAGTTGCGCATAGTGGCCAGGTACGCCACCGCAAGGTAGTAGATGTCGAGGGCCTTGTCGTAGCTCTGGTAACGGGGGAAGACGACACCAAAGGCTTCCAGGATGCTCTGATCGGCGGAGTCGAGGATCATGCATGCGAGGATGCCCCACAAGGGATAGCGAGGGATCACGAGGGGCAGTAGAACCCGGGCTCCCACCACTAGGTGGACGACGAGCATGGTCTTCCAATCCATTACGCATCCATTGTACCAACGGGCTCAGAACCCGGGTGGTCGACAATCGTTCACACGCGCCCGGCTTGCCCGGTGGTCGCACAGGTGGTCGCACAGGTGGTCGCACGTTTTCTTTCGCAGTCTATCGGGCAGAGATACTCAGAACCGGCGCGCCGGAGACGTGGCCGTGGGGCCTCTTCCCGCGTTGCCCGGGTAAGTCTTGTGGAGGTACAAGTATGAATCGTAGAAAGATCAGAGATGGTGTCCAGTGGCTCGGGGCGGTAGATTGGGAGAGGCGTCTTTTCGATTCGCTCATCCCGCTCCCGGACGGCACTTCCTACAACGCCTATCTGTTGGAAGGCACAGAGAAGGTGGCCCTGTTAGACACGGTCGATCCACCCAAGGCCGCCACCCTGCTGAGTCAGTTGGCTGATGTGCCCAGGATCGACTACATCGTCTCCCACCATGCCGAACAGGATCACTCCGGCTCCATCGGCATGGTGTTGGAGAAGTATCCCGACGCGAAGGTGGTAGTCACGCCCCGGGGCAAGGACATGCTGATCGACGCCCTTGCCATCCGAGAGGAGGCGTTTCTCACCGTAGGAGACGGTGAGCAGCTATCGCTGGGCGGCAAGACCCTCACGTTCATCCACACCCCGTGGGTCCATTGGCCGGAGACCATGGTCACCTATCTGGAAGAAGAACGCATCCTCTTCAGTTGCGATTTCTTCGGCTCTCACATCGCCGCCTCCGACCTCTACGTGACCGACGAGTGCAGGGTGGAAGAGGCGGCTAAGCGCTACTTCGCCGAGATCATGGCTCCGTTCCGGCCTCAGATCGAGAAGAACCTGGAGAAGCTCAAAGGATACGACATCCAAATGATCGCCCCCAGTCACGGGCAGATCTACGAGCGACCGGCATTCATCGTGGATCTGTACAAAGAGTGGGTGTCGGCACCCCCCAAGAACCTGGTGGTCATACCGTACGTCTCCATGCACGGCAGCACCGAGACCATGGTGAAGCACTTGGCCGCCGCTCTCGAAGAGCGGGGGGTTCGGGTGGAGCTGTTCGATCTAGCCGTGACCGATATCGGCAAGCTGGCCATGGTGCTCCTCGACGCCTGTACCGTGGTAGTGGGGAGCTGCACTGTTCTTGCGGGACCACACCCGTTGGCGGCCTATGCCACCTTGCTGGCCAACGCGCTCAAACCCAAAGCGCGCTTCCTTTCCATCGTGGGCTCGTATGGGTGGGGCGGTAGGATGGTGGAGACTCTCTCCGGGATGATCCCCAATCTGAAGGTAGAAGTGCTCGATCCCGTCATCTGCAAAGGCTTCCCGAGAGAGACCGATCTGAAGGCTCTGGAGGACCTGGCGGCCGCCATCAGTCAGAAGCACGCACAAGAACAGCTGGCCTGACAAGGCAAGAGGCGTGAGGACCGTCGGCCGCGTGGGCTCTTCACGTGCCCCGGGAGTGAACAGGCCGTCTTGCGTGGCTCGTGCATGGACTATTAGGAGGCGGAGTCCAGAGTATCCGTCGTCGATGATGGAAGCCTGGGGTGGGGCGGCCTCGGGAACAGTCGGCGGCGGTTCTCCGCCCTCATCAAGGCGAATCGCCCCGACCCGCTCGTCCTACTACATCTACGGCGACTCCAGACTCCGGCAGCTCGTTGGGCGGGGTCAGGCTCCCCGGTCTACCCGGCATCGCCGAGGCGATCATGGAGCTTGAGGCGGCCACTTTCACGCCGCAGCCGTAAGTCCGCGCAGCGTGTATGTCTACACCCTGGTCCTATATGCCCGGTAGGCACTAAACTCTCCCAGTGTCAGAAGCCGGAATCGTTAGGAGGGGTATTGCTACCAGCCGGCCGGTCATCTGGAAAGGCCGCATCGGACGAGCACCATGGCATCGGCCAAGGCGCTCTCCGTACGCTACTGGCCCTCGTCATAGCGTTCCTGCTCTCTGTCGTTGTGGTCTGCCCTGCGGTAGGGTGCGATGCGCGAGGCGCCGGGAGCGAGCCTACCTCAGAGGCCTCGACCGCGCGGACAGGAGGCGCCGGCGCTACGACTACCGAGGGCGATTCGGTCGTCGCCGACGGGGCGACCGGAAGCGCGACCACGAGCGAGGACAGACCGGGCAGGACTACGACGAGCGTGACCATCGGTGAGTTAGGAGGCCGACGGAACCCCATCCCTGTAGGCCGGGAAGTCCAAGTCGGCGGCTGGAGGGTGAAGGTTGTGAGCACGACACTGAACGCGACCCAGGCCGTCCTCGAGGAGAACATGTTCAACGACCCGCCCGCTCCCGACAGCCAGTATCTCCTTGTGAGCATAGAAGCCGTCTACGTCGGGGAGAAGTCGAGCACGTTCTGGATGGATATGCTGTATGAGTTTGTGGGTGGAAGGGGGACCGCATTGAAGCCGAGCGGTGCGATCGCCCCAGACTCCATACTCGACTCAGGCGAAGTCTTGCCGGGCGGCTCCGTCGCCGGCAATCTGCTTTTTGCCGTGACGTCAGACCAGATCGTCGGCGGCACGTTGATGGTCGAAGAGGCCTTTGCGCGTGACGATACCCGCGTGTTCTTCGCGATCCGTTAGAGGCAAGATGCGCCTGTTGCTTCTCGTCGGATCCTTGGGCTCGGGTAAAGACGACGCTGATCTTGGCGCCGGCGGAGAGGATCGCCGCTCGTGGCCTCCGCGCTGCTTCTCAGCGCGGGGATGAGAGAAGGGCCGGCGGCAGCGCGATCCCCGCAGCCTTCAGAGCCTTATCGGTGAGCATCCGTATGACTAGGATGTGTCGCCGCATCTCCTCTTCAGCCGCCGCGGCGTCCCGGCGCCGGATGGCCTCCAGTATGGCGTTGTGTGAAGCGTGGACCTGATGTTCCCGCTCTTCGAAATGGGCCAGGTTGACGGGGGCGAAGAAATCCTCTCGAGACGAGAGCATGGCTCGTTCCAAACGCGGACTGCGGGCCGCACGCGCTATGCTTCTGTGGATGTCGACATCGACGCGGAATAGGGACGACCAATCCTGAGGTCGTCGTTCTTTGGCGACCGCCCTCTGCATAGCTCGCAGGTCCTCCTCTGTGCGCCGCTCTGCGGCCAGAGCCGCAAGCCTCGCTTCCACAGTGGTCCGGAACTCGAAGATGTCGGCCAATTCCTGCGCATGCAGAGACATCCATTGATTCCAGCACCGGATCAAGGAATCGGCGTCGGCCACTCGGGAACCTCCGTGCGAACCACGCGTGGTCACGATATAGCCCGTGCTTTCGAGCGCTTTCAAGGCCAGCCGGAGTGTCATGCGGGAGATACCTAGTCGCGCACCGAGGTCACGTTCGGGCGGCAGCTTGTCGCCCGGCCCTAGCTCACCGGAGAAGATCATGGCCCGTAGGAAGCGCACCGCGCTGTCGCTCGCGGTTTCAGGGAGGAGGGATATCTCCTGCAGGTCGTCGGGCTGTTGTCTGCACGTGGGCATGCTCTCCCCTTGCGGAGCAGGTTACTGGCATAATCACTATACCAAATCACCATAGCGGCTTGACGTAAAGGTATAACGAGTTATCATATGGACATTCAAACAACCTAGCATCGCCGTGGGCGTGCGAAAGGGCCGGCTCGACGAGGGATCCGCGAGGAGCCAAAGGGGTGTGAGTAACTGCATGGACACACGATCACAAGCGCTCGGCTTCGCAGCCGTACAGCAACTGATATCGGCGGCTCTGGCATCCGGGGCCACGGCCCTCGACGAGCGACAATCGAAGCAGGTGTTCGCGACATACGGTATCCCGGTGCCGGCGGGCGCTCTCGTAAGGGGCGAAGCCGAGGCGGTGGCGGCAGCTATGCGCATCGGGGGCAAAGTGGTGATGAAGGGCGTCGGCGGCGAGATCCATCACAAGACCGAAGCGGGGCTGGTGGTGTTGGGTGTCGAAGGCGCGGAAGCGGTGGCCGAGACGTACCGTTTGTTGGAGGAGCGGGCCGGAGACGCACTCGAAGCGGTGCTGGTGGAGCAGATGGTGGCCGGTAACCGAGAGTTCATGGTGGGGATGAAGCGGGATTCCGTCTTCGGGCCGGTGGTGGCTTTCGGACTGGGCGGGGTTCTCACGGAGGCGCTTGGCGACGTGGTGCTCGGCCTTGCTCCCCTCGACGATCAGGACGCGGCCGAACTACCGGATCTGATCAAAGCTAAGCGGCTGTTAGGCGTTTTCCGTGGCTATCCACCCGTGGACCGAGCTGAGCTCGGGAAGATCCTTCAGGCTGTAGGGCAGATAGCGCTCGACCATCCCGAGATCGCCGAGATTGATATTAATCCGGTCTTGGTGGAGGGCGGCCGGCCGGTGGCCGCCGACGCTCTGATCATCCTTGCTCGTGAACAGACCAAGGAACCGCGGCGGAGCGCGTTTGTCCCTGATCTCAAGCCGTTGGTGGCGCCGCGATCCATGGCGGTTGTCGGAGCTTCCGGAGACATAACCAAATGGGGAGGGTCCGCCCTCAAGAACATCCTCGACGGCGGCTACACGGGGACTGTATATCCGGTGAACCCAAGAGGGGGCGAGTTCTTCGGTCTGAAGGCCTATACGAGCATCGAAGACCTGCCTGAGGCCCCCGATCTGGCTCTGCTCGCCGTCGGCGGCCACCAGGTGGCCGCGATGCTTGAACAGTGCGGGCGCAAGGGTATCAAGGCCGCGATCGCCATCGCCGCCGGTTTCTCCGAAACCGGCGCTTCCGGCGTGGAGGCCGAGCAGGAGATAGCCCGGATCGCGTCCGAGGGCGGCGTCACCTTGATGGGACCTAACTGCATGGGGATGGTCTCCAACGAGGTGAGCCTGCATGCCGTCGGGTTCGTTGTTCTTCACCCGCTCAAAGGGACACTCAGCTTTGTATCGCAATCGGGCAACATAGGGGTCCAGACCACGAACTTCTGCCAACGGCGCAACATAGGCATCGACAAGTTCCTGAGCGTCGGCAACGAAGCCCAGATAGGAGTCACCGAGGCCCTCGACTACCTGAGGGACGATCCGAACACCACGTGCATCATGATGTATGTTGAAGGCGTCGATGATGGACGGCGCTTCCTCGAAGCGGCGCGACGCACCACCGCCGTCAAGCCGGTCGTTGTGCTCCGGGCCGGTCTGACCGAGTTCGGCAGCAGAGCTGCGGCGTCACACACCGGAGCCATGGCCGGTTCCGCCGCGGTGTGGGAGGCGGCGGCAAGGCAGGCCGGGATAGTGACCTGTACCAGCTCTCAGGACGTAATAGAGTTGGGCGCCTGTCTTGCGTACAACCCGCTGCCCAAAGGACGCCGGGTGGCGATAGTCACCAACGGTGGTGGTGCCGGCGTGATGGCGGCCGACGAGGCGGCTCGTCATGGGCTGCAGCTGGCCGAATTCCCGCCCGAGTTGTACGAGGCTCTTGACGAGATCCTGCCTCCCTACTGGAGCAGACAGAATCCGCTCGACATGGTGACCGCGGCCGGCGGAGATGTCGGTCCGCGGGTGCTCCGGCTTGTCGCAGAGTGTGACGCTGTAGACGCCGTCGTCGTGCTGTCCACATTGGGGATCCCCACGAGCGGCAGTAACGTGCGACCCACCTGCGACGACGGCGAATATGCGGGGCTCAGTCCTTGGGAAACGGAGTTCATCGACCTGATCGCCGAGCTGATGGAGACGACCGACAAGCCTATAATCAACGTACCCGACACCCCCATCCGTGGTTCGGTGTTCGATCGAGGCAGACGCTACCACCCCATCGTGCTCACATCGCCCCGGTCGGCGGCGCTGGCACTCGATAGAATGGAGTGGTACGCGACTCGGCGGTGCGACCGCAACCCCCTTTCATAGGCGGAGGAGATATGACGAGTAAGACTCAGACGGCAGAAGCGGTGGAGATCCTCTCGGGCAACGAGGCGATCGCTCGAGGCGCATGGGAAGCCGGTGTCCGGCTGGCGGCGGCCTATCCAGGTACCCCTAGCACAGAGATACTCGAGTCCATGGTGGACTACGAGGGCGTCTACTGCGAGTGGTCGCCCAACGAGAAGGTGGCGATGGAGGTGGGCGTCGGAGCGTCCATGGCCGGTGGACGGGCGCTCGTGTGTATGAAACACGTGGGATTGAACGTAGCCGCCGACCCCTTCTTCTCATCCTCCTACGTGGGGGTGGAGGCGGGTCTGGTCGTGGTGTCCGCTGACGACCCGGGGATGCACAGTTCTCAGGATGAGCAGGATAATCGCAACTATGCCAAGTTCGCGCGCGTCCCCGTGTTGGAGCCTTCCGACAGCGGCGAAGCCAAGGAGTTCATGGTTGCCGCCTACGATCTTTCCGAGCGATTCGATACCCCGGTGCTGTTCCGCACCACCACCCGGACGTCGCATTCGAAGAGTCTGGTGACGATGGGTGAACGCGTCGAGACGGCGCCCGTCGCCGCGGTACGCCGCGACTGGACCAAGTACCTCATGATGCCGCAAAACGCCATCGTACGGCATCAGGTGGTCGAGCAGAGGGTCCTGGATATGGCCGAGTACGCCGAGACCTGCCCGTTCAATCGGGTGGAAATGGGTGATACCCGTGTGGGCATCATCACTTCAGGAGCCATCTACGGCTACGTGCGCGAGGCTCTTCCGGACGCCAGCTACCTCAAACTAGGCATGATCTTCCCCCTGCCGGCAAAGCTTATCGCTGACTTCCGGGCCAAGGTGGATAAGTTGTATGTGGTCGAAGAGCTAGACCCCTTCCTCGAAGAAGCCATCAGGCTCATGGGTATCAAGGTCGACGGAGGCAAGGAGCTGAACAGTCTGGAGGGCGAACTGAACGCTCGACTGGTTGCGCAGTCGCTTGCCCGCGCAGGATTGCCGGGCGTCAACCCCGATCTTCTCGGCGACCTGGGCCCGCAGGCGACGGATCTGCCGGGCCGGCCTCCCACATTCTGCCCCGGATGTTCGCATCGAGGCCTGTTTGTAGTGCTCAAGAAGCTGCGGGTCTACGTGAGCGGCGACATCGGGTGCTACACCATGGGCGCGTTGCCCCCGTACAACGCGGTGCATTGCAGCACCTGCATGGGAGCCAGCATCAGCATGGCGCACGGCATGGCCAAGGTGTTGGAGCCGCCGGCTGAGGACGCCAAGCCCGACCTCCGCAAGAAGATCGTCGGCGTCATCGGCGATAGCACCTTCTTCCACTCGGGCATCACCTCTCTCATGGATGTGGCCTACAACGGCGGCAAGACGCTCAGCATCATCGCCGACAACAGCACGACCGCCATGACCGGAGGTCAGGAGAACCCAGGGACGGGCAAGACACTGCTGGGCGAACCCTCAGCGGTGGTGGACATTCCCGCTTTGTGTGCTGCGCTCGGCATCAAGCGGGTGACGACCATCGACCCTTATGACATGGCTGAGACGGAGCGGGTGCTCCGTGAGGAACTCGCCGCCGACGAGGCCTCCGTGGTGATCGCCAAAGCCCCGTGCGTTCTACAATTCAAGATCCGCAAGCCTGTCTATCAGGTCGTTTCCGAGCTCTGCATAGGGTGCAAACGTTGTCTCCAGGCGGGGTGTGGGGCGCTCAACCTCTACACCGACGCCGACGACGATCTCAAGGTGGAGATCAGCGCGACCGAATGTGCCGGCTGTGGGATCTGTTCGCAACTGTGCAGACAAGATGCGATCGTCCGACCAGTGTCGGCTGAAGGGGAGGGATCCTGATGACCGCCCGCCCGACCATGAACGTACTACTCACCGGCGTTGGGGGTCAAGGAGTCGTCCTCGCCAGTTTCGTGTTGAGCCACGTCGCCATGAGCGAGGGCTACGATGTGAAGCAGAGCGAGGTGCACGGCATGGCCCAGCGCGGTGGTAGCGTCACCAGCCACTTCCGCTTCGGCGACAAAGTCTGGTCGCCGTTGGTGCCTGAGGGTACGGCTGATCTCCTCATGGCCTTCGAGGCTCTGGAAGGATTACGCTATGTACATTGGCTGAAGCCGGGAGGTGTGCTCGTCTATAACGCCCTGCGCATCAACCCCAGCCCGGTCTCGGCCGGACTCGCCTCCTATCCCGACGACGTGGACGGCCTCATCAGGGCGGCTTGGCCCAACACCAAGTGTGTGAACGCCAATGAGTTGGCCGCCAAGGCGGGTACCGTGAAGGCGGCCAACGTAGCAATGCTGGGCGCCATCTCGTCCACTCTTCCCTTTGCGCTCGGAACCTGGGAAGAGGTGATCCGTAAGGCGGTGCCGCCCAAGACCGTCGAAGTGAACCTCGAAGCCTTCCGGCTGGGCGCCGCCGGTGCCTCCACATCCGACACGGATTGCTCTACCCGGTAGTGTGTGTTGACAGCGGCTGACTCGTCTCCGAAGGTGACTCCTCCGGCCGGCGGCCCCCGCGCCGGATCGCGGCGGCTCACCCAACGCCCTTCGTATCGATGGGTGGTGCTGGCCATGGGTTTCTTGGCCGTGTTCGGCGCACTGGGTTTCGGTCGCTTCGGCTACAGCGCCATCCTGCCGGCCATGCAGGACGATCTGGGTATCAGCAGCGCCGCCGCCGGTTCGCTCGCTTCTTGGAACCTGGGCGGGTACGTACTGATGGCGGCCGTCGGGGGTATCCTGGCTTCCAGGTTCGGCCCCCGCATAGTTGTAGGGGTGGGTTCGGTGGTGGCGGCCCTGGGGATGGCGGCCACAGGGCTCTCCAATGGCGTGGTGGCGGCTTCCGCGGCCCGTCTCCTTACCGGGGTGGGCAGCGGCATGGTGCTGGTGCCCTCGGTGGCGCTGATGTCGGCATGGTTCGATATCCGCCGGCGGGGCATGGCCTCGGGTGTGGTCTCATCAGGTTCGTCACTTGCCTTGGTGATCACGGGGCCTGTCGTTCCGCGCATCATAGAGGGCGGCGGAGCCGAGGGGTGGCGTCTTGCCTGGTACTTCTTCGCTGCCTTGACTCTAGCCGTGGGGGTTCTGACGTTCATCATCCAGCGTAATCGTCCGGACCGCTCGGCGCATACTCCTGTCATGAAGGGATCGATCTGGGAGGCCGAGACGGCCAAAGGCGAGGCCGGTAAGGGCAACGAGGTGGCCCTGGCGGCTACGCTGGCGAGCTGGTCGCCGGCGCCCGCGCCCGCGCCGCGGACTGCGCCGATCCCGTTTGACCTGCGGAAAGTCTACCGCTCCCGCTACGCCTGGCATATGGGCTTCGTTTACTTCATGTTCGGCTTTGCCTACATGATCTACTTCACGTTCTTCCAAAGGCGTCTTACCGTCGACTTGGGCCTCAGTGCTCAGTCCGCGGGCAGGTTCTTCCTTGCCCTGGGGGTGATGAGCATCGCCGCCGGCTTCATCTGGGGCAGCATCTCCGACCGCATCGGACGAGGGCGGGCCATCGGCATCAGTTGCCTGCTCCAGGCCGTCTCGGCGGCCCTCTTCGCCTGGTGTCCGACCACGCCGGGACTTATGATCTCGGCCGTTCTTTGTGGGCTCACCGCAGTCGCGGTGCCCGGCATTGTCGGAGCCGGCTGCGGCGACCAGTTCGGTCCCGTTCTAGCCTCCGCCTCTCTGGGTTTCGTCACGATCTTCATAGGGGTGGGGCAAGTTCTCGGACCGTACGCGGCCGGTCTGATGGCCGATGCTTTCGGCTCGCTCAAGTACTCCTACCTGCTGGCCGCCGGCGTGTTTCTCGTGGGGACGGTGCTGGCGGCTTTTCTCCGCGAGACGGGATGGACCGCCGAGAGGTGCAACCGCAGCACGGCGTCGAAACCACCCGTCACACCTGATGAGGCACGCCGCCAGACAGAAGCGTAGCGTGAGCATCCGGCCCGATCACGCCGGCATCGACGTTTGCGATGACGAGGGCTCATCGCACGGCGCTGCGACGCGTCGGCAGACGGGGGAATCCCACTGACGCACAGGTTATTGACAGCGTTTCGGCCTGGTGATAGGCCGGTGAGAACCCTCATCCTGAGGTAAGCGGCCCTCGACTGGCCTTGCGAAGCGGTGTCGATGGATGGGGCCCCGAGGACAAGAACGTGCGTATGACCTGGTGGCCCATCTCGGAGCCCTTTGAGATGATCTCCGAAAGCCACGCCCACGACTTCGATCAGTTCATCCTGCTGGTGGGGGGGGACATCACCAATATGATGGATCTGGGCGGCGAAGTGGAGCTTTGGCTGGGGGAAGATGCAGACCATATGGAGAAGTTCACGTTCACCCAAGCCACGTTCGTCTCGGTGCCTGCCGGTCTTTACCATTGCCCGCTCAACTTCAAGAAGATCAACGACCCCTCGAAGCCTATCCTGTTCCACGATATGTTCTTCGCAACGGAGTACGGTAGGAAGTAGCGGCCGGGTCCGGGTGCGCCGTACACGCCAGGGCTTCCTAGGTCTTACGGAGAGAAGGAGAGAAAGAGAAAGCCCCCGGTCGGCGGATGCCGGCCGGGGGCTTCGTTCACCCAGAGGCGCCTCGGCTGTTGTGCCGAGGCGCCTCTGGGTCTAGTCGTCGTCCTTCTTCACCTTGGGTTCGGTCGCTCCGATGCTCTCCGGCACGAACCCGTACTCCTCGCTCCGGAAGACCTCCTCGGTCAGTTCCTCATCCTTGGCCTTGTACACCTTGCAGATCAGGCAGGTGAGGTCGGGTGACCCGTACATGGGGTCGAGGTGGTCGTTGCTGGTGAGTACGTTCGGGTTGGAGATGAACAAGCCGTGGTAGCCTTCGGGTGGTTCCTCCGGATAGAAGCAGTTGGCCGTCGCCATCAGGACACCCTTCTTGATGCCTGGGAAGCAACGGAGCTTCTGTCGGATCCTGCCCCTGGGGGATTCGATCCAGATGATGTCGCCGTCTTCCACATCGTACAGCTTAGCGGTCTCCGGATGGAGCTGGGCGGTTGGAAACTCCATGAAACTCCGGAGCCAGGGGATGTTGCGATACTGCCCGAGGAAGTACCAGGGTTGCCGGAATCCGCTACTCATCACGATAGGGTATTCCTTGAACAGCTCGGGAGTCGAGTAAGGGCTCTCTCCGGGCTCATTGTAAACCGGCAGCCCATCGTACCCCAGCGATTCCAGGTGCTGGGATCGGAACTCGAACTTGCCCGACGGAGTCGGGAAACCGCCGCCCTCTTTCCAGAAGTCGGTCTTGTACTTGTAGTACACCTGGTCGGGGCCCCAACATCCGCTGACCAGTTTCTCGGCGAACTCGTTCCACTTGAGTGGGCCGCCGTCTTTGGACTCACCGCGTCTGAGCTGGTAGTCGAGCATGTCATCCACGCTGTCCCACCACTTGTCGGGCACGACCCTCTTACCTATCTCGTTGAAGATCCATGCGTCGGATCTGGCCTCGCCCGGCGGGTCGACCACCTTGTTGTGGGCTTCGATCATGAAACGGGGGTGCATATCGTAGACGTCGTCCAGCTCCAGCCAGTGGGCGGCCGGCAGCACTATGTCTGCGGCTTCGGCCATGGGACCCATGAACTGATCGGCGTGAGCCATGAATTCGACCTTCTCGATGGCCTCCACGACTTCCTTGGTGTTGGCCATGTGCAAGATCTGCTGCCCGCCCACGCTGAACCAGACTCGGATGGGGGCATTGCCGGAGTTGATGGCCTTGACCATGGTGTCGGGGTTGCAGGTACGGGTTGCGCCCATCTTGAACCGGTCGCCGCCGATGATCTTGGCCTTCATCTCATCGGTGATGGGGAGCTCGAGGTTGAAGTCTTCGATGAGGCCGGTGTCCGGCAGTACCCAGCTGATCATGCTACCCGGCCGTTCGATGTTGCCGGCCAGTCCCATGAGACAGGTGATTGCTCTGATCGTGTAACCGCAGTTGGCCTGTCGCTCGAGCGAGCTACCCACCTGGATGCAGCCGGGCGTGTCGATCGCCCACATGCGGGCGGCCTCGATGACCTGTTCCTTGGGTATCCAGCAGACGTCGGAGACCTTCTCCGGCGTCCACTCCTTGACGCATTCTCGGTAGTCGTCGAAGCCGAAGGTCCAGTTCTCAACGAAGTCCTTGTCCCACAACTCTTCCTCGATGATGACGTGGCCCATGCCCAGGGCCAGAGCGCAGTCGGTGCCCGGCCGGGGTTGGATCCAGAGACCTGCGCGGGTGGCGTAGGCGCTGGCCCGCGGGTCGATGATGATGAGGTTCTTGACGTAGTCGAGGGAGTTCATGTACCAGTAGCACATCTCGGAGTCGGCGCTCGATATCTCCAGCTGCTTCGCCCACATGATCTGGGTCTTGGGGAACTCGCCGCCCCAGCCGTGGTAGTCGCAGTAGAGGCGGCCATAGCCGGTCACGAGGGCGTAAAGGCCCAGGCGGGGGCTGTGGCATACATAACCGGGCGTGATCGCGTTTCCGGTGCCCAGGGAGCGCGCCATGCGCATAGTGTAGCGGTTGTAACCGCGCCCCGTGCCTTGGGAGATGGCGATGCTGTGAGGCCCCGGATCCTTGATCGCCTCCTTCATCTTCTCGGCGATGGTGTCCAGCGCCTCGTCCCAGGAGATCCTCTTCCACTTGCCGTGACCCTTCTTGCCCACCTGTTTCATGGGGTACTTGAGGCGGTAAGGGTTATCGATATGCTGGATGCTCGAGAGACCTTTCGAGCACATGGTGCCCGCAGTTAGAGAGTCGGGGTTGCCCTCGATGTGGATGACGACCCCGTCTTCCTTGGTGACTTTGACGCCGCAGCCGCCGTGGCAGCTCTTACACGTTGAATATATGACTTCTCTTGCCATCAGTGTCTCCTCAACCTAACCCGGGCGCCCTAGTAGGCCTGCGCCTTGGGAAGAAGTGGCCTGTAGATGCCTACCTTGAGCACGCCGTACTTCAGCGAGAACGCTCCGATGGTGTGACTGACAACGGCAAAGATCAGCAACCCGGTCGGCACATGAGTAGCGGCTCCGATCACGGCGATCACGAAGGGGATGACGATGCCGAACACCACGATCCCCAGCCAGAAGACCCAGGCCATGTGTCCACGCACGAGTTCTCGCGCCGACAGCTCAGCCGTGCTCGACTGGTAGTTCGCATTCACCAGGTACATGATGATCAGCAGCGCGTTGACGATGAGCAAGATGCGTGTGGCCGCTTCCGCAGTGGCGATGAGCTGTTCGCCGGTGCCGAGGGCGACACCCATGATCAGTGCCAGACCGTCGGCGACGCCCATGATAAGGAACACGAACGGCAGCAGGCCGGTGTTCCAGAATGGCACGCTCTTGCAGTAACTCATCGCGAAACCGCAGTAGATGGCGGTGACCACGCCGGTGAGGCCGGCCAAGACCATGAAGATCCAGTTGATCACCTCTATGCTGACGTTACCTTTGCCGTAGCCCATCAGCCCGATCATTATCAATTGCACGGCGCCGCAGGCCAAAAAGATCATTGTGAAGACGATGCCCCGTGCGAACCACGAGGTCCTCCATGCGCCACTTACCGGCGGAAAAGCTCTCCAGAAGCGCCAGGGCTTCCCGAGGTAGAGGAAGTGTAAGGGTAATTTGAAGATGGCGATCCCTATCCAGCCGAAGAGCCCGGCCCAGAAGGCGGTGAGCGGATGCGACTGGGTAAAGAAGAGCGCCACCAGGTATAGACCGGTTCCTAGGGCGGAGAAGACCTCCGCCAGCCACACCAGGAGACCCTTCCCTTGGATCCACTCGACCTGGCCCATGGGTTTGACCATCCACTCGTGGGTGACCATCCATTGACGTGAGGTTCTTGCGTTCATGCTCTCTTCGCTCCCTGTCTAGTACTTCTTGGCGAGTTTTTCTTTGGACGGGCCGTAGACAGTGCTCAGGTGCTGTATGTGGCTGCCCGTCTGAGCCTCGATGGGAGCCTTGTTCGAGGGAGCTCTACCGATCTTGTAATCGATGTAATAGACGGAAGGCTCCGTGCCGTACTCAGCGTGAAGCACAAACCCGTTCTTCTCGCGGATCAGTTCGGAAACGTTGCTGTTAGGGTCGTCCAAATCGCCGAAAGTCAGAGCCCTGGCCTGGCAGATGTTCACGCAGGCTGGGGTTGCTTCGCGGTCGATGCCCGGCCTCAGACCCTTCGCCATGCCTGCGTCGATACGCTCCATACAGAAGTTGCACTTCTCGGTGGTTCCCACCACGTGTGGATAGAGCTTCTTGCCCTTCTTCTCGAAGCTCGTCTTGGCGTGCTCGGGGAAGTAGTTGACGTTCCTTCTCCTGGAAAGATACGTGCGGTTCTGATAAGGGCACGCGATGACGCAGTACCGGCATCCGAAGCACTTGTCGGAGTCGATGGCGACGATCCCGTCCTCTCTCTTATATGAAGCCTCAGTCGGGCAGACCTCCACGCAGGGCGCCTCTTGGCACTGGTTGCAGCGCACCGGGTAGGTCGAGACGTCCACCGTGACGCCGTCGTCCACCTCCAGTGCGATCAGTCTGGGCCAGGTGATCCTGAGCGGCAGGAAATGCTCTATTCTGCAGGCGGCGACGCATGCGTGGCACCGGGTGCACTTCGCGAGGTTGATGACCATCCCCCATCTCATGATGCGGTTCTCCCTTCGCTGTGCCAAGAAGCCTTCGATGCTGCCATCAGGGCACCCCTTTCATTGTCGCCGGTGCGGACGTCGTTTCTCCAGCTTGAGATCGCCGACACCGGCAAAGGCCTAAACAAAGACAGTTACGATATCGCGATATTATTGAGTAATATCAGCGATATCGTAGACTAGGGCTGGTCGATTTTCAAGATGGGCGGCGTCTTCAACGGACCCACGCCCGCATGCCCCGGGCCGGCGGGATCTCCAGAGACGGCTGAGATGCCGCTCATATCTCCCAAACTCGATATTTCATCTATGTATCGCGGTATACTGATACCAGGACCGATCATACTTAGCTTGGAGAAGGACGAGGGCAGGGAGGACTCGCGTGGAACTGGCTGACGTGAAGGAAGTTGCCATCTTTGGAGCCGGCACTATGGGTCCCGGCCTTGCTCAGGTGTTCGCCACCGCTGGATACGACGTGACGATGTATTCGCGCAAGGCTGAGACTCTCGACAAGGCGATGAGGGTGGCCCAGGCAAATCTCGCGACCTTCGTCGAGAACGAGCTCCTTGCTGAGAGCGCGGTGCCGAGGGTGTTGGCCCGCGTCAGGACGACCCAATCGGTGGAAGAGGCGGGCGAGAACGCCGATTTCGTCATAGAGACCATCGCCGAGAATATGGACGCGAAGAAGGAGCTCTACGAGGCTCTCGACGCCGTCTGTCCCGAGCGGACCATAATCACCAGCAATACCTCCTACCTCAACATCTACGAGATCATGCCGGTCAAGCGTCTGCCCCGGACCTTGATAGCCCACTGGTTCGCCCCTCCGCACATAGTGCCGCTCGTCGAAGTGGTCAAGGGGCCGGAGACGGCGCAGACCACTGTCGATTTCGTGGTGGGATTCCTGAAGAAGGTGGAGAGGGTCCCCACGGTGCTCGAGAAGTTCGTTCCCGGATTCTGCATCAACCGCTTTCTGCGCATCATAGGACGAGAGATCTTCTTCCTCCTCGACAACGGGTACATGACCGCCGAGCAACTCGATCTCGCCGTCAAGGCCAGCATCATTCCTCGGGCTATGGTGCTTGGATTCGTCCAGCGATACGACTTCACGGGCATCGACCTCAGCTATGGGAACCTACAGAACCCTGACTTCGTAGAGGCGCCCATCGACAATCAGCCCAAGAGTCTGAAAGAACTCATGGAGGCGGGCGACCTGGGCGTGAAGACGGGCAAGGGTTTCTTCGACTACACCGATCGTCCCCTGGAGCAGGTGCTACGAGAACGCGACGCCGCACTCATCAAGGTCTTCGAGGACGTCAAAGACCTCATCTACGAGAAGATATAGGAGCAACCATGAAACTGCCCGCCGGCAAGGTCATCGTCACCGCTTCGCTGAACGGGGCGATGGTCACCAAAGATATGAACCCTAACGTCCCCGAACAGCCGGCGGAGATTGCCCAGGCTGCGCTTGAATGCTACAACGCCGGGGCCTCCATAGTGCACATCCACGCCCGCGATGAGAAGGGCAAGCCTACCGGCACCAAAGAGAAGTTCGAAGAGATACTGGCGGCGGTCCGGGGCAGATGCGGCGACATCATCATCCAGTTCTCTACCGGCGGGGGAGCCAACCTCACCATCGAGGAGCGGGTGCGCTGCCTTGACGCCAAACCTGAATCGGCCTCGCTCAACATGGGGACGCTCATGCGGCAGACGGGCGAATTCGCCGGCACTCCATTCTCGAACCTCACCAAGGACATCGAGGCTTGGGCGACCAAGATGCGGGAACTCGACATCAAGCCCGAGATGGAGTGCTACTCGCAGAGCATGTATCGGGACGTGAGCAACCTCATCAAGAAGGAACTCATCAAACCGCCGTACTACGTCAACATCGTACTCGGCATGATGTACCAAGGTGCGGTGGAGGCGACGCCCGAGAGTCTCAATTCGATGATCGAATTCCTGCCCGAAGGCTGCTACTTCAACTGCTGTGCGACGTCGGCCGCGCAACTCCCTATCACCACCATGGCGATGATCAGGGGCGGCGCCATCCGAGTGGGGCTCGAGGACAACATCTACTACTCGCGGGGCGTGCTGGCGAAGAGTAACGCTCAGTTGGTGGAGCGGTCGGTCCGCATCGCTCGAGAGCTCAACATAGAGCCCACCACCCCTGACGAGGTCCGGCAGATGCTGGGCATTGTGAAGCGGTAGCGTGAGCGGCATGCAACAGTTCACAAGATCAGGAACCTCGCAACGAGATCTGACGGAAAAAGGATGGTGGCAGGGCCATGGAAATATCGCCTGACCTGTTCTCCCTGAAAGGCAAGAATGTCGTGGTGGTGGGCGGCGCCGGCGGGATCGGGCGCGGGTTGGCGCAGGGTTTAGTCGTGTTCGGCGCTCGGGTGGGTATCGCCGACATCAACCTGGACGCCATCGACAGCGCGGTGGAAGAGATCCACGCGACCACGGGGCAGAGGGTGTTCACCTACCCGGTGGTGACGGGCCAAGACCAGGAGAAGAACGTCGAAGAGATAATCGCGGCCGCCGTCGAAGACATGGGCCGCATTCATGTGGGCGTCAACGCGCAGGGTTTCAATGTGAAGGCGCCGGCCACGGAGTTCCCTCTCGAAGATTGGGACAATCTTTTCAGCGTGAACGTCCGCGGTGTGATGCTCTGCTGCAAGCACTTCGCGAAGCACATGGTTGAGCACGGGGGTGGTAAGATCATCAATCTGTCTTCGATACGTGGGGCGCGCGCCGCACTGGGCGGCAATCTCGCTTACTGCGCCAGCAAGGGCGCGGTTGACATGCTCACGAAGCAGTTGGCGGTTGAATTGGCTTCGAAGAAGGTCATGGTGAACGCCATCGCCCCGATAATCACCGTCACACCCATGACCGAGGAGCGTGTTCGCAGAGAAGCCGACCGCTATGAGAAGATGCTTGTGAATGTGCCCATGGGCCGCATGGGCACAGTGCCCGACCTCATCGGCCCGACCGTCTTCTTGGCCTCGGCCGCGTCGGACTTCGTGACCGGGACCATCTTGTATCCTGACGGCGGGACTATGGCCTTTGTGTGAGAGAGCTTCGGTGTGAGTGGTGAAGCCTGAAGGGGTGTGAGCCAGAGTGGCCAAATCGACTGCAAAACCTGAACAGCGGGCGGGGTCCGCGGAAGGTGCGGACGGGGCCTTCTTGGTGAGGGCCCTGGCGAAGGGTCTTACTATCCTTGGCCTGTTCGACGCTGAGAACCGAGAATGGACGTTGGACGAGATCGCTGAGGGCGCCGGCCTTCCAAGGATGACGGCCTACCGGATGATCCGGACCATGGAGTCTTCGCGCTATTTGGTACGGGATCCCGTGACCAACCGGTATCACCTGGGTCCTGCGTTGCTGGCCACCATGTACTTGTCGGGCGGCTACTCGGAGCTCGCGGCGATCGTGCGGCCTTACCTAGTGGACCTGACCGAGCAAACGGGCGAAGCGGCTACGCTGGCCATCGAGTTGGACGGGGTGGCGGTGAGCGTCGATATGGTGGATACGCCGCGGCCGCTCAGACGGGAGGTCGCCGTGGGCCGCATCATCGGCGATACGGCCAGCGCAAACGGTAAGATCTTCGCGGCCTTCAAGACCGAAGCCGAAAAGGCTGAGATCTTGGCCGGCGATCATCCTCGACTCACTCCCCACACCATCACCGACCCGAAGGTCCTGGCCAAGGAGTTGGGACGGGTGGCGCGCGAGGAAGTGGCGTTTGACATCGAGGAGCGCAATGTAGGCACCTGTGCCGTCGCAGCCCCGGTGCGCGACCAACTCGGCAAAGTGATCGCCGCCATCTCCCTCATCGTACCCGCAGGACGGTTTGGGCCCGACGAGAAGCGCGAGTACGCCGAGGCGATCAAATCCACGGCCACCGACCTCTCGGCTTTTCTGGGTTACTCGCGACGGGACTTGGACCCGACGTAGCAGCGACTCGTCCTTCACCTGCGTCGGGAAGGCTCTTGGCTGCGATTCCAAGGGAGCATGCGCTCAAGGCAACCGGTATCATGCTGGACATCTTCAAGGAGTACTCGTGGTCTGGAGAAGATTTGCAGCCTGTCGATAGGAAGGGGTTGATGTGACGCTGAAATACCGCGTGTTTCTTCACAGCTACCTGGGTTTCAACAGCAACTCCACGTTGTTCTATGGGGAGCGCGACGCCGTCCTTGTCGACGCGTCCCAATTGCTGAGCGACACCCACAGGATGATCGCGGAGATCATCCCGATGAGGAAGAACCTCACCCATATATATGTCTCTCACTTCCATCCCGACCACCATTTCGGGCTGAGCGTCCTTGCGCATGCGTTCCCGCACGCCAAGATCGTGGCGCTGCCGAGCGTGGTGAGAGATGTGGTGTTCACCTCGAGCGACAAGGTGGATATGTGGGCAATAGATCGTTTTGGGCCGGATATTCCACCGAAGACCATCATCCCTATGCCCATGCACGAGCCTCGTCTCGAACTGGAGGGCGAAGAACTGCTGGTGTCGGACGGCTGGGAGGGAGACAGCGTCAACAACTCCGTGGTCTGGGCGCCGTCGATCCGGGTCCTGTGTGCGACTGATGTGGCCTTCCACGACTGTCACCTATGGCCCATCGAAAGCAACGTGGAGCGACGGGTCAAGTGGAGGGCCTCTATCAAGAAGCTCCTGGAATTCGACCCCCGCATCGTCATCCCAGGTCACTGCGACGAAGCCAAGTTACGCATCTTGGAGGATGTGCAGGAGGACACCTCTCGCACCTATACCGACTGCGTCGACTGGTCGGTGCGCTACCTGGATGTCTACGAGGAGATGTATAACATCGCCAAGACCGGGGCGGACCTGGTCGAGGGCATGGCGAGGTACTATGGGGACGTGAAAGCGGAGGATTTTGCCATCCACTGGCAGGCGAGGTTGCTCTTTCCCCACAGCAGCCCCGATTGGCTCACCCCTCTTCCCGGCGAACCTGGGAAGATATTCTTGAATCCAAACGGCGGGTTCGACGGTGACCCGCCCAGAGAGTAAGGGGACGGCAATGCAACTAGAAAACAAGGTCGCACTCATCACCGGCGGCGGCACCGGCATCGGCGCGGGGGTCGCGAAGCGTTTCGTGGAGGAAGGCGCCAAGATCGTCATCACGGGTCGGCGTAGAGAGAAGCTGGACGAGGTGGCCGCGTTACTGCCCACGGACAGCGTCACGGTCTTCTGCGGAGACGTGACGGAGGACGGCAACGCCGGCAAGATGGTCGAGGCGGCGCTCGGCTTCACGGGGCGGCTCGACATCTTGGTCAACAACGCTGCTATCGAGATGAACGCCGGGGTTGTCGACATGGACCCGGCGGCTTGGCGCCAGATGCTTGAGGTGAACCTGACGGGCCCCTTCCTGATGATGAAGGCCGCCATCCCTGAGATGGCCAAGGCTGGAGGCGGCTCGATCATCAACGTGGCGTCGCTGGCCGGAGTGGTGGCCGTACCCGGAGGACCCGCCTACTGCACCACCAAGGCCGGCCTGATCCATCTGACCAAGCAGGTGGCTCTCGACTACGGCAAGAACAACGTGCGATGCAACGTGGTCTGCCCGGGGCCGGTGCGCACGGCTATGCTTGAAAGCAACTTCGAACCGATGGCCGAGGTCCTCAACACCGACATGGACGGTGTCTTCGCGACCATGGCCGGCCACGTGCCTCTGCACCGCATCGCGACTCCGACTGATATCGCCGGGTTGTTCGTATTCCTGGCCGGTGAGGACTCCAACTTCATGACCGGATCCACCATACTCGTCGACGGAGGCGTCCACTTCATCGACGCGTTTGCGGCGGCGATCGGGCAATACGGCTCAAGCTGGGGGTAGACGTCCGTCGACACGGACGGGGAGAGGCATCACTCCTTCCGGACGCCTCGTCGTCTTCAGCACCTGTTTCGATGGCCGGACCCTGGGGCGCAGGCAAGTCCTTGGGGGAAATCGGCCTGCGTGGACGAAATAGACGCAGGAGGCATGCCTCTTGACGACCAGCAAAGGTGCGGGTCGAGGGCAAGAGAGGGAGGACGTGAGATGACGATCGGACGGCGTATCACGACTGCGATGGTCGGCCCCTTGGTATTGACGCTGGCGGTGGCAGGTGTCGGCATCGGCGCCATGGTCTGGGTCAGGTCTTGGCATGGGGACTTCGTCAAGTCGGCCGGACAGGCAGGAGTCTCGGGGGATCAGACACTCCAAGGCATGTTGGACACGCTGGACGGCACGGCCACCGTGTTCTTGATCGCCATAGTTGTTCTTGCGGCTGTGGCGGTGGCGCTGAGCGGCGTGGGGACCGTGGCCCTCAGCCGTGGGATCCGCCGCCGACTTCGGGCCGCCGTCACCAGTATCGCTGAGGCCGCGGCCGGACTGCTGGCCGTTTCGTCGCAGGTCGCGGCCGCGGCTGCGCAGACGGCGACAGCCACGAACGAGACCACGGTCACGGTGGAAGAAGTCAGGCAGACGGCGGCGCTGACCCGAGAGAAGGCTTCTGAGGCCTCGGAGGTTTCACAGAGTGTGGTGGAGAAGTCGAGATTCGGTGCTGAGTCGGCAAGAAGGAACTTCGATCATTTCGAACAGATACACCGCGATATGGGCGTGGTGGCGGAGGCCATAGATCGGCTGAAGGAGCAGAACGAGTCGGTGGGAGAGGTAATCGCCACGGTCAACGATATCGCCGAGCAATCCAATCTGCTCTCCGTGAACGCATCGATCGAAGCGGCCAAGGCCGGAGAGGCCGGCAAAGGCTTCACCGTGGTCGCCCAAGAGGTCAAGAGCCTGGCCGAGCAATCCAAACAGGCGGTCGCGCAGGTGCGGGCGGTCCTCGGCGAGATCCAGAAGGCCAGCGACGTGGTTGTCCAGGCTGCGGAACAGGGTCGGGAGACCGTGGAGATGGGCAGGCTCGAAGCCAACAAGGCTCTGGAGAACATCAGTGAGAGGATGGAGGCGGCGACCAGGACCGCCGAAGCGACGACGGACATCTCCACCGCGAGCGGTCAACAGCTGGCGGGTGTGGAGCAGATCGGCAAGGCCATGTCCAGCATCAACGAGGCGGAGAAGCAGTCGGTGGCAGCCACCAGGGAGGTGGAGGAGCAGGCCAGAAAGCTGCAGGAGCTCTCTCACGGACTCGAGGGCCTGATAGACGCCGACCCGGCAAGATCGAGGTAACCTATCTCGCTGTAGCGGACCTTTCACGGGGAACCCGTGCGAGACCACCGTGGGAAGAAAAAGGCCCCCTGCCGTGACCTGCGGCAGGGGGCCTTTGTTTCGACGTCCGCGCGAGAGACTGATCAGGTCATTACTTGGCAAGCGCTATGTCGCCTAGATTGACGTCTTTCTCGGTGCGGATGTCCTCCATCGTCTTGGTTCTGAAGCCCGGGGCCGAGACGCTCAGCTTGTAAGAGGCGTCGTCGGGGAGCCCCCGGAACCAGAAGTCGCCGAAGCCGTCGGTCGTGGCGGTGAGGGCCTTGTCGTTGCCGTTCGTGAGCGTGCAGGTGGCGCCCTCGATGATCTCCTTAGCAACCGGATCGTATACGGTGCCCGCGATGAACTTCTTCGGGATGTTGAGGTAATAGACGCGCGGTTTGTGGCCCAGCTCGGGCTTCAGCACTTCGGCCTTCGCTATCTCGGCAGCGAACTCGCTCTCTTCACCGAACTTGATGGCCTCAGTGGGACAGGCGTCGACGCAGCGCGGGACCATCCATTCACCGCCGTCGAGGAGATGGGCGCAGCCTGTACACTTCTGGGCCAGATTCAAGTCGTCGTTGAAGTAGATGGCGTCGTAGGGGCAGGCGTCGACACATAACCTACACCCCGTACACTTCATCGAGTCGATGATCACCAGCCCGTCGTCGCGCTTATAGATGGCTCCCTCGATGGGGCAGGGCGGGATGCAGGGGGCCTCGTCACAGTGCATGCAGGGGTTCGGCACGTAATGCATCTCCACCTTGGGGACCGTGCCGCGGATGTGTTCGTCCAGCCGCATCCAGAACTGGCCGGTGTCGGGCTGGGGCTTGGCGATCGGCGACCAGTCGTTGCCCACGTGCTCGTCCTTGCAGACGAACTGGCAGGCGTAGCAGCCTACACAAAGGCCGACATCGATGACGAAGACCTTCATTTGTCGCCTCCTTCGATCCATGCGTCGAAGCGTAAACCGGCACCCGGGTCGTAGACCCGTGCGAAGGCTTCGGGATGGTCCCTACGCCACTCCTCCCATTCCTCGTTCTTCACCTTCTGCACGTCGACCAGGTAACCACTTGTGGCCTGGCCGACGGCGTTCTTGGAGGTGATCCCATTGGGGGCGATAGTGTTGATGGCGCCTCCGCGGCATACCTTGCCCGGCACCAGCGGGTCATGCCGGGCGCCGTGGTCTACATAAACCACGCCGGGTTTGATCCGCTCCCAGACGCGGGCGCCGACGAGTACGACGCCACGCTCGTTGAAGATCTTGACCACGTCGCCGTCGTTGATGCCACGCTCATCAGCATCAACAGGGTTGATCCAGATAGGCTCGTACTTGTAGCCGTCGAAGCCCAGCACCTTGCCGGTAGGGGTCTCCCGGGCCCAGCTGTTGTCGTCACCCTGGGCGTGTGTGCGCCAGCGCGGATGGTTGGAGATCAGAAGCAGCGGGAACATGGCCGCCCGTTCGCTCGACAGGGCTTCGTCGTGAGTGACGCCCTTCTCGATCCACTTCGGTAACGGCGGCCGCTCCTTATCGTCAGGGAAGTGCTCGGCCAGTCGAGCGGAATAGAACTCCAGAAGGCCGCTCGGAGTCGGGAGCGGGTTGTTCTTGGGATCCTCGTAGAACTTGCGCAAGCCGGGCGGGTCGTCCTCCCAGTCGGGAGCCGTCTTGTACACGTAGGTCTTCTTCTCGTAGAAGTCCTCCCACGTGGTGAGCTTGTCCAGGTGCATGCTGTCGAACACGAGCTTCTGGAGATCGTACGTGCTCATGTCCCCAGTGAACTCTTCGCCGTAGCCCAGCTCTTCAGCGATGGCGGCCACGATCTCGTAGTCGCTCTTCGACTCGCCGATCGGCAGAATGGACTGCTCCTGGATGGAGACGCTTGCGAAGTGAGGTCCCTGCCGGGTGGTGGTGACGATGTCCTCCACCTCGAGGGTGGTGTTGGCCGGTAACACGATGTCGGCGTAGAGGCATTCGTTCTCCATCCACGGGTGCTGTGCGACCACACACTCTATGCTGGGATCCTTGAAAGCTTCGATGGTCCAGTTGCCGTGGTTCCAGCAGGTGATGCGGCAGGGCGTGTCGGTCCAGATCATGTGGATGGGGACGCCGCCCTTTTCCTTCGCGATGGGATAAGTGTAGCGGTCGAACTGCTCCTCGGTCGGGCTCTCCTGGCCGCCGGCGCCGTGGAATACCAGGGGTGGTTTGAGGATGGCGTCCTGGATGAGTGTCTTGGGGATGAGCTGTGGACCCCACGAATGCACCGTGGTCCAGCAGGGCTTCGTGAGCCGCTCGGGCAACTCAGGGTTGAAGAAACGGATGCTGCCCAACCCCTCCGCGCGGGGCATACCGAAGTACGTCATCTGGCACTGGTGAACGCCTGGTCTGCCGAGCCCCTGCATGCCGAGAAGGATGCACTCCAGACGGCCGGGCTCATGTGAGTATGGACCCCGGAAAGCCGAGCCGCCGAAATAGTGGATGATGGATGTGGTGTTCTTGGCGAACTGGCGGGCCAGGGCTTTGATGGTCCACTCCGGCACGCCGCACCTCTTCGAGGCCCATTCAGGCGTCTTGGGGATACCCTCCTGGTCCTCGCCCAGCACGTAGGCGGCCACCTTGTCCATGCCTACCGCGTGCGTCTCGACGTACTCTCTGTCCCAGGTGTCCTCGGTCAGCCACACGTAGATGATGGCCAGCTGGAGCGCGGCGTCTGTGTTAGGGAGCACCGGGATCCATTTGTCGGCGTGGACGGCGGCGGCGTAGTTGAGGTCGGGGCAGATATACACCTGCTTGATGCCGGCCCGCGTCCAGAACTGCGAGATGCGGGTAGCATACTGGCCGGTGAAACCCCAGGGCGTGGTCTCTTCGTCGCAGCCCCATTTGAGGACCATGGTGGAGTGTTCGGAGATGTCCTTGGTGAGGTTGGCCGCCGGTGACATCATGCCTTGGAAGCCCTGCCCCCACACGTGCTTCGCGCCCCAGTACCAGCCCTCCCAGCTGTCGGGGTTGCGCACCTGCTGCGTGAAGCCCCCCATCATATCGAGCAGGCGGGCCTGATGGCCGTGCGGTGTGTGGATGGTCTTGCACTCTCCGTGGCCGTCACCCTGCGCCAGGATGGCGAGCGGGCCGTATTCCTTATGGACGCGCTTGACCTCCGAGGCGACAAGGTCAATGGCTTCGTCCCACGAGATCCTCACGAACTTGCTCTTGCCACGGTTCTGGGTGTTGCGGCCGCCGGGCCCGGTGGACCCGGGTGCTCCATTCGGGTCCCAGTCCACCCGCTTCAAAGGGAACTTGATACGGTTGGGGGAAAAGGTCCTCTTCTTGTACGCGAGAGAGAACGGGGCCGGCAAGGCCTTGGGCAGCGGCTGCAGCGTCTCGCCGTTACGCTCGATCTTCCACGGTCTGAGCGAGTCGTAGTCGCACTTCCAGTCGTATTTGAAGGGTCTGATACGGATCGCTTTCCCATCTTTGACATCCACGAAGCACTCGCCGCCTCCTCCCAAAAGGCCCCCCATCGCGAGGTTCTTGATCGTTGTTTTGTCGACACTCACGTCGACCTTTGCGCGTTCCCCTTTGGCCATAGCAATCGTCGTCCTTTCGAAGAGGGGTGAATGGACGCCTCGGGTTTGAGATTATTGGCCAATCCTTTGTACCTTGCTGGGAGCGATCAGTCAATAGTTGCCCGGCAGAACGGGGGTCCAAACTACCTAAGTAGATGCTCGGGGGGTCCACCCCAGATAGGCGGAGAAGGCGCCGGCCGCCTCCGTGACGGCCTCCGCGAAAGCGGCGCTCTCGGCGGGACCGAAGCGGCCCGCAGGAGCCACCACGGAGATTGAGGCCGTGACCGCTCCGAACTGGTCGCGTACCGGAGCGCCCACCGCGCACAGACCCTGGTAGTACCCTTCGAGATCGTAGGCTACGCCGTCCTTGACTACCCGGTCGAGCTCCGCCAGGATGACCTCCCGGTCGGTCACGGTCTGAGGTGTCCGCCTGGCGCGGGGCCGAGCGAGAAGCGCTTCTCTTTCCTCCGGCGACTTGAAGGCGGTGAAGATCTTTCCGTGGACCGTCGCGATGTCACCGAGGATGCGGCCGGGGGCCGTTTGGCGCTTGAAGGGACGGGTGGTGTTGATGATGTCCACACACACGGGGAACCCGTCGACCTCCACGGCCAGAGTGACCGATTCTCCCGTCTGCTCCACGAGGGATTCGAGAAAAGGTCGGGCCGCCGCGATGAACTCCGACTGATCGGCGGCGACGTAGCAGAGCGCCAACATGGCCGGCCCGAGCCGGTAGCGATTGGTCGCGGAATCCCGCACCAGGAAGGCCATGGACTCCAGAGTCCGCACCATCCGGTAGGCCGTCATGCGAACCAGCCCGGTCCGCTCCACCATCTCGTCGATGGTCCACTCTCTGTGGTCCACGTCAAAAAGGCATAGAATGGAGAGGCCTCGGGCCAGCGCTCTGACCGAGAAAGGATCGGTATCTCGCGATGCTGTCGTCGCGGCCATATCTCTCCCGTCGATCGGGGCCGCTCTTCCAGGCGAGCGCATGCCTTGCAAATGGACCATGCCTACTCTACGATACTAGCAGTATTACTCAATAATATCGAGATATCGTTTTACCTCTTGAAGCCGCCCACCACGGAATCTCATGGGAGCTGATGACTGATGGCCGAAAGGGTGTTCGCCAACTGTACCAACAGCGGGCCCGTGTCTGTCTATGTCAAAGACGGGAAGATCGTTCGGGTTCGTCCACTGGTGGTCGATGAGAAGGACTTCAAGCCTTGGACCATCGAAGCCGGCGGCAAAGAGTACTCTCCCCCTAAGAAGGTGACGCTGTCGCCTTATACCCACGCAGAACGCCGCCGCATCTACTCCGACGAGCGCATCAAGTACCCGATGAAGCGGGTCGATTTCGACGCGAATGGTGCTCCAGGCTCCACCGGGCCCGGGGGCCGAAATCCGCAGAACCGTGGCAGGTCTCCCTACGAGCACATCTCTTGGGATGAGGCTGCTACTCTGGTGAGCTCCGAGCTGACGAGAGTGAAGGATGCTTACGGCGGCTCAGCCATCAGCGGCATGACCTCGTCGCACCACAACTGGGGCATCGTGGGTTATAAGATGGGGCCCTTCGCGCGGTTCCTCAACATGATGGAAGGCACCCCGGTGCTCGACAACCCCGACAGCTGGGAGGGCTGGCACTGGGGAGCCACGCACAGCTACGGGTTCTACTGGCGTCTCGGGATGCCCGAACCGTACGACATGTTGGGCGATGCGTTACAGAATGCCGAGATGATCGTCTACTGGTCCAACGATCCGGACAGCACCCGGGGAACATACTCGGGCCAAGACTCTGCGCTCTGGCGCCAGTGGCTCAAGGAGAAGGGTGTCAAGATGGTCTTCATCGACCCCTTCTATAACTACACGAACGCTGTTATGGGCGGCAAGTGGATCACTCCGCGCATGGGCACCGACGCAGCCATGGCTATGGCCATAGCCTTCGTGTGGATCACCGAGGACACCTACAACAAAGAGTATGTCGCCGACCGTACCATCGGTTTCGAAGAGTTCAAGGAGTACATACTGGGGGATATCGACGGAGTGCCCAAAACCCCCGAGTGGGCCGCCGAAGAGTGCGACGTGGAGGCTCGAGTGATCCGCGCCCTGGCCCGAGAGTGGGCGGCCAAGCGCACCATCCTTTCCGGGGGGTCTCGCGGCGGCGAGGGCGGCGCCTGCCGGGAGGCATACGGCACTGAGTGGGCCCGCATGATGGTGTTGCTGCAGGCGATGCAGGGGTTGGGCGCACCGGGCCGCAGCATCTGGGGTACGACGATGGGGGCTCCGAACGACACCACGGTCTGGGTGCCCGCCTATGGTGAGCCTAACGGTCGCATATCGATGTCTCCCAAGGTCGCGGACTACATCCCGGTCAATTCGAACCCCCAGCGGCTTTGGCGCTTGACGGTGCCCGACGCTATCCTCGACCCTCCGGTGGAGTGGTACGGCGAGGGCTTCTGCGGCAGGAGCCTCGAGCAGCAATTCATGCATTTCAAGTACCCGGCGGAGGGGTGCTCTGAGGTCAAGCTGTGGTACCGATACGGCGGCTCCTTCATGGGCACCATGAGCGACACCACGAAGTGGGCGCGTATGTATCAGAGCCCCAAGCTGGAGTTCGTGGTGAACCAAGACATCTGGTGGAACAGCGAGACCCGCATGGCCGACGTCATCCTGCCCGCCTGCACCAACTTCGAACGTGACGACATCGGGGAGTGGGCCGCCGTTAACGGCTACACCTGGCACGCCAGCAGCGGTTGCAACTACCGGGTGGTGGTCCGTGAGCAGAAGTGCATCGAACCACTTTGGGATTCCAAATCGGATTATGAGATCTTCGCTCTCATCTTCGAGAAGATGGGTCTCCGCGATGAGTACACCGATGGCGGCAAGACCGAGGTCGATTGGGTCAAAGGTTTCTTCGACGCCTGCGACCTGCCCAAAGAGGTGAGCTGGGAAGAGTTCAACCGTAAGGGTTATCACATCATCAACATCAAGGACGACTACGAACCCACGCCTGGGCTGCGTTGGTTCTACGAGGGCCGGGCCTGCGATACGCCCGACGTCGGCAATCCCAAGCGGCTGACCGCGGCGAACCACGAGCTGGGAACCTTCAGCGGCAAGATCGAGTTCGCCTCGGAGAGTCTGAAGCAGTACTTCCCCGATGACGAGGAACGGCCGGTAGTGCCCCGATATCTCCGTAGCTGGGAGGGGTATCGCACGCCCGGACTGTATGACAAATACCCGTTGCAGCTCTTGTCTCCGCATCCACGTTTCTCGTTCCACTGCCACTACGACAAGCACACCGACTGGCTTAACGACATCCCGGTGCATCGCATCAAGAAGGACGGCTATCCTTGGTGGCCGGCGCGGCTGAATCCGGAGGACGCGGCTGAGAGGGGCATCAACAGTGGCGATATCGTCCGCCTCTACAACGACAGAGCGTCGGTGCTCTGCATCGCCGTCGTCACAGGTCGGGTCCGTCCTGGGACGGTGCACAGCTACGCTTCTTCGGCCCTGTACGACCCGTTGATGCCGGGCGACCCTGACTCCCCGGACAGGGGCGGGTGTGTCAGCATGCTGACCCCGTCTCGGATGCTGTCCAAGAATGCGCCGGGGATGACGCCCAACTCGTGCCTCATCGAGATAGGGAAATGGGAGGGCTGAGAGATGGCGCGGCTTAGCTTGCTTATAGACGTGACCAAGTGCAGTGGCTGCCACAACTGCTTCTTGGCGTGCCGCGACGAGTACTATGGCAACGACTACGGCTCTTATTCGGCTCCCCAACCTCTCGAGGGGCAGTTCTGGATGCAGGTCAAGGAGATCGAGCGCGGGAGTTATCCCAAACCTAAAGTGGACTACCTGCCGATTCCGTGCCTACATTGCGAAGAGGCGCCTTGTATCGCCGTGGCCCTGGACGACGCCGTATACCGGCGCGACGACGGCGTCGTCATGATCGACCCGGTGAGGGCCAAGGGGCAGAAGGCGGTAGTGAACGCTTGTCCCTACCGGGTGGTCTTCTGGAACGCCGAACTGGATATCCCCCAGAAATGTACCCTGTGTGCGCACATGCTGGATGCGGGGGAGAAGCAACCCCGGTGCGTAGAAGCCTGTCCGACCGGCGCTCTCGTTTTCGGCGACCTGGACGACCCGAACAGCGAGATATCGAAGCTGGTTGCGACCCTCGATACGGAGGCGCTTCATCCCGAGTACAATACCTCTCCGCTGGTCAAGTACGTCGGCATCCCCAAACGCTTCGTGGTCGGTGAGGTCATCCGGCGTGACGTCCCTGACGAGTGCGCCGAAGGAGTGTGGGTCACTCTCGAGGGAGAGGGGATCAGGCTCGAGACCCACACAGACAACTATGGGGACTTCGAGTTCGACGGCTTGGAGAAGAACAAGGACTACCGTGTGAACATCGAGTGCGACGGATACGCGTCGATGATCATCGAGGTGTTCACGCATACCGACGTCGATCTAGGCGGCATCGTGCTGGAGCCGTTCGACTGATGATCTGAAGCGGTCGGGGAGCGATCCTCAGGCCGCTGGAATGGCCTCGGCCGTCGGGGATCCTTTGACGGTCGGGGCGGTCTCGGCCGGCGGTGGAGTCCTCTACGGCCGGCCGTGTTGAACTCTTGGCGGATAGACAGGGAAGGTCTCATGGACGAAGTGGTCATCGTCAGTGCCGTGAGAACGGCGGTAGGCAGGTTGGGTGGAGGGCTCAAGGACATGGAGCCCGAGGATCTCGCCAAGCTGGTCATACAGGAAGCCTTGGCACGGGCCGAGGTAGAACCTGGCGAAGTGGACGAAGTCATCATGGGCCAGGCCAAGCAGAGTGCGGACGCCGCCAATCTGGCGCGTGTGGCGGCGCTCAAGGCCGGGCTGCCTGTGGAGGTGCCCGCCTACACGGTCATGCGGCAGTGTGGCTCGGGTCTTCAATCTGTCCACAACGCGGCGGCCAGTATCATGATCGGCGAGGCCGACATCGTGGTCGCGGGTGGCGTAGAGAGCATGAGCAGGGCTCCTTACTACCTCAGGGACGCGCGCTACGGGTACCGGGCCGGCAACGCGGTGCTGCTCGACTCGAACACCGAAAGCCAGCCCCGCTCTCAACCTTACGAGGTGTACGGCGACCTGACCATGGGGCTGACGGCCGAGAACCTGGGGGAGAAGTACGGCATCACCCGCGAAGAATCGGATGCCTTCGCATTGCAGAGCCAGGAGCGGGCGTTCGCCGCTATCGAGTCAGGTCGCTTCAAGGGCGAGATCGTAGCGGTACACGTTCCGCAGCGGAAGAAGGATCCTCTCGTCTTTGATACCGACGAGCATCCACGTAGGAGCACTCTGGAGGGGCTGGCGGCACTGCCGGCCGTCTTCAAGAAGGACGGGCAGGTGACCGCGGGCAATTCTTCGGGCCGCAACGACGGGGCCGGCTGCACTGTGGTCATGTCGGCCAAGGAGGCGGGTCGTCGCGGTATCGAACCCATGGTGGCGATACGAGGCATGGGCGTCGCGGGCGTGCCTCCAGAGATCATGGGTCTCGGGCCGGCGCCGTCCTCGCGCTTGGCGCTGAAACGCGCGGGCCTCACCTTTGACGATATGGGTCTGATTGAACTGAACGAAGCGTTCGCGGCGCAGTCGTTGGCGGTCATCAAAGAGCTAGGCATCGGAGACCGCATGGACGTCCTCAACGTCAACGGAGGAGCCATCGCGCTCGGCCATCCTATAGGCTGCTCCGGGGCGAGGGTGTTCACGACCTTGCTCCATGAGATGCAGAAGCGGGGCACGCGCTACGGGCTGGCAACGCTGTGCATCGCCGGCGGCCAGGGCATCGCCACGGTGGTGGAGGCGGTTTAGCGTCGGGCGGGTGTTCGGTAGGAACGAGTGGCTCCGCCGGCTCAGGGTGCCAGGGAGATGCGTGGGGTCTCCGCCGTCAGGTAGTCGATGCGGCTGCTACCTCCGCAGAACCGCCGGATCAACTCCGCCACTTCGGCGCAGGCGGCCTCGATCTCCTCGCGCGTGACAGGCGGTAACCCGTCGACATTGAACTCGATGGCGGTTGTGTCGGGGAGGGTCAGGGTGTGGTTGCCCTGGCGCCAGGTCCAGCGTCTGGTCAACACCGTGTTGGTGCCGCCCTCGACGAAGACCACCTCACCCGGTAGAGGGTGTTCCAACTTCTCGGAGCCGAAGGCCACGAAGTCTTCATCGCCGTTGGCAAAACGGAGCTCTATGTCTCCCTGCAAGAGGTCGATGGCATGGGCCCCGGCCGGTATCAGGTGCCGCAGCGACATGACGTTACCGAGGTCGACCAGCGCACTGATGCTGGGAAGCCGGTCGCCCCGCAGAGCCCGCCTTGCCATGGCCTCCACTGAGGAGCGGAATTCTGAGGGTTTGGCGCCGAAGGCTCGGTACGCCTCGCGCCAGGACTTGATCCGTGGTTCCTCGGCGATCTGTTCCGGATCGACCCTCGCCCGCACCGACTCTTCCGCTTCGCGCATCATCTCCACCAGTTCGGCCGGGGACGGGCCGTTCTTGACCTCGTGGGCTATCACCACGCCGCGGACGTAACCGGGGAAGCGTGCGAAGATCCCTGGGGATATGCTGTAGTTGTAGTACTTCATGCGAGTGTTCACCTGTGGTCGAAGTGCCGGTGGCCTGGATTCTACCCGAAAAGCGATGCTCATCGCGGCGTCCGGCGCGTCCATCATGGTTGAGACTACGGCTCTTCAGTCCTTGACACAAGCAGCGGACTTCTGCCAGAATGATAGAGCGAGCGCTCTATCCAAGTCTGCTGCTTCGGGTGCGTGATGCCGGTTCCAAGTAAGAGGAGGCAGGAATGCGTGGCAAGGTAGCTATCGTCACCGGAGCCAGCCGGGGTATCGGAAAAGCTGTTGCCCTGAGGTTCGCGAGAGAGGGTGTAAAGGTGGTCGTGGCGGCCCGCAGCGAGGTCCAGCCGCACGAGAAGCTGCCGGGCACCATCGGCGAGACGGTGGCCGACATCGAGAAGCTGGGCGGCGAGGCCATCGCCGTGCGTTGTGACGTGACCAGCGAGGAGAGTGTCAACGCCATGGTCGAGGCGACTCTGGCCAAGTGGGGACGCATCGACATCCTGGTGAACAACGCGGCCATCGACTTCCCGTTCCCGTGCGTTGAGATGCCCTTGAAACGTTGGGAGGTCGTGCTCAAAGTCAACACGACGGGACCCTTCCTGTGCTCCAAAGCGGTCATACCAAGCATGCGCGGGCAGGGTGGCGGGAGCATCGTCAACATCGCCTCCAACGCGGGCGCCGAACGCGGTAGCGGCACCGTGGGCTACAGCGCCGTCTATGCCGTCTCAAAGGCGGGTCTTGACCGGTTCACCTGGGCGCTCGCGGCTGAAGAAGGCAAGAACAACATCGCAGTCAACGCCGTCAAACCGTGGGGTGTGGTGAGCACCGAGGGGATGCGGATGTGGGCTAAGCCCGAGGACCAGATCGGCTGGAAGTCCCCGGCATCTATGGTGACATGCGTCATGTTCCTCGCCAAGCAGGATGCGAATGGGGTCACGGGTTGCGTGGCCTTTGACGACGAGCTCGTTTGCTGGCACGGTCTCGAGGTCGAAGAGGGATGAGAGCCGTCGTATACGAAGGCCCGAATGATATCCGGCTGGAGGACGTGCCGGAGCCGGTCGTCCAGGATCCCGAAGACGCCGTCGTCCGGGTCACGACGGCCAGTATCTGCGGCAGCGACACCCATATCGTGCACGGCCTTCTTCCCAAGATGGAACCCGGGCGGATCATCGGGCATGAGTTCTGTGGTGTGGTGCACGAGGTGGGCGGGGCGGTCGGTAGGTTCAAACCGGGGGATCGGGTGGTGGGTGCCGCGGCCGTCTGGTGTGGCCGGTGTCGGGCCTGCAGGCGGGGCCTCTATAGCGCGTGCGAGCGCGGAGCGACCTTCGGCCACGGGCCCCTACTGGGCGATCTGCCTGGGGCGCAGGCCGACTACGTGCGGGTGCCCTTCGCCGACAACACGCTGCAGCATGTCACTGCACCGGACGATCGCATCATCTTCGCGGGAGACATCCTCCCGACCGGGTATTCGGCGGTTGCCGGGCTTTCTCCGGGCGGGCGCGGCGTGCGTGAGGGGGACCATGTCGTGGTGTTCGGCCTCGGTCCGGTGGGTCTCTGCTCCGTGGCCTCCGCCAAGCTGTTCCGCCCCGCCAAAATCATCGCGGTGGGCAATCGCGCCGAGCGGTTGGCCCTCGCCGAGAGGCTGGGCGCGGACGTGACCATCGATGCCGCCGGAACCGAAGACGTCCGCAAAGCGGTGCGGCAACACACGGACGGCTGGGGCGCGGACTACATCGTCGAAGCGGTAGGCAAAGAGGAGAGCCTGGAGAACGCCATCCGGGTCGCTGCTCCAGGTGGGGTCGTCGCTGTGGTCGGTGCCTTCCAAGCGCCTATCAAGATCAACGCGCCCCGCATGCAGGCCAGGAACGTGACGGTGGCCATGGGCATGGGTGATCTCGGTGCCATGCCTAAGCTCGTGAAGGTGATCGAAGATGGAGAGCTCGACGTTTCCCCAGTAGTGACCCATCGGATGAGCTTAGACGACGTTATCCGGGCGTACGAGATCTTTGACAAGCGTCTCGAGGGGGCCGTCAAAATACTGCTGACGACGTAGAACCTCGGTACAGAGCCTCGGCAGCGAGGCGCGACCCGGAGGAGCGCAGTCGAGCATGAGCGCCAAGTACGAGAAGCTGTTGGAGCCGGGGAAGATCGGCTCTGCGATATAGGCGCCCCCGGTCTGAGATCGTGTACGAGAAGTGATGCCGAGAGAAAAAGGAGCAGGGTATGGACAAGCCGGGATTGGAAGCGCGGATCGCCGAACTCGAAGAGAGGGTCGGCAGGCTGTCGGCGCTTGCCCGCGAGACCGCAGATGTCAGGGAGATCCAGGAAGTACAGTACCGGTACCTCAATGCGCTCATGCTCATGGAGTGGGACGAGTGCGCCGAGTGCTTCGCCGAAGACGCCCAGGTGGACGTGTACCTGCATGAGCCTGTGAGAGGCAAAGAGAATATCCGGCGATGGCTGAAAGAAGAGCTGTCTCAGACGCACGCGGGCAATGAAGGCGACGTCTGCGTGAATCCCATCATCACCGTTGAGGGAGACAACGCCAAGGGCGACTTCATGCTCTTCATGATGTACTTCTACAAGAGGACCGGCCAGTCGATGTTCTGGGTCCAGGGCCGCTATGACAACGATTTTGTACGCGAGAACGGCAGATGGAAGATCGCCTGCATGCGTTGGAGCGAAATCCATGGACTGCCGGGTGGCGGCCCGCCAAGCGGTCTCTGGTGAGGATTGGTACGCGTTGCCTGTCCGTCTCGGCATGTCTCTTGACACCGGGCCGGAATACCTGCCAGAATGGTTAGAGCGAGCGCTCTATCGAAGGCGGTCATCCGCTCTTCCGGCAGATCGGTTCATCAGGCCGGGAGAGGCCGGCCGCGGACAACACTATATCGGACGCAAGGAGTGCGCGACCTTCATGACGAGCACCAAACACCAGCTTGATGAGATGCTGCAGAGGGTTGCGGAGGGATCTCTGCAGGCGGCCTCGACCGACCGCGAGTTGACCGAGATGAAGCAGCGCATCATCGTGGAAGGAGCGAGCAGCGTGCTCTTCGAGAAGGGCTTCGGCAAGACCTCCATCCGCGATATCGCCTCCGCGTGCGGGATGTCCATGGGTCAGCTGTACCACTACATCTCCTCAAAAGACGACATCCTGTACCTCATGCACCGTCACAGTCAGGAGTTGTGGAATCAGAGTTTGGTCGACGCCGGTATCGAGGAGATCACCGACCCTGTGGCCAAGTTGGAGCATGGGCTGCGGATCACCATGAAGCATCTTTCCGCGAATCGGCAGCTCTACCAGTTCATATTCACCGAGAGCAAGTACCTCGACAAGGAGCACCTCCGAAAGGTGCTCGAGTTGGACGACCGGAACGTCGTGGGCTTCTATCGGCACCTTCTTTCGCTGATCCCCGGACACCAGCTGCGGGGGCGGGAATCTGAGTTGGCTGCGAATCTGGTCTCGTACGTGTGTCTATTCCTTGTTCTTAGGGGCTGGAACCTTAAGCTGTCCGGCCCCGAAGATGTCGAGTCGACGGTTGAGTTTCTAATCGGTTTCATCTTCCGGGGTCTTGGTCTGGATCGCGGAGATAATTCTGGGGAGGACTAGAGTATGTTAGTGATCCGAAGGGCGGCTGTTCTCGGAGCGGGCCGCATGGGTACCGCGGTTGCGGCCCATCTGGCGAACGCCGGCATACCCACACTGCTCCTCGATCTGGCTCCGACGGAGCTGAACGACGACGAGAAGAAGCTCGGTCTGGGGTTGGATGACCCGGGCGTGCGGAACCGTCTGGCCAAGGCTGCGATCTCCACAGCTCTCAAGGGGCGCCCCGCCGCCTTCGCACACCCAAGCCGCGCCCATCTGCTCACTCCGGGGAACCTCGATGACGACCTGGCGAAGCTTGCGGATGTGGATTGGGTAGTGGAAGCTGTGGTGGAGAGGCTCGACGTGAAACAGAGCCTTCTGAGCCGGGTGGCCGGGTACATCGGCCCTAAGACTATCGTGTCGACGAACTCTTCAGGACTTTCGGTCAACGCGATGGCATCGGTCCTCCCCGACGACGTGAAGAGGCGTTTTCTGGGCAGTCACTTCTTCTTCCCGCCCCGCTTCATGTACCTCCTGGAAGTGATCCCGGGCCGTCATACCGATAAGGCCGTTGTGAAAGGTCTGCAGGAGTTTGCCGAGCTTCGACTGGGAAAGGGAGTGGTGCTGAGCGAGGACACCCCGAACTTCGTCGCCAACCGCATCGGCATCTTCTCGACCGTTTACGCGATCAATCAACAGGAGAAGTACGGCCTCACCATCGAGGACGTCGACGCGGCCAGCGGCCGGGCCCTGGCCCGCTCGGTGACCGCCACCTATGGCACGTCTAACCTGGCCGGCACCGATGTGCTGGCCTACGCGGTCGAGAGCCACTACGAGACCGCCGTGGGCGACGAGATGCGCGAGCAGTGGAAGCTTCCTCAGTGGATCCTGGACATGGTCGACCGCGGCTATCTGGGCGAGAAGACCGGCGGGAGCTTCTTCAGAGAGAAGCGCACTCTGTGCATCGATCCCAATACGCTGGAATACCGACCCTGGCAGGACCCGCAGTACGAGAGCCTCACGGAGGCGAACAAGATCTCCGACCCGGTAGCGCGCGTGCGGAAGTTCATCTCGTTCGACGACGCGGCCGCTCGTTTTGGGTGGGACCTTCTAGCCGCCACCTTCGTTTACGCTGCCAACCGTATCCCCGAGATCTGCTCCGACATCGCTCAGATCGACCGGTCCATGCGTTGGGGCTATGCCTGGGACCTGGGCCCCTTCGAGCTGTGGGACGCCCTCGGAGTCAAGGAGACCGTCGAGCGGATGAAGGCGGAGGGCCGGGCCGTTCCCGAATGGGTGCTACAGCTGGCGGCCACCGAGGCTCCCTCGTTCTACAAGAAGGAGGCGGGCGCTCTCGAAGTGTGGGGACCGGGTCAGGAGGGACACAAGCCGCTTGCAGCGCGGAAGCGTGTGATCAACCTCGCCGATCTCAAGGCGAACGGCAGGACGCTCGAGGAGAACGAGCATGCCGGTCTCGTCGATCTGGGCGACCGGGTGGCCTGCATCGAGTTCCACACCAAGGCCAACACCGTGGGAGAAGGGGTGCAGCTCTTCATTCTGAAGGCCATCGAGAACGCCGGAGACGCCTATGACGCTCTGGTCATCGGTAACCAAGGCGCACACTTCTCGGGCGGAGCAGACATAAGGCTGATGCTCGACAAGATCGCCGCTGAGGACTGGGACGGCATCGAGCACCTGGTCCGCACGGCCCAACGCACGAGCATGGCCATGAAGTACGCGCCTATCCCCATAGTGGCGGCGCCGTTCGGCAGGGTACTGGGCGGCGGCCTTGAGGTCTGCCTGCATTGCCATCGTGTGCAGGCCCACGCCGACGTCAACATGGGGCTGGTGGAGACCGGCGTAGGGCTTGTGCCGGCGGCCGGAGGGATGAAGGAGGCGGTGTTCCGCACCACGGCCCCCGCTCAGGGTGTCAACTGGGCCTGGTTCATCATGCAGCGCTCATTCCAGGCCATCACTATGGCTAAGGTCAGCTCCTCGGCCTGGGAGGCGTTCGACCTCGGTTACCTTCGCCCCGGGGACGGCGTGACTATGAACCGCGACGGCCTCATCCATGCGGCGAAGCAGGTGGCCCTAGGGATGCTCGAGTCGGGCTGGCAGACGCCGGCGCCGGTGACGGTGCAGGTGATGGGTGTGGACGGCATGGGGAACTTCCGTTGGATCCTCGATAACGCCCGCAGCGGCGACTTTATCTCCGACCACGACCACTATCTGTCGATGATGGTGGGCCGGGTCCTGTCGGGCGGCGAGGTGGAGATCAACGCAGAGGTCGACGAGCAGTATCTCCTCGACCTCGAGCGCAAGGCCTTCCTAGAGGTGTGCCGCACGGCCAAGAGCATCGAGCGGATGCAACACATGCTGAGGACCGGGAAGCCCCTCCGGAACTAGGCGCGAGGAGCGAAGGAGACCCTTCATGATAGAAGCAGTCGTAGTATCGGCGGTACGTACGCCGGTCGGGAAAGCCCCGAGGGGGATGTTCAGGACCATCCAGCCGGAGCACCTCTCGGTCACGTCCATCCGCGCGGCGCTGGAGCGCGCGCCCGGGCTCGACCCGGCGGAGATAGACGACGTCATCATGGGCTGCGCCTTCCCCGAGGCTGAACAGGGGCTGAACTGCGCGAGGAACTACGCCCTGCTCGCCGGCATCCCCGACACGGTGCCGGGCGTCACCCTCACTCGGTTCTGCGCCTCCGGGCTGCAGTCCGTCGTTTATGCGGCCCAGGCCGTCATGTCGGGCCAGGTCGAGGTGGTGCTTGCAGCGGGCATCGAGAGCATGTCCCGGGTGCCCGGTGGCGGCAACAAACAGATCAGCAGCTGGGACATGCAGAAGGTCAACCCCGGTGTATACGCCGGTATGGGCATCACGGCCGAGAACGTGGCCGAACGCTTCAGCGTCACTCGTGAAGAGCAGGATGTGTTCGCGGCCGAAAGCCAGCGCCGCGCTCTGGCGGCTATCGAGAACGGCACGTTCGACGACGAGATCGTGCCGGTGGAGATCAAGCGCAGGCTCCCCGGCCCTGACGGCACGGTGGTCGAGAAGATCACCACAACGACCACCGACGAAGGTCCGCGGCCGGGCAGCACGGTCGAAGTCCTCTCCAAGTTGAGGCCGGTCTTCAAGAAGGACGGCACGGTCACGGCGGGCAACTCGTCGCAGACCAGCGACGGCGCCGCTGCCGTGGTCGTGATGAGCGCGGAGAAGGCGGAGTCGCTTGGGCTGGAGCCCCTGGCCCGTTTCGTAGCGTTCGCCGCCGCCGGCTGCGACCCGGCCGTGATGGGCATCGGCCCGGTGTTCGCCATCCCGAAGGTGCTGAAGCTCGCAGGTCTCACCATGGACCAGATCGAGCTCATAGAGCTCAACGAGGCCTTCGCCAGCCAGTCTGTCTACTGCATGCGCGAACTGGGCCTCGACCGCGAGATCTTGAACGTGAACGGTGGAGCCATCGCTCTGGGCCATCCTCTGGGTGCGACCGGAGCCAAGCTCACCGCGACACTGTTGCACGAGATGAAACGCCGCAAGAACCGGTACGGATTGGTCAGCATGTGCGCGGCGGGCGGCATCGGGTGCGCCGCGATCTTCGAAAGACTGTAGGAGCGCGCGCAGGGTCCTAAGACGACGGAATAGACGACACGGTAGGAGGAGTGATGGTACTCGGAAAATACGCGGTCGACTACGAAGAACGGGTCAACTATCCTCGTCTACGGGCGGAGCGCCTGCAGCGTGCGAAGGCCGAGATCAACAAGGCGGGGCTCGGAGCCATCGTCACCTGGGACGAAGCCAATGTCCGGTACATGACGGGCTACTACATCACCACTCCCAACCGTCCTCTGGAGGCCCAGTTCTGCTTCTGTGCGCGTAACGGCGATCCGCACATCATCGGAGGCAACGACCAAGAGGGCTTGATCCAGCGGATGCCCTGGATGGGGGGCCGTATCCATGCTCCGGCCGGCATCGCGAAGATCGCGGCCTTCACGCCCGACGACAAGGTCGTTCAGAACGTCGTGGACCAGATCTACGGCTTCATGGTGGAGTACGGCGTGGAGAAGGAGCCGCTGGGCATCGACGGCACCACGCTCTCCTACATCTACGCAGAGGCTTTCAAGAAGCGGGGCGTGGAGGTCGTCCACGCCAAACCCTTCATGGACCTTGCCCGCATGATCAAGACGGTGGATGAGATCGAATTGATGCGCATCACCTGCGCACACTCCGAGAAGGCCTTTGCCGCGATCGTGGACGCCATCCGCCCGGGAATCCGGGAGTGCGATCTGGTCGCCATCGGTATCAAGACCCTCTACGAGGAAGGGGACGACCACACCGAAGACCTGGTCTGCTGTTCCGGTCACAATACCAACCCCTATGGGTGGTCGTTCACGGATAAGCCTCTGCAGGTGGGCGACTTGGTCTACATCGATGTGGACGGCGCCTCTTACCAAGGCTACAAGTCGTGTGTCTACCGTACGTTCTCCGTGGGCAAGGCCAGTCAAGAGCAGAAGGACGTCTACGAGGAGTGCCGGGCCATGTTGTATGACGGCATGAGCACCATCAAGGACGGCTCGACCGACTGGCAGCTCCTCGACAAGTGGCCCGACTCTCCCCAGTACTGGGGGCACGACACCTGGGCTGAGGTGGGCCCCTATGCCATCGGCCACGGCCTGGGTCTGACTCTGCACGACCGGCCGTTCTTCAACCGTATGAACCAGGTAGCCGGGGTGCCCGAACAGACCTTCAGGGAAGGGATGTGCCTGGCCGTCGAGACCTACGCGGGCAAGAAGGGCGGTAAGTTCGGTGTGCGGCTGGAGGAGAACATCCTAGTGACCAAGGACGGCTACGAGCGGCTCAGCCTGTGGCCCATCGACGAGTTGATGGAGTGCTGGTTGCCCTACAGGTGAGATGGCTACGATGGAACGAGCCGCGCACGGAGCTGAGAATGTCAGAGCAAGACGAAACGAGGCGATGATGGGAGACCTTTTCAGGCTCGACGGCAAGGTGGCAGTGGTCGTCGGCGGAGGCGGAGGAATCGGAAAGGCCTTGGCGCTCGGGCTGGCCAGGCAAGGGGCGGACGTGGCTCTCGCCAGCCGCGATCTGGGGAAGCTGCAGGTGGTGGCCGGTGAACTTGCGGCCGATCCGGAAGTCTCCACGAAGGTGAAGGCCTTCCGGATGGACGCCACCGACGAGGCCGGTGTGAAGAACGCGGTCGGGGAGATCGTGGCGGCCATGGGCACGGTGGACATCCTGGTGAACTCGCAGGGGCAGAACATCAAAGAGCCCTTTGAGAACCAGACCTTAGGCAGTTGGGACACGCTCTTCGAGAGCAATGTGAAGAGCATCATGCTTTGCTGTCGCGAATTCGGCAAGGTCATGCTCGAGAAGAAGAAAGGCAAGATCATCAACATCGGCTCGGTGGCCGGCGACCGCGGCGTCCCGCTCGCGGGCAATGTCGGTTACTGCGCCAGCAAAGCCGCCGTCGGCAATCTCACCCGCATGCTGGCGTACGAGTGGGCCAAGCACGGCGTCAACGTCAACGCCATCGGCCCGTCGGTGATCTTCACCCCCGGCATGAAGGCCGCGCTGCCGCCCGAGGTCCTGGCCGGGGCGACCGCCCTGCACCCCATCGGACGGGTCGCTGAGCCGGAGGAACTCATGGGCACCTGCATCTACCTGGCCTCGGCGGCCTCTGACTACATGACCGGGCAGGTCGTGTATGTGGACGGCGGCCGGAGCTGCACGGCCTAGGCGCCGCTGCCCGGGACGGGAGCGACTGGAGAAGCGAGGTCTGAAAGGGGCTGTCGGTGAGAGTCGAGGATGTCAAGAAGATAGCGGTGTTCGGCGCCGGCACCATGGGCCCAGGTGTGGCTCAGATGTTCGCCGTCGCCGGGTATGAGGTGGCTCTGTACTCGCGCAAAGCGGAGACGTTGAAGAAGGCGATGAAGATGGTGAGGGCCAACTCCGCCACTCTCGTCGCACACGGCACGCTCCCCCAAACCGTGGCAGACGAGGCCATCGCCCGCATAACGACAAGTCAGAACGTCAAGGATGTCGCCAAGGATGCGGATTTCGTCCTTGAGACCATAGCCGAGAACAAGGACGCCAAGAGGGAACTGTACGCTGAGCTCTCCGCCGTCTGCCCTGAACGGACCGTGATCGCCAGCAACACGTCGAGTCTCAACATCTTCGAGTTATTGCCGGACGCATTGCAGCCTCGAGGCGTGTGCGCGCACTTCTTCACGCCGGCGCACATCATCCCACTGGTCGAAGTCGTGCCGGGACCGCGGACCTCGCCCGAGACCATGGAATTCACCGTGGCCCTCATGAAGGTCTGCGGCAAGAGCCCGGTGCCTATGAAGAAGTTCGGCCCGGGCTTCATCGTCAACCGCATCCAGCGGGCCATTGGCGAGACGGCCATGGACATGGTCCAGGAAGGTCTGGTGGAGCCGGGTGAGATCGACACGGCCGTGAAGACGTCGCTGGGCGTGCGGCTTCCGATCGTCGGGGTCATGCAGACCTTCGATTTCCAAGGCCTCGACATGCTGCTGGCCTATCAGAAGAACGTGGGCAAGGTCTACTCGTTCGTGGAGGAGCGGGTGGAACGCGGGGACTGCGGCGCCAAGAGCGGGCGTGGCATCTACGATTATCAAGGCAGGAGCGAGGTGGAGATCCTCAAGAAACGCGATGAGCTGTACCTGAAGATGCTCGACTATCTGAGTGAGATTGGAGCATTCGGGCCGGTCTGATGGTCCGGACGGAAAAATGACGCCGGGAGGCCGGCGCCGCTGAAGTGGCACGCGAAAGCAGAAAGAACGGAGGGCCGGATCATATGAGCGACCCAGGCAGGTACGCGAAGCTGCTCGAGCCAGGGCAGATCGGTAAGGTGAAGACGCGCAATCGTCTCTACAAGTCGGCCGCGGGCATGCATACGTTCTTTGATACCGAGTACGACTCGATGAACGAGAACACCATGGGCTTCTACGATGCCCTGGCCCGCGGAGGGGTGGGGATCATCTCGGTTGAAGCTCCCACGGTGGACTTCCCTCAGGGGTGCCGTTGGCACTATCGCTACCGTATGGATGACGATAAGTACATCCCCGGCATCAAGATCCTGGTCGACATGATCCACAGCCACGGGTGCCCGACATTCCTGCAGATGGAGCATGACGGTCCCTGGCAGAACCCACTGTTCGACAACCATCCGGCTACGTACGAGGGACCGCCCATAGGAGCGTCCGCGGTGAACATCTCCACTCCCGCCGACTTCCACCGAGACATGATCCGGCCGCTCACGGTCCCTGAGATCCAGGCGATAGTCCAGAAGTATGTCGATGCCGCAGAACGGGCGCAGAAGGCCGGGTTTGACGGTGTTGATCTTAACATGGGCAGCAGCCATATAGTCCACAATTTCTTGTCGCCCTTCTGGAACCGGCGTGATGACGAGTATGGGGGCACGCAGAAGAATCGGGCCAGATTCATGGTCGAGATCATCAGGGGCATCAAGGAACGGTGCGGGTCTGACTATCCCGTGGTCGTCTGCCTGAACGGTTTCGAGGTCGGCTACAGCATCGATGTCCCCGACAGCGTCTGTCTCACGCACGAGCTGGCGACCGAGAACATGAAGTGGGCGGTGGAGGCAGGCGCAGATGCCCTGATGGTCCGCAGCCACTGGCTGGGCCTACACGTATCCGGCTTTCTTCCCGATTATATGTTCTTTCCCGAGGCGCATGTGCCCCTCGACAAGATGCCCCCCCAATACTATGCGAAGGAGCTGGGCAGGGGCGCCATGCGGCTGATGGCCGGCGAATACAAGAAGATGTTCGGGGTGCCGATCATCCTGATCGGCTACATGACCCCGGAGCTGGGCGAGGAGATGCTTGAAGAAGGGAAGGCCGACTTCATCGGCGTCAACCGGCCTCTGATATGCGATCCAGAGATGCCTAACAAGCTCATCGCCGGCAAAGCTGATGACATCCGGCCCTGCACCCGCTGCGGCACATGTCTCGATCAGACCGAGAGTTTCCTCCGCAAATGCCGTTCCAACGCGGCCCTCGGCTACGGTTATCAGACGCTCGAGAAGGCTTCTACGAAGAAGAAGGTCGTGGTGGTGGGCGGAGGTCCCGCCGGTATGGAGGCTGCGCGCACGGCGGCCCTCCGGGGCCATGATGTGACGCTGCTCGAGAAGTCTCGGCGGCTGGGGGGTCTGATGAACCTAGCCGGCCTCATCAAGGGGCTGGAGCTCGAGGATCTGCCCTCGCTGATCGATTGGTTCAAGCGGGAGCTGAAAGAGACCGGCGTGAAACTGGAACTGGGCGCCGAGGCGACGCCGGAGCGCATCCAGGCCATGAAGCCCGACGTGGTCATCTTGGCGACCGGAGGAATACTGAACTCGCCGCCGGTGCAGGGCGACAAGAGTAGGGTGGTGACCACCCCGGAGCTTCATAAGCAGGTGAAGCCGTGGTTGCGGTGGTTCGGGACCCGCTTCATGGGCTGGGCCACGCACTATTACCTGCCCATCGGCAAGAAGGTCGTGGTCATCGGTGCCGGGTTGCACGGCATGGAGGCGGCGGAATTCCTGGTCAAGCGGGGTCGCAAGGTCACCGTCGTCGAGCCCACCGACAAGATCGGCGAGGGCATGATCGACTTTCGCGTGGGCCTGGCCATGGATTGGTTCTCCAGGAAGGAAGTGGAGTTCATCACAGAGGCGATGAACATCCGGGTCACCGAGCGCGGCCTCGCTTACGAAGACAAGGACGGTGCCACACACGAGATCGAGGCCGATAGCGTCATGCCGACGGCTCCCATCCTCCCCAACAAGGGACTCTACCAAGCTCTGGAAGGCAAGGCGCCAGAGCTGTATCTGATCGGCGACGCCAAGGAATCGGGGATGATCGTACATGCCGTCCGGGCCGGCTATCACACAGCGAAGGCCATCTGACGAGTGCCGCGCGAGGATACAAGGAGGCTTCCATGTCTGAGCAATCAAGTCATGAAGAGCTACTGAACCGGCTGGAGGACGTCGAACGCCGGCTGGTCAAGACCGAGCGCAACGCCCAGATCTCACGCGACTACGTGGAGATTTCCAACCTGCACGGGCGTTACAACCACCTGTGCTTGGGCCACTACTGGGACAAGATCGTCGACGAGCTGTTCGCACAGAAGACCCCTGGGGTCAAGGTGGAGATCGTCGAGAGCGGCGTCTTCCACGGTCTCGAGGGGGCGCGACGGGTGTTCGTGGACATGTTAGGCAGGCTCTACCACTATGAGGGCAATTGCGCCATCCACGAGCTGACCACCCCGGTGATCCAGGTGCAGGAAGACATGAACACCGCCAAGGGCATGTGGTACCACGTGGGGTTCAACACGTTCCTAGACCCGGTGAAGGGCGTCGTCCCCATCTGGCAGGTGATCAAGTACAACCATATCTTCGTGAAGGAAGACGGGCAGTGGAAGTTCTGGGACTACCGGGCCCATCTGCTCATCCGCAGCTCGTTCGAGAAAGGCTGGGTGGATGAACCGGTCATCCAGGGCAGCGCCATCCAAGGCGCACAGCCCGAGAGCGCTCCGGCGCCGGACGAACCCAGCAGTTTCCACGAACCGTATTCTGGGCGTCACGGCAATCATTCCGGGCTTCCGATGCCACCTGAGTACATAGATCTCGACGCCGTTTAGAACTGCTTGACATGGATAGAAGTTACTGTAAGAATACATGGAGCGAGCGCTCTATCGACGTATAGAGCTTGGGAAGTTTGGTCCGATCACGACCAGGAAGAGGGATCAAGTGGCGATTAAGACCCCACGGCAATATCTTGAGAGCCTCAAGGACGGCAGGGTCGTCTATCTCAACGGCGAGAGAGTACCCGATGTGACCGCCCACCCGGTGTGCAAAGTCACCAACGATTGGGTGGCCATCGATTACATCATGAGCAACGACCCTCGTTACCAGGATCTGTTGACCGACCTGGATGAAGATGGCGAGCGGGTCAGTTTTGCCCTCCAGCCTCAACGGACCAGGGAAGACCTCCTACGGCTGCGCGAAGTGGTCAAACTTTGGGCCCGGGTCTGCTTCGGCAAGCCGTCCGGAGCGAAATTCGTGGCGAAGGACGGCCTGAACGCGGTCACCGTAGTGGCTCCGCGGGTCGACAATAAGTACGGCACCAACTACGCCGCCAACGTGGAGGCCTACCGCAGACACCTACAAAAGAACGATCTGGCGTTCGCCATGGGTCTCACCGACGTCAAGGGCGACCGTAATCTCCGTCCCTCACAGCAGGTGCAACACAAGGACTTCTACGTGCGCATCGTCGAAGAGCGGTCCGACGGCATCATCGTGAGCGGGGCCAAGACCCATATCAGCCAGGCGCCGGCCTGCAACGAGATCATCGTAGCGCCGTGCCGTGCCATGCAGAAGGAGGATGCCGCCTACGCGGTGGCCTTCGGTATCCCACTCAACACACCCGGCATCACCATGATCTGCGCCCAGCCTGAGATCACTGCCGACTCCGATCTTTTCGACCATCCCATCTCCAAGGCCGTCTATATCAATGACGCGACCATCATTTTCGATAACGTCTTCATCCCCAATGAGCGCATCTTCCTGAAGGGCGAATGGGAGTTTGCGGGACAAGTAGCCTATATGTTCGCCAACTTCCATCGCTTGAGCGCCGAGACCTACAAAGCCATGGAGTTGGAGCTCTTCACCGGGGCGGCCGTCTTGATGGCGGAGTACAACGGTGTGGAGAAGAAGGCCCACGTCCGCGAGAAACTCACCTGGCTTGTGATGTACACTGAGGCTGTGGAGACCCTGGGCCTGGCGGCCGTCGAACACTGCGTTTCCGAGCGGGGCTCCGATCTGGTCTACCCCAATCCTATGATCGCCAACATCTGCAAGTTCTACTTCGCCGACAACTGGCATCAGGCGACCAAGTACATCCAGGATATCGGCGGCGGGATCATTGTCACGGCCCCATCTTACAAGGACTACACGAACCCCGAGACTCATGCTCTCATGGAGAAGTATTTCGCCGGTAGCGCGCGAACATCCACGGAGAACCGGCTGCGCATGGTGAAGCTGGTGCGCGACCTGACCTCCTGCTATGAAGACGTACTCACCATCCATGCTGAAGGATCTCTCGAAGCTCAGAAGCTGTCTATCGTCCAACTGGCCGACTGGGAGCGCTACAAGGGCGCAGCCATGCGCGCGGCCGGCATAGCCGGCGCGGGAGAGAACCCGTTGTTCGACGGCCTGCCCCAGTTCCCACCGGCGCTGTAGACCCTGGGAGACACATCACCGGGCTAAGGAGACGTCATCAAGTGGCAGCCATCGAAGTCACGGTGGAGACAAAGGCGGGAGACCTGCTCAGACGGGCGTTCGACCGCGGTGCGACGGCTCTCGACGAGTGGGAAGCCAAGGCGCTGCTGACGGCCTATGGAGTGCCGGTTCCGGCCGGACTCCTCGCGACGAGCGAGGCTGAGGCCGTGGCGGGAGCCGGCCGCCTTGGCGGGGCGCTCGCCATGAAAGCGGTCGGTTCCCGGATCCGCCATAAGACCGAGAGTGGGCTTGTGGTGCTCGGAGTGACGGGTTCCGACGCGGTTGCCGCGACATACCGCCTTCTTGCCGAGCGGGCCGGCGACGCCCTTGAGGGTGTGTTGCTAGAGCGGATGATCGTCGGGAACAGGGAGTTGCTGGTAGGCTTCAAGCGTGACCCGGTCTTTGGCCCGGTGGTAGCTTTCGGGCTCGGCGGGATATTCACCGAGGTGTTGGGCGACGTTGCGCTTGCGCTCGTTCCCCCAAGCAGGCACGATGTCGCCGGACTTCTCGAACACATCCGTTCGAAGCGCATCCTCGAGGCCTTCAGGGGTTCCCCACCCGTGGACCGGGCGGCCCTTGTTGGGGTGATACAGGCCATCGGCCGGATCGGGCTGGACTTCCCGGAGATAGCCGAGATCGACGTCAATCCGCTCCTCATCGAAGGCGACCGCCCGGTCGCAGCCGACGCTCTCGTCGTCCTCTCTCGAGAGGCTCGGCCCGCGTCCACGGTTCGCAGGCCTGCGCCTGATATCAGGCCCGTGCTGACGCCGGGGTCGGTGGCGGTTGTCGGGGCCTCGGATGATCTCGGCAAGTGGGGCGGCTCGGCGCTCCGCAATCTTCTAGACGGCGGCTATCAGGGAACGATCTATCCGGTCAATCCACGCGGCGGCGTCTTCTTCGGTGTACAGTCCTACACCTCTATCGCGGAACTGCCCGAAGCGCCTGATCTGGCGTTGATGGCGGTGGGTGGACGGCAGGTCAAGGGAGTGCTCGAAGAGTGTGGACGACGCGGAGTCAAAGCGGCGGTCGTTCTGGCCGCGGGCTTTTCGGAGACCGGGGCGGAAGGCGCGGTGCTCGAGCAGGAGATCCTGGAGGTCGCCACCGGATACGGTATGACTCTCATCGGACCTAACTGCATGGGGTTGATGTCCAACCAGGCGTCGTTTCACGCGACGGGCTTGGTCGCGCTCCATCCCCCCAAGGGGAAATTGAGCTTCATCTCGCAGTCCGGTAGCTTGGGACCCGGGGTGGTGTCGGCGTGCGAACTGCGCGGCATCGGGGTGGAGAAGTTCGTGAGTGTGGGTAACGAGGCTCAGGTGGACGCCTTTGACGTGTTGGACCATCTGTGCGACGACCCTGCCACCGAGTGTGTGATGATGTACTTGGAGGGCATCGACGACGGCGCTCACTTCGTCGAGGCCGCCCGCCGAACCGCCGGACGCAAACCGGTGGTGGTACTCCGTGGTGGACTGACCGAGGCGGGAGGTAGGGCGGCCGCCTCTCATACCGGGGCGCTCGCGGGCTCCGCAGAAGTGTTCCGAGCGGCTGCCCGCCAAGCGGGCGTGGTCGTCTGTGGCACTGTGGATGAGCTCGTCGATCTGGGCGCCTGCCTAGCCTACCTTCCGCTTCCCAAGGGTAGGAGGGTCGCGGTTGTAACCAATGGCGGAGGTCCAGGCGTCCTGGCTGCCGACGAGGTGGTCCTGCACGGTCTGGAGCTTGTAGCGGCGCCCGAGGGCCTCGTGCGCTGCCTGGACGAGTTGCTGCCTCCCTTCTGGAGCAGGCGGAACCCTCTTGATCTGGTGGCCGCCGGTTTTGGAGATGTCGGACTACGGGTCATCGAGCATGTCGTCAGGTGTGACGCGTTCGACGCGGTGATGGCCCTGAATTTCGTTGGCGTACCCAGCACCAGCGGCGGTGGCCGCGACCGGCGCCCGGGCGAAGGACTCCTAGGATTCACCGCCTGGGAAGCCTCTTTCTTGCACAGCTGCAGCGTGCTGATGGAAGAGACCGGGAAACCGATCATCAACGTTCCAGACCATCCTGTTCGTGGCACTTCTCCTCAGCAGGATGGATACTCGCCGGTGATCCTCTCCTCACCGAGAGCGGCGGCGCGGGTGTTGGATAGGATGGCCTGGTACCAGACCGCACGGACATCGTTGAGGGAGCCGGAGTGATGGCGCTACTAGAAGCCCGTGGGCTCAGCAAGAGATTCGGTGGCTTGGACGCGGTGAGCGAGCTGGATTTCGACGTGAACGAGGGAGAGATCCTCGGCATCATCGGTCCCAACGGAGCCGGCAAGAGCACGATTTTCAACATGATCTGTGGGACGTTCAAGCCGACCAGCGGAACACTGGTCTTCCGTGACAAGGACATCACCGGCTACTCGTCGCATCGGGTGGCGAGGAGCGGGATAGCTCGGGTCTTCCAGGGCAACGTTCTCTTTCCCAGCTCCACCGTCCTTGACAATGTCGTGATGGGCGCGCATCTTCACACGCGTCTGAGCTGGTTCAGCTTCCTCTTTGGAGGCCCCAGTGCCCGCCGCAGGGACAAGGCCCTTCGCACGAGGGCCATGGAGATACTCGAGCTGGTGGGCCTGTCCGAAGACGCCGACACGCTGGCGTCGGACTTGCCGCACGGCAATCAACGCCACTTGTGCCTGGCCGTCGCCTTGGCTGTGGAGCCGAAGCTGCTGCTTCTGGACGAGCCTGTCACCGGGATGAACACAGAGGAAGTGTCGGAGATGCTCGACCTGGTGAGGATGCTCAGGGAGAAGACGGGCCTGACTCTGGTCGTCATAGAGCACAATATGAAGGCGGTCATGGGTCTTTGCGACCGCATCGTGGTGGTCAGTCACGGCAGGAAGATCGCCGAAGGCACATCCCAAATGATCGCCAACGACCCTGCCGTGATCGAAGCCTATCTTGGAGTCGACGACGATGCTGCTTGAGATCAAAGACCTGGCCGTCCGTTATGGCGGCGCGGAAGTCCTGAGGGGTGTCTCCGTCGAGGTCGAGGAGGGCTCCGTCGTCACTCTCCTTGGAGGCAACGGCGCGGGCAAGTCGACCACTCTGCGGGCCATAACCGGACTGGTGCCGATAGCCTCGGGAGAGATCTGGTTTGATGGGCGAAGGATCGACGGGTTGGCTCCTCAGAAGATCGTCGAGCTCGGGGTCCGCCACGTGCTGGAAGGTAGAGCCCTGTTCCCCTACATGACTGTCCTCGAGAATCTCAAAGTGGGGGCGTATCTGCAGAAGGACAGGGGCAAGACGGCGCAGATGTTGAAGGACATCTTTGTGCATTTCCCTCGGCTCGAAGAACGGCAGGGCCAGCAGGCTAGGACCCTGAGCGGCGGAGAACAGCAGATGCTGACCATCGCGCGCGCCTTAGTGGGTGGGCCGCGGCTCCTCCTGCTGGATGAGCCGTCCCTGGGACTCGCCCCGCTGCTGATCCGTGAGATCAGCAAGATCGTCCGGAACATCCACGAGCGTGGCGTGACGGTACTGCTGGTGGAACAGAACACCCGGTTGGCGCTTGATGTCGCGGACAGATGCTATGTCCTCGAGACCGGGAATATCGTCGCCTGTGGGCTGACCCAGGAACTCATTGAGAGTGACCTGGTGAGAAAGGCGTATCTCGGAGCATGAGAGCCATCCGCGATCGCGAGGTCGATACATGGACATAACAGGACAGGATGTAGCACAGAGCATCATCAACGGGCTGTGCATGGGGGGCACCTACATCCTTATCGGACTCGGGCTCACGCTCATCCTCGGGATCATGAACATCCTGCAGTTCGCCCACGGAGAGGTCTACATGATCGGGGCCTTCACCGTGTATCTGCTCTCGGTGTTGAACGGCGTCAACCTGTATGTGGCCGTCGTCATCAGCATGATCACCACGGCCATCCTGGGACTCATCCTCGAGAGGGTTTTGCTGCGCCCCCTCAAGGGACAGTTCTTGTCCTACGTCTGCGTCACGACCGGGCTCAGCCTGATCCTGCAGACGACCATCATGCTCACCTTCAGCAAGGGGACCAAGCAGCTCCCGTCTCTGTACAAGGGCTCGTTCGAAATCGCCGGCGCCTACGTGTCGAGGGAAAGGGTGGTCGCCATCGTCATCGCCCTGTTGCTGACCTTGATCCTGTACACGTTCCTTAAGAGAACGAAGTACGGACTGGCGATGACCGCCTCCGCGCAGAATCGCGAGGGCGCTCTCATGCAGGGAATCAACCCGAACCTGATGTCGGCCATGGTCGTGGCGATAGGGAGTGCCTTGGCGGCGGTGGGGGGCGCGCTGGGAGGCAGTATCTTCAATCTCGACCCCTACATGGGCGGCTTGGCCTTCATGAAGGGGATAACACTCATCGTCATCGGGGGGTTGGGAAGCATACCCGGCGCGGTGGTAGGGGGGCTGCTCCTGGGTGTCGCTGAGAGTCTGCTGGCCCTTTTCTTCGGCGCTCAGATGGGGATCATCCTCCCCCTGGTTCTTGTCATAGCCTTCCTCATATTCCGACCGAGAGGACTGTTTGGTCATGACTGAGCAGCAGAAGAGACTATCCAAAGGCTTGGTCGGCGTAGTGATTTACGCGCTGGTTCTCGCGTTGCCTTGGATCCTGCGCTCCGGTCTTGGGGTCGGCAAAGGCACGTATTGGACGCACATTCTCATACTGGTTGGCGTGATGATCCTTTCGACGTCCAGTATGCGCGCCATCTTCTTGACCGGAGAGATGTCCCTGGGGACCGCCGGCTTCATGTTGGTGGGGGGCTACGCAGCGGCTTTGCTCTCCGCAAAGGCAGGACTGTCGCCCTGGTTGACCCTCCTTCTTGGCGGTCTGGTCGCTGCGGCGGTCGCTGGTTTGGTGGCGTATCCGTTCTTCAGGGTCAAGGGCATCTATTTCGTTATCTGTACGCTTCTGTTGGGGTTCATATTTCTGTATATGGCGGGTTATTTCAAGGGACTGACGGGCGGTTGGCAGGGCTTCCAGTTCTACGACATCTCGCCTCAGATCACCGTTGGGTCGCGCACTCTGAAGTTCGGCACCAAGACGAACATCGAGTACTTCTATTTGACTGTGTTCGTGGTCAGCATCTGCCTTTTCTTCATGTATCGGATGGAGCACTCCCGGGTGGGGATGGTGTGGAAATCGATCAGGGAGGCCGACGTCTTGGCCAAGTCGGTCGGCGTCAATATCATGGCGCATAAGATCTTCATCTTCGTGGTAGCCTGCTTTTTCATCGGCATTGCGGGCGGCCTGTTTGCGTTCCACGTGCACGCTCTCTCACCGACCAGCACGCCTGCCAACATCTTCCACTTTTTCACCTCCGTCTATTGCTTGATGTACATGGTGGTTGGTGGAGCGAACAGCTTCTACGGACCCATTCTCGGCACCTCTCTCTTCATGGTGCTCCGGGAACTCGGGAGGGCGGTGGGTGAATACTGGCCCATGATCGCGGGTGCAGTTCTGATACTCGTGGTGTTCTTCATGCCCAAAGGGCTCGTTGCGACGGGTGAGTATCTGCCCGTCTGGTACAGGAAGCTACGGGGCTTGTTCAAAGGAAAGACCCCGTCGTCAGCTTGATCATGACCCTCAACCGACATCACGTCGAGCCTTCATAGACGAGGAGGTGACCAACGGTACAGCACAAAGCGCCTGTAGCTTCGACCGAGGACTTGAGTAAGAGAATGGGAGGGGAGCAAAAAGTGAAGAAGACACTCGTTATCATTCTGACCTTGTTGTTGGCGCTGGGTCTCGCGTCAGTTTTCGCGGTTGGTTGTGGTGAGGAGGAATCCACGGAGACCACGGTGGCCCCGACTGATACCAGCGAAGCGCCGACAGAGACGACCGAAGCGCCGACAGAGACGACCGTCGCACCGACCGACACGACGGCTACCGGCGAGGAGAGAGAGCTCAGCATCGGCGGTATCGCCTTCCTGACGGGCCCTGGGGCTGCCGGCGCCATGGCCTGCAAGGCGGGATGGGAACTAGCCACGGCGAAGATCAATGATGCCGGTGGCCTGAAGATAGGCAATGACACATATAAGGTGAAGCTTCTGGTGGAAGACGACGCGATGAGCGTCGACCAAGCGGCTACGGCCGCCCAGAAGTTGATCCACCAGGATGGAGTCACGTTCCTCATGGGCCCGTTGGTGGACGCCTTCAAGAACGTGATCTACCCCATCTGCGCCGAGGCCGGTGTGATGCTGGCCAATGTCGACACCTGTAACGCTTCGGCACAGCTCAAGTACGAGGGCAATACGGACCTCTCCCCCGAGAGGCCCCTGTTCCCCCGGTTCCACTACGCGAATGACGAGATCATCCCGTACCTCATCGACTACATGGAAGAGAACTATCCTGATGCGAAGAAGGTAGCGGTCTGCGGCGTCCAAGAGGAATGCACAGTGGCTTTGTACGAATGGCTCGAGGGCATGTTGGCCGCCCGTGGTTTGGAGCGCGTGGGCCAGTTGGAGCAGATGGCGGCCGATACAGCGGACTATGTCCCGCCGGTGACCCGTCTCCTGTCCTCCAATCCTGACGCTATACTCGTCGCGGTATCCACCCCGACGACCTGGGGATTCGTTTCCAAGGCGAGTCGTGAGCTCGGCTTCAAGGGCCCCGTCATGTGCGCCACCCACCTCGACGTAGACTTCGCCAACACCATCGCCGGTGGCGGCAACATCGATATGTTCGGCGCGGGGGTCTGCATGTCCGACCTGGCGAGTCTGCCGCCGCAGATGCAGGATGCTCATGCTGAGTACCAGGCCAAGGGTTACTCGGCGGCCGACGAGATCGCCGACGTCTACTTGGTGGGTTACAACGGTCTCTGGGTCCTTCTCCAGACCATTGAGAAGGCTCAGAGTGTCGACCCACAGGTCGTATATGAGGAGTACCAGAAGATGACCGAGCCAGGGGTTCTACAGACCCTCTGGGGTGACGGCGCCTACGTCGGTGGATTGGAGTCTACCGGTGTGAATGCAGTTCTGAACTACCCCTACTGGATTAACGCCATCGGTTCGGACGGCGTGGCGAAGAATGTCCAGCAGGTCTTTGTCAGGGTACCGTGATAAGTTGCGTGAATTGAGCGACTGAGGCGCCGGGATGAGCCTCACGAGAAGAATGTAGAAGCGGAGGCGCGCACCCCAGGGTGCGCGCCTCCGCTCAACCTCGGGGGATGTTTGTATCGCCAGGGAGAATAGTCATGGGAGAGAGGCTGAAGGATAAGGTCGCCGTGGTGACGGGGACCGGCGGGTTGGGTATCGGGCAGGGGTGCGCTCTCGCCCTGGCCCGCGAAGGGGCCGCCGTTGTGGGATGTGATATAGACGAGAAGTTGGCCGGCGAGACTCTCGCTTTGGCCACCGAGGAAGGGCTTCTGTACGAGAGCTTTGTTGCCGACCTCACGGATCCTGCAGCCAACGATCAGCTGATGGCGTTCGCGGTAGAGCGGTTCGGTGGCCTGGACGTTCTGATCACGGCCGCGGCATTCGTCGAGTTCGCGCCCGTGGAGGAATTCGATTACGACAAGCACTGGAGGCGGACTCTGCAGGGAGAGCTCGACCTTGTCTTCTTGTCGTGCAAGGCGGCGTGGTCCCATTTGAAGGCCCGCGGAGGGGGTTCGATAATCAACTTCGCGTCGGCCAATGCCTACGTGGCTCTGCCCAGCGGCGCTCTCGCTCATTGTGCGACGAAGGGCGGTGTTCTTGCGATGACCAGGCAACTGGCTATGGAGGGCGGAAGGTACCGCATCCGTGCGAATACCATCTCGCCTGGTCCGGTGGTCAGCAAGCACATTCAAGAGAGGGTGAACCGCGAGCCCGGCTTCGAAGAGATGATCAAGAAGAGCCTTATGCTCGATCGTTTGGGCACTCCGGAAGACATCGGCCACTGCGCGGTCTACCTGGCTTCGGACGAATCGAGCTGGGTGACGGGGTCCGACATCCGAGTGGACGCGGGCGCCACAGCTATGTAGCCGGCGCCTTGTGGACAAGGCGGGCCCACTGATAGAAAGGTGAAGGCCATGGATATTCCCAGAATGGAACTGAGATCGGAGTTTCTGTATAGGGCTCATATCGAGGTTGAAGGCTTCTACGAGGTGGGTGATACATTCCGCGGTCACCGAAACATCGTCCGGGTGAAAGGTGGCTGGTTCGAGGGGCCGCGGCTGAAGGGAGAGGTTCTTGCCGGGACCGGCGACTGGTTTCTCACACGCCCCGGTGGCGTGGGGGAAGGCGACGTACGCGATACATACCGGACGCACGACGGTCATATTATCTACGTGAGCTATCGAGGCATCATCAACATCGATGCCCATACATGGGCCCGTCTGCGCAACGGAGAAGACGTCGATCCCTCTGAGTACTACTTCCGAGGACAGCCGATGTACGAGACCGCGGTCGACGGTCCTTACAGCTGGCTGAACGAAATCATGGCAGTGGCCGTCGGCAACCAGGGACAATCGGGGCCGACCTACGACGTGTACCAGATCCTGTGATAGTCGGTGCCCGGGCGTCCGGCACAGAAGCAAGGAGGTCGCATGCTCAAATTCATGCTCGCCGCCCAACGGCAACCGGGGGTGACGCGCGAGCGCTACTTCTATGAGTGGGGCATTATCCATGTCGCCTTGTTGCTGTCCACTCCTTCATCCATAAGCAGCTTCCGTCGGTATGTACAGCACTACTCTATCGACGGCATCCGGGACGACATGCTGATCTACCCGCTATCCCCCATGGATTGGGACAACATGGCCGATCACGTTGTGGACGACTACGAGGCCATCGGTGTTCCCTTCCGTTCCGATGACTACCCCAACCGCATGCAACCTCACAAGTTCGGGTCGGACGACTTCGCCGTGGAGCTGCTCGAGTGGGAGACGCTCTTCGAAGAAGAGGGGTTCTATGCGGGCGGGGTCAAACTGATCCACTGGCTGCGCAAGAAGCCGGGCCTTTCGGCCGGTGAGTTCAACGCCCGGTGGCGCGATCATGCCCACAGGATGCTAGAGATCGTTCCTAAGGGGCTGGTCCGTAAGCTGGTTCTTGACACATCAGTGCCGATGGACCCGGTGGTCTTCAAGGGCACGTTGTTCGAGTTCGGTCACGTGGGACACTACGCCGGTATAGAAGAGATCTGGTTCGACACCGTTGAAGATGTAGCGAGACTGCGGCAAGATTCCGAGCTCTACAAGACACTCCGCGCCGGCTACGATTCCTTCGTAGCCGAGGAAGACACGTTCTCCATGGTGACGACCGAGCGCGTGATCTGTGACTACATCACGCCGGGACACATCAGCCCGGCACCAGCGGTGCTCGTTCCTGGGACGCTCGAGCACATGGTCGACAAGCACGGCTACAAGGGGTGGAACATACCCGGATGGGATGAGGGTCTCTACGGGTAAGGAATCCGCTCCGAGAGCGTGGTCGGGGTCTCTGCGCGGGCGACCGTGTTGATGCTGCTTGCCGCCGGTAAGAGGCTGCGCTAGGCTTGCGCGGCTGGAGTCTCACCGCCGATAGAACTCTACGGCTGAGGCGGAGCGATCGAGGGATCGCCACAGAGTCCGTCGGACAAGGAGTCGACAATGCGGATCGATGTGCCCTGGGGCGCCGGGACCACTCCCGTGGATATAGACGACCACCGGGTGGCCGGGGTGCTGGGCGCGAACGTGGAGAAGGCCGAGGATCCTGAAGGCATCCTCCGGGAGGCGCTCGCTGCGCCGGGAGCAGACTTCGAGGAGTATCTGGCCCGGGCCGCCTCCCCGCTGCTCGTGGTGGTGAACGACGGCACTCGGCCGACCCCGTCTGCGCAGGTCTTGGCCGTGCTTCGAGCTCGTCTCGAGGAGTGGCTGCGGGCGCCGGGTAACGAGCTGGACTTCGTCGTCGCCACCGGCACTCACCGGGCTGCGCTGCCGGAGGAGCTCGACCGCATCTTCGGCGTCGACTTCGCGGCGATGCACGCTGAGCGTATCTCCTCTCACGATTCCAAGGACGAGGAGGAGCTTGTCCATCTGGGCCGCACCACGCGGGGCACCGAGATCTGGGTGAACCGCCTTCTGGCCGAAGCCCGCGCAGTGATCGTCATCAACTCTGTGGAGCCGCACTATTTCGCGGGTTACACGGGTGGACGTAAATCGCTGTTCCCGGGTCTGGCCGGGTACGAGACCGTCTGGGCAAATCACAAGCTGTCGATGCAAGAAGGCTCGGAGCTTCTTGTCTTGGAGGGTAACCCCGTCCATGAGGACCTGGAAGAGGCGCTCACTATGGGCATCGTCGGCAAGGATGTCTTCTCCATCCAGTTGGTTCTGGACAAGGGGCACCGGATAGGCTTTGCGGCGGCGGGGACGCTGGAGGGTACGTTCCGGCAGGCGATCGCCGTGGCCGAGAAGCAGTTCGTGCTCGACATAGATCGGTGTTATGAAGTGGTGGTGGCAGTAGCTCCCCACCCCATGGACTGCAACCTCTACCAGACCAACAAGGCCGTTCAGAGCGGCGCCCTTGCCGTCGGAGACGGCGGCGTCCTGATCGTGGTTTCGCAGTGTACCTACGGCCTGGGGGAGAACCAGACCCTCTTCGACATGCTCTCCGCGGCGGCCTCGCCTGCTGAAGCGCTCGAGCGCGCCAACCTCGAGGAGTACAGGCTGGGTGCGCAGCAGGGGACCCGTATCGCGTCGATCCTGGATCGGGCTCGGATCTGGATGGTGAGCTCACTCGAGGACGAACAGGTGGGAGCCATGTTCATGGCGCCGTTCGCGACTGTACAGGAGGCCGTGGACGCGGCGCTGGCGGACCAGGGCGAGGCTGCTCAGGCCCTCTTTCTGACCGAGGCAAGCATCACTGTGCCGCGCGTTCGGAAGGCCGGTCGGGAGTCGGTCTGACGGTGGCACGGTGGTGTTCGTTTCGAGCCCCACCGGTTCTTGAAACCGCCCTTCTCAACGGGTATCATGCGACTTCGCCTCCGCGCGGGGTCTCTTGCGTGTGGGGGGGTGCCCGAGTGGCCAAAGGGAGCAGACTGTAAATCTGTCGGCGCAGCCTACGGAGGTTCAAATCCTCCCCCCCCCACCATCACGGCCCGTGGGAGGTCGGAGTGGCGGTCGGCTATAGGTCGGCTCAGTGGGCCTCCATAGCTCAGTTGGCAGAGCA
>LSQX01371969.1_pt1 | contig 122875 bp, 122 predicted proteins | sample 654561 | NCBI WGS metagenome assembly LSQX01 (sample SAMN04489861, study PRJNA283612) | anaerobic digester metagenome | isolation source: 4 biogas reactors fed with cattle manure at either 37C or 55C with and... | place: Denmark: Kongens Lyngby | collected 2014
TTGTAATGCTTATGGTATTGACAAAACTATATTTTATTGATACAATTATAAATATAGAAAGCTAAATATTAATTAAATAAAAATTATAAATCTTGATGAAGTAAGATGTAAAAAGGAAACAAAATGGCAAAGTTCGAATTCAGGAAAAACAAAGAAACAGCTTCTGAGGTAACTGATGCATTGCGTCAGGAGGTGGCTGTTGGGGTTAGTCGAGAGGCTTTAGCGAGCTTTGGCATTGAGGAGGCTAACGAAAAGCATACTCCGATTGAACTTCGTAAGATGAAGGAAGAGTATGAGCGTGCCGCAGACCTTTTTAGAGAGATGTATCTGTGGGCAGAAAAAGATAGCGATGGCAATCAGATAGATCCGTTTGATAAGCTTGGTCATGAATATACTGCTGCCGCTAACGTTGTAATGAGTCATGCGCGACCTGCATCAAGAATACCTACTAAAGAGGTTAAAGATAGACGTGCTGAGAATCTTGTTAACTTGATTAATGTGCATGAAGAAAATGATGCAGATAGCCTTAATACATACCATGTAAGATACCATAACCCAAAGACAGGCAGGCGAGAGAGTCGCAGACCTGGGTACGACGAAGAGACTGGTCGCATATACACCGAAAGCTATAAGGAGGCGTCAAATGCTTCTGTTAAGCGAAGGATCGTCCAGGCTTTGCGAGATATATATACCTATAAAACAGAAACAGGTATGCTTTAGCGCAGGCTGTGCAATTTGCTTTAAATACTCAGGGCCACCTGAGTATTTTGCTTTATGTAGTAGTTATTGTATAATAAATCTATGAACAGAAGAGAGGCGCCGCCGTATTGTTCGGTTGATGATTACAAGTGGATAGGTGAAATGTCTACCAAAGGCCTCGATCGTCCTGGGTTTCGTTTTTTAAAGAGGCTTGAGGGTAGCCAGGTTGATGGTGCTGACGATTTGCCGTGGTGGCAGAAGATAGATTCTAAGCATATTCGTGAAGATCTTGAAAGTACAGGCATGTATCGACAAAAGCCTACCGAACAGTACATTATTGGCCGTGACGGCATAGGCGTACGGTTTTATAACTACGGAGATAGGTTGTCGGCTAGTCATGTTGCTGAGATGCGTTCTTATGTTGATATTACGTCACAATGGCTAGGTAAGGAGCAGGCTCAGCAGTTGGTGTCTGATGTAATACTGACTCCTATCAAAAAAACACAAACGCAAGATGGGTTGGTGACGGTGGCTTTTCAGCGAGACGAGCTACCTGGTGTTGTGTTTGTTGATAGTGACCAGCTGAGCGATCATGAGCACGGCACATTGCGTCATGCGCTTTTACACGAGCTTGCCCATAAGATACATGGTCCGCTGGAGCTAGATGCAATTCGTCGTAAAAAGCTAGTGGATTTTGCTATGTCTGCAGGCTGGGATGAGGGTTCTTTGAAATCTGAAGAGTGGGCAAAGTCTTATGAGGACGGTATCTATATGGCAGTACAGCCAGGGAGTCTGCTGAGCGAATATGGCGCTACACACCCCCTAGAGGCTTTTGCGGATGTCTCGGTTAGTGTAATGGAAGAAAACTCTAGCACAAGCTACGATGCCTTAGGGGCTAAATGGTTGCAGTTTATGTATGATGAGGATAAGTACGCTTTAGCTGCTGATTACCCTCGAGCTACCTTAGTGCAAGATCGTCGCACTGGTAGGGATATTTTATACCCTAAATCTACCAGGCAGATGGGTAGGTTAGCAACTATGTTTAGTCGTTTCGTTAACAGTTTTACGTGAAACTGTTATACTGGTATCAGATAAGTAAATGAGGAAACTATGTTTGATACGAAACCTTACCAAGAAAAAATGAACAATGCTTTTGCTCACTACGAGGATGAGTTAAAGAAGGTGCGAACTGGTCGTGCTCATGTAAGTATGCTAGATGGTATTCAGATTGAAGCTTATGGGTCAATTATGCCTTTAGAGCAGGTAGCACACGTAACCGCTCCAGAGGCACAAATGCTACTGGTAACACCTTATGACCCAAGTCACATTACAACAATCACAGCAGCAATTCGTGATAGTCAAAGCCTAGGGTTTAACCCTTCGGACGATGGTAGAGTTGTTCGTGTTCCGGTGCCAACTCTAACAGAGGAACGTCGTAAGCAGATGGTAAAATTGGCCAGCGAAAAAGTTGAGGAAACACGCATTGTCTTGAGGACAATTAGGCAGGACGCCTTTAAGGAGATTAAGCGACTAAAAGATAACAAGGATATCTCTGAAGATGATCAAAAACGCATCGAGCAAGAAATAGATAAGCTTATGTCAGATTTTCAGGACAGAATAGATGAGGCCTTTAAGCAAAAAGAATCAGATATTCTGACGGTTTAAGGTGTATGGATAGTAATCTTAAAGTACCTATTCATATAGGATATATTGTTGATGGCAACCGTCGCTGGGCTAAGTCTCACGGTTTGCCGACCTACGAGGGTCATATGGCAGGGTATAATGCCATTCATGATGTAGCTAAGGCTACTTTTGAGGCCGGTGCTGAGTTCGTTAGTGCCTATATATTTAGTACCGAAAATTGGAAAAGATCCGAGGAGGAGGTTGGTAAGCTAATGGGTCTAGTGTTACGTTTACTTACGGCTGATTTACCAAAGTTTACTAAAAATAATATCAGACTTAAGGTGCTTGGTTCTCGTGAGGGTGTTGACGAGAAGATTATTAAAGCAATTGATAACGCTGAAAGTCAGACCGCTAATAATACCGCTGGGACTCTGGCCCTTTGCTTTAATTATGGCGGACAGCTAGAGATTGCAGATGCTTGTAAAAAAATTGTTCAGTCAGGTGTCGCAGCAGACAGTATTACGCCAGAGACGATTGCCCGTAATTTGTATTCACCAGACATTCCACCTATTGACTTGGTGGTGAGAACTAGTGGCGAGCAGCGCTTGAGCAATTTTATGTTGTGGAGGTCGGCCTACAGTGAACTTTTGTTTATTGATAAATCCTGGCCAGACATGACAAAAGAAGACGTAAGCGTTATTATGGAAGAATATAATAATCGTATTAGAAGATTTGGGAAGTAGATGGAATTATTAATCGGCATAGCTATCGGGCTATTTGTACTGGTTTTTTTAGTGGCAGTTCATGAACTTGGCCATGCTATTGTAGCTCGTCGTAACGGGGTGGTTGTTAAGGAGTTTGGAATTGGCTTTCCGCCAAAAGCGGTTAGCAAGAAGGTCAAACAGAGTTTTTTAGGTAAGGATGTTGAATATAGCTGGAACTGGCTGCCTCTAGGTGGTTTTGTGCGGTTGAAGGGTGAATATGATAGCGCCAGTAAAAAAGGCGACTACGGAGCGGCTAGCTATTGGGTTAAGACAAAAATTTTGTTTGCGGGAGTGGCTGTAAACTGGCTAGTGGCAGCTTTGCTATTGACTATCCTGGCATGGTTTGGTCTTCCTAAGATTATTAATAATCAGTTTGCATTAGCTAATGATTCCAGAGTAGAAGTGGTTCAGCCTGCAGAAATCACGGTTGTTCAAGTTAAGGATGATTCAGCTGCGCACGAGGCCGGTATTAAGTCGGGCGATAAGCTAGTTAAGGTTGGCTCTAGACTGGTTAGCTCTAACGATGATGTCGCCGCAGCGCTGGAGGGTCAGGGAGGCAAAAATCTGCCAATTACTATCAACAGGGATGGAGATATCCGCACGGTTATTACAAACCTAAATAAAGATAGCAATAGCGATAAGGGTCTACTGGGTGTAGCTATGTCAGAGAGGTCAGCGAGGGAGCTTATTTATGCAACCTGGTCAGCTCCGATAGTGGGAGTGGGTACGACTGCTCAGCTAACGGTTCTAACTTTTCAGGGACTAGGTGATATCTTAGTCAAATTGGCGACCGGGCTAGTAGATAAGTTTAGTGCGGATGAGGCTGTGCGCCTTAAGGGTGATCAAAAGATTGGTTATGTTAGTAATGGTGTTTCTGGTCCTGTGGGAATTTTAGGAGTTATATTTCCTGAAATGAGCCAGGCTGGGGTTAGGGCGACCGTATTTTTAGCCGCCATTATCTCGTTAAGCTTGGCGGTTATGAATGCTCTACCTATACCGGCTTTAGATGGCGGTCGCTGGATAGTTATGACAGTTTTTAAATTACGAAAAAAAGTTCTCACTAGAGAGAAAGAAGAAAATATCCAAGCAATTGGCATGACAGTATTGCTAGGACTGATCATACTTATTACAATTGCTGACATTGGCAAGGTATTGAAGTAATGAGTAAGGGCGAGAAGGAGTCTGGATCCAAGAGTAGCGAGCCTAAGAAAGCTGCTGGGCTGGTGTGCTTGCTATTTAATAAGCTAAATAATCGCCCTTGGCTACAGAAGGTAGCGTTGTCTATTTTAGCTCCAGCTTGGTTAGTAGCTAGCTGGATACTAGCTAATTTTATACTTTCTGGAATTTTAATCTCCTTAAAGCATTTTGGTGTAGAACCGCTAAGCTTAATGCGAGAGGTGGTGCTGCAGACAGTTTTATCTTCATTGATGTTCATACTGACATTGATATTGACGGTAGGCCTGCCATTCTTAGTGTGTAAATTTAAACTTACAAGAAAGGATCTTGGGCTTGGCTCCTTTCCTGAATGGAAAGATGTTGGTTTTGCGCTACTGGTATTAGTGCTTGCTATGTTTAGCACGGCAGTGGCTATAGTCATAGTTGGACAGCTATTTCCTGGTTTGAATCTTGCGACCAGCCAGGACGTGGGCTTTAATACTCAAATGATATCTCATAGATATGAGCTTATATTGGCCTATTTAGTTTTGGTCATTATTGGACCTATCATTGAAGAGATTTTATTTAGGGGTTATTTGTTTGGTGTTTTAAGAAAAAGGCTATCTTCTTGGGTGACAACCCTAATAGTTGCCTTTGTATTTGGCGTTCTCCATCTAGGTATCGGGCTCAGTAGTGAGTTACAATTGAACGTGGCGATTGATACGTTTATACTTAGCCTGTGGTTGGGCTTTTTACGCAGCCATACTGGCAGTTTGTGGTCTAGTATTTTTGTTCACATACTAAAGAATGGGTTAGTATTCTTTGCGGTATTTGTTGTACCGATGACCTCAGGTGGAGCGATTTCTTAGGAATTATGGTTATTATGTCAAAAAAACAGAGTTCTAACATGTCAATACTAAAGAAAATTTATCTATCTACAGCGTTACTTGCGTGGGTAACTTTTGGTTTTTTTGCAGTACAGTTTTTATTAATGGGCGTTATATGGGCAGTTAGAGAGTCTTGGTCGATTTTTGGCTGGCATCCAATCGAAATAGACAATACAATACTATCGACTATACTGTCGGCAATTATATATTCACTTTCTCTTTTGGCGGTGATTTTAGTGCCAGCTAGGCTTTTAAAGATTGAAACCACCAGGCAAGAGATGGGTCTTCGACAAAAGTGGCCAAGTCTTCGTGATATCGGGCTAGCTCCTTGGGCCTTAATTGCTAGTTTTATTTTGACAGCTGTTGGCTTTTTTATTGCTTCGGTTGTTTTTGGCGAAGGATTTAACGCTATGCAAGAACAAGCGGTCATGTTCGACAAAGGCAGTCACCATTCGTACTTTAGTCTTTTGATGATATTCTTAACGATTGTTGTAATAGCGCCTGTGGCTGAGGAGCTATTAATTAGGGGCTACCTGTATGGAAAACTGCGTGTTCATAGTTCGGCATTTGTAACGATACTTTTAACGTCGTTATTATTTGGCGCCCTCCACTTGGGATTTGGAGAGATCAAAGACTTGCAGTGGAACGTTGCTATCGGAACCTTTGCTATGGCGGTATTTATGGGCTGGCTACGTGAATATACAGGCAGTGTATGGTCTGGCATTATTGTTCATGTAATTAAGAATTTCATAGCTTATCTGTTTTTATTTGCGCTACCAAGCTACTTATCTATAACATTTTAGTAGATAGTTTTGGTATAATGAATCTATCATGAGACGAACAAATCTTTTTTCTAAAACTAGTAAAACTAGCCCTTCTGGTGAAATGGCAAAAAATGCTCAGTTGTTGACTAGGGCAGGTTTTGTATCTAAGGAGATGGCGGGGGTGTATGACTATTTACCGCTTGGGAAGATTGTTTTAGATAATATAATCCAAATCATTCGTGAAGAGATGAATTCGGTAGGAGGTAATGAGCTGAGCTTAACTGCTTTGCAGTCGGCAGATGTTTGGCAGGCCAGCAATCGCTGGAGTGACGAGGTGATGGACGTTTGGTTTAAAACTAAGCTTGCTAATGGCACGGAGATTGGGCTTGCCCCAACTCATGAAGAGCCGATTACCCGTCTGATGAAAGGGTTTATAAGTAGTTACAAGGATCTGCCTGCCTACCCATATCAATTCCAAATTAAGTTTCGCAATGAACTTCGTAGCAAAAGTGGTTTGATGCGAGGTCGTGAATTCTGGATGAAAGACCTATATAGCTTTAGTAAAAATAGAGCTGAGCATGACGCTTTTTATGAGAAGATAACAGACGCTTATCATCGAGTTTACGACCGTCTTGGCATAGGCAATATCACATATAAAACTTTTGCTAGCGGTGGTAGTTTTTCCAAATATAGTCATGAATTTCAGACTATAAGTGATGCCGGCGAGGATACCATTTATGTGCATGAGGGTAGGCGAATTGCTATCAATGAAGAGGTTTACACAGATAAGGTGCTGACAGACTTAGGTTTAAGTCGAGATGATCTGGTGCAAAAAAAGGCAGTAGAAGTGGGTAATATATTTACCTTAGGCGAGAGGTTCTCGGAGGCTTTTGATCTAAAATACAATGATGAAAACGGTAATCAGCAAACAGTGTTCATGGGCAGTTATGGTATTGGACCGAGTCGAGTCATGGGGCTTGTTGCCGAGCATTTTTCTGATGAAAAAGGATTAGTTTGGCCAGAGAGTGTAGCACCTTTTAAGGTTTATCTGGTGCGAATCGGTGGTGAAGCGGCTATTGCTAAGTCGGATGAGGTCTATAGTCTTCTGACTAATGCAGGGATTGAGGTCTTATACGATGATCGAGAGGCCAGGCCTGGTGAGAAGTTTGCTGACAGTGAGCTAATGGGAATGCCGTACACGTTAACAGTTAGCGACAGGCTACTTGACGGTGGTAGGTTTGAATTAAAGTCAAGAGTTGGCGATAAGGTTAGCCTCTTGACGCCTGAGGAGTTGCTTGCTAAACTAGGGTAACTCGATAAGTGGGGGTTGCCTACTGGCTACACAATTTATAGTCAAACAAAAGAACATTTATAAATGCTCAAGATAGACGTGTTGCAAAAAGGATGGAGATATGAAGAAGGTTTACAATATTACAGCAGAAGGAAAGAAAGAGCTAGAGTCTGAACTTGAAGCTCTAAAAGGGCGACGAGGCGAAATTGCAGAGAAGATTGCAGAAGCTAGAGACTACGGTGATTTGAGCGAGAATGCAGAATATGACGCTGCTCGTGAGGATCAGGGGGTGGTCGAGACTCGTATTGCCGAAATTGAAGATATCTTGCAGAATGCCCAAATTATTAAAGGTGGTAACAAGGGCAAGGTTGGGTTAGGCTCTGTAGTAGAGCTAAAAAGTGATTCAAAAACCGTCACCTATACTGTAGTTGGTCCAGTTGAGGCTGACCCGCTAGAGGGCAAGGTTAGTAACGAGTCTCCTATCGGAGAGGCTTTAATGGGGAAGAAGGTCGGCGATGACGTGTCTATCAAAACCCCAAAGGCTGAACTTCACTACACGGTTGTTTCGATTAGTTAAGTTTGGTAGTAGCTGATGCAAGAAGTGTTGGGCTGACACTATTGAGGTAGTTAAGCCTCTGATGTATACTTAAGTAGATTATGGCCACATTACAGGATTATCGAAACGAGAGACTTCGTAAGCTTGAAGAGCTGAAGGAATTGGGCGTAAACCCGTACCCAGCGAGCAGTGCTAGGACAAATAAATGTCAGCAAATTATTGATGAGTTTGATTCACTTAAGGGTCAAACTGTTACTGTAGCTGGCAGAATAATGAACCTACGCAAGTTCGGCAAATTAGCTTTTATTGTTTTGCGGGACGTAAGTGGTCAGGTTCAACTATTTTTACATGGTCCAGACGTGGCTGAGCTTGATGCTAAAAATAATACTCTTGGCATGAAGCAGCTGCCTTTATTGGATACGGGCGATTTTATTCAAGCCACCGGTGAGGTAATTAGAACAAAAACCAATGAAATCTCGGTTGGCGTTAAAGAGCTACGACTTTTATCAAAAGCTCTGCGACCGTTGCCAACTGAGCTTACAAATAAAGAAGAGCGCTTTAGGCGTCGCTATGTAGACATGAATGTCAATATAGATGTAAGGGAGCGCTTTAGGCGTCGAAGTATTTTTTGGCAGGCAACACGTGATTATTTGAATCAACATGACTTTTTAGAGGTAAATATACCGGTACTAGAACATACTACCGGTGGGGCTGATGCTAACCCCTTCACTACCAGTATGGACACTTTAGCGGACCAGCCCTTTTATTTGCGAATTAGTCATGAGCTACCGCTTAAGCGTTTAATTGGAGCTGGTTTCGAAAGAGTATATGATTTAGGTCCTCGTTTTCGTAATGAGGGAATGACTGAAGAGCATCTTCCAGAGCATGTGGCTATGGAGTGGTATGCGGCCTACTGGGATTGGCAGCAGGGTATGCGTTTTATGGAAGATATGCACAAGTATGTTTTGCAAAAAACTTTTGGCACTTTGCAATTTAAGGTTCGTGGTTTTGAGGTTGATTTAGATAAGGAATGGGAAGTGTGGGATTATGCGACCGTTATTAAAAATCGCTATAATATTGATGTTTATGAGAGCACCCTAGACGAAGTCAAGCAGGCCTTGAAGGACAACGGGCTAGAAGTGGAGAAAACAGAAAACCGAGCTCGTGGAATAGATAAGCTTTGGAAGAATGTTAGGAAAGACGTAGTGGGTCCAGTTTGGCTGGTTAATACCCCAAAGTTTATTTCACCTTTAGCTAAGTCAAATCCTAAAGATAGCAGGACAGTGGAGCGTTTTCAGTCAGTAATTGCTGGATCAGAGCTAGGCAATGGATTTTCTGAACTTAATGACCCGATTGATCAGTTGGGGAGGTTTGTTGAGCAGCAAAAAATGCGTGATGCAGGTGATAGCGAAGCTATGATGCTTGACATTGATTATGTAGAGATGCTCGAGTATGGTATGCCGCCAGCCTGTGGATGGGGTTGGAGTGAAAGAGTTTTTTGGATTTTTGAGGGAGTTAGTGCTCGTGAAGGCGTACCATTTCCGCAGATGCGTTATGAGATTGATGAAGTTACAAAATCAATTTATCCAGATCTAAACTTATAGATAATTGTCTATAGTTAATAGAAAAAGTGACGCCTGTGCAGCGTCACTTTTTGGCATCAGGTTGATGAATTAAGCTTGATTGATTCCTTCAACACTTTCGACTACTTCGCCAATCGTAATTGCGATATTGTCGTCAACAATCTCGGCATAATTTGGAACTTGCTTAGATATCCATTCTCCAACTTCTTCATCGGTGCTATTATCTTGCAGTTCTAGCAATTCTTTTAGCTGATCATCAGATAGGGATTCGGTAATTTCAGCACCAATTCGCTCTTCTACGGTAGAGTTGATGTGCTCAAGTAGGGAAGCCACCTTAGTTTCATCGATTTTAACTCCGAAAGTTTCAAGCATGTCTTTGGTTACGTATTCTTCTTGCATCCTTACCTCCTAGCGGTGTGTTCTGTTTAGTTTAGTATATATTATTCAGCGCTGACTTGCCAGGATTCTTTAGCTGCAGCTCGGGCGGCACGAGAGGCGTCAACAGTGCGCTTTGCAAAGCTAGCGATACTGCGACCAGTTTTAGAAACACGGCTTTTGGCGGCGTTATACCACTGGCTAGCGCGACCGACGGTTGCTTCGTATGTCTGTTGGCGTAATTCTGCTCGTCGTTGAGCTTGGTAGGCTCTGTATGCCATGTATTCACGTGCCATCTCTTCCATTCTTTCGGATCGTTTTTGTTCGTCGTAGTCTTCGTTCATAGCTAGGGCTTCTTCATGAGCTCTGTCGACGATTGCTTGCTTCACAGCCTCCCATCCATCTATGTATCCACCTTCTGTCTCAGGGGAGTAGTCGAATCCGTAATTATCTTGCAGAAATTCATTAGGGTTTCGATTGAATTCATTAGAAGCTCGAGTGTTGCGATCTTCTTGGCTGAGTGACTCAGCAAAGCCTTCGCCTCTACGGAGTCGTTCGTTACGACTAAGCACCTTGTATGCAATGCTTTGACCGGAGGCATAGTCCTTATTGTAGGCGCGTTCTTCGTCCTCTTTGATGGCTTCGCTATGGGCTGAGTCTAGTTCTTGTTGGTGGCGCCTTTCTTTGTAGTCCTGGATTCTTTCATTGATATTTTGCTTAGCGTTGGTTGCCATTTCGCGACCAGCTCTAACACCCATTACGCTCGCCCCAATAGCGCTTAGACCGGCTTTTTCAGCAAATTTAGCAGTTGCTTTCCCGATATTTTTTAGTTTATGGCTAGCTTTCTCTTTTAAATCCTCAAAAGTTTCCCTGGCCTCGTCTACTTTATTACCGTATAGATCTTTCATGTCGCTAAGAAATTCAGAACCAACAGTCGCCATTCTATCGGTGGCACTTTCAACGTTACTGTCGGCAGGGTTTTCGAAGCTTTGCTCGGCTGAGCTTTCTAAATTTTTATAGCCACCTTCAAAGTCTTCGTCTTGGGTGGCGGTTTCAGCACCGGAAGGGAACTTGTTGTGGTTTCGGGCCATTTTTTTTAATTTCCTTTTTGTTTTATTGTATATGCTTATATTTAAACTATCATAAAAATGATAAAAAGTCAATACCTGAATGATATATAGTATATGGTATTATGGAGGTTAGAAAGTAGAAGCTTGGTATGATTCGTTGGTATATAAAGTGGATAACCTTATTAGCGGCTGTGGTGTTTTTGACATCGGGGTCGTATGTACAGGCTTCAAAGTTAGATAATTTTACTATCAAGCAGTTTACGGTTAACTTAAAGCTGGGCAAGAATGATGAAGGCCGCTCAACACTATTAACCACGGAGACTATTGTGGTTGATTTTCCGCCTCGTCAGAATAAGGGAATTTTACGCACTTTTGTTAAGGAGTATGATGGCCACACTACAAACCTAAATGTGATATCGGTAACAGATGGCTCGGGCAAAGATCTTAACTATACCTGGGAAGAGGACACCATTAGGATTGCGGGTAATGATTATGTTGAGGGTGAGCGTACTTATAAGATTACATACTCTCAACAAGACGTTACTAGATTTTACAAAGATACTGACAAGCAAGAATTTTATTGGGATGCTATTGGTGTAGAGTGGCGTGTGCCTATTGAGCAGGCTACAGTTTCGCTTGAGCTGAGCGACGGCATTGCCGGCAGGGTGAGGACTGAGTTTTATTGCTACAAGGGCAAAAGTGGCTCAAGCGACAATTGTGATAGCTTGTTTGCAACCAGAAATAATCCAGTTACGCAATGGGGTGCTCAGGCTAGCAATCTACCAAAATTAGCCGGAGTTACCGTGGCGATTGGCTTTGAACCAGGGACTTTTGCAGAATATGAACCAACTTTGTTAGAAAAAATGACTCACTGGTGGATAATGTCGCTTTTCTTGACCACTCCAGTTGGCTTACTATTGATGTGGTTTTTTGAGCGACTTAGTAAACGATTAGTATCTAGGGAGCTAGAAAGAGGTACGGTTGTGACTGAATTTATTCCTCCACCTGAAGCGAGTGTGATTACGGCTGCTAGCACCTTGAAGTCTACTGGGCCTTCCTATAATTCTAATAATTCTTCTTTATCTTCTGATGACTATAGTACAGAAATTAACTCTCGGGCCTTAACGGCACAACTGATTGATCTAGCTGTGCGTAAATATATATTAATTAGGAATGATACAAAAAAAGGTTTGGTTAATAAACAGTCAGATTATAAAATAGAACTAATTAGATCAATAGACAGCTTAACTAGTGAAGAAAAAGCTTTGTTGCATACTATGTATGGACGAAACCCTGGATTGGGTGATGTCCTGACGCTAAAAGATCTGATAGCTAATGCGGGCTATACAAAGAGGCTTAATGATTTCTCGAAAGAGCTTGCCAAAGGAGTTGTCGAGAGTCATGGGATTTACGAGACTAGCCAAGATTATCAGTCGCGCTTTAAGGGTTACGCTAAGAAGGCCATGATACTAGGAATTCTGTTACTTTCTCCATTTTTTGCTGTAGTTGCGATTAATGCTAGGTCATTATCGCGTCGACTTATTTTATCTGACAAAGGCTTGAATTTATCTTTGTACCTTAAGGGGCTAGAGAAGTATATTAAGGTAGCTGAAGCGGACAGAATAAATATGCTGCAAACCCCAGAGGCAACCTCTAGGCTAGCGGCGGCTGACATTAACCCGGCCAGCCCGCTTAAGTTATTTGAGAGAAATTTACCTTACGCTATACTGTTTGGTCAGGAGAAGGGCTGGTTGAAGCAACTAGGCTCTATGTATGAGTCTGCAGGACAGAATCCAGAGTGGATTAATGACCCCAATGGAGTCGGTGGTTTGGCCGGCAGTGTGGCAGCGCTTGGAAGTGTAGTTTCTGCTGGAAGGGCTTCGTCTTACTCATCGTCTAGCGGTGGCTCTTCTGGTGGTGGCTTTTCTGGTGGTGGCGGCGGTGGTGGTGGCGGTGGCGGCGCATAGCTACGTATGCTTTATTTGATTTTTTATAATACTTGGTATAACATAGAACTATAATATAAATAGTAGATATCAATTAAATCTAAAAGGAGCGTAATTTAATGAAAGATTACTCGGGTGAGTCTAAGTCGTATGCACTTGGTTTAGCCACTCAACTACGAAAAGGTTTTTTGGCATACTGCGCCCTGAAGATATGTAGCTATCAGTCTCGTTATACTAGCGACATAATCCAACAATTAAAGGACGCTGATTTGGTGGTGGTAGAGGGGACTATTTATCCACTACTTAGTCGCTTGCACAAGGATGGCTTATTAACCTATGAGTGGAAGGAGAGCGAGCAGGGTCCGCCTAGAAAATATTACAAAACGACGAAATTTGGTCATGAGGTGGTTGATCTGATGGCTGAGGATATTGCTAAATTAAATGAAACACTTAACAGGTTGTAGGAGGTAGATATGAAAGAAGTAAAAAGAGTTCATCTAGCTAGGGTGTCTTATGATATAGAAGTTGGTGCCAAAAAGAAGCTAGAAACATACCTGGGCGCCATTAGTAAGGCTATGGAGGCTGATGATGATACTATGCATGAAGTTGAACTGCGCATGATAGAGCTGCTTGAGACTAACGGGGTTAAGGGTAGCCAGGTAATTACCGGCCAGGATGTTGATCTGTTGCGTGAAAAATTAGGAAATCCTGGTGATTTTTCTGAGGACGGAGTTGGCGGTGAAGATCCTGGTCCGGTGGTTTCTGGAAGGCGTTTAATGCGTGATATCGATAACGCTTGGCTGGGTGGTGTTTGTGCTGGCGTGGCTGCATTTTTTGGTATTAATCCGCTATGGATTAGGCTTTTAGCTGTTATTTCACCTTTTATTTCTTTAGGTTCGTCGATATTGATCTATGTTGTATTGTGGATAGCGCTACCTTCAGCAAAAAGCGCTTCAGATAAGCTAGAAATGAAAGGCGAGCCGGTAACTTTGAGTGGGATTAAGCAGGTTGGATCCAGAGTTGCTAATGGTGCAGATGCAGCTAAGAGACCGTTGTTAGTGGTTTTAAGGTTTATGCTTGCTCTTGGCTTGATGGTTGTTGCTTTTGGCGTAGTGATTGCTTTAGCTATAGCCTTACCATTGGGCGTTTCAGCTATAAACGACTCAGTTTTCGTTAAGGAGTCACCATGGTTGATAGCAGCTGGGGGTCTCGCCTTAGTAGCGGCTATGCTGTTTGTCTTGCTTATTTTTATGTTGATATATGCTGTTATTCGCTGGGGAGTAACTCGCCGTTTGGGCGTGGCCATCGTAACTGTAATTGCTGCAGGTTTGTTAATTGGTGGGTTTGCTATAGGCATTGGAGCTTTTGTTGTTGGTTCAGCGCCTGTGGATATTGAACACAAAAAGCAAACAATTTTTGTTCCGGTTGATCTTGAAGACGTTAAAGATCTAACTGTTGATGCTGAGAGTGGAGTTAAGTACATTGTTCGACCTGGCGCGCCGGAGGCAAAGATTAAATACATAGGGCGTCCAGATTCGATTAAAGACATTTTACAGGTATCTCGTCATGGCGATAAAGCCGAAATAGATATTGAGAAAGCTAGTTTGTGTGGAGTTCTTTCACTGACAGACAGGTGTGTGTTTAAGCCTGAGGTAATCATATATGGCCCAAAGCTAGACAGGATAGAGTTAGAAGACGGCGGCATGATCTACAACACAGATAATCAGTCATCGCTTGATGTTTATGTTCATGAGGGATCCTATATCCAACTAGACAGAGGTGTAGTTAATCAACTTAACCTAAAAACAGACGATATAAGCTGTGAGGGTTTTTCTAGGAATACGTCAGTGTATATCAATTCTATAGAAAGACTTATCTTAAATGGTAAGGAGCAGCCCCTAGAGTCGATATCAAGAGACTGTTTCAATCTTACATTTAATCACTAAATTGATTATACTGGTTTAGGTGAAAGAGAGTAATAAATAGATGGAGTGGTGGCATGCCGTGTTGCTTGGTTTAGTGGAAGGCGTTACTGAATTCTTACCGATATCAAGCACTGGACATCTGACTATTATTGAAAAACTTTTAGGATATAATATAGACGACCCAAGCGTAACGGCTTTTACTGCAATTATTCAGAGCGGTGCAGTGATAGCTACTTTGGTTTATTTTTGGAAGGATATTACAAAGGTGGCAGTAGCCTGGCTTAAAGGCTTGTTTGTGTTAAAAAGTCGTAAAGATAAAGATTATAAATATGGCTGGGCTATTATTATTGGGTCTATTCCGATTGCTATTGTTGGTTTAGCTTTTAAGGATGAGATCGAAACAGTGCTAAGGAGCTTGTGGTTTATAGCTATTTCGTTGATTTTATGGAGTGGCGTTATGTGGTATGCGGATAAAAAAGCTACTCAAAAGCGAGATGAAGGTGATGCAAACTGGAAAGACACCCTAACTATTGGTGTTGCGCAGTGCTTGGCTTTAATTCCTGGTATTTCGCGCAGTGGAGCAACTATGTCTGCTGGGTTGATTAAGGGTTTTGATCGGGTAACTGTAACTAGGCTAAGCTTTTTCTTAAGCATACCAGCTTTGTTGGCTGCAACTATTTTACAAATAGCGACAAGACATGAGGATATAGCGGATGGCGTCGGCTGGCTTGCTACTGGTATTGCTACAGGGGTCTCATTCTTGGTGGCTTATGTTGTGATTGCCTGGCTATTGAAGTTTATTGCCAAACATGACTACTCGATATTTATTCTATATCGAATTATTTTAGGATTAATCTTAGTATTGTTGCTTAGTACAGGATCTATTGCCGCCACATAAATCCTATAGGCAGTTGTTGACAACATCGATATTAACGTAGTTGTCCTGGCTATCTGGAGGTGACTGATTGTAAATAGTAGGACCTTTTATAGTAATCCTATCTCGTGATATTTCACGCTTTACTAGGTCGTCATGAATCTTAGTGGCACGATTGTTTGATAGTTGAGTCTGTTTTTCGTATTCTTCTTGATACTCTTCGGGGTCAGGCGCGTATCCGCTTAGTACAAATTGATAGTCTTTGGTGTGGGTATTCTTGTAGAAATTTGCTATCCTATCTAGTAGTTTATCTCCATTATTTTTACCAGAGTAGTGTAGGCTGTTATTGGGTGCAAAAATCATTGTAGCCGCTCTGAAGTTACGCGCATAAAGTCGTTCAGAGTCTAGATAGTTAAGGTCGTTTTTTGACAGACAATGCTCGTTGACTTTATCTTCGGCAACACTTATCTCTTTGTCATCTTTTGGCAGCTGAGCAATGCCATCTCCGATATCTAATGATGAAAGTTTGTTATTTGCTATACCGACACGAGCTTTTTTGGGAGATTGCTTATCGGTGAATTCGTATAAGAAATAGAAGGTTTGTTCATCTTTTGAGCTGGAGCTGTGTTTAAAGTTTCGTTGTTTACTGTTGGTGACAAATTTGTCTAAATTGTCAACTGTTCCATATCTGCTAATGGTATCTGTATTATCTAGCGAAGCGGCAATAATTATAGAATCTGCAACTCGTTTGGCTGATGGTTGTGGAGCTAGATAGAAGAAGTAGGTGGCGGCTGAGGCGCCGATTAATATCAGTATAATAGAAAAAGTTATTAGTAATTTATTTTTTTTCATTAATTATGATTATATCTTACTTAACTAGAATTTAGCAAAACTGGTATACTAAAAATATGATTGATATACAACTTCTTAGAGACAACCCGGAGTACATTGAGAAAAAGTCAATTGACAAAGGTTACGATATAGACGTACAGGCAATTTTAGCCCTAGATGACAAGCGTCGCAGCATGCAAGGTGAGATTGATGAGATTAGGCAGCGCCGTAAAGATATTGCTGCAAAGATGAAGGGCGGTAGGCCGTCGCCAGAGCTAGTCGCTGAGGGGCGCCAGGTTAAGGAGTTGATAGCCGAAAAGGAAGCCGCCTTTAAGGAGGTTAGTGATGAGCTCGACCGAGCAATGTTTCAGGTGCCCAATCCCTCATTTGATGACGTGCCAGTTGGTGACGAGGATAAGAGTGTAGAGGTTAGTCGATGGGGTGATAATAGAGTCGGTGGTGCGGATCATTTAGATTTTGCAGTTAGGCGTGATTGGGTAGACTTTGAGCGTGGAGCTAAGGTGGCTGGAGCTAAATTTTACTACCTAAAGGGCGATTTAGCTTTGCTAGAGAATGCTATCACTCAGTATGCGCTGCAGTTTTTACTAGATAAAGGATTTACGTTTATGACTGTACCGAATATGGTGAATAGTCGAACGGCAACCGGCACCGGTTTTGCGCCACGAAGCAGTGATCAGTCTGATGAGTATTTTATTGAAGGCGAAGATCTTTCTTTGATTGCCACGGCAGAGATTCCTTTAACCGGATATCACGCTGATGAGATTCTTGAGGAAAGAGATTTACCAATTTTTTATACAGGCTATAGCCCGTGCTATCGTAAGGAGGCGGGAACCTATGGTAAGCACACTAGAGGACTGTTTAGGGTCCATCAGTTTAATAAGCTAGAGATGTATGCTTATTCTTTGCCAGAGAAGAGTCGTGAGGTCCACGATAAACTTCTGGCTATAGAAGAAGAGCTTTGGCAATCGATAGGCATTCCATATCATGTTATTAATATAGCCTCTGGCGACTTAGGTGCACCTGCTGCTAAGAAGTATGATATTGAATATTGGTCGCCTGTAGATGAAAAGTATCGTGAATTAACTAGCTGCAGCAACTGTACTGACTTTCAGGCACGCAATCTAAACATTAGAGTACGTCGACAAGATGGATCGATTGAGCCGCTACATACACTTAATGGCACGGCGGTAAGTTTGGCCCGCTCTTTGGTGGTTATTATCGAGCATTTTCAGAATGAGGATGGCACCCTAACTGTACCAGAGGTACTGAGACCATATATGCAAAACCGCGATCGTATATAGTTTTTCTTTGAAAAAATGCTATACTATAAACTGTAAAGCAGAAAAATTCTGCATCTTATAAAAGGAGGCTAGATGATCGAAGCACTCACCATTACGGGTATTAAATATGAGGTGGACGATAAATCTAAAAAATATATCAGAAAGAAGATTGGGGCTTTGGATAAGTATTTACCAAGGCATGCTAGGAAGACTGCGAAAGCAGATGTTAAAGTCGAGCAAATTGATCGTCGAGACGGCAACAAGTACGAAGTAGAAGTAATCTTAACCGTGCCCAATAAGACGATCACAGCCAAGGACTCAACCCTGAATGTGCTAGCTGCAGTTGATATTGTTGAGTCAAAGTTAGCAAATCAATTACGAAAATACAAGGAAACTAGACTGGCGCATGTTGGTAAAAAGGGTCTAATGGCTCGATTTAAGAGAAGCTTTGCTCGCGAACAGCAGTAGTTATTATGTTAAAACACCCTTCTTATAGCTAGGGTGTTTTAATATTTGTGGCGAATTTTACATTTAAAGCTAAGAGTTCTAAAAACTAGCTATGAACCCTTTCAATAATCTAATTATCAGAGTATAATATATAGTAGTTTTACAGACATTTCAGCAAAGTGAGAGGGAATTCTTTTTATGGTAAGTAGACAAAAAGTCCTATCGAAGGTGTTCGGAGATCCGCAAAAGCGTATTCTTAAGGCTTTAGAGAAGCGCGTTAAGGATATTGGGCAGCTTGAGGCTAAGTATGAGGCAATGAAGAAGGCTGATTTAGCTCGTCAGACAGAGGTTCTAAAGAAAAAGTTAAGTAAGAAAAAGACAACTCTTGATGACATCTTGCCAGATGCCTTCGCTCTTGTTAGAGAGTCGAGCAAGCGAGTGCTCGGTATGCGTCATTTTGATGTTCAGTTGATTGGCGGTATGGTTCTGCATGATGGGAACGTTGCCGAGATGAAGACTGGTGAGGGAAAGACTTTGGTCGCTACTTTGCCTGTATATCTGAACGCCTTGGAAGAAAAGGGTGTTCATGTGGTGACTGTGAATGATTATTTGGCGCAACGTGATGCTAGCTGGATGGGTGAGCTTTACCACTTTCTAGGCCTGTCTACTGGTGTGATTATTAACGATGCTAGCTTTATTTATGACCCTGAATACGACAACGAGTCGCACGAGGATGAAAAGATGCGAAAGTTACGCCCAGCCACTCGCAAGGAGGCGTATGCAGCCGATATTACTTATGGAACAAATAATGAGTTCGGCTTTGATTATTTACGCGACAACATGGTCAATGATGTTGAACTTTTGCGTCAACGTGATTTAAATTTTGCGATTGTCGACGAGGTGGACTCGATTTTGATTGATGAGGCTAGAACCCCGTTGATTATTAGCGCCCCTGCTGCTGATAATCCAGATAACTATCTAAGTTTTGCAAAGATAGCTGCTAAACTTGAACCAGAAGACTACATCATGGATGAGAAGCGCAAGGAGGTTAGTCTGAGCGACAGTGGAGTTGAGAAGGTTCAAAAAATGCTTGGTGTAAAAAACTTATACACCCCGGACAATGTTCGAAACGTCTACCACTTAGATCAAGCTTTGCGAGCACAAACCCTGTTTAAACGAGATAAAGACTATGTGGTGGCTAGTAATGGCGAAGTGATTATTGTTGATGAGCATACCGGTAGGTTAATGCATGGTCGTCGCTACTCGGAAGGGCTTCATCAGGCAATTGAAGCCAAGGAGCATGTCGAAGTTCAGACCGAAAGTATGACTTTAGCGACTGTCTCTTTCCAGAACTTCTTTCGACTATATAAAAAATTGAGCGGTATGACAGGTACGGCCTTTACAGAGGCGGAAGAATTTCAGCAAATTTATAGCCTTGATGTGGTTCAGATTCCTTCAAATCGTCCGATTGCACGTATTGATAAAGAAGACTTAATTTTCAAAACCGAAAAGGGCAAGCTTAAGGCTGTAGCTGAGGCTATTAAGGAGTACCATAAACAAGGTAGGCCGGTTTTGGTTGGGTCTGGGTCTATTGTCAAAAATGAACTAATAGCTAGCTGGCTAGATAAAGAGGGCATCAAATACGATATCTTGAATGCTAAAAATAACGAACATGAGGCTTCAATTATTGCTAGGGCTGGACAGAAGGGTGCTATTACGTTAGCAACTAATATAGCTGGTCGTGGTACCGATATTAAGCTTGGTCCTGGTGTTAAAGAGCTGGGTGGATTGGTTGTAATTGGTTCGGAGAGGCATGAGTCTCGTCGAATTGATAATCAGTTACGTGGTCGTGGCGGCCGTCAAGGAGATCCGGGCGAGACTCAGTTCTATGTTTCAACTGAAGACGATTTGATGCGTATATTTCAGGGTGAGAGAATTGCAGCCTTGATGGATCGCTTGGGTGTCGATGAAGAGACTCCTATTCAGAATAAGGCAGTTTCAAAAACACTAGAGGCGGCACAAAAACGAGTTGAAGGCTATAATTTTGATAGTCGTAAAAGTGTTGTTCAGTATGACAACGTTATAAATCGTCACCGTCGAGTGGTTTACGCTATACGTCGAAAGATTCTTGAAGGAGACGACATACGTCATGAAATTGAGCGCTTAATTGGTGATGCAATCAAAGAGTTAACGGTTGTTCCCGCAAAGAATAATCCAAAATTTTCAGAAGAGTTCGAAGCGCTTTTTCCGGTTGACGAAGGTGATATTAAGAAGGTTGGTTCTGAAAAGAATGATAGGAAGCGACAGTTGGCTGCCGAAAAGCTAATCGAGAAGCTATATTCTGATCGAGAAAAAGAAATAGGTAAAGACACCATGCGCAAGCTTGAGCGTGAGGTGTATATGGAGGTGCTTGACCAGTTGTGGATGCAGCACTTAGAAAATATGCAACATTTACGTCAAGGTATTCATTGGCGTAGTGTTGGCCAGCGTGATCCATTGGTGGAGTATCGTGTTGAGAGCCAGAAGCTCTTTGAAGGTTTGCAGGCCAGTCTTCGTACTGAGGTTCTACGTATTATTATGCATGTTCGCCCAACTGACATAACAGCACAGAATGTTGACGATGAATATGAGACCGAGCTAACTCGCTTAGCCGAAGGTGCAGTTGAGCAGGGGGTTAATGAAATTGCTAGTGTAACTCATGTTGGAGATGATGATTTTGATGGATCGGTAAAGAAGAGTAAGACTACAGCCGAGAAGAATCACGCCAAGAATCTGGCTCGAAAAAAGAAGAAAGCTCAGCGACAGAACCGCAAAAAGAGTCGAAGGTAGGTCAGGTGAAGCATACAGTTGAAGAGGTGCGCCTGAAAAATGGCGCAAGAGGTTTACTCATTGACGTCCCTGATGCGACCGTTATGAGCTTTGAGTTCCAGTTTAGGGCTGGTAATCGCTACGTTAAAGATAAGAATATCTACGAAACTGCCCACATTATGGAGCATATGTCGTTTGGAGCAAATGTGCAGTTCGCTACCGAGCATGAATTTGAGCAGGAGTTTACAAAAAACGGAGCTTATCACAATGCTTTTACTAGTGATTTAAGTATGGTTTACATGGCGGATTGTGCTGATTTTGAGTGGGAGAGAATCTTAAAATTGCAAGAGGTTTCAATCTGCCAGCCCTTGTTTAATGAAGATGAACTGAAAGCTGAAAAGGGTAATGTAAGGAGTGAGTTGACTGGTTATTTAAATAACCATGCTAGGTTGCTGTGGCCGAAATCTCAGCAGTTGTTGGGTGAGAATGTTCTTACTTTTAATCAAAGATTAAAAACAATTTCTAATGTGACACTAGATGATATTAAAGAGCATCATCGTCGCACTCATACCGGTGATAATATGCGTTTTGTAATTGCTGGTAAGCTAAGCGGCCGAAAAGCGGCTATTAAACGCTACCTAGAGGGCTGGAAGTTACCTAGGGGCGAGAGATTTAGCGTGCCGCATGATGAGCTACACTCCGCTAATCCAGCTATTATTCGTAGAAAGGAAGCTTCTAATGTTACTTTCGGCTGGTCAATGATTTTGCCACGTGTCTTAAGTAATGAGGAGTTCGATGCTATGGCCTGCTTGAATCATTTGCTGACTGGCACGATGCACTCGCGTATTTTTGGTACAGCTCGTAAAAAAGGCTTGGCCTACGGTATGTTTAGCGATACGTCGATTGGTTTTTATGAAAGTAGCTGGGATTTTGGCGGGCAGGTCAATCAAGAGACCGCCAGTGCTTTATTTGATATTATCAAAGATCAGCTACATAAAGTTTTGAATGGTGATATATCTGAAAAAGAACTAGATGCTGTTAAGAGTTATGCTCTTGGTCGTCATCAAATGGGGGCACAGACTGTAGCACAAGTTAGTAGCTTTTACACAGGAAGGTATTTTAGTGATCGTGAGATTAGGAGCTACGATAGTGTGCCTAAATCCATCGCTAATACAACTCGTGAGCGTATGGTTGAAACAGCTAAGGATTTTATTAAGGCAGACACTTGGGTTTTAACAGCTGTTAGTGCGGGCGAAAAGGATGACGTCGTGGAGCTTTCAAATAAGCTGGAGGGGCTTTTTGCTATCAATAGTTAGCTTGGAGTTATATGTATGAAGATAGCGATTGCTGGATATGGGATAGAAGGGGAACAGAGCTATCGGTACTTCAATGACCAGGGTGGTCATGAATTAACGATACTAGACGAGCGGTCTAGTCTGCCAAATTCTCCAATAGGTGCCGATGTTAGGCTTGGGCCTGGAGCTTTTTCAAACCTTGAGTCCTTTGACATGGTGGTCAGGACGGCTGGGTTGCCACCTAGAAAGCTTGATTCGGCAAAGTTCATTTGGTCAGCTACAAACGAATTTTTTAAACAGTGCCCCGCGCCAATAATTGGTGTAACTGGAACAAAAGGTAAGGGCACTACCAGTAGTTTTATTGCCAGTATTTTACGTGAATCTGGTAGATCAGTTCATTTGGTGGGTAATATCGGTAAGCCGGCCCTTGGGTCTTTGGCGAGTATCGGGCCAGAGGATATAGTTGTCTACGAACTCAGTAGTTTTCAGCTTTGGGATCTAGAGCGTAGCCCTCATATTGCAGTTATTCTTATGGTTGAACCTGATCATTTAGATGTGCATCTTGATTTTAAAGAGTATGTTGATGCCAAGTCGAATGTCGTAAGCACACAGACTCAAAGTGATCTATGCTTTTATCACCCTGGCAACGAGTATAGTCGAGCCATTGCCAAGAGGCAGCCACAGTTTTCTACACATGCCGCTAGCTTTAATTCAGATCCGGTTAATGATTTGACTGTAGCTATGATCAAGGGGGGTAAGTTTGTTTTAAGTGATGGTAGGGTGGTGTGTTCAACAAGTTCAGTTAGTCTACCAGGTTTTCACAACAAAGAAAACGCTTGTGCGGCGATTACTGCCTGCCTACCCTATGTTGATGATATGTCTGATATCGAGCGAGGACTAGAGGCCTTTTCTGGTTTAGAGCATCGCTTAAAGTTTGTTGATGAGGTGGATGGGGTTAAGTATTACGATGATAGTATAGCCACCACTCCAGGCAGCGCAATTGCAGCCTTACAGTCGTTTACGCAACCGAAGGTGATGATTATGGGTGGTTCGTCTAAGGGGACCGACTTTGACGACTTTGCTATGGCAGCGGCTGATACTAGATTGAGACATGCAGTGTTAATCGGTGATGAGGCCGAGGCGATCGCTTCCAGTTTGAAGGAGTGGGCGCCTAACGTAAGATTTACCATATTAGAAAAATCACCCATGACAGACATTGTTAATGAAGCTAGTCGCAGGGCTAAGCCAGGCGATGTTGTAGTGTTGAGTCCTGCCTGCGCTAGTTTTGGTATGTTTAGAGACTATAAGGATCGTGGTGATCAATTTATCGCAGCCGTGAAAGCCAAACTAAAATAGAGTATACTAAAATTATGGGCAGATTTTTAGCAAATAAGCGATCAGTACCGAGACTGTATGGAGCTTTGTTTTCGTTAGCTCTATTACTACTTCCAGGTGCTGCTTTTGGGGCCTTTTGGCTGGCTAACCCTAGCTCAGTTAAAAGCCAATTAGAAAAGTCTAACGTTTACGATTTGGTTAGTCGATCAATTATAGATCAATCTGCACTCGATTTATCAGGTAGAGCTAGTAACAATAACTTATCCACAGAATCATTTAAGCGAGCTATGCAAAAAGTTGTTACGCCAAAAATAGTTAAGCAGAAGGCTGAAGAGTATATAGACCATAATTATGCTTGGCTTGACAACAAGAAGGCGAAGCCAATGAATTTCCCCGACATCACTAACGAGCGTAGGCAATTGTCTAGGGAACTAGGTAAGGAATTTAGTTTTCACTTTATGAGTATGCCTTTATGTGGTGCTGATGAACTGAATAATTATAGTGAGCAGTTGAAGTCTAACACCCTGTCGATATCTTGCCGTATTCCTGGAGTCAGCAGAGAGTCAGTTGAGACTCTAGCCAATAATAAGATTGATGAAGATTTAAAAGAAAGCTTTAGTCATAAGCCTATGGGCAATCAAGGCAATAAGACTAAGACTGTGGGGGTTTCTAGTGTTGTGTCTGGAGGTAGGTTTGAATTAGGCCCCTTCGCTAAGTTCGTTTATTGGCTATTAAGGCATGGATTAATGATGGTTTTGAGTATTATTCTAGTTATGGGCGCAGTCGCAGCTGCTAGTATACGGTCTTTGGCTGGTTGGTTATCATGGTCTGGTAGGTCGGCAGTTGGAGCGGCAGTATCAATACTGGTTGCTATATTGCCGATTGCAGCCATAACGCAAATTGATTACATGTCTAAGTCGATTATACCTGAGGAGTATAGGTCTGTAGTTATGACACTTACCCAGCCACTCGTAGTTATATCTTTGGTCACATTGGCTTTTTATGTGTTTTTTGGGCTTTTTGCTATAGTGGTTGCTGCAAAGAAAGGGGGAGATGGTAATGAAGAGGGATCAGGCGGGTATGGCAGACCCAGAGGGGGATCAGACTCCTATACTGGAGCATCCAGCGGTTCGACAAGCAAATCGTTTTAGTGATTATGTGGTCTATTCACTAGTGCTAATATTCAGTATAGTCTCGACGATATTATTAGTTGGCTTTGGCTTAATGGCAGCCCTATTGGCTGAAGAGTCGGCTGATTTATCGACCAGAGACCACGTCTTGCCTTGGCCTTTTGAGTTCTTGTTTAATAACTTAGGGCTATTGATTATAGCTATAATATTATTGTTTTTTGTTATGATAATGGTTCGCATGATGAGGCAAATGTATTTAAGTAACGCTCTGCAGGTGGAATATAGTGATTTTGCCTGGTTGAGAGAATGGTCTAATCGAGTTGCTAAAGATTTAGCGATGCCAGAGGTTGAGGTTATGATTACTCAAGATCCAGTAATGAACGCTTTTGCCTTCGGCTTTATGAAGCCGTATACGATAGTACTTCACTCTGGAACTGTGCGTTGGATGTCAAAAAAGCATCTAAAAGCAATCGTAGTTCATGAGATGGCGCATATTAAATATAAGCATACAGCTATGTCTATGTATGCTTCACTATTGAGGATGATTCCTGTTGTTGGCGGTATTTTTGGCTGGCTACTAGATTTTTGGAGTCGGCGTTGTGAATTTACATCTGATCGCTTAGCCCTAGCATATCTAAAAGATAAAGACTTAATAAAAGAAGCTCTAATATGTGTACATGTCGGTCCAGATGTAGCTAGTTCTTTTGGCGATATAGCTCAGCAGTGGCAGGTTTATAAGACTAGAGGGACGTTTAATCGCTTTACTCAAACCTTTAGCGGACATCCTTTTTTGGTTAGGAGATTACAGCATATAGATAGAATGTCAGTTGAATATGGTTTATCAAAAAAATCTAAAGATTCTTCTAGTGACACGGAGTCAGAAGGCTATAATGGATCAGATTCGTAAAAAAATTAATAGCTTGCGAGATGAATTTAATATGGTCTATGACCAGCTTGAGATTGATGATGAGCGACGTAGCTTGGAGCAGCTTGAGAGTAAGCTAGCTCAGCCTGAGATTTGGAACAATCCCACGGAAGCAGCTAATCTGAATAAAGCTTTTTCCTCACAGCAGAGTAGGGTTCAGCCCTGGCTAGCGCTGAAGATGCAACTTAACGACATAGAGGAGTTGATTGATATTGGTGACGATGACATGATTATAGAGCTCGAAGGGCAGGTGGCGGCAATGGATAGTCAGCTAACCGAACTAAAAAAAGCTCTTTTGTTTAAAGGTGAGTTTGACTCCTATGACGTAATTATTAGGATCACTGCTGGGGTTGGAGGTAATGATGCACAGGATTTTGCTGAAATGCTAGAGAGGATGTATTTACGATGGGCGGAAAAATCTGATTTACAAACTAGCATTATCTCTCGGTCCACCGGAGACGAGGCGGGGCTAAAAACATCAGTTATTGAAGTAACTTCTGGCGTGCATATATATGGACGTTTGCGTAGTGAGCACGGTGTTCATAGGTTGGTGCGACTTAGTCCGTTTAATAGTGACAACTTGCGGCAAACAAGTTTTGCACTTGTTGAGGTGCTTCCGCAAATAGATGCACCCGAGGATATTGCGTTAGAGGAGCGTGATTTAAAAATCGATGTATATCGAGCAGGCGGGCATGGCGGCCAGAGCGTTAACACGACAGATAGTGCTGTTCGCATAACGCATATCCCAACGGGAATTGTCGTAGCTATTCAGAATGAGCGTAGTCAGTTGCAAAATAAAGAAACGGCTCTAAAAATATTGCGATCAAAGCTAGCCCAACTAAAAGAAGAGCAACATGCCAAAAAGATTGGCGACTTGCAGGCGGGCGAAAGTGCTAGCTGGGGTTCACAAATTCGAAACTATGTACTTCATCCGTATACTTTGGTAAAGGATACACGCACAAAATATGAAGATAAAGATGCTAAATCTGTGCTAGACGGTAAGATAGACGGATTTTCTGAGGCGTTTTTAGAATCAAAACTATAACATGTGGCGCTATTGCACAATGGCGTTACTGGGGCTTCTTTTGTCTTTTTGGTTGAAACGATTTCTAGCTATAAGAAAAATTACATAGAGCATAACTACATACAGTAGCCAGCTGGGTATGTTGGTTTGGCCAACTCGTAGGTAGCCGGTGTTTGGTGCAAGTAAAAATCCAATTTCGTTCGGCGCCGTAATGGTGATCTGGTAAGTGTAGATTGTTACATTTCCTGCTTGATCCGTAAAAGTGACGGTAACAGTATACGTACCGCTTGCAAGACTATCGATAACACCTTCTGGCAATGTCCATGTTCCGTCGCCATTGTTGTGAGCGGTATAAGTTTTACCATTAATGCTGATAGTAACAGAAGCCCGAGGGTCACTCACTGTACCGGTAAGTTCTGGTGAGCGGCTGGTGGATTCTTTGGTAGTAAGGCTGCCGGTTGGTTTTTTTGTATCGATTGTAACCGCGTCTGGAGTTGTTGTATCGCTAGCGACCTCGCCATTTACCGTTGCTATCACGCGGACATTGTATTTGCCATCTGCAAGATCTGGCGCTATGACACCTTCTGGCAATGTCCATGTTCCGTCGCCATTGTTCTTTGCGGTGTAGGTTTTGCCGTTGATAGTAACGGTTACGGCTGCGGTTGTGTGTGAAACCCTACCAGTAAGTTTGGGTGATCGAGAATTAGTTATAACAGGGCGGATCGTTGCGCTTTCTGGTGCGTATATAATGCTTACAATAGAAGATGTTGCCGTGCTTTCGGGGCAGCCCCCGATCAATACGAGACGTAGGTCATTAGTGCCCTTAACGAGCGGAACAATAACGGTAGACTCGTAGTTTGCAACATGGGGGAGATTGTTCTTGCTTGCAATTATATCTGCCCCTCTAAGCACCTGATACGATGACACCCAGCTTGTAGTGGCTGTAATTTCGTAGGTGGATTGTGAGGTTGGCGTTTGGTTGACAGGCTGGGTAATGCTACCAAGTGGTGTGCGGTTTCCACCCGAACACACATGAGCATTGATAATTGACGATGAGCTATCACTATTTTGAGCGTAGGACTTGGCCACAAACAGCCAGCCCATCAATATAATGATGATACTAGCGAGTATTACGTGAAGCGTGACGTCTCTTCGACTTTGATCGACGTGCGCCATAAATGCCTCCTCCGACTATAAGAATGATTGCGGCACCAAGAATAAGAAGCAGAATAGGGGATATGATAATAACTGTTCGTTCATCAGCAAATTCCTTGCCGGCGAGGGTGGTTTTCTGAGATACGGTGGTGATTCCAAAATGAGGGGTATTTTTCCACTCAGTAGGGACTGCTCGAGTTGTATCGGGAAGAACAATCTTTTGCTGAGAATCCGTGAATAATTCCTTGCCGCTTAAGCTCTTTACCGTAACATTGCTTTGAGCTGAGAGGTCTGTGTTTCCTTCGTTAATTATTCGCTGGTTGAATGTTAAGCCAGTGACTATTTGTAGGTTGCTGATGTTGGTAAACTCTACCTTTCCAGATTCAACGGTTTTTCCATCTGGTCGTGCGTACAAAATAACACCAACTCGCTTTTTCTTAGCAATCGATGAACCGTCCGGCTCTTCATTTGTTTCGGCGAATATCGCGGCATACTGGCCGCCATCTGGGATTGATTGTGGAGTATTTATTTTATACGGTACCTCTACTTGCTCGCTTGGTTTAAGTGAGTAGGTATTTCTTTCAAAAGATACCCATCGTGAAATTTGTGTTCTAGGGGTTTCTTTTGAAAAAATTGGATCATATTTTTCATTTTGAACTTGATACGGAGCCACATAGATACGGACATCAAGTGGGGCATCACCGCTATTAATAACGGTGAATGCCCCCTCGTGTGTTTTTCCTGGTGCAATTTTAATATGTTGGGATGTTGGGGACAGTGTAATCTGAGACTCTGCACGTGCAGCGTGCGAGAAGAATACGACAGATAGAAGCATAGCTGCAACAAAGGTTGTTGCGGTACGCCAGTTTAGTTGCAGAAAAATATTGCGTTGCATCAGGTTTCCTTTCGATAGCCTAATTCGTTACTGCTGTATATAGTACGGTGTTAGTGTAGGTACCAGAAGGCTTTGAAGCGTCTGCTTTCATTGCATACCATACGGCTGTTTCGTCGCCCGCGGCTGGACTAGACGTAGTCTTGATAGTTACGGGACTACCTTTTGCAGGTACGCCAGCCCACGTGTGGGCACTGGTTTCCACGTTACTTTCAGCAGTAGTGGTGCCAGCACCAAAGTCGCCAGCCCCATCTACACGGAAGCCCCATGTGTTTGCTGCAAGGTCAGAAGCTGATCCGACAACTGCTGAATGTGCTGCAATTGTGTCAGAGCCGTTTGCTAGGGTTGTAGTTGCGCCGTTCATTTCAAGCGAAAGTGTGTAGCCGTCTGCGTGATTTGTATCAACAGTAACTGTGTCGTTTGCACTAGACATAACCGCTGTGTCTGTTGGGGTGACATTAATATCTACTGGCCCAGCAGATGTAATGGTGATTGATGATCCAATGATTCCGTTAATAACAGAAGTAGATGTATCAGACGTCGTCTGTGCAGATACAGATGCCACTGGTAGGGCTAGCACAGCAAATGCAGCTAGTCCGATGCCAAAGCTGGCTGTAGCTTTAGTAAGCTTGGTTGGTAGTTTCATAAAATTCTCCTTATATTTTCGCCATAAGCGTCTTATATTATTTTACCTGTTATTACGTTGTAATAATAGGGTTGTTTGTGTAGTTTGGAAATAAAATTATTACATAGCTTTATCTCCTAATTGGCTACCGCCGTGTAAATTACTGATCCGCTATAGGTACCTGACGGCTTTTCGGTATTAACGCGCATGCCGTACCAAACAGACGCAGAATCTTGAGCAGGTGAAGAAGAAGTTCTGATTGTAATTGGTGCGGAATTATTTGGTACACCAGCCCAGGTATAGGAGCTGTTTGCAACATTTGATTCGATTGATGCGCCACTGCCAAACCCACTCCAGCCAGGAATGCGGAAGCCCCAGGTGTTGACGGCAAGTTGGCCAGGTGATGCTATTGTTCCAGAAGTTGGCCCGATGGTATCAGTGCCTTTTTTGAGTAATCTATCGCTCCCTTGCATCGAAAGAGTTAGGTTGTAGCCAAGTGGAGAGTTTGTGTCAACAGTAACGGTGTGGCTGGCAGATGAGGTCCGGCTATCTGCAGTTGGTGCTACATTAATACTCACTGTTGCGCTCGATCCAACTGTTACGTAGATAGGCTCTCCTGTAGCGGTTGCACTAGCAGGCCCTTGTCCGGCGCTGTTAATTGCACTTACTCGGAAAGTGTAGGTGGTGTGCGGTGTTAATCCGGTTACTGTAATGTTGGTACTTGCCGATGGTGGGTGAGTGAAGGTTTGCCAGGTGCTTCCACCATTACTGCTGTATTCCACTTTGTAATCGGTAACCGGGGCTCCGCCGTTATTTGCTGGTGCTGTCCAGTTTAGTGTGACACCATTGGCGGCAGGCGTGGTAGCAAGATTTGTAGGTGCACTCGGTGGGGTTACGGGGGCTATGTAGGTGTAGCTATTGGCAAGAGTTGCAGTATATGTGCCACTTAGTACATCAACATCAACCACTCCTGCTGGGTACGCTGGTGTGGTCGCTATCAGTTGAGTAGGCGAGACATAGACTGTTTCTGTGGAGCTAGTTAGTCCTCCAAACATTACCACCGGTGAAGATGAGGGGGTGATATTGGTGTCGTTGGTCCGGACAGGGGTATTACTTGCCAGGGTAACACCGTCGCCAAGCTGGCCATAGTTGTTGCCGCCCCAACAGTATGTTGAATCACCAGAGATAGCACATGTATGGAGGTACCCCGGGGATATGCCAACAATGCCGCTATTTGACGGGATCTGACCGTTAGAGATGGCCACTGGAACGCTGTTAGTGGTTCCGACCTGTCCATCTGCATTATATCCCCAGCAGTAAGCTTGCCCGTCGGTGGCGCACGTAGTGTAGTATCCTGCTGAAAGTTTTGAAATTGATACACCGGAAAGCACTCCACTAGTATTTACAGCTACTGGAGTGTTGCTGTTTGATGTGTTGCCATTTCCAAGTTGGCCGACTGAGTTTTCTCCCCAGCAGTAGGCATTTCCGTCAACGAGAGCGCAGACATGGTTGTATCCCGCAGAAATATCGGTAACGGTGCCACTGATAGAAACAGCTACTGGAGTAGAGCTGTCTGCGGTTCCGCCGTTGCCAAGCTGCCCAGCAGAATTATCCCCCCAGCAATACACCTGGCCATCAGCCAGAGCGCAAACGTTGTTATATGTTGCTGCAACGTCAGTGATTGTTTTTCCAGACAGGGAAGGGTGTGTGTGATGAACTGCCACTGGAGTGCTGCTGTTGGTTGTATTTCCATTGCCAAGCTGGCCTTGGCTATTTTGCCCCCAGCAGTAAAGCTTACCAGCAACAATTGCGCAACTTGTTGCATAGCCTGCAGTCATATGTGTAACGGTTCCGCCGAGATTAACGGCTGTAGGTGTGTTAGTATCGACTGTCGATCCGTTACCCACTTGTCCAGCCATATTATCTCCCCAGCAATACATCTGGCCGTCGGCTAGGGCACACGTATGTGAATATCCTGCAGAAATATCGGTAACTGTTTTACCGTTAAAGGTACTGCCTCCAGCTACTACAGGAATCTTGCTGTTTGTTGTGTTCCCGTTACCAAATTGTCCTTTGTAGTTGCCCCCCCAACAGTATGCTTTTCCATCAGAAATGCCACACGTGTGTGCGGTGCCACTGCTAATTTGTGGAGACATTGGCCTGTCTTGCAAGAAGTTCGTACCTGAAATTGTTACCTGAGTGCCTCCGGCTGTAGGGCCACTTGTAGGACTAATCGATGAAATTGTGGGTACTGGTGCCTGGTAGGTGTACGCATTTGACTTAACGACAGAGGTTCCATCGGGATTTTTAACATAGACATGGACGATACCTGGTGCCTGGGCAGGCGTGGTTGCGGTGATACTTGTCGAGCTATTATAGATAATACTTGTCGCAGGAATTCCGCCAAACTCAACTGCAAGTAGATTGTCTGGTGTACTGATTGACGTAGGCGTCCATCGATCTATGAGTGTACCATCGCCAACACGACCGAATCCATTGTTACCCCAGCAGGCAATTTGTCCACTGTTTCTTTCGGCACAAGTTGTATGCCAGCCGGTATTTATCTTTGTGATGGTTCCCTGAACTAGGTTAGCCGATCCTTGCCACATCGAGACTGGTGCGTTGCGCGGATCGTTCGTCGTATTGATGCCAAGCGCCCCCTCGTTGTTAATGCCCCAGCAGGCACTATGATTATCTGTTGTGACCGCACAAGATATCTCGCCGCCCAGCTCGAGTGATTGGATATTTTTTCCACTCAGTGCTCCAGTTGTATTAACGGCTCGAGGGGTATTATTGTTGTTCCAGTCAACACCATTACCGATCTGTCCATTGGCATTATATCCCCAGCAGTAGGCTCTTTGGTTGCTTGCTATGGCACACGCGTGGCTACCGCCAACGGCAATCTGGGTGACGGTATTGGTGCCGATGTCTCCCTTTGTAATGGGCATAGGATATGAGGCGTCGTTGTTGTTGCCAGTTCCCAATGCTCCTGCTGAACCCTCTCCGGTGCAAGCGGTAATGCCATCTGTCGTCAAGAAGCAGGTTAGCTCTCGCCCGGTTGAAACCTGTTTGATGTCCATACCTCTTAAGACGGGGTACTGCGGGGTGAAGATTCCGCCAATTCTTCCTTCGTGTTGGCCAGTTGGAACATTTTGGTTTGTAGTGGTGTTATTGCCGATTTGTCCGTATTGGTTATCACCCCAGCAGTAGGCTCGTGGACCAGTGCCGCTTGTTACTGCACAAGTATGTCCATTGGCGTCATTCTCGGTCCAGCCGGCTGAAATTTGGCTAAAATTACGGCCCCCAGAAACCGCAACGGGAGTGTAGCTATTTACGTTTGCGCCGTTTCCAAGTTGTCCTGCGCCATTTTTACCCCAACAAAATGCGTTGTTCCCAGAGGTATCCGAAGTTAATGCGCACGTGTGGTAGCCGCCCGCTTGAATGCTAACAATTGTTTTTCCACTCAATAGGCCAGCAGTAGAGACGGGAATAGGGGTGCGTGATCCTGTAGTATTGCCGTTGCCAAGCTGACCATAAGTATTATTTCCCCAACAATATGCCTTATCATCTGGACCAATTGCACACGAGTGGTCGTGCCCTACGCTAACTTCACGTAAATTAAAGTAGTTGCTAAAATTTGTGCCTGTGATAGTAACGTTTGTGCCGCCAGCGGTTGGACCATTGGCCGGGGATACGCTAGTGATTGTTGGCTGCAAGGTGGCGGCAGAGGCGGATTGTATAAAGTTAAGTTGTGTAATCGGAGAAAATCCGGCAATGACTGCACATATAAAAATATAAAGGGGGTAGAAGGTATTTTTCCCCTGTCGATAAGCGTATTCTAGCTTATGAAGTACTGTATGAATCTTTACTCTCACCGTTCACCTAACCTTATCTAGGCAATAGACTCATTATATTTTTCCTCACGTCCCTATCTAAAAGTATGACTTATGAAGAGTATAACTATTTTAATGAAAAAGCACAAGCTTAAACCGTACAAGCAGAAGGTTTTGGCCGACTCACTTGGTGTTTGTCGGTATATATCTTGCATGCTATAATAAAGCTAATGATTTTGTTAGATAGGGTAACTAAGACTTATGGTAAAATTCCAAAACCTGCGATTAATCGGGTGAGCTTGCATATTGCTCCCAAGGAATTTGTAATTTTAGTAGGAACTAGTGGTGCAGGCAAGAGCACCCTTTTGAAGTTGCTAACACGTGAAGAGAAGCCATCGAGTGGTAAGATAGTGGTTGGCGGAATTGATTACGATACATTAAAAGATAAGCATATTCCACTGCTACGTCGTAAGATTGGGGTTGTCTTTCAGGACTTTAAACTATTACCACAGCGTACTGTATTTGAAAATGTAGCTTTTGCACTCGAGATTGCTGGTATGACGAACCGCGAAATTAAAACAACCGTACCTAAAGTTATTGAGCTGGTAGGCCTAAAAGGGAAAGAGAAGAGTTTTCCTCATCAGCTAAGCGGTGGCGAGCGTCAAAGAGTGGCTATCGCTAGAGCTATAGTTCGCCAGCCTAAGATTTTGATAGCAGACGAGCCAACTGGTAATTTAGATCCTAAACATAGCTGGGATATAGTTAAGTTGCTCGAAAAGATCAACAAATATGGTACGACTGTTCTTCTGACTACTCATAATGTTGAGATTGTTAATAAGCTGAAAAGACGAGTGGTGGTTTTAGACCACGGTAAAATCACTAGCGATCAAGTTAAGGGGAGTTATCGACAGTGAGACGAAGTAAAAAGATGACAGCTAAGGAGTTCGCTCTTCAAAAGCGAAAACGTCGTCAGTGGATAACATTTGTAAGAATGTGTCGATATGGCATTAATAATTTTAGTCGTAACGCCTGGTTGACTGTAGCTGCCACAGCTATGATGACACTTACCCTGTTTGTGATTATGGTTTCGTTTATGGCTCGAAATGTACTTTTGGATAGTGTTGCTCAGATTAGGGATAAGGTAACTATGTCGATTTATGTTAAGTATGATGCCAGTGAAGCGGATATTGTTTCTGCCTATAGTACGATTCAAAAATTAGACGGCGTGACTAAGGTTGAGTATGTTTCTCCATCAGATTATAGAAAAGAGTACGAAGAAAGCAAAAAAAATGACCCAAGAGCACTGGGTGCACTTAATTTAGCGGATGTGAAGTTTCCTGGCGTTTTTAGGATTAATATTCACGATATTAATGACACAGCTGTACTAGATAAGTACGTAGGGGAGGACAAGGTTCACAAAAAAATTGCCGATGCTGAACGCGAACCTTCGTTTGCTGGAGATAAAAGAGCCGCAATCGAGAATATTGGTCGTTGGGTGAGCTTTGCTGAAAGAGTAGGCTTGCTAATTAGCGTAATTCTAGCCATCATATCTTCGCTAATCGTCTTTAATACCATAAGAATGGCGATATTTAATCGCAAGGAAGAGATTAAGATGATGAAGCTAATCGGAGCTGATAAGGGGTTCATCAGAGGTCCATTTGTAGTCGAGGCGATTGTTTATGGGTTAATAGCGGCTGTCTTGGCAACAATACTTGGAATTTCAATGCTGGCGGCTGTTCGTACGAAGCTTGAATCTTATGGAATATTAGTGGATCCAACCTTGTCGTTCGTAACTGTATATATTGGTTTTGTTCTGCTGGTTATGATTGCGATGGGCGCACTAATCGGTGTAATATCTTCACTATTTGCTACTAGGCGATATCTTAAGATTTAGATAATAGCGCAATAACTTGCTTTATTGACAATTTATGTTGCTTGTGCTATTATGATAATAGTTATGCAACATAAAATAAACATAAAAAATGCTGATTATTTTGATTATCGCTCTAGTTTAATGCGTTTTATGCTTTTGGCGATTGCGATAATAGTTTTTGTCGGAATTGTTACTTCGACTGGTCGCTTTGTGTTTGCTGATGAGCGTTACGACGATCAGATTCATGCCGCTAAAGAAGATGCTGACATGCAGGCTCGTCAAGCAGACGAGTTAAGTCGTATGGCTGATAATTATCAAGCAGAGCTAGTTCAGCTGCAAAATCAATCTAGGCAGATTCAGGAATCTTTAGAGAAAAGTCAGCGGCAACATGCTTCTTTGAGCGAAGAGGTTAGGTTAATTGAAAAAAAGCTATCTAAGAGTCAGAATTTACTGAGCGATATCATAGTTGACATTCAGATTGAATCAGAGATAACTCCGCTTGAGATGATTGCTAGCAGTAAAACTATGAGTGAATATATTGATAGGCAGGCTCATCAAACAGCTATGTTGCATAGTCTCGATAAGGAAGTCGTTAAGATAATCAAGGTAAAAAGACAACTAAAGGAGCGTCAAGCGGAAGTAGCTAGAGAGGTAGCTTTACAGAAAAACCAGAGAGAGCAACTTGAGATAAAGCAAAAGAAGCAGCAGAAGCTAATTAACGAAACTCGTGGTGAAGAGAATCGCTATCGAGAGCTGGCTAGTAGTAACAATCGTCGGGTTGAGCAGCTACGATTTGATCAGGCAGAGCAAAATCGCAAGGCAACAGAAGAAGCCATGTCGTCTTTGGGCGGTAGAAATGTTAAAATACCTCCAGGTATCCTGGGCGGAGATTACCCGTTTATTCATGGCCCATTAGATTATGGTGTTGATCCTTGGGGTTTATACTATAGAGAGTGCGTCAGCTATGCCGCCTGGAAGGTTGCTAGCACTGGTCGGTTTGTGCCACATTTTGGCGGTAGAGGTAATGCCAATGAGTGGCCTACGACTGTGGCAAAGTTTGGTATCAAAAATGGTAAAGAGCCTCGCAAGGGGTCGGTTGCAATGCAGGATATTGGTATCTACGGCCATGTTATGTACGTAGAAAAGGTCCATGACGATAACTCCATAACTGTTAGTGATTACAATCTTGCCTGGGATGGCTTATATCGGAAATACCAGCGTTCATCTGGCGGTTTAACCTACATATATTTTTAAAAGACTAGTTGTAAAAAAAGCTTGCTGGTTTGGTTGACTCTTTAAATGAGCTTATGCTAAAGTGGTAGTAATGAAACAACGGTCCACCACACTAGTTTTCTCGTCTTCTTCGTTTGCCGCCAAGGCTGCGATGGTAGCTTGTGCTGTATTGATGGCAGTGTCAGCGCCTATAGAAATAGGCAGAGTATCAGCCACTAACTATGACGAGCAGATTAAGTCTGCCAAGAAAGAGGCTAAGAAGAATCAAGGTAAGGCTGAGGATCTAAGTCGTATGGCTGATAGTTATCAAGCTGAACTTAATCAATTAGAGTCTCAGGCTAGAGCTTTACAGGAGCAGATTGCCGCAAGTGAACGTAGACATAGCAAGCTTGAAAGTGAAATTAAAGAAAACGAATTAAAAATAAGCAAGAATAAGTCTGCGCTTGGTGATACTATCGTCGATCTGCAAATTGATTCGGAGGCCACTACTTTAGAGATGGTGGCCAGCAGTCGTGATATTAGTGACTTTGTGGATCGTCAAACGCAGCAGGCCGCTATTCAAAACAAGCTAAATGATACAATCAATGAGATTAATCGCCTTAAAGAAAAACTTAAAAAACAACAGCTGGCAGTTAAGCAAGAGTTGGCTAACCAGAAGAGTCAACGTCAGCAATTAGCTGCTAAAGAGGCTGAAAAGCAAAAGTTAATAGCTGATACTCGCGGTGAAGAGGATAAGTATCGCGAGAGGGCTAGAAAGAATAACGAGCGTGTTAGCGAGCTCCAAGCTGCCCAGGCAGAAGAGAATCGCAGAGCTGCTTTGGCAGCAATGGCAGCTGCAGCTAGCCAGGCGTCGGCATCTTCCAACGTCTGGATTCCGAGCGGCACACCTGGAGGTGGCGGTTATCCTGGTATGTGGGCTAACGCTCCCATTAACGCCTATGTCGACTCTTGGGGTCTTTACTCTAGGCAGTGCGTCAGCTATGCCGCCTGGAAGGTTGCTAGCACTGGTCGGTTTGTGCCACATTTTGGCGGTAGAGGTAATGCCAATGAGTGGCCTACGACTGTGGCAGCTTACGGAATTACGAGTGGCTATGCTCCAAGGGCAGGTTCGGTGGCAATGATGCCCATCGGATACTATGGTCACGTTATGTACGTTGAGAGCGTTAACTCAGACGGTACAATTACTGTCAGTGACTATAACCTTGAGTGGGATGGCTTGTATCGCGTCTATACAAGGTCTGCTAGTGGTCTGCAGTATATATACTTTTAAGTAATTCTGAAGATTAATTGTGGCACACTTTAAAACCGTGCGCTATAATGAGTTAGATATTCATAATAAAAGAATAAAGAGGGGTGTGTGAGTAAGCAGTCAGACGGATCATCGTCGCGACACGGGTCGCAAAGTCAATCTGTACGTAGATATAGTGGTTCATTTGTTGTATTCGGAATAGCTATAGCTTTAGTTATAGGATTTATTGCTGGAACGAGAGGAGGGGAGTTGTTTGCCCTGCTTGGTCCACAGTTCGGGATAAATGTTAGTGCGGATTCGTTAAACCTTTCGTCCACCCAAGAGGTATATAGAGCTTTAAAAAATAAATATAACGGAGATATTGACTCTACAAAACTAAGCCAGTTTGCTAGTAAAGGACTAGTTCAGGCTACGGGAGATCCCTACACAGAGTATTATACTGCAGAAGAAGCTAAGAAGTTGCGCGATGATCTAGAGGGCAAAATTGGTGGCGGTATTGGTGCTGAGCTCGGAGTTCGAAATGATAAAGTTAGTGTAGTTAGACCCCTAAAGGGGTCTCCCGCTGCTAAGGCGGGTTTACGCGCAGGTGATGTGTTTGTCGGTGTTAACGGCGTTGATGTATCTTCAAAGACAATTGACGAAGTGGTCCAAATGGTTCGAGGCGAGGTTGGAACTAGTGTTGAACTGGTGATGCAGCGTGGCTCTGCACATGAATCTTTTTCGATTAAGCGTGCCGAAGTAGTAGCTGAGGATGTTGAGGTTAGTGTTAAGGATAAAGTTGGTATCATTAAACTGAATCGATTTGGTGCTGAAAGTGCCGCTAAGGTGCGTGCAGCCGCAGAGGATATTAAACGTCAAGATCCTAAGGGTGTTATTCTAGATGTAAGAGGTAATGGTGGTGGTTATCTTCATGCCGGAGTTGACATAGCTAGTGTCTGGCTAGATGACAAACTGGTTGTTAGTGAACGTGGTAAAGCTGGTGAAAATAAGTCGCTAAAGTCATCGACTCAGCCGATACTGGGGGGTGTGCCTACTGTTGTATTGATCAATGCTGGCTCAGCTAGTGCTAGCGAGATTGTAGCAGGCGCCTTGCGTGACCATGGTGCAGCAACGCTAATGGGTGAAAAAACCTACGGCAAGGGTAGCGTGCAGGAAATGATCTCTATGTCTAACGGAGACCTCCTTAAGGTCACTAGTGCCAATTGGTATACGCCAAAGGGTAAGAGTATTAGTAAAGAGGGTATTAAGCCTCAGATAAAAGTTGATTTAACTCATGAAGATGTTAATAATGATAAGGATCCTCAGCTTGATGCGGCAATAAGTCACTTACTTAAGTAGCTTGTGTTTAAAATTGAAAGTGGGTACAATAAGCGTATGGAAAACCAGAAAAAAATTCTACTAGTGGAAGACGACACGACACTGGCAACAGTGTATCGCTCTCGCCTTGAAATGGAGGGGTTTGAAACCAAAGAGGTAAACAATGGCGAAGCAGCATTGTCTGCTATTCAGGAATACAAGCCTGATCTCGTGCTACTTGATGCAATGATGCCAAAAATTAGCGGTTTTGATGTACTTGATATAATTCGTAACACGCCATCAACGGCTAATACTCGCGTTATTATGTTAACAGCTCTAAGTCAGCCAAAAGATAAAGAGCGAGCCGAGAATCTTGGGGTTGATGAATATCTTGTTAAGTCACAGGTTGTAATTGGTGATGTGATAGATCGCGTTAAACATCATCTAAGCATTAAGTAAAATTATTTGCAGATAAAAAATAGCTGCCTCGATAATGTGGCAGCTATTTTGGTTATAATTGAATTTTATTGAACTGAAACGCGTGTTCGTGGGGCGGTTCGTCCAGTAAACAACCCTTTTTTGACCTTGGTGAACTCAACGACGCCATCTTTTGCAGCGTGAATGGTGTAATTACGACTCATGTAGGTGCCTTCACCAGCAATCTTCGTAGCTCCAGTCTGTCGCACTAGTACTTCGCCTTCGCGAACTTTTTGTCCACCAAACCTCTTTACTCCGAGACGCTGACCAGGGCTTTTGTGAACGTTTTTACTTGAGCCGCCAGCTTTTACCTTTGCCATTGTTTAACTCCTTAAGTTTCCTATAAATCAATCTTCCTTATTGTACGGCAAGCCTTAGCTTTAGTCAATAGTTGACGTAGCGTAATTTTATTTGCTATTGTGTAGTAAAGCATAAGGGTGATATTTATAGCTTAATATTAAAACACTAAAATAAATATATTTTTTATATATGGAGTGGGTGTATGAACGAAGATCCAAAAGATATAAAGGACGACTCTACTGAGGATAATAGTCTTAATAGGCAGGTTGAAAAGATTGAGTCCCTGGAGAAAGATGAGCCCATTATCGATCCTGATGAGATTGACTCAAGTTCAAAAGAGCTAGACGACCGTCAGTCGTCCAAGGCAGATACAAAGGGCAGCTCTGGAGGTATTAATGACACCCATAAGCCGTCACAAAGGCTAGCTGATCTAGTATCTGAGGGTAGCGTAGTAAGTTCGCTAAAAGAAGAGGAGAAGGCGGAGAAGTTAAGAAAAATAAAAGCCTCTCTTAATAACGACAAAAAGAGCAAAGGGTCTAAGCTGGTAAAGGTTGGACTTGTCGCTACGAGCTTTTTGACATTAGTCGGCTTTGGGTTGGCGGCTTGGTTTTATTTCAATTTGAGTGGTCTTAGTGACGATTCGGCTAATATTCGTGGTAAATTATCCGAACAAGAGAAGACATACAATAAAAGAATAGATGACTTAAAGCAGAAGCATACCAAGGAGATCTCAGATCTAAAGTCTAAATCGAAAAATGAAATATCTGATGCTATAAAAATTGAGAGAGGCTATAGGTATATTCCGGAGCTTGGAGTTAGATATAAGATTAATGATACAAATAAGGATTTAGTTTTCTCTCTTGAGGTGCTTGATAATGGAAGTGGGTCAGCTAACGAGAGGTTACTCATATCAACTAAACAGCTTTCTCTAGAAAGAACAGATAAGTCGCCAGGCAATACTATAGCTTACTCATGTGGTCCTAGCTCTGGCGCAGCAGGAGCTTTTGTGCGCTTATCTAAAGATGAATACGCAAAAGCCAAAGAATCTTCAGGTGTTGTGGCTAAACAGCTGGGAGATTCATATGTAGTGTGGATAGGAACTGGTGCTGATATTTGCGGAGGGAGTATAGCGGACTCGCAGGAGACTGTCGATATTCGCTCTAAGGTGGATCAGGCAAAGAAAGCTGCAGAATCTACAGTTAAGTTACTTGAAGAATATAAGTAGTATCAACTAATTTTTTTCGAATACTAAAATATCACGCGCCACTATCTGATCATCTCTATAATACAAAAGAGGTTGTGTATTTATTTGGCTATAGCCAAGATTATCTAGTTGCTTAACTAGCGGCAGTCTAGTGATTCTCTTAGTGTTTAAATCTCTCCAGGCTGGTACTGCTACAGTAAATTTTGTACCTGGTTGTATTTGTTCACCAATATTTTTCAGAAAGCTCGAAATAATAGAGTTACAATTTCCGCGAACCTCTTTTAACTTGCTGGATGACGGTGTTGCGCTAAAGGGTTGACCTAGATAGGCTTCACATACTACCAATGATATATCACTAGGATTTTTCCACTTAGCATTAGTGGCGTCAGACTGGTGTAGGTGGATGATTTTACCTTTAGTGCGATGTGTATTTTGCAGCCAATCCAGGTTAGTTTTGGAGTAACTTATCATTTTGTCGCTTAAGTCTGAGCCATAGACACTATATCCCTGCAGAAGTGCCTCTTGTAAGATTACCCCTGTTCCGCAAAAAGGATCCAGCAGAGTTGGAGTAGAGGATACTCTCTGCTTATTAGATTTTGAACCGGCCGCCATATTTATCATCATCAGGGCGAGTTTAGGCGGTAACATACCGACGAACGCGTCACGTTTGGGGCGACCTTGGTCGCGCTTGGCTAAGGCTGTAATATTTTGGGCGCCAGTACTTTCAGCCACTAAAGTACGGCTACTATCTTGGGCTATAATTAATTCTATTTTATGGGGGTTTAGCCCTAGTTTATTGTGATGGCTAGTGGCTGTGTTTAGCGCGGCTGACTTGTTGGGTATAGTGCGTACGCTTATATCAGATTTTTTAAGCGCCTGCTTTAATGATTGCGATAAAGCATTTATTTGCTTGGGCCGTATATTTGTAGATCCGTAGACACTGATGCCAAGTGTAATTTTTTTATTACTTTTTGACCAAATTTTATAGTAGTGGCTGAAAATAGCCTTATTGATTGCCGGCCAGTTAGTGTGAGGTATTTCCATTGTTATATTGCCAGATTTCTGAACGCCACCAACCGATTGAATATCAAAGTCGCTTGAGTCTGTAATGGCGGCCTCACGGCCAAACATACGAGCAGATCCATATAGGGAATTTAGTTCTGCTAGACCAAGTTCTGGCTGTCGCCCCAAGATATGTAACATCATATCTGTTGATTATAGCATTTTAGAGATTTTATTGCTGGATAATCGACTGATTAGGTTAGTTGGTGCTACAATAGTTATGTATGAAAAAGATATCAGGGAGGACATGGCTTAGTATTTTAACCCTGCTTATCATTATCTTGGTTTTATTTGTGTCGCGTAAAGAGCTTGTACATGCCTGGAGGCTGCTGCATGAAGTTAATATTTGGGTTCTTGTAGCACTTTTGATACCCTTGCAGTTCTTATCATATTATGCGCAGGGAGAGACGTTATTTGCTTATTTAAGATCTCAGGGTCAGGGCAAGCGAATTTCACCCTTAGGGTTCGCCAGGTTGTCGCTAGAGATGAACTTTGTTAATCATGTCCTGCCAAGTGCCGGTGTTAGCGGAATGTCTTATATGGGCTGGCGATTGAAGCACTTCGGAGTGCCTTTAACAAGATCTACTGCCGCGCAGTTAGTTAGGGTCGTAGCAACATTTGGTGGATATGCGGTAATTCTAGGTGTAGCAGTTTTATTTATGCTGCTAGATGGTTCGCTTAATCGTTGGATTAGCTTAGTGACTGCCTTTTTGGTAGTCGCTATTTTTGGCATGATTATTGGCATGATTTATATGCTGGAGAATAATAAAAAATTACCACGCCTGGCTAAGTTACTTGTTGGGTTTGCCAATGCTCTGATAAGGATATTTACTTTCGGTAGGATCCCCAGGAAGATTTCATCAGCTGATCCATTGATAGGTTTTTTTGCAGAGGTTCAAAAAGATTACAGGAAGATCATGTCAAATAAGAAGGTTCTTGGCTTGCCGATAATGTGGGGCGTGTTATTTAGCTTAGTGGAGGTGGCAATGTTTTATTCGGCATTTTTATCTTTAGGGCATCCTATTAATCCAGCACCTTTGGTCGTTGCCTATGGATTAGCTGGTGCAGCAGCTATATTTATGGTAACACCAGGTGGTGCAGGTGTTTATGAGGTGGTTATGGTTGGCTTCTTAACAGTGGTAGGGGTTGATCCTAGGGTTGGCATCGCTGCAATTGTTTTAGTTAGGGTGCTGCTGATGCTAGGCACGATTTTAGCTGGATATTATTTTTATCAACAGGCAATTTTAAAGCATGGAAAAAGAACAGACACCGCTACTTAGTGTTAGTGACTTTATTGCTACTACCAATCAGATATTAGATTACACATACCCTAGTGTACTAATTGAGGGTGAGGTGGAGAGTTTTAAGGTAAATCAGGGTAAGTTTGTTTTTTTTAACCTTAAAGATGATAGAGCTAGTGTTGGCTGTTTTATGATGGCATTTGCTTTGCGTACACCCATCCAGGATGGTATGAAAGTTCTAGTGCGAGCTCGTCCAAAGTTAACCCAGTGGGGCAAGTTTAGTTTGACAATTGATGCGATCCGACCCAGTGGAGAGGGTAGTATAAAGAAAAGCTTCGATCTTTTAAAATTAAAGCTTGAGAAAGAGGGTTTATTTGCTCTGGATAGAAAGCGTAGCTTGCCACATTGGCCTAGGCGGGTTGCGGTTGTTTCTAGTATGGAATCGGCTGGATACGCTGATTTTATGAAGATTGCCAACCAGCGATTGGGTGGTGTAGAGTTTTTTGTTTACCATACGCTTGTTCAGGGTGAGTCGGCACCAACTCAGATAGAGCGGGCTATAAAGTTAGCTAACGAGTCGAATCAACCGGCGGACGTTCTGGTGTTAGTTCGGGGTGGCGGTAGTGCAGATGACCTGGCGGCTTTTAATGACGAAGCTGTGGTTAGGGCTTTGGCTGCTAGTAGAATCCCTACTTTGGTGGGTGTCGGGCATGAAGTTGATACTAGTTTGTCTGATATGGTTGCTGACGTAAGAGCTGCCACGCCAACTAACGCAGCGGACATATTACTGCCAAGTCGACAAGAGATGATTGCCAAAGTTCAACAAATGACCGATAGTTTGTCTTTGAAGATGAGGCATTTGGTTGATGATAAAGTAAAGCAAGTTAATAATCAAATATTACTAATCAATAATAACTTACTTTCGCAAATTAACGATCGCCAACAGAAAGTTGACAGAGCTAAGCAGTTGCTAATTTCATATAATCCAAATAATGTGCTAAAAAGAGGTTACGCAATAATTAGAGGCAAGCCAGCGGTCGGAAGCTTAATCGAAATAGAAACCGCACAAGAGAGGTTAACAGCAAAGGTGGAATCTTATGACAAAAAATAGGGACAGTATCGAAAATGATATTAAACAGCTAGAAGAGATTGTAGCTTGGTTCGAAAGTGATGATTTTGCGCTTGAGCAAGCGATTGATCGTCACAAGGAGGCGCAAGAGCTGGCAGACAAGATCAATCAACAGCTTCTAGAGCTAAAAAATACTATCGAAAAGGTGATTGAAAAATAGATGATTATTTTTTGGCTTGTTTCAGGCATTGTGGTGATTATTTTTTTAGTTACAGCTTTGACTGGTGCACCTTATGTACCTACGCATAAGAAGCAAGCGGACGAGGTTTTTTTAGAATTAAGACCAGTGTCTGATGATGACTCTGTGCTAGATATTGGTAGTGGCGACGGGGTGGTGATGCGCTCTGCACTAGAGGCTGGTGCTGGCAGGGCGGTTGGCTACGAGATAAATCCGATATTGGTATTTTTATCTTGGCTTAGGCTACTTTCTTATGGTAAAAAAGCTAGTATTGAATTAAAAAATTTCTGGTCAAGCCCTTTTCCAGATGATACAACTGTTGTATACACCTTTGGCGAGTCTCGTGATATTTTAAAAATGTATAAGCGCGTGCAACAGGAGGCTATAAGGCTAAACAGAAGTATTGATTTTGTTAGCTATGCTTTTGAGGTCCCAGGCGAGCTATATCATGACAGGAATAGGTCCCACTTCCTATACAAGATAAACACTTTACAATTAAACAAAGCATAAGTATAATGATCGATATGAATGTACAACAGAAACAACAAGGAAGCGTGATTATGATTGTCATGATTGCGGTTACTTCGGCGCTAGCAGTTATTTTTGGCGGCTTAGCTCTTTGGTCTTTTATGCAATACAGGGAGCAAAAACTTGATGTAGACGGCAAGATTGATGTCGCTGTCCTTAACGCCAAAAAAGAACAGTCTGACGAAGATGAAAAAAAATTTGCTGAACGCGAAAAAGAGCCAAATCGAGATTTTATTGGTCCGGAAGACTATGGTCGACTAACTTTCAAATATCCAAAAACCTGGAGCCTTTTCGAGGCTACAGACATTAGTCGTGGTGGTAACTATAATGCCTACTTAAGCCCAGGTAAAGTTCCTCCAATCTCTGAGGATCAGCAATTTGCTATTCGCGTAACGATAGAAAATAAAGATTATGACCGTGTCTTGCAAAGTTATGACTCTAGGGTAAAAAAAGGTGATCTACGTAGTTCTAGCACTTCATCTCAGGGTAACGTTGGTACACGTTTAGACGGTAACTTTAGCAAGAATATTCGCGGCGCTGCAGTTATTTACAAGATTCGTGATAAAACTGCCACTATTCGTACAGATGCAGATACATTTAAGCCAGATTTTGAAAAGGTTATTCAGTCACTAAGTTTTCAGTAGGAGCTTAATACTAAAAGCAATATCCCGCACATTTACTTCATGATATTATAGATATATGAAGAAGTGGAGCGGGGATTTTGCTATATCAGACAGCAGTTTGATTGCGGCGGCACACGAGTTGAAGAGTCCGGTAGCGCTAATACGTCAACTGGCTTTGGAGTTGGATCTTAACGCTAGGTCTGATCAAAAAGATATACTAGAACAACTAATCTTGACTAGCGAAAGGTCACTTCGGTTGACAACTAGCCTGACTAGATATCGTCAACTGAACGAGTCTTTGAATGTATTAAATACTGAGCCTGTTAATGCCCAACAGCTTTGCGAAGAGGTCGCCCATGAGCTCTGGCCGATCTATAAGGCTCACGGTAGATCAATTGAAGTAGCCGAGCGTCGGTCGTCACCATTAGTGGTAGCTAATCGTGATTTATTAAGACGCATTTTACTGCATTTTGGTGATAATGCTCTACAATACTCCCATTCTGGGAAGGTACTGTTTCGTGTAAATAAATCACTTTCTGGAGTTAGGGTTGGACTGCGTGACGATGGTCCAACCTCGCCAGATGTTAAAAATCCGTTAATTGGTAGACCGGCCAGTAGCGGACTGGGCTTGATGATCTCTAGTAGATTTGCGGAAATGATGGACGGGTCAATTGGTAGTGTGCGCCATAGGAATGGAATGACATTTTACGTGCAAGTGATACCTTCAGAGCAGCTGGCACTACTATGAGTAAGTACAGAGTTTTGCTTGTTGATGATGATGATTGGCAGCTGGATATTTATGAGCGATTTTTAAATAGGGCTGGTTATGCTTGTTATCGAGCCAAAACACCTAACGAAGCAATCGAAGTTATTGACGAATACAATCCTGATGTGATTGTGTTGGATGCACTACTAGAGGGTAATACAGCGTTTGTTTTACTAAACGAGATGCAGTCAGACTCGTATCTGTCAAAAATACCAGTTATTATGTCAACGAATATAGCTCAGGATATTGCTGTTAGTGAGGTTCAATCTTACGGGGTTAAAAGGGTTTTGGATAAATCAACCCTGCATCCATCTGATATAGTTTCAAGTATCAGGGCGGTTTTATCATGAAGTCGGAAACTACTCAAGCGATTGTGCTGCGGCGAACAGACTACGGGGAGGCAGACAGAATTATTCAATTTTGCACACCTGCTGGCAAAAGGACTGCTATGGCGCGTGGTGTGCGACGACCAAAGTCCAAGTTGGCGGGGGGTATTGAACTTCTAAGTGAATCTGACATTGTCTTGAGGCAGGGTAGGGGTGATATTGCCACTCTTGTTCAAGCCAGGATGTCGGTTTTTTATAAAAATATTTTAGCAGACTACGATCGTTTACAGTTTGCCTATGAAGCGCTTAAGCATGTAGCACGTGTTAGTGAGATTGTTGATGAGCCAGACTGGTATGTAATTTTAAAAGAGACTTTAATGGGATTAGATGATGTAAGTACCAGCTTGGCGCTTATAAAAGCTTGGTTTTTTGTGCAGTTTTCAAAAACATTAGGCGAAGAGTTGAGTTTATGGCGTGATATCGACGGAGAGAAGATAAAGGCTGCCACTAATTATACATACGATGTTTCTAGTAAGGGTCTTAGAGAGCAGCTAAACGGTGAATTGAATGAAAACCATTTAAAACTTCTACGACTAGTCAGCCAAAAGCCGTTAAGGATTGTTCGTAAGGTTGGTGGTGTTCAGGAATATGTGGCAACTTGTGCCAATGTAGCAATTCGCCATGCTAGCTTGTCTTAGATATCTGTAAACGGGGGTGTGCTATAATGCAGTGTATGAGTAAGCAGGTGAAAAACGAAAAAATGGAAGCAATTGTGTCGCTAGCTAAGCGACGTGGTTTTATTTATCAAGGTTCCGATGTATATGGTGGCTTGTCTGGCACTTGGGATTACGGTCCTCTCGGTGTGACCCTAAAAAGAAATGTTATGAATCTTTGGTGGCGTCATTTCGTTGAGCAGCGCGATAATATGTATGGTGTTGATGCTGCTATTTTGATGAATCAAAAGGTTTGGCAGGCGAGTGGGCATGTTGATACTTTTGTTGATCCTTTGTGCGAAGATACTGTAAATAAGCGACGCTATCGAACTGATCATATTCTAAAAGATAATGGGGTTGATCCAGACGGGATGAGTATGGATCAAATGGATGAAGCAATAATCAAGAATGACATCAAAAGTCCTGATGGTAACCCATTGTCTGCTTCACGCACTTTTAACATGATGTTTAAAACTCATGTCGGAGCAGCTCAGGATGAGGGTTCTGTTAGTTATTTACGTCCAGAAACAGCCCAGGGTATTTTTACGAATTATAAAAATGTCGTGGACAGTTTTTATCCAGATTTGCCTTTTGGTATCGCTCAGATGGGCAAGGCTTTTCGCAATGAGATTTCTCCTCGCGATTTTGTATTTCGCTCTAGGGAATTTGAGCAGATGGAGATACAATATTTTGTTCATCCAGATAAATGGGAAGAGGCATTTAATGAATTGCTGGCTTCAACTCACGAATTTTTGCACCTTATTGGCCTGAAGCCAGAACACATTCATGAGCTTGACGTGCCGAAAGAGGATCGAGCCCATTACAGTAAAAAGACAATTGATATAGAGTATGATTATCCAATCGGTAAAGAAGAGCTTCTAGGTATTGCATATAGAACAGACTTTGATTTGGGTAACATTCAGCGAGTTAGCAAGAAGTCTATGGAGTATCAGATAAAGGGCACTAACGAGAAGTTCATCCCTCATGTAATAGAGCCGTCTTTTGGCGTTGAACGAGCTTTAATGGCTGTATTATCAGAAGCTTACACCGAAGACAGTGTTAATGGTGAAAAGCGTGCCTATCTTCGCCTGCCAGCTCACCTGGCTCCGGTTCGCTGTGCTGTATCTCCGTTGCTAAAGAATAAGCCAGAGTTAGTTAAAAAGGCTCGCAAAGTTTACGAGCAACTTAAGCACGAGCTTGGCAATGTCATGTGGGATGATAATGGCAATATTGGTAAGCGATATAGGCGCCAGGATGAGATTGGCACCCCAAAGTGTGTTGTAATTGATTTTCAAACTTTAGAGGACGATACGGCTACTGTGCGTGATCGTGACACTACTAGTCAGGCTCGTGTGGCGATTGAGTCATTACTGCCAGCTCTCCAGGTCGATTAAATTTAGCTATTATTGCGTTTTTAATAAATTTATGCTATAATAAAAGTATATAGTGTATTAATTATGAAAATGCATAAAAAGCCGGCAGAGAGAATGTCAGCCTCATATTTTGATAGTGAGGCAGTTTTAGATAATACACCTTTTGAAGCAACACCCTCTCAGAAGGTGGCTTTGCGGGTGATTGATGACTACATTAATTTAGTCGATGATGAGCGTAGTAATTTTGTTGAACATGCTTATCGTACGGCTGATTTAGTGCATGTATTCGCTGGTGGTCACATGCCAAGCAAGGCAGTTGATGCAGTATTACTGCATGATTTAGGCGATCGTGCTACTGGCGGAGATATGCAAAAGATTAAATTTGCCTCAGCTGCATTCGTAGACTACCTAACCAGTCCAGAGGTTAACGAGGAAGATAGCGACTATGTTGTGTCTTTAATTAGCGATATGACTATGATTGAAGATACGGCCACTCAGTATCGCGAACTAGATGAGCCTCGATTGCACCTGAAAGGAGATGATCCTGATATTTGGAGTAAGCAAACTCCACAAATTCCGCTTGATGAGATGTTTAATTTGTCAAAAAATGTCAATATTGAGTCAATTATCATTAAGTCTTGCGAAATGTTAGATAATTTACATCATCCGGCCAAGACTAATATTTCGGTGATGCATGATATATTCGAGGCGGAATCTTTCTATGCGCCTATTTGCGAGGTTCTGGGCTATGACGGCTTAGCTATGGAGCTACGCAGTTATGCTAAGCAGATACGCTGGTCTAACCTTGGTTACGAAGACTTACTTTTAAACACCAAGCACTTTTGCTATGAGATGAGAAGGCTGGGTCCCGAATCTGTATTTGATAAGTATGCAGACAAGCAGGACTATTCTATCTATCGAGTAATTAATCAACCTCTGTTTATTGATAAGGACTCCGAAGTTCCATACGAAACGGTAGATTTAGGTGAATTCGCCTTAGACTTAAAGGGTAGGCTCTTGTCTGGAAATTGGCGAATTAAAAGCGTGGGGTCTTTAGCTGATAAAATTATTTCTTCAAAAAGCAAAGTTAATTCTGAATATGTACCAATGGATGTTATGGGTACTACTATAATATCTGAAGATCAATCTACTGTGGCAGAAGATTTTGCTGATATGGTTCGACATACTGTTAACAGTGATGGCTTACAGCCACATAAAGCTCTGTCAAAAGATAAGCCATTTTATATACAGGGAGATAAAAAATATATAGATAAAGTGCTTGAGCAGGTTGCATGTCAAATGGGAGAAGACTTTGCCAAGAATCAGGTCGAGACTAAGACTTGCGTCGGTGGCTATCGTGTTTCAAAGTTTACTTGTTTGGGTGAAGATAATATGCCGATAGAGATGCAATTTGTCACTAAAGAGGATAGAAGGGCTGGTCGTGTTGGCGAATGGGCTCATATTTTTCATAAACAAAAATCAAGTGGAGTGGAGTATAGCGAGGAAGAGCTGGCTATGTATGCTTCTCAGCTGGAGCAGATTTATGAGAGAAAGAGGCATATGGATGCTGAAGATGGTGAGTTTATGATTAATCCTAGGTCTCATGTTCGAGGTAGGCGAACAAAGCAAAATCTATACGCCAGATATGGTATAAGCTAATTTGATAAAATTAGGTCATAAAGTGCTTGCATTGATAGTAATTTTATGATAATGTATCTATACAATATATCATCAAACGAATCAAACAAACAAAACGATGCAACTTCGGCATCAACGCGAAAAGGACAAGCCCATGGTACGAAATAGCGCAAGATTCAACAACTACTACAAAGAAGATCAGTATAATAGCCATCCTTTGAGCGGAAGAGTCGCTGCATTAGGCCTGGCATTTATAGCCTTAACAACCATGGCGTCTCATCAGGAATCTAGTAAGGCTTCTAGCGACGAAGCTTCCGACACATCGCCGACGGCTACCGCCACTGAGAATTATCAGACCGAGCAGTCTGAAATTGCTCGCTACAGCCATGGGATGGATGATGAGAAGTTACCGATTAGGTTTGATAGCCTGGAGTCTCAAGAGTTGGCTGACTATATGAACTCACATCCAGATGAGGTCAGTGATATCGTTAACCGAGCCTTACATGAGCTTAATTCCCAGGGTTTTGTGCACGGCTCTAATGAGAGTGGCATAATCCAGGGCTACCCTAGTCAGGAAGTGGTTTTAGCAGGCGCCTCAGAGTTGGACGACGGGGTTTGTTCAGGTAGTCCGATAGTTAGCGCTACAAAAGATAACAGGCTTGATAGAGGCAGCATAACTCTAGATATTACACAGCAAGATTGTGCGGATAGTGGCGTAGCAGATTTAAGTAATCGACTAACATTAATTTTTCGTGATAAAGAGAGTCGGCGGTCATCTAGCGTACCCCTAATGGATGCTTTGTACGATATTGCAGATAATCCTGGCGAAAGGTTTGATGTGGTCGGTATTACAGCTGCTGGACATGGAGGCGATAATCTATCTGTTAAATTTGAAGGTCGGGAGTTTAGCGCTAGGGAGAATGGTAATATCCTTCAGGTTGATAGTGTTGAGTCAGCCCGTCGTAGTATCGATTTAACGACCCAACGAGCTAGCGATATCTCAAGAGAAATGTAATACTGGTTATATGAATATATATCATACTGACGGATCGGCCAGCCCGAATCCTGGTCCTGGTGGATATGCTGTTATTAAGAATATGAAGCCTCACCTGCTTGGGTCAGAAGAGGGTGACACTACCAATATTAGAATGGAAGGTAAGGCGTTAATTGCAGCGCTTAAAGACTCGGCTGGTGAGGTTTGCGAAATCCACACAGATAGTGAGTTTTGGATTAATGTGGTAACAAAATGGGCGCCAGGCTGGGAATCTAAGGGATGGAGAAAGAAGGGCGGAGAAATTAAAAACTTGGATATAGTCAAGGATCTTTATGGGCTGTATCAAAAGTCAAATGCTAAGTTGGTTTGGGTGCGTGGGCACGTTGGGACTGAAGGTAATGAGATGGCGGATGAATGGGCAAATAAAGCGCGAGAGGGTGCTACACTTTGAGTATTTAGCATATCGGCACTTGCTTTGACATAGGCTTAGTGTTATGATTACCTCATATCTACCGCAAAAAGGATAAAAAGATATGTCACAGCATGATTTCTTTGAAAGTGGAATCTTTCAGGGTGATTACTATAATTTAGATATCTATAACCCCAATCACGTTTTTGAAGATGTGAATGGCGGTACTAGTGCGGTCATCGAAATAACCAACGATCTTTTGGCGGATGAATCCTTAGATAGTCGATCTTCCCATGACGGAGAAGCTTATCTTGAAGGTGATATTTTAATGTGCGAAAGACGGTTTAAGTTTCCTGAGTATGACGACAATGTTTATGGAAGTAGGCCAGTTTGGCAACATGCTACAGTATCTTACTATGAAGATGGCAAGATAAATTCAAAAATATACAACATTGCTACATCTGTTAGTGTCGGTGGAGTTCATCGCCAGTTGCTAATGAACCGTTACACGCTTGGGCTTGCGGGCGATGATCGCGGTATTGTCGATGCTTCAGTAGAATATCCAGACATAGCGTACAATGGCGTACGTAGACGCATTATGACCCCGTATGACCTAGGTCAGGTGGCAGGTTTTTTGGTTTCAATGAAGAATTCTATCAATCAAGATAAGGAGGTTGGGTAGTATGTTAGAAACTTGCAGACTAGGTGATTCGGCGCCAACAGTTAAGCAAGTGCGTCAGCTAAGTTCATTGGTTATGAAAGAAGCAATTGATCGAGGAAAGCTTCGGCGTAGTCATAGAATAGACAAGTCTTATGGTTTTATTGATGAAACGGACTTATTGCAAGATGGTCGAGAGGATCCGTATACATTAAGACACCGCTTATCGGTTAGGATGGGGCGAAGGTTAATTGAGGTTCCGGCTGAACGTAGTTATAGTGTTGGTGCTCAGGAGTGGAGTATGCGCTTGGCGGACACTCGTTTTTATGAACATGATAACGACGAATGGATAGGGTCTCGTAGTGTTGTAAAGCTTGTTTGGAATGGCGATGAGGTAACACAAGCAGTGCGTAGCACTATTGCCGTACCGTCAGACGAAATCGAGATTGAGGATATTAATGACGAGATATATCGTGCGAATCAACAAATAGATTCGCGTGGTTTTTTGGATTTTCTTGATATGCAAAGCCAATACCATAAGCTGACAGCTGCGGATGTAGAATCTGTAACTGAAGAAGTTAATATGTACTTGAATCAGGGCGGCCGTTAATTGGTAGCATGGCTGCTATTGGTTTGCTACAATATCTTTTAGGTTAAGATATAAAAAGGGATATTACTATTATGAATCAGCGGAGCGAGTCAGAAGAACCGGTTATAAGTTCAGAGCCATCAAACAAACAGCGTGAAGTTACAGATATATTTTTATGGGCCAATAATACGGATTCAATTAAGAACGAATTAGACGTCGAGTTTTTTTTATTTAACAAAAACTATACGCCATACAGTACGAATTTTGCCACAGAGTTAAACGCCCAAATTAAGCCACTTTTTTTATTTGATATTTTAGGTCATATAACTATGGGAGCTGGGACTGGATTGACGGTTCGTGATTTTGAGCTTTCTGAGGGCGAGGAGAATGTTTTACTTAGGACTGATTTAGCAAAAGTAGGTCGGGCTGAAACTTTGATTCATTTGATTGAAAAAGAACGACATGACATTGTTGAGTTTAGCGAAGAGGAGCACGAGTTTAAAAGGATAAAGGGTATTGTAGCTCGATTCACAATGAAAAACTCTCCTGAAAAAACGTTCTACATTGTAAAAGCTATTCAGCAAAACAATGTCTTAAAAGGTGCTACAGCTTGGGAATTTAGAGATGGAAAGTTTGAGTCATTTAAGGCAGAGGTTGGCATTAAGCTACCAAGCGATAACCAGGTTATGATTGTAAATGGTGATATTTTTGTATTCAATCAGAGTAAGTTTGAGCGTTTGTTTAATTACGATTATAAAAAACAAGCAATTGCAGACGCACGTGTAGCTGAAATTGAACAGCAATATAAACTTAGCTTTCCAGATGGCATGACTTTACAGGATCTTGTAAAGGATCGCAAAAAGGTAATAAATAAATTGCAAAAACTTGAGGTTGGCGGTGTTACCCAAGAGCAAGCTATTGACTACGCAGACGAAATGCAGCTTGACTTAATGACTGACGACGCTGGTGCGATTATTATTATGGATGGCGGTGATTTAGATACTTTTGTAAATCTAATAAATGAAGATTATATTACAAGCCAAATTACCGGTAAAAGGTACGAGATCAGAAGCAAGAAGCTTCTAGGCGACCCAGAAGGCGAGCCGCCAAGAGGTTAGGCGCTAGATTTCTAAACCTTAGGCTATAATAGTAGAGTGAACCAAAATCTTGCTTTAGAGGTTATGCTTTCAGGTGAAAGTGTTTTGTTGACCGGTCCTGCTGGTACAGGCAAAACTTTTGTTTTAAACAATTTTATTCAACATGCTAAAGCTGGTGGCAAACATGTGTCTGTGACAGCCACAACTGGTTTAGCGTCGACGCATTTAGGAGGCAATACTATTCATAGCTGGAGTGGTATCGGTATAAGCGATACGCTACCATCTGGTTTTGCCGAAAATGTTAGCAAGGCTAGACGTGAAGTAATTGAAAAGACAGATGTTTTATTGATTGATGAAATATCTATGTTGCATGATTTTCGGCTTGATATGATCGATGAGGCCTGTCGTTTAGTGCGTCGCAGAGATGAGCCCTTTGGTGGGATTCAGGTGATTATGAGTGGAGATTTCTTTCAGCTGCCGCCAGTTAATCGTAGCGGTAGCCGAGGAGGAGGTTTTGTTGTTGGTAGTGACTCGTGGAGGGAATTAGATCCAACGATTCTATATTTATCCGACCAATATAGGCAGGATCAGGGCGACCTACTTGGTATTTTAGATGCATTAAGAAGTGGAGATATTCGCCGACATCACGCCGAAGCGTTACTAAACCGATCTGAGGTTGAGCCGCCAGACGACAACATCACCGAGCTTCATACTGTTAATATTGACGTAGATTCTTTAAACGCAAAGCGACTCAGTCAGCTTGAGTCTGAAGAGATGGTTTATTCTCAGGTGACGACTGGTGCAAAAAACTACGTGCAGTCTTTGCAGCGTTCTGTGCTGGTGCCGCCTAATTTAGTTTTAAAAAGAGGCGCTCTGGTGATGGCAGTTAAGAATTCACCCACAAGAATTTATGTGAACGGCAGTGTCGGCGTTGTAGTTGATTTTGAGCCAGGTACTGGATATCCGGTTGTAGAGTTTAAGAATGGTAAAACTGTTTCAGTGACACCAGAGAGTTGGGAGTTGCGTGACGGTGAAAAAAAGCGCGCTAGCATTACTCAGGTGCCACTAAGGTTAGCTTGGGCAATTACTGTTCATAAAAGTCAGGGTATGACTCTAGATGCTGCTAAAATAGATTTAAGAAAAGCTTTTGTTCCAGGCATGGGCTATGTGGCTCTAAGTAGGGTCAGGAGTCTTGAGAATCTGTACCTTTATGGGATTAATCGTACAGCCCTAGAGGTTAGTGGGGACGCTTTGGAGATCGACAAAGTCTTGCGAAACAAGGCAGATGATGATTACCGAAAGTTTGCGCATTTGCAAGAATCAGCTGAGAAGAGGGCGAAAGAGATTATTGATCTCAAGTCTAGGGGTCGTCTATCTGGATCGAGTTGGTCTGAGAAGCTTGCTAGGATGCGCAAAACTCACCCCAACGCCTACCGAGCTTGGTCTAGTCAGGATGACGCAACTCTAAAGCAGAGGTTTTTAAATGGACACAACGTAGAGGATATCGCAAAGGAGCTTGGTCGACATGAGGGGTCGATATTGAAGCGAATTGAAAAGCATTTTGGCGAAGGTGGTGTAGTTACATGATAACCCTATCGGTGATATAATATTTAGATATGCAGAATAATCCTAAGTTTAATTTTCCTAAAAGTTTTTTATGGGGAGCTGCTACTAGCGCCCATCAGGTTGAAGGTGGCAACCATAATCAGTGGACTGTTTGGGAGCAGGAAAGTGCTCGATCGTTGGCAACTCAAGCGGCTCATAAGTTTGATGATTTGCCCGGGTGGTCTCGTAATAAAAGACTAGCTTCAACACCTGCTAATTATGTATCCGCCAGGGCGGTCGATCACTATAGGCGCTACAAAGAGGATTTTGATTTACTAGAAAAGATGAATATGAATTCATTTAGGTTTAGTGTTGAATGGTCTCGAGTTGAACCTGAGGAGGGTGTTTGGAATGCTGCTGAATTAGCTCATTACAAGTCCTATGTAACTGAATTAAGAAAACGGGGTATTGAGCCTATTTTAACCTTATTTCATTTCACTTTACCAGTTTGGTTTGCTAAAAAGGGTGGATTTTTAAAGCGAAAAAATGTTGATTATTTTGTGCGTTTTGCTGAAAAGGTTATGAGTGAGCTAGGCTCTAGTGTTAGGTTTGTCATAACAATTAACGAACCAACAGTATATGCAGGAGAGTCTTTTAAACAGGGTGTGTGGCCGCCAAACCTTCAAAGCACAAGATTGCTACTTAAGGTTCTTAGAAATCTGGCCTACGCACATAAAAAAGCTACTAAGACTATAAAGTCAGTTCAGAGTAGGGCTAAGGTTTCAATTGCCCATAATTCAACCTATGTTTATGCTGGTGATGATGCAGTGCTTAGTCGTATTTCGGCGTCAGTTACTCAATGGGCGTTAGATGATTATTTTCTTCGTAAAGTCTATAAAAGCTGTGATTTTTTAGGTATAAATTACTATTTTAGCAGTCGAATTTATGGATATCGGATTCACAACCCTAATCGACAGTTGTCAGATTTAGGTTGGGATCTTGCGCCAGAAAATATTGAGTATGCACTAGTTAGACTGTGGGATAAGTATAAGTTACCAATTATGATAACTGAAAATGGTATTGCTGATGAGATGGATGAGATGCGTAAACCTTGGCTAGTCAAGACAATTGCAGGCATTCATAATGCCATGAAATCTGACGTTAAGGTCATAGGCTACATGCATTGGAGTCTGCTTGATAATTTTGAGTGGGCTTATGGTCGCTGGCCTAGGTTTGGACTAGCCGCAGTTGACTATAGGACACAAAAGCGTACACTAAGGCCTAGCGCAATTTGGTTTGGCAAGGCTATTAAGCATATTAGGAAAAAATAATGCAGAGCGATATATTTTCAAAATCAACAGATGTTAAGATTGCTGTTATTGGCGGGGGGACTGGTAGCTTTACAGTTTTGTCGGGCTTAAAAAATTATACTCGTAAGATTGTAGCTTTAGTTAACATGGCTGATGACGGCGGTAGCACTGGCAAGCTACGGGACGAATTAGGGGCCTTGCCGCCAGGAGATGTTAGGCAATGCTTGGTCGCCTTGAGTCGAACTCCAGAGCTACGTGATTTGTTTAACTATCGTTTTGATGGTGGTAGTTTAAGCGGCCATGCTTTTGGCAACCTATTTTTAACCGCACTAGAGAAGATGACTGGTGATTTTGGTAAAGCTGTTGAGTTAGCTAGCGAAGTTCTGAATATAGCTGGCGTTGTTGAACCTACAACACTATCTAATGTAAAATTGGGCTTAAGAAATGGAAAGGGTAAGGACGTAATTGGCGAGTTTGAAATTGCCCACCGATCATTTAATGGTGACCGACCTAGTTTATTTTTAACGCCAGAGCCAAAGGCTAATCCTCGTGCCATTCAGGCGATAGAAGAGGCTGATCTGGTAGTGATTGCACCTGGTAATCTGTACGGTAGTTTGGCACCAGCTTTATTAGTGCCTGGCATCGGCAAGGCTCTAGCTCGTGCAAAAGGCAAAAAAATTTATGTTTGTAACTTGGTTACTAAGCCTGGTCAAACTGATAACTTTGATGTCGTTGATTTTGCAGAGGAGATCGAGCGTCTGGCTGGTGGTGCTTTTTTAGATATTATTCTATATAACACAGAGCAGCCTAGTGCAGACTTACTAAAGAAATATGCCAAAGATGGTGAGAAGAGTGTATCAGTTAGCAGTAAGCGATTAAAGCAGGCTCCATATACGATACTAGGGGCTAATCTTTTATCAGGCGAAATATGGGAAAATACCAATGCCAGCGATCCGATAGCTGCGGCTCGTACTTTAATTCGTCATGATCCGGACGCTGTTGCTAAGGCTATTATGGGCTTACACAGAAGCGAGTCGGACGCGGTTTATTGACAAAGTTTAATCTTTGTGATAAATTAATATTATTATGAAGAATCAAAATAAAAAAATATCGAAAAAAGTTACTAACAGTAAAGCTAAAAAATCAGCTTCGATATGCGACTGTTCTACTGAAAAACGAGCTCTTAGCGTGGCTGAAGGTCGAATCTCTAAGATGACGACCGGTGAGGATTTACGGATGGCCGTTTTAATTGTGTCAGTCGTAATAAATCTATTCTTCTTAATAGCCTGGGTGACGCTACAGGTAACTGACATTTATGATGGGGCAGTAGCTTCTGTGTTGTTTGAACGTACAATAATTCGGTAATTTTTCTTATAGGTTATTACTTCTACCTCCCCTTAGTGGGGAGGTTTTATTGTCTGCAGTTTTATTTACTTTTCCACAGAATTGTGGAAAACATGTCATTATTTAACCAAAAGTCAAAAATGGGGGTTGCAGTGGGTAGTTGTGGGTAGTATTATAGAGTCAGTGGCAAACAAGATAACTAAAAACAAACAAGCCCACTAAAAAATATTAAACATAAGCCGAAGGAAAGCATGGCGACAGTAGATTACTTCGAGCGTAAGCTGGATGAGAAAAGACGACTAACCATCCCAGCTGAATTGCGCCAAGAGTTTGCTAGCGGCATAGTTATTACAAGAGGCTTTAAGGATTACCTCCATCTTTACCCACAATCAGTTTGGGATGAAGAAGTTGAACCAGCCTTGCAGGGTAGCATTCTGGATGAGCAGGTTGCAGACTTGAACGTAAAGTTCAGAAGAGGTAAAACTGCCGATGAGCTAGACCAGAAGCAGGGTCGTATCACGATTGATCAGCATTTGCTGGAATACGCTGACATTGACCGAGAGGTTGTAGCGACTCGGGCGGGTAAGTATTGGCGGCTAGAGAAGCCCTAATGCAAAATTAAAAGAACCTTAACAAATCAAAAAAGAAAAATCCTCGAGATTTGCCAAACTGGCAATGTGATACTGTGGACCATCCGAAGCCACATAAAATTCTTCGAAGTACCTTCCTTAAAACACACCTCCCAAAACTCCACCTCACAAGATAACTCGACTTGTCGCAGTTATCACACACATAAGTCTCTCAAAACTTTACCTCTGTACCGGTTGCACGACAGCCATACACAATAAAGAGGTAAACGACTTGTACAAAAACAAACACACTGCGAAAATAAACATAATCATGTTGCCAGTTTGGTGATCTCGAGACCATTAGTTTATACTAGTGGAATGAGTATTAAAGAACATCCACCACAGCTTAGTACTTCAAAAAAGTACGAGTTACATGTTCCGGTAATGCTTGGTGCAACTGTTGACTTGCTGCGTCCTAAGTTAGGCGAGAGGTATCTCGATTTAACAGCGGGGTATGGCGGTCACGCAGAGGCATTTTTAGCTGTTACCAAAAACTTTTCAGGTGCAACCTTGGTTGATCGTGACGAGAATGCGATTGCAAAACTCGAATCGTTCAAATCCAAGGGAGCTACGCTTCTGCATGCAGATTTTGTATCGGCGGCAAAAAAACTGATTACAGACTGTCAAACGTTTGATGTTATAGTTGTGGACTTGGGGGTGTCATCACCACAACTCGATCAGAGCGAGCGAGGGTTTTCTTTTATGAAGGACGGTCCACTCGATATGAGAATGGACCCAAGCCAGACCGTGTCTGCGGCAACTGTGGTGAATACGTATTCACCAGACAGGCTTGCAGAAATTATCATACGTTATGGCGAAGAGCGACCGCAATTTGCAAAACGAATTGCTGCTGAAATTTGTAAGAGAAGGCCACTTTCCACCACAGGTGAACTTGCCGAACTGATCATGCACCTACATCGTGGCAAATGGCAAAAAACCCATCCGGCCACGCGTACCTTTCAAGCACTGCGAATCGAGGTCAATCAAGAACTCGCGCAAGTGGAAGCTATTTTACCGCTCCTGCCCAGCCTTTTACACCAGAACGGTAGGGTAGGGGTGATAAGCTTCCATAGTCTCGAGGATCGATTGGTTAAACGATTTTTTAAAGAGCAGTCTGAAGCGGGCTATGAAGCTGAACTGAAGCTTCTTAACAGAAAACCGCTTGATGGTGCAACTTACGATGTTCACAATCCGCGATCTCGCAGCGCCAAGCTGCGAGGAGCCGTGAAAAATAAACAAGGAAGGGGATAGCAATCATGCCAATCCAAATCAAAGTACAAAACGTATCAGCTGAGCAGCAGGTTCAGGTACGAATTAAGTAATCTAACCGGGTTACACACGAAAAAGAGTGGCGTGCAAACGCGCGCCCTCTTTCCTAAAATCACATAAAATAAACAAAATTTATATAAAAATGACATCATATCAACGAACACAATACGTTAGTAGACGCCAGCAGAGCTGGGGGCGCAATCAAAATACATCTAGATTTGTTTCTCCAGTCAAATTGGGGCCTGTAACTCATACAATTATGGTCTCGCTTATGATTTTAGTGCTTGGTTTGGTATACTTAACTCAGGCGTCAGGCTCGGCTTCGTATGATTACGAAGCAAGCGAACTTAATACTAAGATTTCTGAACTTTCCACCAAAAAAGCAGATTTAGAGGTTGAAAATGCAAGACTAAGCTCTCTTGAAACTGTTAAAAGTAGCGATGTGGCTAGCACTATGGCTGCTCCCAGCGCTACTGAATACGCACAATAAATAATGAAACTAGAATTACTTAAAGGTAGCAGGTCACAATTTTTAGCATGGGCACTTAGTGTTGCCATGTTTGTTATTGTGCTGCAGTTGTTTAACTTACAGGTAGTTCAGCATTCGCACTATACTGCTCTAGCTAATCGAGAGCAGGTAAAAAAATTGGTAATACCCGCAAGTCGTGGCATGATTTATGCACTTGATGGCGACATGCCAGTGCCTTTGGTTATGAATCAGCAAGTCTATACCGTTTTTGCTGATCCAACTGTTATAAAAAAACCTGATGAAATTGAGAGAGTTATAAGAGAAGTAGCTGGTGCTGAGATTGTATCTGGTGATATTCAGAAGATTTTGAAAGACACATCTTCGCAATATAAGGTATTGGCTCGAGGCATATCTTTGCGTCAGGCGGAGCTTATAAAAAAGAAGAGGCTTGCCGGAGTGGGCTTTCAGAAAAACTCAAAGAGGGTTTATCCAGAGGGGCAGCTCGCCAGTCAGACTCTTGGTTTTGTTAATAGTGAAAGTAAAGGTCAGTATGGGGTGGAGGAGAAGTTAAATGAACGCCTCACTGGTAAGGATGGTGTCTTAAAGTCTGTTACGGATGTCGCCAACGTGCCACTTTCGATAGGTAAGAACAATATTCGAGAAGACCCAGTGGACGGCGAGTCTGTTGTGCTAACAATCGACCGTAGCATTCAATCAAAATCTGAAGAGGTGTTGCTGGCTGGATTAAAGCGTTCTGGAGCTAACGAAGGCAGCGTGATAGTGATGGATCCGCAGACTGGCAAGGTTTTATCTATGGCTAATTATCCAACATACAATCCGGCAGAATTTACTAAAGTTCAGGATGCCTCGGCATTTGTAAATGGCACAACCTCCTTGCCATACGAACCTGGTTCTGTTTTAAAGACGTTTACAGTTGCTGCTGGTATAGATAAAGGTGTCATCAATGCTGGATCAACTTTTTATAATACGGATAAAATTCAGGTAGATGATGCAACTATCAGCAATGCATTTAAAGGTTTAACTGGCACGATTACTATGCAGTCTGCTCTGAACAACTCTTTAAATACAGGTATGGTTACTATTGCTCAGCGTTTAGGTAACGGAAACTATATAACAAAAGGCGCTAGAGACACGATTTATGACTATTTCCATAATCGCTTTGGACTAGGCAAGTTAACGGGTGTACAGTTAGCAAATGAACAGAAGGGGATTGTAATTTCGCCTGATGATAAAAGTGCTCAGGGGAACGCTGTGCGTTATTCAAATATGGCATTCGGACAGGGACTAGACGTGACTATGTTGCAAGTTTCAGCTGGCTTCAGTTCTATAATTAATGGTGGCGTCTATCATCAGCCAACGATAATTGCTGGAACATATAAAGATGGCAAACTGCATCCAGAGCCCTCGGGTAATTCTCGAGCTGGTGTGATTAGCGCTAGTGCGTCAGAACAAACTAGAGAAATGATACATCAGGCTAGGGTAGGCTATACCAATGCAGATAGGCCTGGCTACTATGTTGGCGGTAAAACAGGTACGTCACAGACTATTCATAATGGAAAGTATGTTAGTAATCAGACTATCGGAACCTATTTAGGCTTTGGTGGAACCAAATCACAAACAAAATACGTTATAATGGTACAAGTATCAGGTAAAGGCATGAATCTTGAGGGAAATAAACACGCAATGCCAATCTTTACAGACCTATCAAATTGGTTATTAGAATATTATCAGCTTCAGCCGGGGGAATAGTATGCATGAATTGACACTACAGACACTAACAGACGAGATGACCAACGTATTCTTATTGAGTATTGCTGCTTTTATGTTGGCAATGATGCTAACGCCAGTGTATACATTTTTAGCATACCGTTATAGGTTCTGGAAGAAACAACGAGATACTAGTACTACAGGTGAGAAGCTTTTGGTTTTTGTGAAATTGCATCAAAAAAAGTTTAAGCGTAATATTCCAACTATGGCTGGGGCGATTGGCGTAATTGCTATTGCCACTGTCACCTTATTTAATCTTGACCGTGGACAGACCTGGCTACCATTAGTAGGGTTAATTGGCGGTGCTATTGTAGGTTTGATTGATGACATAATAAATCTACGCAGTGACGGTATTGGTGTAGCTGGTCTAAGAAGTAGTGTGAAGTTTATAATGATTACGGCAATTGGGCTAGCGCTTGGCTGGTTTTTTTATGAGAAATTAGGCTACCAAAGTGTGCACATTCCATTTATGGGTGATTTAGCTATAGGGTGGCTAATGATACCATTGTTTGCGTTTGCAGTTGTTGCTACTGGCAATGCTGTAAATATAAGTGATGGCCTGGACGGTTTGGCGGGTGGTTTATTGATTTCAAGCTACGGATCATTTGGAGTGATTGCAGTTCTGCAGGGTCAGCTAGCGTTAGCTGGGTTCTGCTTTACAACTGTCGGTGCCTTACTTAGCTATCTTTGGTTTAATATATATCCTGCTAGATTTTTCATGGGAGATGTCGGTAGCTTTGCGTTCGGTGTTGGTCTTGGTGTTGTGGCGATGTTGACCAATACGCTGTTCCTACTGCCTGTTATAGGCTTAGTTTTCGTCATCGAGGCTGGCTCTAGTCTTATTCAGATTGTTAGCAAAAAGCTATTCGGCAAAAAAGTGTTTGTGTCGGCGCCAATTCACCATCACCTAGAGGCTGGCGGCTGGCCAGAAACAAAAATTACTATGCGTTTCTGGGTAATCTCTGGAGTGATGGCCTTTGTCGGGGTGTATCTTGCGATGGCGGGAGGGCATATTTAGTGGAAAGAGTCCGCCGAAGGGCAGTTGCAGCTAAAGACGTTGTAGTTCGTAGGCATCGACCAGACTACAGGCTGATTAGCTATGCAACAATTTTGGTGATAGTGGGTCTGATTATTATTTTTGCAATTGGGCCACAGCGGGCCAATCAGATGAACGAGTCCTTTGGTAGTAGCTTGAGTGATTCATACTTTATTGTTAAGCAGGTAATTAGTGTAATTTTATCTATTGCTTCATTCTTTTTATTTTCTTACGTATTTAAGTTTGATTTTATACTTAAACACTCAACAAAAATTTTATTGGTTGGCTTTGGTGCATCGGCACTTTTGGCGTTGCTGGGGAACGTTTTACATATTAGCTCAGTCACACAGTGTGCTTTGGGCGCATGTCGCTGGTTTGTTGTTCCTGGTATTGGCACTTTTCAACCAGCAGAGGTTTTAAAGTTTGGGGTACTGATATTTTTATCTGGTTTTTTGGCGGCCCGTATTAGATCTGGATTGGTTAATGACAAAGACAAGACGTTGATTCCAATAGCCGTATTAATGGCAGTTTGCGCATTGTTTGTGATTATATTACAAAAAGATTTAGGTACCGGGATTGCACTGATTTCTATAGTGGCAGCTATGCTAGTAGCAGCTGGAGTTAAGGCTCGTGTAGGGGTTATATTGTTGGCAATTGTTTTTGGTTTAGGTGCGTTAACTATTGTGGCCGCCCCGCATCGCATGGCTCGATTAGCAACCTTTATTAAGGGCGATGAGGTATCTGTAGATGATCCGGGAGGTTATCATATCGCACATGCTAAAATTGCGATTGGATCCGGTGGTGTGTTGGGGCTTGGTATTGGTAATAGTGTTCAGGCTGCTGGATATTTACCCGAAGCTATTAACGATTCAGTTTTCGCAATTCTTGGCGAGACTTTTGGCTTTGTAGGGTCGGTATTCATTTTAGTTGTGTTCTATCTTTTGTTGCGCCGAATACTAAAAGTAATGGATCACTTGGCTGACGATAGATACAAGCTGCTAGCAGCTGGCGCTTTTGGCTGGATAGCCTCTCATGTAATAATAAATGTTGCTGCTATGACCGGACTGATCCCTTTAACTGGAATAACCTTGCCCTTACTTAGCTTTGGCGGTACCAGTATGCTGTTTGTAGCGGCTATACTTGGACTTGTGTTTCAGGCTTCTCAGTATACGGTACATCGTTCAGATTTAAAAAAGGAGGCATATGAAGATTCTCGCAGTGGGCGGCGGATCAGGCGGACACGTTACGCCCGTCGTCGCAGTATTTAAGGAGCTGAGGGCTTCTAATCCAGGGGCAGAGATGCGTTTTTGGTGTGATAAAGTCTTTTCTAAACAGGCAAAAAATATTGTTGGGTCTTTCGATCCAGATCTTCCGGTGTCAATAGTGGTTTCTGGCAAGCTACGCAGATACAATCACTTGACTTTTTTTCAGCATTTACTTATTCCATCAGTGGTTTTTCCAAATATTTTAGATTCATTTAAGGTAGGTGTTGGTATATTTCAGGCGCTATTCAAGCTAATCGCTTGGCGTCCTGATGTCATATTTGCAAAAGGCGGCTATGTCTGTTTACCTGTGGGGCTTGCCGCAAAATTGTTAAGAATACCTCTAGTTATTCATGATAGCGATGCGCATCCAGGTTTGACTAATAGGCTTTTGGCGCCTTTTGCTAAATATATCGCGACAGGTGCTCCACTAAATAACTATCCCTATCCAAGGTCACACTCAAAGTATGTAGGCATACCTATTTCTGGGGAGTTTAAGCCATTGTCTTCGGATGAGTCGAAAAAGATTAAAAGTAAGTTTGGGTTTGATCCCGATCGTCCGCTAGTCCTGGTAACTGGTGGTGGGCTTGGGGCTAAGCGGATAAATGACGCTATTTCCAATGAAGTTGAAAAAATTACAACACATAGTTCGCTTTTTTTGATAAGCGGAGTAGGGCAGTATGATGAGTTGCGTGCTAGGATGGGGCCTGACACGAAGGAGTGGAGGTTGACACCATTTGTGTCAGAGGGGATGGCTAGCTTAGTCGCCTCAGCTGATGTGGTCGTAGCTCGAGCAGGGGCTACATCTATCCTGGAGCTAGCAGCGGTGGGGGCGCCAACTATACTGGTGCCTAACGCACGCTTAACCGGAGGTCACCAGGTTAAGAATGCAAAAGTTTATGCTGCAGCAGATGCTGTGGAGATCTCGGATGAGGATGTCTTTAAAAATGATAGCTCCATACTATCTACGGCAATAATCAAACTATTAAATAATAGTGCGAGACGCGAGCAGCTGTCTAAGGCCTTTCGAACATTTGCAAAACCGATGGCCGCTAAAGAGACTGCCGAATTAATTCTTAAGGCAGGAAAATAATAGTCCTAACAGTGGTAATGGACCTTATAAGCTGATACAATCATAATCGGTATGAGGTTATTAAATAAAAAGAATTCTACAAAAAAATCATCCGCTCAGCGTCGTAGAGATTCGAATCATAGGAGGTATTCGCCTGGTAGTACCTATACTAAGCTAGATAATCAGTATCGGAGAGGCCGCACCATTGCAGCAAGTGGTTTTATGCAGAAAAACGCTGCTAGCGATAAGATTCACGGCAGTCCATCTCCTAGGGAAAAGGTTCGTAAATTAAACAATATTAGGCGTAAAGTAATGACCTTCTTGGGTGTTTTGGGCTTGCTGACGATAACTCTAGCTGGTTTGATATGGTCATTCACTGCTAGCGTCGTCGTAACCTTTTCTAATAGCGACAGACTGCCCGATAAGAAAGTTTACGAAAAAACTATTCAGGAGTACCTTACTAAGAACCCTACCGAACGACTAAGATTTAACCTTAATGATAGCCATTTGACTGAATTTGTTACTAAGGCTCATGCAGAAGTCTCAAGTGTAAAACAGGAAGGTTTTGCGGGGTTTGCTAGCTCTAATTTCTCAATCGAGTTACGAAGGCCAGTTGTAAGTTGGCAGGTTGGTAGGTCTCTGTACTTTGTGGATAAAGATGGCGTGTCTTTTTCTAGAAATGTATTTGATAATCCCAGTGTTAAGATTGTAGATAATAGTGGAGTCCAGCACACGTCAGGCACGGCGATAGCTAGTGCAAGATTTCTTGGATTTGTAGGCAAGTCAGTGGCCTTAGCGCAAGATAACAACCTTAATGTAACTCATGCGGTTATTCCAGCAGGAACATCAAGACAGGTCGAGCTTTCAGTCAGGGGAGTGCCATATCCGTTTATACTGTCCATTGATCGATCTTCAGCTGAACAGATTGAGGATGTAATGCGTTCGATTAACTATTTTGGTAGGTCTGGTAGGTCTCCGCAGTATGTCGATGTGCGCGTTAAGGGCAAGGCATTTTTTCGAGAGCGAGAGTAGGGTAGATAGGGTAGTGTCCCCTGCTATCTTTTGCAGTGTTCTATTTTTGTTCTATTGCTAAATTACTTACTATTAAACAAAAATAGTAAAAGTCAAAAAATGTTTTCTTATCTACTGAATTTGAGGTGGGGCATAGTAGGGAATAAAAGAACGAATATGTCAAATAAGATTCATATGTATCAGTTATACTTGTTAAATATGTGGAAAACTATATTTATAATAAAAAATTATAAAAAAGTCAAATACACCATCATGCGGTGCAGGTATCGCCATGCCTATATTAGGTGATGCTGTATTGTAATACTGTAGTATGGTAGTTTGTCTATGTCTGCTAGATAGCTTATGGTAAGAGGATCGCCACAGTTAATTAAATAAGTAGCTACTGATTGTAGTAGGCCTCCCTGCTAGCATGGGTTGTCTAGGGATTGGGTGATTTTGACCTATCAATAACGTATATTTACTCATAAAGTTACAAATGTTTATACTTCGTAAAAGCTATATTGTGCGACGTAAAGTCTATATTTCAATGATACAATCTAATCACAATATTAATGTAGTAAATGATGTATCAAGGATTAAAAAGATGAATCATGACAATATAGTAAACTCAATCCCCCGTGTGTACGTGGAAAAAAATAAATCTGCTAGAACTGGTTCTGACTATTATCAGCTCGTTATCCAGTTTTCTGACGGTTATATTTATAAGTCGTTTTTAAATTCAGACCAGGTCAGGCTCGTTGAACTGTCTGTAAAAAACTCGCTCAATACACAATCTTCTAATTCTAGTTCAATTTTAGGGGCTTCAGCTATTTCTAATAGCTAGTTCTAATTTTGTTCTATTAAGTGGGTGCCAGCGCAAGTGACGAAAAGATATTTAAATCCCTCCACTACTACGGTTTTTAGATGTTCTAGATCGCAGCCCACCCGCCATTTTTTTGACGGTGGCTGGCGGTTTGGCAGTTTAGTGAATCGCGGTCTAAGGGGGTGGATTTAACATTCACCCCCCCTCTCGTGGCGTCAAGTTTCTTGATAGACGCTTCTAGCCGGGAGGTATAGAGTTTTTAAATGCCTGATTTAGGTCTGGCTTTGGCTGTTTGCAGTCTAGTATTAAAAAATAAAAATTATTTTAGATCTTCATCTTTAATTTTTTTATTGCCACCAAAAGTAGAAAACTCTATTCGTCTAGCGATAAGCTCTAGATTTTTTTCTTGTTCGGCATAAATTTTTCGAAGTTGTGCGATTTTGACAAGCACAAGTAAAATTAATAGACATACTACTGCTATTAATCCAAAAATTATGATGTCAACTTTCGTTAATTTTAGACCGTTTGTAAATTCTACTACATATTCTTTCATATAGTAAAATTCTATCACACCTCTATAAACTTTGCGACATGTTTATATGATCAGCTGTGTTGTGTGGCGTTAAGCGCCGCATAACTTCTTGTGTAGTTAGATTTTGGCAGATTGGGTATTATTACTATCAGGCTTTTCTGTATTGCTACTCTCCCCTTCTCCTCCAATTTCCTTAATTCGTTTTGCGGTCATCTCTTGGCTTTTGCATACCCTGCTAAGGGAGTTTTTAGGTGATCAACCTGGAGCAAGATATAGGCTTGAAATATCATTAGAAGCGCAAATAGCGCCAGTATAATCATTTCAAATTCTGATAAAGATACATTTTCCATATTTTTTACAACACCTCTATAGTTACGTCACTAGAACACCATATATGCTTATGGTTTTCTATGTATTTTTTGAATATTCTATAAAGTGGTCTTCAGGATAATGCTGTTTAGGTGCCTGACTGCTTTACTCAGTGACTTTATTCTTGCGTCTTCTGGGCCGTCTTCTGCGTTTCTTGGGTGGCTCTTCTGTGGTTGGATTTTTGGGCTGTATCTTTTTATCTATACGGTTTTTGTTGCCTTTAGGGTGTAAATCAATAATTACCTCACCGTTTTTTGTAATCACGGTTGGACCACCCGGCTCTAGCTGCTGCTTAGATGTTTGACTGGTTTTAGTGCTAGTTGCTGGTGGCTGGGTTGGAGCTGACTTGTCTTTAGGCGGTTGCTTTGATTGCGGCTTCGTTGATTGGGGGTGTTGTGGGGGTGTTGCTGTGCGTGCCCGGGGCTTACTAGGTGGCGATGTTGGCTGTTTGGGCTTAAGTGTGGTTGGTGGTTTGACTAGGTCGTCAATATCAGCTTCTACGACAGCTCTTGGCTTGCTGTAATGTATGCGAGAGTTCTCGATTATAAATGAAGCGTTGTCAATCGGAGCTGGTGGTAGATTTAGGGTTGTGGCGCTAAAAGCTGGCGCTTTTTCACCGTTAATTACCATATTGATTATGAAATGTCGATTATGCATTTGTAGTAGGTCGTTTGCCTCAAATTGAGGTTGAAATTGTTGAGCTAGGACTTGTGCATCTTCGGCAGAAACTCTAAACGAAATCATTGTGCCGACATTACCAAAAACAGCACCCCGTACAGTTTCGCTCATCTGAGATATATATTGATTGGCAACTGTTAAGTTTAGGCCATACTTACGAGCTTCAGATAGAATTGTTGCAAAAGAGTCAGTAGCGAAGTTTTGAAATTCATCAACATAAAGATAGAACGGTCTTCTATCTCGTACGTCTGGAATGTCCGAACGACTCATGGCCGCTAGTTGCACCTTTGTAACCAGGAAAGATCCCAATATAGAGGCATTGTCCTCACCTATTAGACCTTTAGATAAGTTTACGACTAAAATCTTACCCTGGTCCATAATTTCACGAATGTTAAAGGTTGATTTTGGCTGACCGATTATGTTTCTGATAACTGGATTAGCCGTAAATGCACCCACCTTATTAAGAACTGGCGCAACTGCTTCGGCTACAAACTTATCGTTCCAGCTAGCAAATTCAACCTTCCAAAACTGCAGAACGACTGTATCTTGGCAATATTCAATTGTCTCTTTGCGAAATTTCTTGTCGGTTAGCATTCGGGTGATGTCTAACATAGTTGGGTCGGGCCTGTCGAGCAAAGCCAGTATTGTGTAGCGCAAAATATATTCAAGCCTAGGGCCCCACGAATCTCCAAACATACGCTTTAATACGCCGATTACTTCTGATGATATATTACTTTTCATATTTGGATCACTAACCTCAAGGGGGTTAAATCCAACAGGGTGAGCTGTGTCGGCCGGATTAAAATACACCACATCCTTAACCCGATGCGCAGGAATAAACTTCATATTATTAACAGCAAAGTCTCCGTGTGGATCGATAATCGCATAGCCTTGGTTATGATAAATATCACTCAGCGCAAAGAGCTCTAAGAGTCCAGACTTACCAGCCCCAGTTTGCCCAATAATGTAAACGTGTCTAGACCGGTCATAGCGCAACATGCCAAACTGATGATTAATTCCACGAAAGTTGGTTAATCCAAAAGCTGATATATTTTCGTCTATCGCTTCATTTCCGGTTATAATTGGTAGCTTTGCTGGTGGTTCCGCAGTTTTTGTATTTGCCCAAACGATATTTGGAGTTTCAACGTTTGTGTGGGGCAAGTGAAAGACGGAGGCTAACTCTTCTATGTTAAGGATAAAACCCTCGTCCATAAAGAGACGGTTGCGATAGGCTGCTAAGGATTGCTTATCAAAAGACGATTTACCAGCCTGAAGCCCATTTAGATTGGTGCTGTTATATTGCTTAAATGTGCCAGTAATTGCTTGCATCTGCAGCTTAGCGTTTTCTTGGCTCTCTCCTAGGTATGCAAGACGAATCTTAACCTGGAACCCGAGCTTGGCTGCCTTTTTTTCGGCCTCTGATATTCTGGTTTTGTCTCTTTCTGATAGTTCCGCCACCATACCGTCGCCAACACCTTGCTCTGGCGGCTTCCATAAAGCTCCAAGGAGTGTGGCGAACCAGCGAAAGCCGCCGCCCTCACCGCCGGTTAGGAAAGCTAGCGGGTCGCCACCCCTAACCTTGCTCACCCACTGCTCACTAGCTTTGTGCCAAGTGTCTGGCACTGGCCGTACTAGCACCTGAACCCATAGCTCCTCGCCCGTATCTTCCAATTTGGCCAGCGTGCCGGTTATGCCTGCCAGCGGGTCTACTTCAAAGCTTTGAAATGTTTTAATTGGCAGAAACTGACTGTCGGTAACTGTTATTTCTGAGGTATGAATTACACTGTGATGTCTTTCATGTGCTACGTAATCTTCCTCTGCTTCATGAATTTGCACAGTTGGGTACTGAGCATAAATCTGCCCCTCAACAAAACTTTGCAATGTTTTTGGCGTCCAAACGTAAAAGCGAATTTGACCATCGACCGAAGCTATCTCAAAGCTTAGATGCTCCTGTACTCCCCCACTTCGCTTTAATTCTTCTTTATCTCGCAAGATACCGTGTAAACTAGCAAAAAGCTGCTCGGCAGCTAGTTCGGACTTATCATTTGTGCGAGGAATTTCTAGTACAAGCAGGGTGCTGTCAATAGATTCAATTTCGCGTACCTTACGGTTATTATTCCAAGTTAAGAACCCAAGAATAACTGTGACCGGCACCCACACCCACGGAGAAAGAATGATCTGTATGAATTCAAGAAAAAATGTCATAGCTACTACAGATGGATTATATCATACCTAGCAAGATTTTGCAAGGTTAAGCGGCATGAAAAAGCTATTTTGCAGGAGTAGCTTCGTAGGTGTATGTGGCTTTAGCAACACGCTTAAACTGAGGCTTGCTCTGTAGGTTAAGCAGGATTGTTGTTTCCTTGACTTGCCTGCTTTTTAGGACGCGGCGAACGATTTCATCTCTATGCAGAGGCTCTTTAGATTTCTTCAAGACGTCAGCGATGGCATCGGCTACTGTTCCCTTGCGATACCCCCAGCTATCGAGTGCGTAAATGCCTCGGCCGATCAGGACAAATCTTTTATCTTTAATCAGTTCATTATGGATCGCCTGCGTTGTAACATCTTTTCTACTAAAGTCACTTTCTTTAATGGCGTCAGCTATTTCGCTAAAGTGCAGAGGTTTGCCAGACTCGGTTAATACTACAAAAATTTTGTCGCGAATATTTTTTGGATTAACGGTTGGCCATTTTGAAAGACCCCAAGTATCTTTTAGGTGCGCCAGATGCTTAGAGATGCTAGCTAGTGCCTTTACGTGATTTGGGTGCTCGTAAGTTAACTTTTCATGAAGTGCGTCGATGGTTATTGGCTCTTTACCCTTTTTGATGGTTTTGACTATCTCGTCGACTTCTTTGCGAACTTTCTTTTCGTCACCATACTGGGCGATACTTATGGCATTGTGATAGTTGTCAGTTTCGTTAACAACAGTTAGGTTTGGAGCTAGCTCTGCTAAAAAAGCGATATGGGCACGTTCACGAGCGTCACTTCTTTTATTGAGTAGCTTATCAGTTAAAGACTGCACACGAGCTGCTCGGCCAAGATCACTTAGTACGCGAATAATCACCTTTTCACTTGCAGTTACGTCTGGTAGGTCGCCGCGCTCAGCAGACATTTTTATACGAATTAGGATGGCTTTTTCGAGTTGGCGAACGCGTTCTCTAGTGATGCCAAGCAGTTCACCGATTTGTTCAAGGGTTTCTTTACGCTCATATAGGCCGAAGCGACGAGCAATAATCTCGCGCTCACGTTCTGGCTCGATCGAATCAATAATTGCTTCAACAGCTGCTTTGATATCAATAACTTGTTCCTGTTTTGGAGCGTCGCTCATCGTTGTTGTAGTCCTCTCTGCCTCACCTCAGATGTAAATTAAAAATTTATATATATTTCACGTTCTGTAACATTATAAAATAATATTTATTTTATGTCAAACAGATTTTCCGATTTATCTTATTGTAGCATAAATTTTACTATAATAGTAGATAGTTTTTTAAGACTTTTCATTATTAGATAATATGCGCTTATGTATATACAGTGTTGCAAAAATATTATATACGCTACAGATTGAGCTTATGGCTATAACTTACTAAGACCGGTCTGTGCTACTTTTATCGGCTAACTGTTTAAATTTTATATCTATAAGAAATTATCCAATTGGTTGCATTCTATAGAAAGCTCTAATCTATTTTGCTTTTCTTCTGGGCGCTCGTCTTTTAGTAGTGGGCGCATTAGCAATCATATCTTTGGCTTGTTCGTGCGTAATAGACTTGGGGTCGGTGTCTTTTGGAATCTTAACATTCTTTTTGCCATTAGTAATGTATGGTCCGTAGCGTCCATTCAGTACTTTAATGCCATCACCAAAGTCGGCGATATTCTTTTCAGCTTCAGCTTTTAGCTTTTCCCTATAGAGCTCTAGTGATTTTTCTAGAGTGATGGTGTGCGGATCTTCAGGCTTGATACTTACAAATAGCTTACCAACTTGAATATAGGGACCAAATCGTCCAATATTAGCCTTAATCTCTTGCCCATCTTCAGTTTTTCCAACCGTTCTTGGCAGTTTAAACATTTCTAATGCCTGATCTAGGGTGACGGTTTCAATTCTTGCTCCAGCTGGAAGTGGAGCAAATTGGGGCTTCTCCGTTTTGTCTTCGGTTGACCCAAGCTGAAGCATTGGTCCAAACCGTCCAAAACGTGCGATTATCGGCTTTTTAGTTTTAGGGTCAATGCCGATTTCTCTATTGGCGCCAACTTTACTGCGATCGATGCCTCCAGATTTTTCAATAAGCTGATGGAATGGCTTGTAGAAATCCATTAGCATTTTGTTACGATCAAGCTCATTATTAGCAATTTGGTCAAACTCCTCCTCTACATTGGCGGTAAAACCATAGTCAACAATTTGATCGAAGTGGTCGGTCAAGAAGTCGGCAATTAACTCACCGCTTGGCGTAGGGACGAGCTTGCCCTTGGTGGAGCCGGATTTTTCTTGAACAACCTCTCTACTAACCTGTCCATCCATTAACTGCAGGACAACGGCTTCACGCTGCTTTCCTTCGCTGTCTCCCCTTTCGACGTAGCCTCGTGTTTGGATTGTGTCAATGATTGTTGCGTAGGTGCTTGGTCGTCCGATGCCAAGTTCTTCTAGTTTTTTAACTAGCGAACCTTCACTGTAGCGTGCTGGTGGTCGAGCGAATACCTGCTTAGCTTCAGCCTGGGAGTTTCTAAGGCTGTCTCCGCTAGATAATTTTGGTAAAATCTCTTCTTTGCCGCCACCGTAAACACGCAAAAAACCGTCAAAAACAACAACTTCGCCCTTAGCTTCAAAAACCTTGTTTTGTGTTGAGATAGAAATAGTGACAGTTGTTTTTTCAAGCTTGGCTGATGACATCTGGCTAGCTAGCGTACGCCTTCTGATTAGGTCGTAGAGTTTTTGCTCGCTACCACTAACCTCTTCTCTAGTTATGTCGGTTGGACGAATTGCTTCGTGCGCCTCTTGGGCGCTACTGCTTTTGGTTTTAAATTTACGAACCTGGCTATAGTCAACTCCATATAGCTTTTTAATATAGTCCGCAGCAGCAGCTATCGCTTGGCTGCTTAAATTAACACTATCGGTACGCATATAGGTGATTCTACCGGCCTGATATAGCCTTTGAGCGGCTGTCATAGTAGCTTTTGAGCTCATACCAAGCTTAGCGTTGGCTTCTTGCTGTAGGGTGCTGGTGGTGAATGGAGCGCCAGGGTTGCGCTTGCTGGGGCTTTTAGTAACGTCGCTAACTATAAAATTAGCATCTTTTATACTTTCAAGGAAAGATTTAGCTTCTTCCTCTGTGTCGAAACGCGGCTTTAATTCAGCTTTAAATTCATTGCCGTTATGTACAAAAAGGGCTGTGATTTTAAACTGACTAGATCCTTCAAACTCGGCGATTTCTCTTTCACGCTCAACTAGCAAGCGAACAGCAGGGCTTTGCACACGTCCAGCGCTTTTCCCGCCAGGTACTTTCTGCCACACAACTGGACTAAGCTCGAACCCAACCAATCTATCTAATATCTGACGAGCTTGTTGAGCTCGGACCATACTCATATCAATTGTGTGGGCGTCTTCCAGGGCTTTCTCGACGGCGGATTTTGAAATCTCATGATAAGTAATTCGCTTTGTAGTGCTTGGGTCTAGCTTTAGAACCTCACATAAGTGCCAGGCTATTGCCTCACCTTCCCTGTCGGGGTCGGTTGCAAGGTATATATTGTCAGCTGACTTGGCTGCTTTACGCAACTGAGCTACTACTTTCTTTTTTTCTGGATCGACTTCGTAGATTGTTTTAAAGCCATTTTTAATGTCAATGGGCGGAGTGCCGTCTTTGGTTTTTTTAACGATACTACGGATATGTCCAACACTAGAAAGGACCTGAAAATCTTTACCAAGGTACTTTTCGATTGTTTTAGCCTTTGCCGGGCTCTCTACGATTACAAGGTTTTTTGCCATACTTTTCTTACTTTATCTAAAATAACTACAAGTTACAAGGAGAACACTTAACGTAAACGAGCGGCATATTCAGCATTGCTAGGTATTGCCAAGCCGATACCTACTCCAACTGCTATATGTCCTAGCTTATTGAAGTGAGGGTGGAGGTTTATCTCTGGGTGCTCTTTTTTGAGTGCATTAGAGTACAGATGAGAGAGGATTCCGATATTAAAAGCAGCCATACTGTGTTTGCCGTTTTTAGTTGGCCTGTATGATTCATCAGGGTGGCGAATTCCAGCCGCTATAGTTAGGCCGGCGCTAGTTAGATTACTGGCGAACATAGCCCCTAGTGCATACTTCGGTACGGCATTATTCTTAAGGGCGCTGTAGGCCAGGCGAACCATGCCGAGCTTGTCGCAGGTAGCGTCAGCTAGAGCGCCTGCATCACTCTCTTGGTTTAGGGATCGCGCAGCTATGCCATCAATCAAGTCTAAGCCACGACCTGCTGCTATGTAGTTAACCCCAGTCACTGTATTAATGTTACGACAGCCCTTTTCAACTAGAGCTAGTCCGCCAATAGAGATGGCGGTTGGTAGTTGAAATAAATCTTTATAGTTTAAGCTACGTTCATGCGTTTCGCGTAGGGCTGAAATCAGCTCTCTAGACTCAATGCATGATGACCTTTTGGATGTTGAGTTAGGCATTTTTTGCAGTATATAATATATATGTTGTTGCGTCAATTGTAAAAGCCAGTTGGTGCACGATGCGTTGCGCACCAACTGGCTTTATCTAGACGCAGGCTCCTAGACCTGTTTTGGCATATTCCGTTAGCCTTTCAGCTTGGAACAGCTGTATGACGGGAGCGAATTTTTGCTCCTGTTCGGTCGGGAAGCCGGCCATGATGCTGTCATCGAACTCTTCTTGAGTGAGGCCAAGCCTCGTGAAGAGTTTTTCTGGGTTTTTCTTGCAGCTATTCAGCAGGCGCAGGAAATCTTCAGGGCTTTTCATGACCACTCCTCTAGTTCAGGCCTTGTGGCGGTGTTGCCTCAAGGTGTTATATATAATAGCATTTCAAGTTGCTTATGTCAAGATAGTCTATAGACGCCACTTGTTAGCACCTAGAGATGTAATAGCACCATTGATTTCTAGCATCGTTAGGGCGCTGTTTAGTTCACTGGCGCTAACTCCGCTTAGGCTTTGTAGCTCCTCACCGTCTCTTGTTCCGCTTTGAGTTAATTCTATAATCTTAGATTCTAGTGGTGTGGTGGCTATAGGTAGTTGGTTTTGTTGATTGTGATCTAGTGAACTACCAGGCGCTATTACGTCTAAGATATCTTGCGCACAGGTTACTGGGGGGGCTCCTTGTTTCAGCAAAGCGTTACATCCAGCGCTTAATGGACTAGTTATATTGCCAGGCACTGCAAATACCTCCCTGCCCTGTTCGAGCGCATGCATGGCTGTGTTAAGTGTGCCACTACGCTTGGCAGCTTCGACAATTACAATTGCGTCAGATAGTCCGCTGACTATTCTATTGCGTGCCAGGAAATGATGCGGCAGGGGTTCTTGACCACTCTCATATTCGGTTAAGATAGCTCCGTCACTTGCTAGTATGCGTTCGCCTAGGGCCCTGTTAGTGTGGGGGTAGATTTTATGCAAACCATTACCCATAACGGCTATTGTTAAACCGCCAACATCAAGAGCTGCTTTGTGTGCAACTGAATCAATCCCAAGGGCTAGGCCACTTATTATAATAATGTCTCGTTGCGCTAAGTCTCTGGCTAGATTGGCCGCCACTTCTTTGCCGTAAGCAGTAGGCTTGCGTGACCCAACTATTGCAACACTTTTTTGACGTTTTTGCGGTAATGTACCACTATAGTATAATGCTTGTGGTTTGTTTGGTATAGAGGTCAAAATTTTTGTGAATTCATTTACCTCTGGTGATATTAGATTGATTTTCATTAAAAATATGTAAAAAGTGTTGACATTATGTAATATACGTGCTATATTTAGAAACGATTGGTTAAGCAGAAAGCTTACCAAAAGCACCTTATACCCCCTATTCTAACAGAATTTATTTAATATAAATTCAATTTGTTAGGTTGTGTGCAATGTGTTTTTAAAGTAATCTACCCTCCGCTTTTTAAACATTATCAAGCATTGCACGCATACTAACCCCTTTAACTACCCCTTTTCAAGGCGGATTTTTGACGCAAGTAAGTATTAAAAGTATTGACATCTGTCAGGCGCACACCTTCGTGGAGTTTTGGTCGTGACGCTTTACTTGCCAAAGAAGCCCGGGTGGGTTGAAGGGTAAAAAAGCGCCAGGTGATGCCCACCCTTACCTGGTGCTTTTTTGTTTGCAAAGAAAAACCCCGCTACTAAATTTGTAGCGGGGGTGTTGCGCTACCTGAACATTTCTTTCAGGTTTTTCACCAGCATCTCCATTTCGTCTGGACGCAGTATTCCCAGCATATTCAGGAAATCGTCCGTGAGCACCATCTGATTTACGCGGTGCTGGGCGTAAGGTGTTGCTGGTGTTGCCAAGATTTCGCCTCGACAGCTCAGATGAAAGGACAAATCGTGTCCAAATCTACCGATGAACCAGCCAAGCATGTGAGTGTCTTCTGAGATGAGACCCACCTTAGGTAAAAGGGGTTTATTTTGATCAAAGCGCTTTAAGGCTTCGAGCGACTCCCTTCGAATCTCCTCGGCTTGGCTGCTTGTGTTGCTAGTGCTCAGGGCGAATGTCAACTGATTGATGCCAAAATTGACGTCAGAGCAGGGCAATGGCTTGATGTTTGCATTGCGCATGATAGGTCCTACCTCTCTTGATAGCAGTGCTGGGACAATCTATCAAATTTTATTATAACAGTATATGCTCTGTAAATCAAATATTAGCCTCTAGTTTTGTTAATTATTTTATCGTATACTAATAGTTTGTGAAGCACATACTAGATAAAAATCATCCATTTCGTATTTTTTGGTTCGCCTCCTTACTGACAGTAGCGATTGGTACTGTAGTTGGCTATATTGAGGGTGCTAGCGGCCTGTGGATTTTTACAATCCTATTGCTGCTAGAGCTTACCTTTAGCTTTGATAACGCAGTTGTGAATAGCAAGGTTCTTGCTACCATGAGTGATTTTTGGCAAAAGATTTTCTTAACCATCGGTATTTTTATAGCGGTTTTTGTGGTTAGGTTTATTTTGCCAATTTTTATTGTAATGATTGCGGCTGGTCGTAGTTTTATGGAGGTGGTTAATCTAGCTCTTTATCAACCTGATAAATATGGCGAGGTGCTGCACCATGCCGCCCCTATGATTGATGCGTTTGGCGGAGCTTTTTTACTGATGATTGCCGCAAACTACTTTATAGATCGCAATAAAACAACACACTGGCTAAGGGGTGAATCTTGGTTAGCTCGTGCAGGTAGATTCGAAAACATCAAGGTTTGCTTAATGTTGATGCTTGCTGTGGCACTCTACTTCACGGTTTCACCAGAATATGAAGCGGTAGTTTTGATATCAAGTATACTGGGTATTTTATTACATATTGGGTTGGGGCTGTTTAGTTCATTCTTTGGTGGAGACAACAACGGTAAAAAACGAGTTCAAAAGCAGGTTGGCTGGGCGGCCTTTGCTAGTTTTATGTATCTAGAGGTTCTTGACGCAAGCTTTAGTTTTGATGGTGTAATTGGTGCCTTTGCAATCACTACAAGTATAGTCCTGATTATTGCTGGATTGGGAGTTGGGGCGATTTGGGTAAGGTCGTTAACTCTTTACTTGCTACGAAGTGGAACCTTGGCTAAGTATCGTTACCTAGAGCACGGCGCACACTGGGCAATTATGTCGCTGGGCATCATGATGTTTATCAAGCTATATCATGTCGAGCCACCAGAGTGGATTACGGGTAGCGTTGGCATGGTCTTCATTATTACAGCGGTAGTCTCTAGTATTATCGAACAAAGGGCTCAAGTTGCCTCGTCGGACTCCTTATTGGCTAAAAAATCTTAATTAGTGATTTTCTGTTGACAGTCACGACACAGACCACTTAATTCAACAGTGTGCTGATCGAGCGTAAAGCCATTTCTTGATGCGATTAAACTTAGAACGTCCTCCAAGGTGTCACTTTCGATATTTTTAGATTGATTACATTGGCTACATACAATATGGTGGTGATGATCTTTAAATGGCTCAGCGAGTTCAGTATGAGGGGTCCATCCCCTTACGACAGTTACGGTAATACCAAGCCTAGAGAAGAGCTCTAGCGTTCTATATACACTAGCCCTGTCTATAGATGGTGTGCGTCTGGCTATTTCGGCTGTTCTTAGGGGTTCGTCCGATTTTTGTAAAGTTTTAAAAACAGCTAATCGAGGCTTTGTGATACTAACACCTTCTTTGACAAGAATATTTTTTAATTTTTCAATTTCATTCATTTAATACAATTATATTATTTTTGCATAAAAGTTGCAATAATTTAAGCAATTGCAACTTTTTTGCAATTAATAAAAACTAACTTTAGAATCGGTAGGGTATGAAAATAGCTTTTGTTGGAAAGGGAGGAGCTGGCAAGACCACCACCTCTACCCTATTTAGTCAGTTTTATAGTAAAAAAATAAATGTTTGGCGATTGATGCCGACATAAACATGCATATGGCAGAGTTGCTTGGGATTGAGTCAACCCCAAAAAGCCTTTTGCTGTCTGAGAAGCAACCCAGCAAGGAGATTCGTACATTTTTACGAGGCGAAAACCAAAGGGTCAGCTCGAATGAGGTGTTTAAGAAGTCTACACCGCCGGGAAGAGGTTCAAATTTAATAAATGTAAGTAGTGCTAGTGATTGGTTTATGCAAAATTATACATTTAGTGTTACGGATAATTTACTGTTGGCAACAGTAGGGTCTTATTCTGAGGATGGCTTGGCGTCTAGCTGCTACCATAATAATTTGTCTATTTTAGAAAATATACTTAGCCATACGCAAGACGAAGGCTCTGTAGTTGTAGATATGGTGGCTGGTACTGATGCGTTTGCCTCTACCTTGTATGCTCAATTTGACGCTTTAATATTTGTGGCCGAGCCAACTAGACGAGGTTTAGCAGTGTTAAGTGACTATTTACGCTTAGCTGAAGCTGGAGGCGTGGCTGATCGCGTGATGGTGGTGGCTAACAAGGTCGATAGCGACGACGACAGAGTTTTTGTTCAAGATGTGGTTAGAGATCGGTTTATAGGTTCTATTTCTCGGTCCGGGCATCTTGCCGAAGTCGACAAGGGCCGAGCTAGTTTGAGTGTAGATAATATGAGCCAGGATGACCGGGTAGTATTTGAAAACATTGCCAAGCGATCCGAAGACTTAGTCGTACCGTCTCAGCAGCGTCTAGAAAAGCTGTGGCGAATTCATGAAGTCTATGTCGGACAGGGGTATATAAAAAATCGATTTGGCGATTTACGTAGTCAGATTGATACTGAATTTAGATATGACGGATAGGCAAGTTTTTATCGGTGGGGGCGGACTACGCAATTATTTAACGCCTAAAAAAAATAAATACATTCCACTGGTCGAACTTCCTGGTGAGCTTAATCCATATCTGAAGTCACATAACATTCATCTATCGGCTAAGCTAATGAACACCCTACCCCTTATGAATGTAAAATCCATACCTGCGCATGGTTTAATTAGCAGTGTTAATGCTAGGAATAAAACTATAGTTGAATCTTCGTCTGGTAATACGGTTTTTAGTATGGGTATCTTAGCAAAATACTTTGGAGCTAAGGATGTTATGGCAATTGCTTCACCAGAGGTTTCTAGTGATAAATTGAATCTGTTAAGATTGGCAAACATAAAAGTTCGTCTGGTTGATGGACCGATTTGCCCAGATGCTAATGATCCAGATAGTTCAATTTCTGTAGCTCGTCGACTTGGTCAGAGGTCAGATTGGTGTAATCCTGGCCAGTACGACAACGATGCCAATCCACTTTCCCATGAGAATATAACAGGACCGCAACTTTATGATCAGCTGGGCGACAAACTAGGTATGTTTGTAGCTGGATTAGGCACGACCGGATCTCTGGTTGGAGTGTCTAGATATCTGAAGTCTCGCCTGTTTGATATTAAAACTAGTGGTGTAATGCGGGCACCTAATAATAAAGTTCCCGGAGTTCGTACAAAAAATGGCCTAAAAGAGGTTGAGTATAGCTGGGGCGAGCAGTTGACTGAGCCCCCCGTTGTAGTGGATGAGTATGATTCTTACGAAGCTAGTTTACAGTTGATTCGCGCAGGCTTACTGGTCGGTCCAAGCTCTGGCTTTGCTTACAAGGGCGCTATGATGGCTATTGAGCGGTTAATTTCGGAGGGGCGCTCTAGTGAGCTTTACGGTAAGCATGTCGTTTTTATTTGCCCAGACAGTTGCTTTGCATATATAGATGAATATTTCGAAGTGTTAGGTGGTAAGCTTTTCCCAGAGATTGATGATCAATCTTCCTTAGGCAGGCATAATGTAGATAGCTCAGCTAATGGAGTTCCCTTGGTTTCGGTTGATGAGCTGTATAGCAATATAGTCAATGGGTCTGGTGGGGGCTATCAGTTGATTGACGTGCGTGAGCAGAGTGAGTTTGAAGATCATCATATCAAGGGCAGCTTGAGGGTTGATTTTATGGACATGCCTAGTTGGCTTAAGTCTGAAGCTTCTCCTGGTAACAGATATCTTTTTATTTGCTCTAGGTCGGCTAGGAGTCTGCGTGCTGCCGACATGACTATAAAGGCCGGCTTTGAGGCTTTTGTCTTAGACGGAGGTACCTCTAGGTGGTCTAGCAAGGGTTACGATCGAGAGAGGCCTAAGCAATGCGATACCGCGCCGATATCCAGTAACTAACGCCTGTAGGTTAGTTTTTGATTGATATGCTCGTTGGCTCTATTTGGTTGTTGATGAAATCATCTACCAGTTTAGCAGCTTGGGGCAGGATATTCTTATCTAGTACATCTTGCTCTTCTTTGCTAAAACGGCCCAGCACAAAGTTTGCATTATTTGACTGTTTGTAGCTATCGTTGAGTGTTCCAATTCGTAGTCTAGTGTAGCTCTCTCCGATGTGCGCGTTAATTGACTTAATGCCATTGTTGCCGGCTGGGCTACCAGATTGGCGTATGCGTATTTTACCGAACTCAAGAGACAGGTCGTCTTGAATTACTAGTATGTCTTGGTTTGAGATTTTATAAAAATCCATTAAGCTTCGCAATGACTGACCGGCTAGGTTGTAAAAGGTGGTGGGCTTAGCTAGCAGGATAGTTTCGCCCGATTTTGATATATCAGCAATTTCTGCAGAAAATTTAGATTTTAGCTTAAAGTCTATCTTTGCCTGGATGGCTATTAAATCAGCGCACTGCCAAGCTATGTTGTGGCGTGTGGCTGCATATTCTAATCCGGGATTACCGAGTGCAAAAATTATTTTCATACCTATAGTACAGTTTAGCACAGGAGAGTGTGTATTTACATAAACGCAATAGTGTGTTATAATATGTATATGTCTGGGTATAGTTTTAGGGAATTTTCGTTTAGATATTCGGCTTGTGCTGATGATTTAACAGACGAAGAGGCTAGATATATTTATCTTTATGACGCATCTCGTAATAACTATGGCGAGGTCGGCACTAGTATTGATGAAAATGACATAAACCATGTCATAGATTCTATAGAAGCTAATATTTCTTATGCAGTCTATGACGACGATGATGAGATGGTTGGAGTTGCCGCAGTTGAACCATTGTCTGGACACTTGTGGCTAGAGGGTGTGGCGGTGGACCCATCGCGCCGAAGTAGTGGAATCGGTGCTTTTATCTTGAACAGCCTAAAGAGGGTCGCCGTTGAAAATGAATGCGAAAAAATATCTGGATACTCGCAACCAAACTCTAGTACGGTATCCTTTTATCTACGGAATAATGGCTATCGGGATGATAATTTACCAAATCCCGATAGCCGCTATATACCTATTAGTATAGATGTTGAAGCTGAGTCTTGATTAGCGTTTTAGCTATTCATTTTTAGATTGCTTGTAGGCTTTAGTGACAGGCTGCTTCCCTTGTTTGATTCGTTCTTTGTTGGATTTGATTTGTTTTTCGTCGCGGAAAGAAAATTTGATTGGCGTACCAGAGTAATTATAGGTGTCGCGAACTAGTCTTTCTAGGTATCGTTTGTAGCTCCAGTGAACAAATTTTAAGTTTGATCCATAGATTACAAACCATGGTGGATTAGTATCGGTTTGTACTATGTAGCGTAGCTTTGGGTGGGTGTTTTTTAAACCGGCTGGTGGGTGTTTTTGAATTGCTTTTTGCAATAAATCATTGAGTGTGCGAGTTTTGGTTGGTTGATTTCTGCGCTTTTGGATATCAAGTGCTAGATCAAATATTTTAGTGACATTTTGTCCAGTTACGCTACTAGTGAAGATTAGCGGAGCCCAGGGAACAAACTTTAAATGATAGCTAATTTTTGGTGCTATAGCATCGCGTGTGAAGGCATCCTTACTCTCTACACTATCCCATTTACTGACAACTACAACTAGACCCTTACCGGCTTCGTTGATGATTCCTGCTAGGCGCTGGTCTAAGGCCACTCCAATATCGTTAACATCAATCAAAAGCAGACAGATGTCTGACTCTTCAATAGCCTGAAGAGTGCGTAGTACACTAAACTTTTCAACGCCCGCTTCTTGTCTACCCTGACGTCTTACGCCGGCTGTATCGAGCAGCTCGATAGTTCTTTGGTTGTATTTTATCTGAACACGATTGACGTCTCTGGTTGTGCCAGCAACATTTGCCACTAGAGCCTGCTGCTTGCCAGCCAGGGCGTTAAAAAGATTGCTTTTACCGACATTAGGGCGCCCAATTAAAGATAATCTTATGATATCGTCAGGCGTGTCTTCACTTTTAGCTGGTATGTGCTTGATGATATTATCTAAAAGTGTGTCAATACCCCTATTATGTTCGGCGCTGGTTCTAATTATGGTTTTAATACCAAGTCTTTGAAACTCTTCTATGGGCAGGCTGCCCTTTAGGTCGGTTTTATTCAGAACTAGAATGACTGGCTTTTTACTCTTTAAGGCTTTTTTAGCCACGATCTTATCGTACTCGGAAAAATGAAGAGTACTGTCAACTACAACTAAAATAACATTTGCAGCATCGGCAGCATCGGTAATTTGCTCCTGGATAGTAGCTTCAAATTCGTCAGAGGCATCCTTGAGGCCGGCAGTGTCTACTAGCCAAAATTGGTGATATTTATACTCTACCCTACCCAAAACACTGTCGCGTGTAGTACCAGCTTCTCGTGCTACGATCGCCTGTTGAGCTTTGACCATACGATTAAAAAGCGAACTCTTTCCAACGTTCGCCTGTCCTATGATAGCTACGGTAGGAAGCTTGCTTGACATAACTTTTGTTAATTATATCAGGAGAGTTGCTTTTTAGCGAGCGTAAGCTTTAAAGAAAATACCCACCCTCCCTGTTAGGACGGTGGGCTGTGCGTTTAGATCACTCCTTCTTTCTTTTGGACGGGGCCGACGATAGTGAAAAGATTTTCATTCCAGCGGTTCCTGCTATCCATTGCCATGCCCAAATCAGACAGCTTCAGACGGGCTATCTTACCATCGCTCAGTAGAGCCACGGGAACTGTTCCATCTTCGGGCAGATCTTCGGCATCAACCAGAAACTTGCCACACATCGTTGGTTCGAAATTACGGTTGTAAACCGTGAAAGATCGACCCTTGATGATGTCTCCACGAACTGCAGCACTTGCATGCAGCGGAGAGCGAGCCTTAAATCTCACTCGAGACATTATATCATCCTAGACTCGGATTCTGAAACGTACATTTAATATCATACCATATAAAAATATATTTGTCTAGGATAGTTTTTTTACGTGCCTTAGCTTACCTCTTTCTGTGTCTGTAAGTTTATAGTCACCAAAGGTTATTCGATGTAGCTTTGTGACTTTATATCCAAGTGCTGAGAAGGTGCGGCGAATTTGACGATTACGACCTTCGCTCATGGCTACAACCCAACGCTTACTGTCGTTGTCTTGCTGTCTTTCTAGTTGTAGTTTACTTGGTCCGTCATTAAGTTTTATTCCAAAATCGTTAATCATTTGATGATGTAGGGGCTGTAGATCTTTATCTAGAGTCACTAAGTATGTTTTTTGCTTGTAAAACTTTGGGTGTGTCATAGTGAATGTAAAATCACCATCGTCTGTTAGTAGTAGTAAGCCAGAGCTATCGGCGTCCAATCTGCCGACTGGTTTTAGGTCGTGATACTCTTTGGGTAGTAGGTCGTAGATAGTTGGCGTAGAGCCTTGTTTCTTGCGAGAGCAGACGTATCCTCTAGGTTTATGAAGGGCTATGTAGGTATAGTTTGGTTTAGGGCGGACTAGCTTATCGTTAACAGTAATTTCATCAGTCTGATACACCCTAGAGCCGATTTCTGCACTTTGGTTATTTATTTTAACTCTACCTTGTTTGATTAGATTGTCAGCCTGCCTTCTTGATAAACCTAAATTAAACGCCAAATATTTATTTAGGCGCTCGGCTTTGTTTGGTTTATCTAGTGGGTGCACCTTACTAGGTTAGCAAGTCGAAGCTATGGCTGCAAATTATTTTGATTTGGCATACTTGGAGCCTGATCGGATACGATGTTTACTGAGTCTTGGTTTGCTACAGGCTCTGGATTAGTATCGATTGATTCTGACCTTAGGGTTGACTCTGTATTGATTTGGTTTGGTTCTGGTGTGGTGGGTATTGGAGTTTCAGATTGAGAGCTTTCAGTTGGTGCTGGTGCTTCGGCTGCGCTTAGTTCAGCTGCTATACGATCTGCTAGGTTTGAGTCTGACGAATTGTCTAGTGGGACTGAATTTATAGGTTGGATTACACGTTCGCCAAGTGTAGCTGGGCGTGGTGATGAAAATGGTGCAGTTGGGCGAGGCATATTAGCTGGTTCAGGTTCAGCATTATGACTAGGCGCCTCCGGAGCTGGAGCGGCTGCTGTGACTGGGGGCTGTGCTGGATTGGTGGACTGAGCCGATGGCGAATCACCCAATACCTCATGGACTGTCCTGACCACATCCTCGATGCCTACTTGAGATTTTACTAGATATCGATCAGCCCCTAGTTGTTCTCCGCGAGCTCTTTGATCTTCACTAGATAGTGCTGTCATCATAATAACTTTTATATCTTTTGTTTCGGTAGTTGAGCGTAGAATATCAAGCATATCAAACCCGCTGATTTTGGGCATCATGACGTCACTGATTATAAGGTTCGGGCGCTCTTTAATAGCCATGGCTAACGCTTCTTCTCCGTCGCCTGCTGATACGATGTCATATCCTTCGGCGAGTAGGCGCACTCCATATATTTCGCGTAGGCTTCTATCATCTTCTACTAGTAAAATCTTTGTCATCTTGACTCTATTGTACCTAAGGCTTTTAAAAAAAGCTATACTTCTTGTGCTTTTTGTTATTTTTATGGTTATCTTGGATTAATGTAGCGATCTGGATTTCTTTCAATGGATGAGATCGGAATATTTTCTCGATTAATTGACTGCCTACTTTGCAGTGGTGCAGGGTTATTGGCTATTGGGTTTTGAGCTGGGGGAGGAGTTAGCTCTGGTGGCATGGTGGGCATAGGCATAGGCGTTGATGGTGGTTTGCCATTACCCTCTCCGTAAGGAGTGGCGCCAAATGGTTTCGGTAAGCCTATCTGTTGTGCTTCAATCTGTGTTGGCTGCGGCGTAGGCTTGGTTGATGTCACTGCTTTTTCTTTTAATTTGGGCAGGTTTGGTGTTAGAGTTGGGGTTTGTGCTGGGGCTGCTGTAGCTGGTGCTTGGCTGTTTTTTTGTTTACGCGCCTCCTCCTCTAATATGCGAGCGGCTTTGGAGTGGTCTAGTCTTGGTATTTCAATGCAAAATCTACTACCTCTTCCGAACTCACTCTCTACCCAAATTCGTCCACTCATTGACTCTACTAATCGTCGTGTTAGGTATAACCCTAGCCCAGTGCCGTTGATCTCTCTGGTGTCTGTGTTATCGACTCGATAAAATTTTTGAAAAAGATGGGATATGTCCTCTTCGGGAATGCCTATGCCGCTATCTTCTACAGCGATTTTAATATAGCCGTTACTTGATGCGGTTACATCAACTTGAACCTTTCCCTGAGGGGTGTATTTTATGGCATTTTCTATTAAGTTTGAAACAACCTCCCTGAGATGGTTTTTGTCTACTTGAGCGTAAAGAATTGGTGCGACTACAGCCGACCCTATGGTATTTTTGGTGCCGTCAGGTCGATAGGTTACCTGAAGGCCCTTTTCCTTTGCCTTTGGTGTAAGTGACTCTAGTATGTCACGTCCAAAGCTAACCATGTCAATCACAACTGGGTTGCTTTGTAACCTACCGTCTTCTGCTCGACTAATATCTAACAGGTTTTGAAAAAGATGGCCTAAGTGTTGGGCGGATTCGTGAGCTTTGTTTATGTATTCTCTGGCTTTTTCGTCTATTTGGGCGGTGGCCGGGTTCAAGGCCAAGCCTAGGTAGCCTTCGATTGATGCAACAGGAGTGCGCATTTCGTGGCTGGCGGTACTGATGAATTCGGCCTGCTCTCGCTCCTCTTTACGTTCTTTAGTAACATCACGAAAAACCGCAATCGCACCCTCTCCGCCGGTCCCTAGAGGCGCAACTGTAAAGGAGGAGATGATATGCTTACCGGATTTAGTCAAAACGATTATATTTTTCTCGCGAGCCTCCTGGAGGGTATTTAAGGTTTTGAGAATTGGATTCCGCTGATCTTCGAGTGTATTGCCTTTTTCATCTTCAAGCTTAAGTACAGATTTATAGTTGAGTCCGATTGCGTCCTCTTGGCTCCAACCAGTCATTTTTTGAGCAGCTGGATTTATAAGGGTTATTTCGCCAGTTTGCTTAACGACTATAACTCCGTCACCAATTGCCTGAACAATAGCCTCAGATTTGATTGAGGCTTCTTCGAGGCTTTTGTTTAATTTTTTAACCGTGTTATCTCTTTGTGATTCGCCTACATCTCGCTCGTTCCATAAAAGATAACTCACAACTACCGGCATGGTGGCGGCTAAGAATCCTATGATTATGTCTGTTTGGGAAGTTCCCCTGTAGAGGAATGAGTAAGTGATAAAGGCATTGGCTAGTATGAGCATCAGTCCAATACCCCACCACCCAAAAACACCAGCAAAAACACCAGCAACTAGCCATAGTGCTATGAAAGGAGAGTGGATTCCGCCACTTTGTAGAATTAAAAGAGCAGTTGAGACTACCATGAAAATATATACAGTCGTAGCTGTGGCTACGGTATATTTATAAGGTGTCCATATGTACAATATAACCGTTAAAACAAGCGAAGCCGTAGCGAGTATTGCTGTGCTGTCGGTAACGAACGGCGAACTTGTAATTGAGGCACCTTCGCCGACTAGTCCCCAAAAAAACAAACCAAGTATGACACTGTATACAAGAATAGACGCCTCGCAAATGCGCCTATGCCAAAAACGAGTTATTTTTAGCGTATCTATGAGTGCCCCCTATTTTGAATACTACTTTTATTATATTTTTTTTGAAATTTTGTGCAATAGCCACTACTGTTTTGAAATCTTTTTTGATGGCCACCAAATTATCTTACCTGCATCTAAGATGAATGATGGCACCAGTAAACTGCGCACAACAATCGTATCTAGCAGTACGCCAAACGACACTATAAATGCTAGCTGCGCTAAAAACATAATTGGTATGACGGCTAGAGCAGCAAAGGTGGCTGCAAGAACTACTCCAGCGCTAGTGATAACTCCCCCTGTTACTACTAGCCCTTTTAAGGTTCCCTTTTTAACTCCAGACTTAAGGGATTCTTCGCGTACTCGCGTCATGAGAAATATATTATAGTCAATGCCAAGTGCTACCAGAAACACAAATCCATATAAGATTACTGACGGATCAGCTCCTGGGAATTGCCAGACATGGTTGAATAGCAAGGCCGAAATTCCGATAGCCGTGCCAAATGACAATACGGTCGTAACTAGCAGGAATAGTGGCGCTATTATTGATCGAAGTAGAACCATCAGAATGGCTGTTATAGCGATAAGTATAATTGGGATAATTAAGGCGCGATCGTGGATGGCCGCATTGTTACCGTCAACTTGTATGGCGGTATTGCCTCCTATCAAAATATTATCGTCTAGTTTGTGCAATTTTTCGCGTAAATCCCTGATAGCTTCCTTGGCCTTATTTGATTCACTAGATTCTGTTAGGGTGGCATTTAGTAGATTAGTATTTTTATAGATGGTCGGTTTTATGTTTGTAAATGGATAAGATTCCTCTAATATCTTGTCGACTGACGGCAGCTGGCTATAGGCTGACTCTTTAATGGGTGCAACAAACTCTTCAGGCATCCCAGCTGTCTGTTGTTCAATTTGTTTATCGATCTCTTGTTTGCTCTTGGCTACTTCTTTACCAATTTCGGCTTCCATTTTTTTCTTAATGCGCCTCTCTTCTTTACCTATCGGTATTTGACCAGGCTCTGAATCTTTTGCAGCAATAGTGACAGAGTCGATCATTGGGTGCTTGTCTAGTGTTTCAACTACTTCTTTGGTGTTTTTGGTGGGAGTTATGATCTGCACAGGAGTTCCCACTCCTCCGGCAAAATGTCTACCGATAATCTCTTGCCCATCACGAGCTGCCGATTCTCCTAGTACCATGTCGGCTTGAGAGGCTCCACTAGCCTGTAGCTGGAATATGCCAACACAGCCAAGCAGTAGTATGGCTACGGTTGATATCCAGATTTGGCGAGGGTAAGTAGATACCAGTCTTGCAACTCTACCCCATAGACCTTTTTTATGTATGAGTTCTTTCTTTTTAGGATTATATCTTGGAATAAATGGCCAAAAAGCCACTCTACCGGTTAATAGTAATAGTGATGGTAGCAGTGTAAGCGCACTAGCTATTGCAAACAATATGCCGATAGCTCCGACCGGACCAAGCGCTTTATTTGAGTCAAGGTCTGACAGAAGTAAACAAAGTAAGCCGGCTATGACGGTGCCTCCACTGGCAAAAATTGGCTCTATCGAAGCTTTCAAGGCCTTCTTACTAGCTTCCCAACGGTCTTTGTGGCGAATTAACTCTTCTTTAAATCTGGCAACGTAAAGCAGTGAATAGTCGGTAGCAGCACCGATTACAAGAATAAATAAAATCCCCTGCACCTGCCCGTTAAGAGTGACAAGGCCAGAATTGGCTAGGTTCCAAACAGTTAGAACACTGGCAGTCAGGGCTATCAGGGAAGTTGCTAGAACGAGAATAGGCAGTGTTGGCGAACGGTAAACAATTAATAAAATCACAAATACCACAGACAAAGTAACAGCTAGTAGTAGTCCGTCTATGCCCTTGAAGGCTGTGCCGATATCGGCTGAAAAGCCAGCTGGACCAGTTACTTTGAAGGTTACGCCCGGTAGCTCTTTTTCTACAACCTTTGTGATTTCAGGAGCTACCCTTTTCATGTCATCAGATTGTTTTAAGGGCGCTACAAGCAGTGCAGCTTTTGACTTATCTTTGTTATCCGATTCGGAAAATATAACTGGTGCGGCATCTTTTTCTAGATAAGATTTTGCTTTTAAAGTTTTTCGTAGGTTTTTTATTTTACGTTTTTGATTTTCATTGAGATACTTACCGTTTTTTGCTTCAAATACTAGCACCGCAGGAATAACATTATCACTGTTTTTTGAAAAGTTTTCTATTTGATTGTTAACTTTGGTAGCTTCAGCACTATTAGGCAAGAAGGCTGCTAAGTCTAATTTGGCCACTTCTTCCATTCGGCCGAAATAAGACCCGCCAAGACTAGCTACAATAAGCCAAACAATAATTAAAGTTGGTGAAACTAACGCCCTAAACCAAGACCTCTTCTTAGATGTTTTCATGCCTCTAGTATAGACCTTTTGTAGCTAGTCGTCCATCTGCCCTACTTAGAAGTTATTATGCTTTATAGATTCGGTGGCTACGTGCGCCATGGATTCGCCGATGTGTCTTTTTTGATCTGGGCAAACCTCGCTTAGGTTATTCTTGGTACTTAGAAAGTCATAAATTCCTTGAGAGGCCTTAGATATAATATTTTTGCAGGCAGATTTAAAGGTTGGCGATTCTTGTATATCCTGCTTTTCATCTAAGAACTCAGCTTCATTTTCGTTTGGTGTAGTGTATGTGTGATCTTTGTGATGTTCCATAGGCTCTCTTTCTCGTTGGTTAAATATAATGTGCTACTTACTACTAATTGTAGCAAGTTTAGATTGATATGTGAACTAAATCATTTGTTTCTAGTAATTTAAAAAGACGCTAGAGTGTCTTGTGTTTTTTGATTTGGTGACCCTAATTGAGTCGAAATGGAACCTTCTCTGTCAGGAGATTATCCGATGGAGTGGCTTAATAGGTAAACAACAGCTATCAACAACACCCCATCTATGAGTAGAACCATACACTACCTACCTTATTCAGATAACTATAACCATTTCTGAGTGAAGCGTCTCAATTTAGTATAGTATTGTCTCATATCTTTAGTCGATATCGTATCGTTGCGTGTACTGATGAGGTGGTGAAGTAGTAGTTTAAAAAAGCGACTTATCCAGATATAGAAATCGCTTTGTCGTCAATTTTCGAATCTTGGAGGGCCGTGGTGGACGCTATAGCAACCAATCTGCGAACTTATGCTGCTAGTTCAGAATCAATTCTAGCGTCGAGTCCGTCCATTGTATTCTGAAACTCTTGTCCGAGATTAACATTATACTTACTTGCCAATACAAGGATTGACCACAGGCAATCTGATAGTTCGTGGGCAAGTTTTGTATCAACATCGTCCATAGACCTTAAGCCATGTTTTGCCATAATTATCTTTGATAAATCACCTACATCACCTACGAATCCAGCCATAAGCTGCTGTTCATTCCATGTTATACCGTGCTTAGCTTTATTCAACTCATCATACTTATCACGAATCTCAATTGCTCTATTTTGTAAATCATTTAAGTCCATACTTTAATTGTATATGAAAAAAATGACTCTGTAAAGAAATCATTTAAAGCATAAGCGGTATGGAGGGCCATCGTAGACGTAATTGCAACCGAGCTAGCTCTTTTGAACAGTTAATTATGAATGGCTCATGTGTATGCAGGATTAATCTGTAATGAGCATACAAACAATGAACCTGTACAGGGTCTACATGACGGCTTAATTTCAGAAGAAGTTTATTACGAAAATCAAAACCTACTCAAAGGTGGCGCAAAAGCTTATAATAGGTCTACCAATTCTGACGATAAATTCCCCCTAAAGACTGTGATGTTATGTGGGGTCTGCAAAAAGAAAGTTACAGCAAGCTCTCCGCTTACGGGCGGAGGCAAGTCGCACTCACCAAGGTATCATTGCTACAAGCATGAAGGAGGCGGTAGCATTTCTCCTGCTGAGGCACATGAGAAATTTGTCAGCCTTCTAGCGGAGATAACCCCTGATAAGGGCGTGTTGAGACTCTATCGAGAGATTGCAAAAAGAGTAGCTAGGAAATCCTTAGTAGACGTTAATAAATCTATAAAGAGCGTTCACGATGAGCTGGAGGTTATTGCCAACAAGAAGCAGCTTATCCTCGATAAACTGATAGATGGTGATGTCTCACGAGAAGAAAAAGATGACTATATCTCTCAGCTTAACGAACAGCGAATGACAGCAGAGGATAAACTACAGGTACTATCAGAACAACAATCAATCAATGAAGCGACTATCGAGATTGTTTGTAACTTCATGGATAAGCCAGCGCTGATGTGGCAAAATGCTGACCCTACACTTAAGCAGAAGTTCCAACAGCTAGTGATACCAGAGGGTGTTGAATGGGACTGGAGCGAACAAAAGTTTGGAACCCTAGGAATCAGCCCACTTTACAGATACGCACCAAACAAAAAAGACCTTTCTGATGAAGAAAAGTCTCTTGTGGTGACCCTACCGGGAATCGAACCCGGGTTGCCAGGATGAGAACCTGGTGTCCTAACCGCTAGACGATAGGGCCATAATCGATTGATATTATATCATACTGTAGCTGTAGATGCTACTTATTGTTTTTCTAATCTTTTAATTATGTCGATTAATTTTCTGGGTGTTATGTCGGCTTTTATAAGATATCCATCAGCCTTAAGCTCCATTGACCTTCTAGATTCTTCATCTTGCTCAAAATTTGTCAATACTAGAACTTTTGAATTTGGAATTTCGTCCCTACCTCTACCTCGTAGGATATTGAGTATTTCGTTTCCTTTGTGCTCTGGCAACATCACATCGAGCAGTATTAGGTCGTAAGATTTATTTCTGGCGGCTACAATAGCATCGCTACCGTTAATCATCCAGTCAACTGTGTAGCCTGCTTGCTCTAGACTACGTACGTACATTTCGCCAATTAGTCTGTCATCCTCGATGCATAAAATTGTTTTGATAGCCACGTATTCATCCCCTGTACATATTATGATTGCTAATCCAGATCTTTTTCTTTTTTAGTAGCGGTTGGCTACTTCTATTATTGCCTGATTTTAACTTTTCTTCAACTGTAGCATATACGGGTAGACTAAAGGTAAAGGTTGAGCCACTATCTTCACTGCTAATGACACTAATTGACCCACCGTGTGAGTCTATAATGCCTTTTGACAAGTACAGCCCAATGCCCGATCCGCCAACAGATTCTCTTGAGCGATGCGATCTATAGAATTTATGGAACAGGTTTCGTACCACATTATCAGGCATACCTATGCCGTGATCTTTGACTGTGACTTCAACAAAATCACCAGCTACTTTTGCGTACACTTCGATAGTTCCGCCTTCATTGCTGTACTTGATTGCGTTATCTATTAAATTAGAAAAGACTTCTGTGATGCTACTTGGGTCTGCTGCCACCATTGGCAGGTCTGGGTCTATCTTGACTTGGATGTCACGATTTTGGGCCTTAGCTCGATTATACATATCTTCTGCGATTGAATCATAAATTTCATAAACACTCTGTTCGCTAAGGTGAACTGCGTAGTGGTTACGGTCATATCTTGAAACGTTTAAGACATTATTTATATATGTAGTTAGGCGGTTTGAAGACAGGGTTATTCTGTCAAATAAGATACGCTGATCATCTGTTAATTTTTTGTCTAGCTCTTCACTTAATACATCTATATATCCTCTGATTATAGTAATAGGACCTCTTAATTCGTGAGCTGCAAAAGCGATAAAATCTAGGTCGCGCTCGTCGTTAGCGTAGTCTTCTGTTCTGTCTATAAAAAATAGGGTTGTTTCGGCCACGCCGCCTCTTGAGTAAGAGGCAACGACGTCAAATATGCGCCTAGTTTCGGCCGCAGGAAGAGTTGTGTGTAGCCGGGTCCATATTTTATCTGCGTGAACTGTATTTTTCTGACAGTTTCTAATCCATTCAAACAGTTGAACCTTATCGCCGTTATTAAAATCGACAGCAATCTTCTGTTTTCCGCGTTGACTTGTTTTAATTGGCGCTCTAGCGTTGGCGTATATTATCTTACCCTTGCTATTCAACAGGGCAACTCCAACCTGTGAGCGGGCAATCCCCTCCTCTATGCGAGCAGCCTCCATTAGTCTAGTGTGCGATACTTTGCTTTCGGTGGTAACACCTAGGTTGTATATAAGCTCCAGTAGTGGCTTGGTGCCATTCTCAATATAGGGACGATCGTTCGGACTGGGTGGCTTGACATCTAGATTTTCTCCGGCAGTGTGGGCTAGTGCTATGCTAATTGCCCTTAGTGGCTCAATAATAATTGATAGAACTAAAATGTTAACACCGACCCCAATGACGAGAGAGGTCCCAGCCAATATCCAGAGAACTGGATCATCAAAAGTAAGAATTCCCGATACATGCAGAGCTGTTGCAAATGTGGCCGCTGCAACTATCTGAAAAGCAACAACTATAATCGTGCTGTGGCGTTTATTTTTTTTATAGAACTTCTGTATAGAGTCAGATTTGTTGACTGTTTTTAAACTTTCTTTTATTGCCATGTTACGTTACCACCTTTATTGGCGGGCACTGCGCTTATCCAGATTTTTCCACGAGCTAGAGGAAGCTCTTTGCCGGAGGATTTACTAGTAAAGAATATTTGGTCAGATGGCGATGGTTTGTGCCAAATTACCTCGATTGCTTGACCGTCCTGAAAAACAACCCCCTCGCCTGTTCCAGAAGTGTGGTAGCTTTCTCGCCAGCCATCTTCCATGATAAGATCCATATGCACTTTAAGTATAATTACAGTCCTACTGCTAATCTGACCCTCTTCTCTGTCCATGTGCGGTGCGCCGCCTTGCTGCCTATGATAGGTATTGCTTGGTTCATGATAGGTCCAGTTACTGTTGTAGGCTGCACTGCTCATGGTGACGTTTATGAGAGATATTTTATCTTTTTTAGTTTTCTTTGTGGTGGTGTGTTTAAGGGGTTTTGGCTCGGATTTGACGTAGTTTTTACTAGCATTTAAGGCGTCAAGTTTTTCGAAGTTTGTGTAGACATTGTGCGGAGCATATCTGTCAGATGATCGCCAGTATGACCCTGCATTAAAGAATTGATCTATATCCCTATAGTTTCCGTTTCTGACCTCATCTAAGGATCTTTTACTGCCGCCAACATGAGCAACACTTGCTTGCCAGGGGGCAATCCATTCTACGAAGTAAGGTCTTAGGCTACGAACTGGACCTACTAAACCAGGCTTATTTTGCTGGTATAGATTTAAAAATCTAGTAATACCAGCCTCTGCAATAGCCTCATAGGTTACTTCTGCCTGCTGCATGCCACTTTGGGGGCGAGCGTCAGGGCTATTTTCTATTATTATTGCAGTAACTGGCTTTTCAGTATCGGCCTTACTAGACAGCTCAACCCCTGTCAATGGTGAGTAGAATTTTTGCTTTGGCTTGGCGGGTTTAGTTGGATTGGTTAATGAAACATCAGCTTCATTCGTAGGTTTTTGATAAAAGATAATAAAAACAGTTAGGGCTGCAGCTATTATGGTGATGACGGCAGCCACAATCATGGTGGTTTTTTTATGATTAGTTAGCCAGTTTTTTAATAGCTTAAGTTTAGACACAGAATTTGTCTTATCATCTTTTACTCTGGATTTTTTAAGTTTATTTTGTGAATCCATGCTTATGCTTAGTATATCATGGCTAGGCTGTCAATATAAAATAAAATCTATGAGCCAATAGCTTCAATAGTCTGCTCGACACGGCTGCAAGATGTTTGCTTACCAAGCAGCTCTAGTGTTTCGTTAAGTTGCGGGCTAAAAGGCGCCCAGGTTGTAGATATCCTGATCAAGCTAAAGAGTATGCCTGGTTTTTGTCCGGTGGCTTCTAATAGCTGATTCAGCGTGTCTTGGATTGTATTGGCATTCCAGTTTTCAATTTTTTGAAGCTCAGCTAGAGACACCCTAAGCAGGTTAATTTTATCCTCTAAGGTTATTTTTTTGAGTTGCTTATTTGTTGATATGAGATCCAGATTGACTGATGGTTCGGTAAAAAAATACTCAGTCATTATTGGAAGTTCAGCTAAAGTTTTTAATCTATCTTGTACAAGTTTAAGAACTTGTTTTTTATATGAGTCGCTGGCATCTTTGGCGCTGGCTGGCCAGTAGTCTTCTACCCTATTGTATAAGTCATCAACAGGCAGTCGTCTAATCCACTGTCCATTCATCCAGAGTAGCCGACCTTCATCAAAACGTGCCCCGCTTTTTTGTACACGGCTAAGTTCAAATTTCTCAATTAGCTCCTTTTTACTAAATATTTCTTGCTCGGTACCGTCATTCCAACCTAAGCTGGCTAGAAAGTTAAGCATAGCCTCGGGCAGAATCCCATCGGCTCGATAGTCGATAACACTTTTAGCACCATCACGTTTGCCTAATTTCTTCTTACCGTCTGCTGCCATGATATGGGGCAGGCAAACTAATGTTGGAGGCTCAATTTCAAGCGCCTCGTAGAGACTGAGATAGCGTGGAATTGACGATACATACTCCAAGCCTCTAATAACATGAGTCACTCCCATCTCGTAATCGTCGATAATATGTGCAAAATTGTATGTCGGTAGTCCGTCTGCTTTGATAAGAATGAAGTCGTCAAGAGCCTCCTCTCCTGCTGACAGTTCGCCCATAACTGGATCGTGCCAGGTGTAGCGCTTAGGCTCGGCGACTTTTAACCTAAGGGGCTGGCTACCGTCCCATTTTGGTGGATTATCTGGTCGATGATTACGATAAAGAAAGGGCTTCTTAAGATTTCTTGCTTCTTCACGAAAAGCCTGTACCTCTTCGGGTGTGTATGGGTCAGCATAAGCTAAACCCTTATCTATTAGTTTTTGACCCCACTCCTTGTATGTTTTCCTTCTTTCTGACTGAAAGTATGGACCGTAACTACCGCCCCTACGAGGACCTTCATCCCAGTCTAGGCCTAGCCATTCTAGCGTATCTAGGATTAGGTCGGTGGCCCCCTCTACGAAACGAGCCTGGTCTGTATCCTCTATTCGAAGTATGAAATCACCCTTTTTTTGCTTGGCTAATAACCATGGAAATAGTGCGGCTCGGACATTACCTACGTGAATGTATCCTGTTGGTGAGGGCGCAAACCTTGTTCGAATATGTTTCATGTATATTATTGTATCAGTAAAATATAAAAAACTCCCGCCTGCATATACTGCAAGTGGGAGTTTTTTGCAGAAGTCTATTAGCGTAGGCCTGCTTGAGTCATAATGGCGTTTGCCATAGCCTTATGACCGTTAATGGTTGGATGGAAACTATAGTTGTAGCCACCCTCATTTACTAGGAAGTCTGTTCTGATTGCGTGAGCAAGTGTCTTACCTGGAGCTCCGCAAGCACTGTTATAAGAGTTAACAAGACCAGCTAGGTCGATATACGTAAATCCGTTCCGCTCGGCGGCAGACTTAACTACATTATTTACGGCTTTCACCATGTTATTAGTCATAGTTAGTTCGCTAATTTCACCTGGGTATGGGACTGTGCTAATGTAGGCTGCGCATGTACCAATTTCAAGAGCGTTGCGTGGCATAAATGGTATATAGCCAACTGCTAGGTATTTTTGGGCATTTGGTGCTTTTTGCTTGATCGCTTGATAGGTGGCGTCAAGTCGAACACCTAGAGATTCATCTGTGTAATCAGCTAAAGCATTTTGGTAAGCAGCAGATGAAGGGCGGCATTTTTGAGCTTGCCCTGCTGCACATTCAAATAATGGCATAAAACTAGGGTTTCCGCCTGCGGTTAGCATGACGATGTCAGCGTCAGACCTTAAAACATCTATTTGTGGCGGACTAGTGCGCTGAGGTGTGTCTATGATGTTGTCGGTTTCAGCTCCTGCGCAAGCAGCGGAGTTTAGGTCAGCACCTAGCTGATTAGCTATGACTTGTGGGTATGCTGTGGTTGATCTATGGCATTCATTAACATCTTTAATGCGAGTAGATTGATCATATACGTTATAGTTTGGAGCGCCCCACTTTTCGCTGTCAGCGCCGTAACCTGAAGTGAATGAATCACCTAGGGCGTCAATTTTTAGCTGAGATGTGGCGGATGCAGGGCTGGCTATAGCTCCTAGTCCCAGCGCCAGGACGCCAGCCAATATTAGTGTTTGTAGTGCTTTTTTCATCGAGGATTTTTAGCAAAATTAAAGATAGTGAGCATTTAAATTAAAATGTTTTATTGATAAAACTATACGCTAGTGGCAATTTTTCGGATTTGGTCTGGACTTAATTGGGCATCGCCGTCGATTGTATACAAGATACCTCCACTAACCCAGGCTGCATTTCCATTAAAGCTATAGACAGTGATTCCTTTTTCTTGAGATGTTGTATAGTAGTCGTCAGATTTTTCTTTAACATAATTTTCTAGAAGTGCATTTGAATCCCAGCTACTGCGTGACTGCTTAAGTGTAAAGTTTCTGTCGCCTGTTGCGGCTGTAAACTGCATACGAACCTCTCCGTCGCTAAAGGCAACAGGTCCATTTAGCTTATATCCGTCTGGTCGATACCCTGGATAGCTAGCGTTAATGCCTGCCTGAGCTGCTGCTACTCGCACTGAAAGATTGGGTACATTTAGGTATGTTAAATATCCTGCGAAAAGCACTAGAGCGGCAAAAGCAGAAATAATACTAAATAGCCTACCATGTCGGGCTTTTTGCTTATATTGTTTAGCGTGATGTTTTGGAGCTTTTTCCATAGCCTCGTTGATTGCCGCCTGCTTTAACACGCTAGCCGACAGGCTTGTACTTTGAACATCTGGCGCTTTCTTTTGGGCTTGCTTTTGGTGAACCCTCTCTACGATTGGGTGCGCCATAGGCTTATCTATTTTTTCGGGTGGAGTTATGGAGATAATCGGTGTTGAGTGAGTTGGTTCTAACGTGATACCTTTTTTCTTGACAGATTGCGCAAGTTTAGCGTTAGCGCGAGCTGTAGAACCTTGCGATGTAATTGGGCGCATTCCATCAATACGCTTTCGAGAGCGGTTTTGGATTACTGGATTAATGCTAGTAGCTTTATTAGGCTGTGCGATTGTTGCCTTTTGAGCTTGAGTAACTTTTTGAGTAGAAGCTTTTTTAATTGTCGATTTCTTAACAAAATGACGATTTAGCGTGGTAGATCGCTGTGTTTTTTGATGAACTAAAGAGGAAGCTTTTGCCTTTTGGCGATGATTTTTACTTGGTCTGACTGAAGTCATGCCTATTGAATTTTTACCGACAGATGAATTGTTTGAATTTTCGATTGGTAATCCGGTAAGGATATCGTATTCACGTCCGTTAATTTTCATTATTTGCTTTTGCGACATTATAGTCCCCCAATTAAAATAATCTACCCGTTCCGCTTATGCTTCCTACAGCGCGTTGCCTTAACTATAGCATGGACAGTGAAAAAATGGCAATATTTTGCTATAATCTATGTTGAATATGTATCGTGCCCCATCTCGTCGAGTTCAGATAGCTAAAAGATTGACTAGCATTTTTGTGGGTATCTTAATTATTGTAAGCGGAGTGGCTGTGTTGACGGCTATAACTTTAGGCTATGGGTTCAATAAAGAAAAAGGTCGTCTCGAAAGGGGCGGGATTTTACAGGTAAGTAGCAAACCTTCTGGAGCTAAATTAACAGTTAATGGTCAGCCTCATTTCCCTGGCGCTAACACCAAGATTGTTTCAGAAGCTGGAGACTATGCTTTAGTGATTGACAAAGATGGCTATCGATCCTGGCAAAAAACAGTGCCCATACAGGCTGGAAACATTACTTGGGTAATGTATCCACGCTTAATTCCAAAAAAAATAAATATAAATAAGATAGCTGACTTATCGGATGATCTGATAGATGGATTGCCGTCTGGCAGTAGCAAGCGTTACGCCTTTTTAAAGAGCTCAGATCCACTCAGTATATCTATTGCCAATCTTGACACTGAAGAAGTTAAGTTTAGCCAGGTTAATATACCAGCTGATATCTATGAGGCTCCCGCAGAAGAAGACCCTAATGACACCTTTTCTTTGGAGCTTTGGTCTGGTGATGAGCGGCTCATCCTACTGAAGCACGTTTACGGTGACAAAAAGGAAGAATGGCTGTTAATAAACAGAGAGAAACCAAAAGAGTCTATTAATTTAACGAAAATGCTTGGAGCTAATTTAACCAAGGTCGTATTTGGAAATAATTCTGGTACACAACTTTACTCGATAGTTGATGGAGCGATTAGGTTGGTTGATGTTAGTGATCAAACAATTAGTAGGCCGTTGGTTGAGCATGCGCATAGCTTTAGTTTGTTTGAAGATTATGTTTTGTTTGTGTCCGAACCTACCGAACAAAAAACTCAACAAGTTGGATATATGCGTAAAGATTTTAAGCAGCCTAGGGTTGTCGAGGCAGTACCGTATGACGGCAGTCACCCAGCTAGGTTTGATATGGGTAGATATTATGATAAATATTATTTTCTGGTAGCTAACGGACGCCAGGCAACTCTAACTCGCACAAATACATTGCCACATACAAGTGATGCTCAAATCGAACGAAAGATAGTAAAAAACTATCACCTAAGCCAGCCAATTACTAGTGCGCATATAACTGATAATGGTCAGTTTGCCACAATTCAGGATGGCTGGTCTTTTGCCACCTATAATCTAGAGATTAATCAACTATCTTCAACTCAATTTCAGCCGCGCGAAGGTCAAAAGCCGCAGAAGCTACGCTATCTTGACAGATATTTGCTTTGGGCAGAGCTTGATGGTCAATTGCGCACATATGAGTTCGATGGAGCTAATCAAAATACCATCATGCCTGTTGTGGCTAGGTTTGGTGCTACGCTAAGTCCTTCTGGCAAGTATATTTACGGTGTTAGGCAAATTGATGGTGAGTATCAGCTCGTAAGAGCTCAGTTTCTAGGCATTAAGCCTTAACTTATCAGCGAGCTCCAAACAATCTCTCTATGAAAGTCGGCGCTGTGCCGGTCATTTGTTTTGTAGTGACCTTTGGCTCTTTCTTTGGGTCTGCCTTAGGTGCTTGTTTGGGATCCGGGCTAACTTGTTTTGCGAAAATTAACAAACGCTTTTCAGCTGTGCCGAGCGGCGTACAGGTAATTAGAGTTATGATAGGCTCGTTGCCAGTATACTTAAGTGAGTCAATGTCGGTTGGTGGCACTACTTTTGTTTCGTAAACCTTATAGCTATAGCGTTTTGACTTATAATTTATGTAAATTATGTCATCTACAGATAAGCGCTCTAGTTGTACAAAAATAAATTTATATGCGCCAGTGTCGGTCCAGTCGCTGCTTGAATGAGCTGAAAATACAGAATTACCTATTTGACCAGGTTCGGCGGAAGCTCCAGGGTAAGGTACGTGCGCTATCCCATTAGACATGGCCGCTAGCTGTTCTTCGTTTGAGGGCCCAACGTTCATGACAATTGGTGCGTCAACGTTAATCTTTGGAATAATCATTTTGGTTTCTGGGCCAACTGGGATATCGGCATTTGGATTAACGATGATATTTTGGGGTGCAATGTCACCTGGTGACATATACGCCTTAACGTTGGCAATCAGCACTTGATTGTATTGCATAAGTGCAACAGCAGCTACCACAATTACTGCGGAAGCTATGGGTATAAAATGACGGCTGCGACGCACTTTAGTGGCGGAGTCTTGAGCGGTCTTAATAATATTCTGTCGTAGTTCAGACAAAGCTTCGTCTTGAGTGACCAGTGGTTCTTCAGCTTTATACTGTGATTGTTGAGCTGACGTTGAGCTGGCTGGTGCACCGCTGCCGATATTTTTTTTAATTTCGCTTAGATAGTATTGTTCGTAATATTTACGATAATAGTCTTGCCAGGCGCTATGATATTTGCGCCAACGTTCAGCTTCGGCTTCTGGTGTAGTGTGGGCAGTTTTTTGACCGTTAGGACTGGCTTGCTGTGTTGTGGGGCTTTGAGACGTACTGGTTTGATTAACTGAATTAGTACTCTTGCCACTATAAATCGAATCAAGTTCACTGCGCACCATAGATAAAGCGGCTTCACGCTGCTTGGCGTAGTTTTGACTTGAAGAGGGCTGACGCTGCGATGGTGGCGTAGCCCGTTGATTTTGCAATTGAGATTTTGGATCCATACTAGTCTTTTCTCTGTATTTAGTATACAATACATACATAAGCGGTGCAAAATTGTTTGTTATGCTTATTTATTGAATAAAGGTATTTTTTAATAGCTTGTTCTACAGGCCGCGGTGGTGGAATTGGTAGACACGCGAGACTCAAAATTTCGTGTCCTCACGGACGTGCCGGTTCGATTCCGGCCCGCGGTACCAAACTATATCACTCCTCTAGTACGCTAGGGGTTTTATTTTTTAGAAAATACACTAGTGGCTATAGCTTCTAGCGGTTTTGCCTCATTCCATAGAAGATAGCTGGCCATTTGTGTGGCAGTGATTCCTCGCCAAATTGCCAATGGATTGCCCCACTCCATTGATACAACTTCTCCACCGAAAGATATGACCAAATTATCTTTATGAAGTGTAGCAATAGCTACTGGATATGTAACTGTAAATTTATGAATTGCGTCAACAAATTGGGCTAGCTGCATATTAAAAGTTAGTACTTTGGGGTAATAGACGCTACGAAATAGTTTTTGAGTCTGGGCGAAGCTGGCAACGAATAGGGTTCTGCCTCTCTCTAGGAGTTCGGGGTGTGAGGCTTGCATAAGATCAATCGAATCTCTTGTTAGCGTGATCCATTTTTCATAGTCACGAATAAAGTCATCATATAATATAGCTGTTTCACTGCTTCGACCAGCGTCACCGATAAGTAATACTCCGTCACTCCATTGGCCCAGTGCTTTCATGTCTGGTAGGGCTTTTCTAGATAGGCTGCCGCTAACGTTATTAGGTGCAAATTGAGCTTCTGTAATGGCTGGCGGAATGCTTCTTTTGAGCGCTTCAGGAAGTAAAACCTTAACCTCTCCGGCTCCGGTCGATAAGGCTGTAGAATAAGATTCAGCAACGCCTGCAAAACTTAATTTATTGCCACCAATAATACCAAGTTTTCCGGCAAAACTTTTTTGTTCTGGCTTATTCCATTCTATATCGGCAAAAAGTAACTTGTCTTTAGTTTGTTTTTTCCAGAATGAAAACTGCTGCATATGTATATTATATCACTTGCGCGTCTGTGGTATGCTTGTGCAGGTTGCAATGTCGCGACATTGAGGAGTCTTTGTAAAACCGTGCCTGGCTACATGAACAACATTGTCTGTTATAGAGTTAGGGTGGTTGATATCTTGCGTACTGGCAATACCATTAGCCTCTTTGGCTAGTAGCTCTGTTAGGGTTACGGGTGTGCGTCTATTTTGGGGGTGTAGATGTAATGCGCCACCGATCAAAACCGCCTTATATCGCCTGTAGTGCCTATCTTGTAGGGTTGTCTTTACCTCGGCGGCTAGCACGTTCTCTATCGATCCCCAATGCATTTTAAAAAGCTGTAAGTCGTGAGTGTCGGCTGGTCTATAGTGCCCAGAATCTGCTCTTGGCAATGCCGGAAAAGACATTAGCGTCGGTGAACCTAAGCGATTAATCGCTAGTGATGCGTTAATTTCGTGAGCAATACCAATGTAGTTTTCAGAACCAGGTTCAGTTTGTTTATAAGGCATGTCTTGTTCAAAAAATTGAACTGCTTCGCTCGCCTTAATACCAAGCCCTAAAAGTGACTTGTAATAATTTAACCTATGTTCTGTAGTTATATCTTTATTCACCATTGATCGAAAAATTTCTAAAGATGCTAAATTATAGTCAAGGCGTAGCATGTTGGTGCTTGGTAGAAAATGGCGATAGGATTTTTTATGTTTATCTTTTTTAAGCTGCATATCTTTAGCGATTAACCAGTCTTCTTCGGCCTGATCTAATGGACTGTGGCGCTCGCTGTCGGGTAGATTTGTTTGTGTCAATGCTGCTTCGGTTAGCATCCAGCCGCCTAATTGACGATAAAAGCAGCTGTCTGGTTGCTCAAGAGACTTACGATACTCTTGAAGGATTGGGGCTTCTTCTGGTCTCAGTAATTCTTTATTTAGCTGGTCATAGTTACGGAGAGTATTGGCAAGTTGTTTGTGTTTGTAGCGACCGTAATTTCTCATACTCTTACTGTAGCTGTTTAGTGTTCTTTGTACACTTTGTTACTTGAGTTGATATGTTCCATCTTGGTTTATTAGTTCATAGGTAACATTTTTTCTTTCAATTACAATATTCCAGCCTTGACTCTTTGCGTGAACAAGCAGGTTTCTGTCTGGATTAAAGGCGATTGGATTCTTAACCAGAGCCATCATTTTAGCGTCACTGCTGCTGTCGCCAACCGCGTAGCTGTCTTCCCAGCTTAAGTTGTAGTCATTAACTATTTCCTGTAAAATTACGCCTTTGTCTGTAACTGGAGTAATTTCTTCACCAGTAAATTTACCATTTATGGTCGGGTATTTTGTGCCAACTGCAATATCAAAATCATAATAATCGGCAATTAGTTGCACTATCTCTTGATGTGATCCAGATATAGCGATAATTATGTAATTATTGGATTTTGACTTTTCGATTAATTGACGAGTGTAGGTATATGTGTAGTCTTTTTGGTCATTAAACACGGTTTGCACAGCGGCATGATATTCATCAAAGGTGACGGTTTTTATCAGTGCAAACCAGGTGTTCATCATTGCCTCTTCGTAGATACTAAAGGAATTTGGACCAGTGCGCCTTTTCCATTTGGCAAATAAATCAGTCATAGTTTGATATTCGCTCATGGTAACACGCCCACGCTTGGCTAATTCGTCTACGATTGTGTGAAAAAGTTGCCAGCGCATTAAAGTGCCGTCAATGTCAAATGCAGCAAACTTTTTTTGATTAGATACTTTACCTGACATTTACTAAACCTTGATACGTTCTTTAGTGTAGATTATTTCCCAGTCATTTTGACGACTAAACTCTTCTAGGTCTGGTTTTGGGTTAACTGCAACTGGCTCATTGGCAGCTATAAGTAGACTGAGGTCGTTAGTGGTGTCGCCATAGGCAGCCGACAAGATAGCTTCCTTGCCAAGATTAGATCGCCATTTTTCGGCAATACCGTGTTTTTCTTTACCGCGGCTGCGCACACCGCGAACAGTGTGGTATTCTTTTCGATTGTGAAAGTGACGCGTACCGGTTGCTAGGTCAAAGTTTAATACGCGTTTTATAGCCTGAATAAACACGTCAGGTGATCCGGATATAATTCCAAGTTTTGAGCCCAGTTCTCGGTGTAGTTCAATCTCTTCGGCCATTTCGGGGTATAGTAGTTCATCAATATCTTTTTCGGCTTGCTCGGCAGCAAATTTTTCTATTAATTTAACTGGCTGATTACGCATCTGTTTGTCGAACTCTATAATCATAGGAGTAAGATATTCTTGACGTTCAAAATTAGGGCAGCTGGCATATTGATTGCGAAGATCTTGTAGTTTATCCAGTGTTTCGTCGCTAGAGTTGAATATGCCTCGTTTGTTAAGCTCCCAAAAGGCCCTGCCTGATATTTCGTCAGGGTTGTCTTGCATTAGAGTCCCATCTACATCAAAGACAACTAGGCTTTCAGGAGTAGTTAGGCTTGATTTACGACGTTCCATTCTTTAATTATAACATATATTCATGTAAAAAACAAGTAAAATGCCACTCAAATTTTGAGTGGCATGTGGGTAGTGGCAGTTAACTGCCGTCACCCGCTTGGCGGAGGTTCAGTTTAGCTCGTTCGAGGTCCCCCTCGAGTTTGCGGTGCTGCTCTTCGCGCCTAAACCTCTCTTTTGCCTCCTTACTGGCGATGCTCTCCTGTTCGAGACTCTGCTCAAGCAGTCGCTGCTTTTCGACAGCATGACTCATTGAGCCAGCCGTCCTCTTGACTCCCACCTCGAGAGCTTTGAGGGCAGCATTGTTGCCCAATTTAGCTCGCTTATTCAGCCTTTTGCTTTCCAGGAAGTACTCGAAAGCCAGGTTTTGAAGCGTGCTAGCGATGAGTTTTTCATGCTCATCTTGGTCAGCCAGCCTACCGTAGAGCCACTTCTTGACACCCTCTTGCTCAATCAGTGATTTGAAAAGCTCATCACCTTCAAGAGCTTTCATGGCAGGGTCATCTTGTGTGAAGTAATTTTCACGCTTGATGGCCTTGCCCATGGTAGTGGCCAAGAAGATTAGAGTAAGCAGGCTGACTCCCAGTGTCATCATGGCAGTGTTGTTGAAGGCCTCGTAGGCCGCTATGCCAAATACGACTCCAGCCAGGCTGATCACAGCAATGGTGATCGAAACGGCTTTCACTGCCCTAGCGTACCCTTGGATCCAGGTGGGCGCAAGGGTCATTCGGATATCGACAGTATTGACATCCACCAGGAAAAAGTACGATTGCTTGCGATAATTCGCAAACATAACTCCTCCTCTGTGTAGGGGATGCTAAGTGCGGTCGCACATAGCCTAATTATTTTAATATATATTTTAATAAATGTCAATAGATAAAGACTGTATTTTAAGAGATTTTTATATCTATACTAACTGGACAGTGATCGCTGCCCAGTTGCTCAGCATGTATTGAGGCGGCTTTTATATGTGGCACAAGTGATTGGCTAGTTAGCCAGTAGTCAATCCGCCAGCCAACATTGCGAGCACGTGCGTTAGCCCAGTGTGTCCACCAGCTATAGTGGCCGTTGCCCTTTGTAAATAAACGAAACGTATCAACAAAGCCTGCTTTAATGAAGTTTTCGAAACCCTCCCTCTCTTCTTTGGTGAAGCCGTGCTTGCCAATGTTATCTTTTGGTCTGGCAAGATCATCTTCGGTGTGCGCCACGTTTAAGTCTCCGCTAAATAGAACAGGCTTAATTTGCTCTAATTTTTGCATATATTCCAACCAGGCTTTATCCCATTTTTTGTGACGTAGTTCAAGTCGGCTCAAATCTCCTTTGGAATTGGGGGTGTAAACAGTTGCTACGATAAAATCGCGAAACTCAGCAGCGATTACTCTGCCCTCTCTATTTGGGTCTCCGTAAATATCGTTGCTGGCATCGTATCGTTTGGCAATATCTTCGGGAAAGCCATACCAAACATTCAGAGGCTTAACTTTTGAGAAAATTGCAGTGCCACTATAGCCTGCTTTATCGGCACTATTCCAGTATTCGTAGTAGTCTGGTAGATCAATTTCAGCTTGTCCTTGCTTGGCTTTGGTTTCTTGTAGGCAAAGTATGTCAGGTTGATATGTTTCGATAAATTTTTGAAACTCGCCCTTTCTAATAACTGCACGAATACCATTAACGTTCCAGGAAAATAACTTCATATTTATTAGTGTATCATAAGGTTTTTGTTGGGTTTTGGTGTTGAAGTGTACTTGGTTAGTCTTTATAATAGTAATAGTTCACTGTCCTGGTGAGTTTTTGATTTGTCGATTTGTATATCGACCCGAGCCCTTTAGGAGGGTCCCTGTGGGCATTATGGTTCATGGTAGTCAATCCGAAGTTCTGCATGAGCTCTACGAGAGTCTTCGCTCTAATAATAATCAGCCGATTCATCAGTTGATTGGGCGAAGTCGTCTCAAGCACAAGGGTACGCATCTTGGCTTGCATTTTGTGGATTGTCGTGGCGATTGGCTGCCCGTCAGTGCTGATGCAGATGCACCTTTGCAATATGAGCGGTTCGATGGCTTCTGCTCAATGCGCATTCTGAAGAATGGGCTGCATGTTCCAGTCAAGATTGGCATTAATCGCCACTACAAAGGTTTTCGACAAGTAAAACCGATTTGTGGCAGCCAAACTCTTGCTGAGTTTACTAAGGAGGAATCGAAGGTGTCGCGTGCATAGCTGTCCCTTTTTTGGGCTTTCAATATCAAAGCCTCGACGAGTGAACTCCCCGCCATTATTGGCGGGGAGTTCCATCTAGTTAAGGCAAATATTTTATTGACTTTTTATATTTTTTATAGTATATCTAGGCAGTTCGTATCCTCGAACATTGGATTGATGGCAAGCGCTATCACGATCAGGAAGGTTCATTTTATGAACACTTTTATCTCGAGTGATACCCGAGAGCTGTGCGGTCATAGCTTATCTGAAGTCGTAAAGCTTCGTCAGCGTCTGGAAAATGACTACCTTTCCCTGCATACCACCAGGGAGCGGGAAAATCTGCATGGCGTGACATTCGATCCTAACAACTATGTTGATCGGGATAAGCTTCAGGTGTTGAGCGTCGAGTCTCGTGAAGGCATCAAGGACGTTCGTGTTGATTGGCATACTTTCGAAAGGCGCTGGATTTACCAGCCTGGCACCGGAGTCATCACTCTGTCTGTCTATGGTGATGGTAACAAGATCTGCCGCCTGCTGATCTATCGAAATAACCGCATAGTTTGCCCGATGGGATAAGGAGGAGCGAATATCCACTTTCTATAATGAGAGTGGATATTTTATTTAATACTTTTTTAAACTGCGCTTTGTTTCTCTGTCTTGCTGGCGTCTTTTTATGGTTTCACGTTTGTCGTAGGATTTCTTACCCTTACCCGGTGCAATTATAACCTTAATGTAGCGACCGCTAGGGATAATTTTAATAGGCACAATTGTAAACCCTTGAGCTTTTTGTGATTGAAGCTGTTCAATTTCTTTCTTTTTAGCAAGAAGTTTGCGTGGTCTGGTGTCGACACTTTTAGATTTTTCGCCTTTTTCGTTTAATTTAATACTAAAACTGGCGTTATTTAGCCAGAGTTCATTGGATTTTATAGATACGAACGAGCCTTTTAGTTGTGCATGCCCGTCTCTAACAGCACGAACCTCTGGGCCACTTAGTACTATTCCGGTAGATATACTATCGCCCAGTTCATAATCAAACTTAGCGCGACGGTTAAGTATAGCTGTAGCTTTTGGTGCGGATTTTTTGGCGGCCATATGTTAGTTATTGTACACTAAATGCTCTTTAATATAACGCTCACCTAGTTCTGGATGAAAAGCAATCCCATTATGACCGAGTTTGTTCAGCTTGATGGTTACATGGTCTGGCCAGTTGGCTTTTAGGGCGTTTTGCAGATAAACGTAGCGATCTTTTTTGCCGATAATAATCATGGTTGGCGTGTTGATATCATGCACCTCGTTGAATATATCACCTTTCATAATCACATTGCGAAGGCTGCCGTTTCGGGCGGCCGCACTAGCCCTTAGCATGTCGGTTAGACCTACTGGATGACGGCTTTTTAGGGGGTTTTTAGGTAAAATTTTAACCGCTCGCCAAAGTTGTTTTTGGGCTCTTGAAAATAGAAAAGCTCTGTATCGCCAGGCAGATGTGGCTATATCTACGTAAGCTTCATTGGCATTAGCAAACATCGGCGGGTTAAATAATAGTAGTTTAGTCACGTTGTTTGGGTGCTCATTGGCATAGCGCAGTGATAGTAGTGCCCCCATTGAGTGACCTGCTAGTGCGAATGGCGGCTTAATGCCTAGCTGCTTTAGTGTGTAATGAATGGCACTGATATGATCTTCGTAGGTGTATTTTATGTAACTTGGTTTAGGTGATTTACCGTGCCCAAGTAGATCAAGCGCAACTACTGTATGGTTGGACTCTATACGTTTTCTGATGCGACTATAATAGTGACTTGATGTTAGAAAGCCGTGCAGAAAAACTATGGTCGGTCCGCTTCCGGATACCGAACTAAACAATTTGTATGACATACTGCTATCTATTATATCAAATTTGATTGTAATTCTTGTTATACTAGATTCATGTATAAGCGTATTCTTTTAAAGCTTTCGGGCGAACAGTTACAGGGAAAATTTGACAGTGGATTCGACGCTGATAGGGCTGCATGGATTGCTAGCGAGGTAAAGAAAATTACCGAAACTGGTGTTCAGGTGGTAATTATGATCGGTGGTGGAAACTATGCACGCGGTGCTCAGTTGGCTGGGAACGGTGTTCAGCGAGTTAGCGCCGACAATATTGGCATGCTGGCTACAATGATGAATGCCATTGCTTTGGCAGATGTTTTTAACGCTAATGGGGTTTCTGCCAGGGCTCTATCTAACATTAAGGCGGATCAAGTTTTGGATCAGTTTACACATCGACGAGCTTTATCTCATTTAAATAAGCACCGCGTTGTGATTGCAGCTGGCGGTACTGCTCGGCCGTACCTTACTACTGATACTGCAGCTGTTAGTTTAGCGCTAGAGCTGGACTGTGAATTAATAATTAAAGCTACTAAGGTAGATGGGGTTTACGACAAAGACCCGGTTAAGTTTGATGATGCAGTAAGGTTTGATAGATTAACTTTACAGCAGGCTGTTGAGCGACCTGATATAAAAGTTATGGATAAAGCAGCTATTGCTTTAGCTTATGATTATCAGCTGCCCATTACTGTTTGTAGCCTGCTTGGTGAGTATAATTTAGTAAAAGCAGCAACTAATCAGGGGGTTGGCACGGTTATTTCGGCCAACTAGCCCTATCTAGTAGCTGATAATTTTCATTGAATAAGACTAAGAAAACAATTCAGACAGACTTTGCCTCTGTGGGATAAGTAATTGATTTTGGTGATATAATTAGAGGGATGACGAAAAAACTGGTAGTTAACATGGCTAGCGAAAGTGATATTTCGGTACAGGGCCATGGAGTTCACACGGCGTATGTAGAGTTAGCTAACGCCCTAGAGGCTCGTGATGATATCAGATTGGTACGCGGGGGCTTTAGGCGTCGAGTTGAGTGTGATGTTTTTCACCTGCACACCCTAGGTACGTATATGTGGCGTAAGATTTTCAGTAAGCGTGCTAAAAAAGTAGTTTCGGCTCATATAATTCCCGACTCTTTTGTGGGCTCAATTCTACTAGCGCGCTACTGGAGGTTTATTGCCCGCTGGTATATGATATGGTTTTATAATCGAGCTGATAAAGTTTTGGCTGTTTCTGAAACTGTAGCTAGGGTTTTAAATGAAGAACTAAAGGTTCCAAAAGAAAAAATTGAGGTGCTTCATAATACTATCGACATGTCTGCTTACAAAGTAACCAGCGCAAGCAAATCTGAAGCAAGAAGTCGTCTGGGTATAGATTCTAATAAGTTCGTTGTTTTAGGGGTTGGTCAGGTTCAGCCCAGAAAACGAATTGATATTTTTGTAAATATGGCCAAAGAGATGCCTGACACATTGTTCATATGGGTAGGAGGTATACCGTTTAAGCAGTTAGGCGCTGATCATGGCTCTATGAAGAAGCTAATAGAAGGTGTTCCCGATAATTTGCTAATTACTGATATTGTTCCGCATGAAAAGGTTAAGCGATATTTGGCAGCAGCGGATATTTTTTGCCTACCAGCTGAACAGGAGAATCACCCGATGTGCGTACTAGAGGCTGCTGGTGCTGGTTTGCCAATTTTACTGCGTGATTTACCAGAATATAACGACACTTTTGCCGATGATGCTTGGCGCTGTAGCGATGATAGCTTCTCTGAGGCTGTTAAGGTTTTAAAAGGTAGTTCTCAAAAGCGCAAAGAATGGCAAAAAAAATCTCAAAAAATCGCCAAACGATTTGATAGTGCGGCTGCGGCTGATCGTCTGGTAAAGATTTATAAAGATTTAGTGTATAATAAAAAATAATAATTATGCGAGTAGGCTTGTTTACAGACACCTATCACCCAGCAACCAATGGTATTGTTGCAGTGGTAGATATCACCAGGCGCCAACTTGAGGCAGCTGGTCACGAGGTGTATGTTTTCTGCCCAAAGGTTCGGTCTGACGAAACTCTACACGATAATCATGTGATTCGCTTCCCTAGCTTGCCGTCTGGACTGTTTGACGATAATCGAATTTCGATGTTTTTTCCGCCGCGTGTTATGCGAAGGATACGCAAGCTAGAGCTAGATGTTATTCATTTTTTTACGCCTATGCAGGTTGGTTTAATGGGTGTTTACGCAGCACAGAGAACCGATGCTGTCTTAGTTGGTCAGCATTGTACTGATTTTTATGAATATGCTGAACATTACCCGCATGTATTGCCTGGGGTGCTAGCTTTAGCCACTACCCTACCCTTTACTTTTAAGTTTGATGGTGTTGATGCTAGAACAATGCTTTCTATGTATAGGCCGCAGTTCGGAATAGTCAAATGGAACCGAGAAGTTGTCGAGAGTGCTATTGCCATGTTCTATAGTCGATGTGATGCGGTGATCGCCCTTTCTCGTAAGAGTAAGCGACAGCTTGAGTCGTGGCGAGGCGAATACACTTACGATGTTACTTTGATGCCAACTGGTGTAGATGCGCTGACGCCACCAACTGCTAGTCAGCTAAAATCCTTCAAAGAGCAGTGGGACATTCAGTCAAGTGATGAGGTTATAGGATATGTTGGTAGGCTTGGGTCTGAAAAGAATTTAGATTTGTTGATTAAAGCTTTTGCGTACCTAGCTCCGCGTCGGCCAAACCTTAAATTGCTATTTGTAGGTGATTTTGATTATAGAGCAACCTTAGAGGCGCTGGCTGAAGAAACTGGCTACGGCGATCGGGTTATTTTTACCGGCAAGTTACCTCGTGATAGTTTGGGGGTGGTCTATGCTGCTCTTGATATATTCCTCTTTCCTTCGATGACCGACACTCAAGGCTTAGTAGTGCATGAGGCTGCCTTGGCTGGATGTCCATTGATCCTTGTAGACAGGGAGCTTAGTGAAGTTATGGTTGATGGTGAAAATGGTTTTTATGCCAATGAAAATGGCTTAAGCGTGGCTCGTAAGGCTGTAGAGATCCTTGACGATAAGGACCTTAAAAAGAAGTTTTCTCAACGTAGCAAGCAGTTGGCACGTGGTTTTAGTGAAAAAAAGCAAGTTGCTGAACAGATTAAACTATACAAAGAGCTGCTGTCTGCTAAGGCTGATAACCCTTAAAAAGAAAATTCGCCGACTTGACTATATAAGGAGCTATGAAAAACTCAACTTTATAATCAAATCGGCGATGACGTATATTACAGGAGATTTTTCCTGAAGTTACGTCGTATTTCGCTGCCAGGTCCGTGGTAGACTCCGCTGACCTGCATTACTCCCATAGACTGGACGATGCCGTCAACTTTCTTGTAGCAGCTGCAGAGCACATTGTCCAGCTCCAGCGTGTCGGTTTCGCTAGTGTACTTGAACGAGCCTCCGCTCGTCGTGGGCATCACCTCAAAGATGGTGCCATCGGTAGACTTAGCGGCTGTACCCTGGATGAACCGCATCGGGGTTGGGCCATTCTCGTCGATTGTATGGTTTTTGAAATTCATCTCAACCACTTGATAACCTCCTAGATTTTGCCGATATATACGGCACTGGATGGGTGCATTTGCTATGTTAGTATAAAATATACTTTTTGTCAATATGAAAAAGCCACCAATAATATCAAGTTATTTAGATACTATTGGTGGCATGGTTTAGTCTTGACGCACTCGGCTGAGGAAGAAGATACAGCACAGTGTTTGTGCTATAGCCAGGTCTGCATCGGGCAGATCCGACTCAAGTCTTCCCGACTCACGCTGGTGGTGGATCGCTTCGACTGCTCGGTCGAAACGTTCTCTCAGGACCCTTTGCCCACCTTTATTCTCAAGCATCTTTCGCTTGATCATTTGGATGGAGCTGGCCTGTACGTGACCATCCCTCCAGGCCTTGTGCATGGCCTCCTTGCCGTTATTACCGAAGGCGGCACTGACTTCATGTGCTCGCAGGTTGACCCTGTAGGACTGGTATACACCCAGGAGAACCTGAGCAAACTCGTACACCTCTTTGCCGTACATCTTAATGGCGTCTTCTTGCTTTGTCAGGGGCTCCGCCGGTCGGTAAAACCTACCTGAAGAGCTCAAGCCAGAAAGCTTGAGAGCCTTGATGGATGTGCTGTTGCGCCCAGTTCTGCTGGATCCAACATAGTTTGCAAGCATTTTTAAATCACCCTTTCGGTCTTACTTCGGCCTTGTGCTCGAAGTACTCATTATATTATAGCATAAAATACTAATAAATGCAATAAGGTTGGTGTAGATTTGATATAATAGGCTGGTATGATTGCTGACATTAGAGTAACTGAAAAATCATTTGGTACTAAGACCTTAATGAGTAATATTGCTTTTTCTGTTAATGACGGTGAAAAGGTAGGTGTGGTTGGTAGAAATGGAGTTGGTAAGTCTACCCTATTTAATATTTTAAGCGGTATAGATACTGACTTTACGGGTGAAATTATTTATAAACGTGGTATTACAGTGGCAAGCACTGCTCAGGAACATCATGGGCATGGTGACAAGACGGTTATGTCATATATCTTAGAGGGTCTACCAGAATACTCGCACCTAAAGAGTATTATTGATACCTACCCCGATACTATGGGTGACAATATGCGCAAAATCAATGAGTACACAGAAGCCTTAGCTAGATTTGATGATAAGGGGTTTTATCAGATAGAAGATAAGATTGAGCGTGAATTAGCCACCTTTCAATTAGGGGGTGTAGCTAGGAGGCGGCTCAACACCCTAAGTGGTGGTCAGAAGCGTTTAATTGAAATTGTTAAAATTATGCATTCGGATGCCCATCTGGCTTTGATTGATGAGCCGACAAATCACATGGACTATATCTCTAAGCAGCAGTTTATTGACTGGATGATTTCAGCTCGAGAAGCGATGTTAGTAATTACGCATGACCGTGATGTGCTAGAAAAAGTTGATCGCATAATTGAATTAAAAGACGGCGAATGTATTAGCTACAAAGGTAACTACGACGCTTATCTTAAGCAGAATGCTACTAAAACTGCTAGCGGCATGAATGATTTTGAGCAAATTGAAAAACGTATTACCAATTTAAAGCAAAAAGTTTTAGATTACCAGCGTCTAAAAGAAAAATCTCGAAACCCCGGTACAATTCAAAAATTTAAACGGCTTGAGAATGAATCACGCACTGAGTTGGCTGAGCTTGAATCTAAGGAAAGGCCTAGTTTTTGGATTGACAAGGACTCGGTGTCGCGTTTGGATTATCGGGCAGCTGGTAGATATGATCGATTTAAATCTAAAAATATTCGTATGAACATTAAGAGCGAAGATTCACGTAGTAGTCATGTTTTAGTCAAGGCGACTGATTTAGCACTTGGATATGGTGATAGATTGTTATTTGAGGGCGTTAATATTGATTTAAGAGAGGGTGAGATCGTCGAGCTGCGCGGTCGCAACGGAGCTGGTAAGACTACTTTAATAAATTCGTTACTTAATCAGAGCGACGAAGTTACCGTGTATAATGGCGAGCTAAAGCTTGATAGTAACGCTCGTGTAGGTGTTTATAACCAGGAGATTGACGAAAAATACCTACCCGATACTCTAGAGGTGGCAATTGAAAAGTTATATCTAGACAACAATTTGCCGATTAGCGATACGAAGATTAGGCAGCTACTGAGTGATTATCTCTTTACAGAATCCGATAGATCGATTCCGCTAGCTCGATTGAGCGGTGGTCAAAAAGCGCGCTTTCAGCTAATTGCTATGCTAGCCAACGATCCTCAGTTACTTATCCTAGACGAGCCTACTAATCATTTAGACCTACCAAGCATCGAGGAGATTGAAATAGCTTTAAGGCGATATAAGGGTGCAATTCTGTATGTTAGTCACGATAATTATTTTAGGCAAGAATTGGGTGGGTCAATTGTTAAAGTTGGTGGTTGATATAAAAAAGACGCTACTCTGCCTAGCAGGTAGCGTCGTTGAATATAAGTTTTTAGCTAGTTACTAAGTAATCCTTTTGATTTTAGGGCAGCTTCCAGTTTTGGTCTGTCGAAGCCGAGAATAATCTCACCGTCAATATCGGTGACAGGTACACCTTGAAAGTTACCATCAATCTTAGCTAGAAGCTCATTGTTGGCAGCTTCGTCTTCTTCGATGTTTTTTGATTCAAATTCTACACCTAGTTTTTCTAGCCATTGCTTTTCGGTATTGCAGAACGCACACCAGGTTGTACTATAAACAATTACTTTGCTCATTATCCCTCCTTTTGGATATGTCCTTAGTATAGCAAAGCCTGTAGTTTAGTGACAAGTTAAATGGTTTATGCGAAAAGCTTGTAAAACAATTTTGAGCGAGCAGTTTGTTTTTTAATATTCTAATATAAATTAAGCTATAGTAATTGACTTTATCTACAAAATAGAGTATAATATGTAAGATATGAAAGAGCTGCCGCCCACTCAAGATAACAACGTTATACATTTTTGTTTTAGCAACCAAAACCAAGAAGTTATCGAGCCTGACTCCAGCCAGGCTGGCGGAGATATTATCTCATTAAGGGACGAGTTGGTCGGAGACACTGCCAATAAGCGAAGAGTTTTAGTGGAAATTTTTATATATGATAATTTGAGTAGATTAGATGATTTACCCGATAGAGTCCGTGATTATGTGATGGGTCAAATATATATTTATGAACAAGGTAAGTCTGGCGAGGACGTGGTTGTTTTAGAAGAGGTTTTGCAGGATGTTGAAGATATGGTCGCAAGTAACGATACTAGCAGGTTGTTTCAGGATACATTAAAGACAGATGGTAGCTCATCTTCAGCTGAACTGGGCTATGTAGATGGAGCTGATAATTTAGATAATGGTAGTGGTCTTAGATTGATCGATGGAGGTCAATCTAACAATAGCCACGAATAGTAGCTAGCCCTTTAGGCGTATTTTTTTGACTATACGGCCATCGAGCAGTAGGTGGCTTAAGTAGCCAGTTGTGGCGGCGGTGTAGTATAGGGCACTGATTGGTATGGGGTTGCCGTGATATAGCCAGGGCACCACTAATATTGGCAGTGGTACTAAAAAGGCTGCGAGAATGGAGTGGGTCCAGCCTCGATGGTGTCCTATGATTGGCAACATGGCAATCAGTCCTAGGTAGGCTGACGCTTGAATCTCCCCTACCCATATCAACAATATGTTTATAGGCAGCATGATACCATAAAAAATATCTTGGGCTTTTGAGTTTGTGTCAACATCAGGGAAAAGAGCAAATAAGATTGCTACTATAAATAGCCCAACTAAAGCTTGCCAGTCTTGAAGTAGATTGGCTGATTCGGCAAGCCTTTCTACTGGTATGGTGCTGGTTGATATCGCTACGAGTATACCTGCTGCCACACCGCCAGCGATATGCCCCTTATAGTTAGCCATGTGTGTATTGTAACAGCTTGCTGTTATAATAGAGTAGCCATACGATACACACTGGTGTGATTTTAATTACATAAAGCGTCCCTCGTAAAAGGTTCATTATCGTCTTCGACGAGCTACACAAGGAAGCGGGCGTAGCTTGGCGGGCGAACATTATATCAAGGCCGTTTCTCTTTAAAATTAAGAGGATTTTTGATGGATAATGAACTAATCTTAAACGAAATTATATCTGTAGTGTCGGTGTTTTCACCAGGACATCAAGCCTGTAGACCTGTTAAGTTTAAAAGAAGTAATAATCAAGAGGTGTTAATTAGTGAGGTTGGGCTGGGCTACCCTGTGTCGCGTGGATCTAGGGTTGTGCATATTTTTGATGTGACAGACGGTCAGAGTGAATATCGCCTAGAATTTAATTCTCGAACTTTAGCCTGGCGATTAGTTAGGGAGGCTAGCTATGAAGGATGAGTTAAATTGTGCCAAGCCTTTGATTATGCATATCGACCTAAATAGCTGTTTTGCTACAATTGAGCAGCAGTCAAGGCCGCTGCTACGCAATAGACCAGTGGCAGTATTGAATCGTCGCACTGAATATACATCAGTTGTAACGGCTAGTTATGAAGCAAAGAAGCTTGGTGTTAATGTGGGTATGAAATTTCGTGACGCTAAGCTGATCTGCCCTGGTATAGTTGGGCTGGAATCTGACCCTCCTAAGTATCGCTATGTCTATCGCAAACTGATGAGTATACTAGAGGACTATTCTGCACATATACGCATGAAGAGTGTCGATGAGGGTGTAATAGATTTCTCTCAAAGCACTCGACTTTATCAGCGAGCTGACTTACTAGAGGTTGGTCGTGAGATCAAGCAGCGCCTGAGGGCTGAGGTTGGTAGCTACATGCGTTGCAATGTTGGAATTGGACCAAGTCGCTTTTTGGCTAAAACTGCTGCTAACTTGAATAAGCCAGATGGATTAACAGTGATTGACCACACCAATCTTAGGCAGGTGTATAGCAAACTGCAACTCGAAGATCTAACCGGTATTGCTAGGGGCTATAGTAAGCGATTGAGACAAGCTGGAATTTTAACACCTTTAGATTTTTTGAATGCTTCTTGTGAGGTTCTAGAAGAGATAGTATTTAAAAGTATTTGTGGACGTCGATGGCATCAGCGCCTGCGTGGCTGGGAGGTTGATGATATGGACTACGAACTAAAAACAGTTGGAAGGCAGTTTGTTCTTGATGGAGCGGGCTTAGGTTATGATGATATATTGCGTCGCTTACATGGACTATCTGAGGACGTAGCGATTAAGTTACGTAGTCAGCAGGTGCAAGCCTACGGTGTGCGTATATATGCTAAGACTCACCATGTAGGGACTTGGCGGTCCTATGCTAGGCTACCTCGACCTTTTAATGACGAAAAAACTATTTTTTCGGCAGTGAAGCAACTATCTAAAGAGATGCCCCTGCCCTGCTATGAGGTGGGTGTAACCTGCTATAGTTTAACTAGTGAAGAGGACTATCAGTTGAGTATATTTTTAGAAGAGGACAAAAAAACGACTGCTATAACTAACGCAATTGATAATATTAATAAGTTTTGGGGAGATCACACAGTTCACTCGGCTGATACGTTAGGCATTAATGGTAGAATGAAGCGTAAAATTCCCTTTGGAGGCACTCGCTACCTATAGTCTTATAGTACATATAAAACGCGCTTTAGTAGGCTATCTAAAGCGCGTATACCTCCTAACTGTTGATCCTGTTGCTGGATTCATCCCAGCAAATCTGAAGGCTCTGTCCGTAAGTTTTGACAGTCAACCTGAGCTCGTAGGGTGGTCCACCCAAAGACACATCATCACAGTAAAGCTTGATGAAGTCCCACTCGTCATCGCTGATGTCGCCGGTTAGATGCATGATTTCTGTAAAGCCAGTTACATAAACCGCATTCTCGCAGGCCATTTTGAGGCGACTACTAATGATACTTTCTGCCAGGTATCGGTAGCTAGAGGCCTCATGCCTTAGTTGACCAAGCAGGTTTTCTTGTGCTTTTTGGAGTTCAAGTAGGCTCCATAGCTGCACAAATGACCTGTATGAACAACCACAGCTGCCGTTGCGGCAGCTTCTTTTGTTCCTTGAGCAGCTTGGCTTTGTGTGCCAGTTCTGCAGACTTAGACGACACTCGCTGGCCATCTCCGATAGCATTTTAAGGCGAGATTCGACAACTGTTATCTGTTGACTAATCTCGTTGTAGCGCAGAGTGGCCTCGTGGTGTAGTGTCTGGCATCCGGTCACAGTAATAAAGCCGATAGGCTCCCTGCTCATTTGTCGGAGCAGTGTGGCGACGGGTTGAAATGTCACGGTACTCACCTCTTCCATTGATAGGTTTGTTGATCAGGGGGTGTCTTTTAATTATAACATATATTGCTTTAATATTCAAGTATGCTATACTAAATAGAATTGCATTCTTGCTAGTGTCGTTCATCGACTAGGCGCAACTTCGTTCTATAGGCGCTTATCACTGAATTTTCTTTAGCCGCCTGCAACTCAATTAAACAAATGAAAGGTTTATTAACTTATGTCAGAACATAATAGCGGGCGACGTGCGCCTCGCCGTAATTTTAATAAGGGTCGTCGCTTTAACCAAAAAAGACGTGGACCTGGTAAGCAGTATATTCACCCAAGTAAATTTATTAATAAAGCTACTACTTTAGCGACTGAGGTGCCGTATGAGCCAAGCCACTCTTTTGCAGACTTTCCTTTTGGATCGGAACTTCACTATAATATTCGCAACAAAGGCTACGTTGTGCCTAGTGCCATTCAAGACCAGGCAATACCGGAAATTATTAAGGGTAGAGATGTTATTGGTTTAGCGAATACCGGAACTGGCAAAACTGCGGCATTCTTGCTGCCTATTATTGAACGTATGAGCGGTATTGCTACTGCGCCAGCGGTTTTGATAATTGCGCCAACACGTGAACTCGCACAGCAAATCAACGAAGAATTTCGGGTGTTTGCAAAGGGTCTAAATCTTTATTCTGCCCTATTGGTTGGCGGAGCGAACATTGATCGGCAAATTCGTGATTTAAAGCGTCGCCCGCATTTTGTAATCGGTACACCTGGGCGTATCAAGGACTTGCTTGAAAAGCGTAAATTACAGCTAAAAAATATGAGCGTCTTAGTACTTGATGAAGCTGATCGAATGTTAGACATGGGATTTTTACCGGATATTCAGACAATCGTAAAGGCGATGCCTCGTACACGCCAAAGTCTTTTCTTTTCAGCCACTATTACGCCAGAAATTGAAAAAATTACACAAGAGTTTTTACAAGATCCAACTACTGTTAGTGTACGGACTAATGAAACCAGCGATCATGTTGAGCAAGACGTGATTGAAACTCGTGATAAGCAACACAAAATCGAAGTTCTGAAAGATCTTCTAGATAAAGAAGAGTATGAAAAGGTTCTGGTTTTTGGTGAAACAAAATTTGGAGTACAGCGCCTGTGTGATCATTTGGGTAACTGTGGTGTGCCGTCGGTGGCAATTCATGGTAATAAAAACCAGGCTCAGCGTCAAAGGGCTTTGAAGGATTTTAAAAACAACAAGGCAAGAGTGATGGTTGCGACTGACGTAGCTGCGCGCGGCTTAGATATTCCCAATGTAACCCATGTGATTAACTTTGACACGCCACAAACCTATGAAGATTATGTGCATCGTATTGGCAGAACTGGTCGCGGCGGTGCACGTGGGCAGGCTCACACATTCATCAGCGCACGCTAGTTTTTATTGACTTTTTTCATAATTTATGCTAATGTAAATTTAGCCCATAGGGGTGATTTTTATGCAAATCGCATAAAAATATAGACAGAAAGGCAGTAGACATGAAGAGCACAGGTTTTAGGCTTAGTGTAATCTTGTCGATGTTTTTGCTGGTAATTTTTGCCAGCGGAACTGCGCAGGCCGCTCTCCCCGAATGGCTTGATAGCCCGAAGGAAAATGTCATTGTTATTGGTGGCACGGATGACCCTCAGGCTAAGGATCAGCTTGGTCGAATGGACGGCTGGACCGACGACTCTCACAATGTGAAGGTTGTCGAGTATCCGGCTGAGTTTTTCCCGATTGGGAAGATGCCCTACGATCAGTCGGTTGAAGTTGGCAAGGCAAATCTTCGTCAGGAGATTGAGCAAACCGAGGGTCCTAAGACGGTTGTTGGTATGTCTCAATCAGCTCGTATTGTCGGCGATGTCGCCGAGGAGTATGACTCTTCTGAGAATGCAGATGACCTTGAGGTTATTCTGCTAGCTGACCCGCGCTTTCCGAGCACTGGAGCTGAAGAGGTTCTGGATGGTATGAGCCTTCTTGGTGCAACAGCTACTGGCGAGCGTCAGCCGACTCAGTATGTTCGATCTACGTCAGTTTGCATCAAGGGCGATCCGGTCTGTGGTATGGGCGGACATCCGGCGAATATTTTGCCGGGGTTTATCTGTATTCATAGCGGCGGCTGCCCTGGCTCGAATGCTAATTATGGGCATCTCGACGAGCTCGAGGTGAGCAACACTTGGCAGGAGGGCGAAACTACTTACGTAGAGATGGATGCTCCGCATCCGTGGCGTATCGTGGCTGAATCGGCAGGTGTACCTGTCACCGATGAGCAGGAGGAGATCCTCCACGTGACTATGCCGGTCCCTGAGCCCGGTGAGTCGCTTTACTAGCGAGACTGCTCTATCCCGCCTATAAAATCTATAGGCGGGTTTTTCTATTTAGGTTTTATCCTTTCTTGTAAGATACCAGCCACCGTCAATGTCTCTATATACAAATAGATTAAGTGATGGATTAAGGAGCATTTGCCTACTGGCAGCCTCTTCAGCCTGCTTTTTGGTTTGAAAGCGGGTTTTATGCTTAGTTTGATGTGCGTATCGGTATGGTTTATGCTTGGGTGTTTTATTTTTTCTGGGCATCTTGCATCTCTCTGTATGTCATGGTACAGTACTAGTGTACATGAGTGCTGACAAAAAATCATCGCAGCCGAAGTCTTCGACTGAAAACCAGGCGCTTATTGTGGGCACATTTCTCGACACAAC
>LSQX01286204.1_pt1 | contig 121922 bp, 78 predicted proteins | sample 654561 | NCBI WGS metagenome assembly LSQX01 (sample SAMN04489861, study PRJNA283612) | anaerobic digester metagenome | isolation source: 4 biogas reactors fed with cattle manure at either 37C or 55C with and... | place: Denmark: Kongens Lyngby | collected 2014
TGCGGTGGACGTCGCCGTCGTCAATGCCGACAACGACACGGCCGGTGTGACGATCCAGTGGCAGACCGAACGGCGGACGACCGAGGGGGGCGGCACGGCGGCGTTCACCGTGGTCCTCGATACGCAGCCGCTAGACGCGGTGACCATCGCCATTCAGTCGAGCGACCCAGCCGAGGGGACCGTCTCGCCCGCCCGGTTGACCTTCACTCCCGAGAACTGGTCTTCAGCGCAGCAGGTGACGGTTGTGGGGGTGGACGATGACGCCAGCGACGGCGACACGGCCTACCAGGTGACGGTCGGGCCGCCCGGCGGCGGCGATCCGGTTTACGCCGCGCTGCCGGCTCGGCAATTCTCGCTGGTGAATGCCGACGACGAAGCGGGCCAGGTTGTCGCCGATCTGGGAGTTGTCGATTTCCGTCGGCTGGAAGGGCTGGAGCCCGGCGCCGGCGCGCTGTGGTATCGCCTGGAAACCGCGCGCGCCGGCTGGCTGACGGTCCAGTCGGCCGCCGGAGCGACCGCCGGAGCGCTGGAGATTGGCATTTACGCCCCAGAAGACACGGTCGCGCCGCTGGCGACCTCGAATCCCGGCGATGCGACGCCGCGAATCGATTACACGGTGGAAGAGGGGCAGACTTACCTGATTGAGGTCAGCGGCTCCGCCGGGGGCGTGGAACTGTGCCTGGCGAACCTGGTGGACGTGATCGGCGATTCGGTGACGACCCACGGGACGCCGCTGGATGATCATTTCTACTTCGATGCCGGAGCTTCCTGCACGATCACGATCAACGGAGTCGTTTACGAGTTCGACGACGGGGAAGTGACGGCAATCCAGTTCGACGGGGGCGAAGGCTGGGATGTCGTCTGGCTCTACGACTCGCCCGGCGACGATACCCTGGAGGCCTGGCCCGACCGCGTGGTGATGAGCAATGCGACGGGCGGCGGAGCGGCCGCCTACTCGGTCGAAGCCAGCGGGTTCGAGGATTTGCAGTCGTACTCCGTGCGAGGCGGCGTCGATGCGGCGATTCTCCACGGATCGGGCGACCACGACAAGCTGAAGAGCTACGAGGAGTTCGTGCGGCTGCGGGCGAAAAACACGGTCTATTCGCTGCGGGCGAAGAGGTTCGCCTCGATCGTCTGCGATCCCGGCCCGGGGGGCGATGATGCGGCGGTCTTCAACGGCACCGAGGGGAACGAGACCTTCACGTACCACGGCGGGGACAACGCCGCCCGCATGCAGGGCCAGAACCGCGATCACTTGGCCGTCGGATTCGGGTCCGTCATCGTTCGCGGCGGAGGCGGCGAGGGCGACGTGGCTTACTTCACCGATTTGCCAGGCCCGGACTCCGCAGTCGACGACGTCTTCTACTTCAAGAGTCACAAGACGGAGCTGGTCAAGGCCGGTGTCACGGTAACCGCCCGGGCGTTCGACGAGGTCCATGCCACGGCGAGCGAGGGGGGCTTCGACGTGGCGCGAATCTACGACACGACCGGGGACGATCACTTCGAGTGCGAAGGCGACACGGCGCGGCTGTTCAGGAGAGTTGGAACGCAACTCGACTTGCTCTACGAGGTGATCGCCTTCGAACGGGTGAAGGTCTTCGGCTCGGGAGGCAACGACACGAAAGACGTCCGCGACCACACGTTCGAGTTGTTCTTCACCAATTTCGGCGAGTAGGGTGGTCGAATGCGGCCCCAAACGATCGGCAGCGGGCCCCAATCGCCCTGCCGGCGCCGAACAAGCCCGCACGGCCGAAGCGCAGGCGGCGGCCCACCGTCAGCCCGCCTCACGGTGGGCCGCCGCTGGCGGCGCGGCCACGCGTGCCGCAGAGCTCGGCTGGCGCTCGTCGGCGATCTGATTGACAGCCGCCACCCGGCGTCGTAGGCTACCTGTTTTACTGGTCGACTTGCGGTTTTGGAGTGCAAGGCATGGCTGAGGCACGGGTTGCGATCGTTACGGGCGGGTCGCGGGGGATCGGGCGGGGAATCTGCGTGGAACTGGGCCGACTGGGCCTTGCCGTGCTGGTCAACTACGCCAGCCGGCCCGACGCCGCCGAGGAGACCGTCCGCCAGATCACCGCCGCCGGCGGCAAGGCGATCGCCCTGAAGGCCGACGTTGGCTCGGGCGCGGACCGCCGCGCGCTGGTCGCCCGCACGCTCGACACGTTCGGCCGCCTCGACGTGCTCGTCAACAACGCCGGGATTACCTCGCAAGGACGGAAAGACATCCTCGAAGCCAGCGAGGAGAGCTGGGACCTCGTCTTCGACACGAACCTCAAGGGGCCGTTCTTCCTTTCCCAACGGGTCGCCAACGAAATGATCCGCCAGATCGGCGCGGGATCGATCGAGGAGGGCAAGATCGTGAACATTTCGTCGGTCTCGCACTACGCGGTCTCGGTCAACCGGGCCGACTACTGCATGAGCAAGGCCGCCGTGAGCATGATGACCAGACTGTTCGCGCAGCGCCTGGCCGGCGAGAAGATCGGCGTCTTCGAGGTCTCCCCCGGCGTGATCGAGAGCGACATGACCGCCCCGGTCAAGGAAAAGTACGACCGGCTGATCGCTGAAGGCTTCTGGCCGATCCGCCGCTGGGGCCGCCCGGCGGACGTGGCCAAGGCGGTGGCCGCGATCGTCGAAGGGTACTTTCCCTTCAGCACCGGCGACGTGTTCCACATCGACGGCGGATTCCACATCCGCACACTCTGACCCGCGCTGGCGGCGGCCGTGGTGCGCGGAATCGCCGCGGGAGACGTTCCGATGCGACAAGAACGATTGGAGGTCCAGACGACTTCCGGGGCGCGATGCGAGGCGCCGGTTCGCTGGGTCCACACGCTCGTGGTCGGCAGCGGCGCGGCGGGGCTCAACGCCGCGGTGCAGCTGCGCGGCTCGGGGATCGACGACCTGGCGGTCCTCACCGAGGGGCTGGACAAGGGGACGTCGATCAACACCGGGTCGGACAAGCAGACCTACTACAAGCTCTCGCTCTGCGGCGACGCGCCCGACTCGCCCCGCGAGCTGGCCGAGACGCTGTTCAACGGCGGCGGAATGCACGGCGATCTGGCCCTGGTCGAGGCCAGCCTCTCGCCCCGCGGGTTCCTGCACCTGGTGGACCTCGGCGTCCCCTTTCCGCGCGACGCTTACGGCCAGTTCATCGGCTACAAGACGGACCACGACCCGCGGCAGCGCGCCACGTCGATCGGGCCCTATACCTCGCGGGAGATGTGCCGGGCATTGGCCCGCCGCGCCCGGCTGCTGGATATCCCGGTTGCCGAGGGCCGGCACGCCGCCGAGCTTGTGACGCTCGATGAAGGCAACAAGAAACGGGTCTGTGGACTCGTTGCCGCGACGGACTCCGGGGCGCTGGAAGTCTACGTGGCGGAAAACGTCGTCTTCGCCGTCGGCGGGCCCGGCGGGCTCTACAAGACGTCCGTTTACCCCGAAGTCCACACCGGGGCGATCGGCGTGGCCCTGATGGCCGGCGCGGTTGCGCAGAACCTGCCCGAGTCGCAATTCGGCCTGGCTTCGATCAAGCACCGCTGGAACGTGTCGGGCACGTACATGCAGGTTGTGCCGCGCCTGGTCAGCACGGCGGCCGACGGCCAGGGCGAGGCGCGCGAGTTTCTCCTCGAATATTTCGCGACGCCGGGCGAAATGAATTCCAGCGTGTTCTTAAAGGGCTACCAGTGGCCCTTCGATTCGCGCAAGGTGGTCGGCGGCTCGTCGCTCATCGACATCCTCGTCTATATCGAGACCGTACTCAAAGGCCGGCGGGTGTTTCTCGACTATCGCGGCAATCCCGCGGGCTATCGGCTGGAGCAGCTCAGCGAGGAGCCGCGGCGGTACCTGGAGAAGTCGGCTGCCCTGCAAGCGACGCCGATCGAGCGGCTCCGCCACATGAACCCCGCCGCGATCGAGATGTACCGCGAACACGGAATCGACATCGCCAGCGAGCCGCTGGAGATCGCCGTCTGCGCGCAGCACAACAACGGCGGACTGGCGAGCAATCACTGGTGGGAGTCGGTGAACATCGAGCACCTGTTTCCGGTCGGCGAGGTGAACGGCTCCCATGGCGTCTACCGACCGGGCGGCTCGGCGCTCAACGCGGGCCAGGTGGGCGGCTTCCGCGCCGCCGAGTTCATCGCCAATCGCTACCGGCAGTGGACGCTCTCCGCGAGTGCGGCGGCCGAGGCGGGCCGGCGGGCACTCGAACGGATCGCCGGCTGGCGGGAGCGCTCGGCCACCGCCGAAAAGACATGGCAGGCCGAGCGGGACGAACTGCAAGCCCGAATGAGCAGGTCGGCGGCGCACATCCGCCGCGGCGACGACCTGCGCGCCGCGGCGGCCGCGGCCTGGCGGCAGGTCGAACGGCTGGAGCGGTCGGGTTGCGGGTTTGCCGGCGAGGCCGACTCGGTCGAAGCTTTGCGGACGCGCCAATTGGGCTTCGCCCATGCCGTCTACCTCGAGGCGGTTGCGTTTGCCGTGGCCTCCGGCACGGGGAGCCGCGGCTCGGCGATCGTCTTGGACCCGGACGGGCTCCCGATCCACCCGTCCCTGGAGACGCCCTGGCAGATTCTGCCGGAGAACGCCGATTTTCGCTCGTTCGTTCAGGAGACGCGCTCCCTGGGGGCCGGCCAGGTTGAAAATCGCTGGGTCGTGCGGCGGCCGTTGCCGGAGTCGGACACCTGGTTCGAGACGGCCTGGGCGCGCTTCCGCCGCGGCGAGATCTACCAGTCGTAATCGCCGGCCGCTACATGTGCAATTCAACCACGTCCTGGTCGTGGAGAATGTAGTCGCCCTTGACCACGGTGGCGTCGTGGACGGCCGAACCCCAGACGCGGGCGAACTTGAGGCCTTCCTGGTAGTCCTTGTGCACCTGCTCGGCAAGGTCTAGAAGACAACTTCCACGGCGGACCGTGAACGGCCGGTCGCGATCGGGCTCCTTGGCGCTGGGAAGCTTGGTGTAGACGCGGAGCACGTCCATCGCCGCGTAGATCGCGTCGCGCAACGGTTCGAGCCCCGCGCCGGTCTGCGCCGAGATCACGTACTCCTCGAACTCCAGGCGACAGAGTTCGTGCAGCAGGTCGAGGCGCTCGTGCGCGCCGGGCAGGTCGATCTTGTTCGGCACCAGGAACGTGCGCGTGTAGGAGAGGCCGACGTCGTCTTCGCTCAGGTACGTCGTGGTGCCCAGGCGGGTCTTCGTCTGCGCCAACCGGTCGACGACGTCCTGGCACTGTTCGATGCCGGAGTCGGCGCCGAGATCGACGATCAGGAGGACGAGTTCCGCGGAGCGGACCAGCCCGTGCATGTAGGATTCGAGATAGTCGGCCGTGATCGGCGGGGTGTCGATGAGCTGGACCATCACATCCTGCCAGGGCATCATGCCGGGGGCGGGCTGGTGGGTCGTGAAGGGATAGGGGGCGATTTCGGGAGCCGCCCGAGTCAGCGTGGCGAGCAGCTGGCTCTTGCCCGCGTTCGGGCCGCCGAGCATCACCCCGGTGCCGGCTCCCTGGCGGGGGATGCGGACCCCGTGGCCCTTCTTGCCGGCCTTCGTCTCCGCCTGCATCTCCTTCCTGGCCTTGGCGATCTTCGACTTGAGCTGGGCCTGGAGATGGTCGGTCCCCTTGTGCTTGGGGATCTCGCGGAGCATCGCTTGGAGGCAGGCCAATTCTTCTTCCGGCGTACTGGCCTGGCGATACTCCTGCTCGGCTTTCAGATATTGCTGGGTCAGATTGGCGGGCATGGGCGGGTCGAGCGAGCTGTCAGCGATCAGCCGTCAGGAGACAGGGATTCGGGCTGGGCGGGTCACCTACGTGCCAGCCTCGGCCTGGGGAACCGGAGGGTGCTGGAGATTGGAACCGGAAAGACCGCCAGCGATCCGGTCCAGGCGACTGCTGCTCGCCGAACGCGGACCGCTGATTGCCATCGCACCCGAGTCTACCCGAAAACCCGCATTTCGGCCAGCCGCGAGACGGCTTATCGCTCTTCGGGAGGGACGCCCGCGATCAGTCCGGCCGCAGCCGCATGGCGGAGCGCTTCGTCGACCGTCTCGAAAACCAGCATCGGCGGCGCGTCGCCGAGCTCGCAGGCGGTCTGCCGCGCCCGCTTGTTTCTTTCGGGCAGGCGGACCGCGCGGATGTAGATTGCCAGAATCCGCCCGGGATTCCGCCGCGCCACTTCACGATAGATCGCCGCATCATCCTGGCCCGCGTCGCCGATGAGCACGAACGGCAGCCGGCGGCAAATCGCCAGAATCCGCTCGATCTTCGCCAATTTGTGCTCGTGGCCCGACTTGATCCACTTCGCATCGTCGGCGTCCAGGTCGCGGAGGATCAGCGGCCCGGTGGGCAGGCCGTTGATCTCGAGAAACTCGGCGAACACATCGTAGAGATTCCACACGCTGCTGGAGACATAGAAGAACGGATTGCCGGCCCGGCCGACTCCGCCCCCCTCCAAGACGCGGTAGAACCTGGCCGTCCCCGGCAGCATCGTCCGGCTCCGCGCATTATGCAATAGGGTCATCTGCGCGAGTCGGAGAAAGCTCGTGGCATTGCTTTCGATCACGGTGTCGTCGAGGTCGCTGATCACGCCGAACCGGCAGCCGGCGCGGGGCACCAGCGCGCTGGCGCTCGCCCGCACCTCGCCCTGCGCGGGGCAAACCCGGTCCACCAACTCCAACGCGACCTCGTGCCACGATCCGCCGTCGGGCCGGTCGGCGAAGGAGCCCTGGATGTGGAACCGGAAGAACCCTTCGCTGTCAGCGGCCGCGTCGAGCGTCTGCTCGCCGCACCGCGCGCGGACGCGGGCGCCAGGGAAGCGGCCGGCAGTGAAGCGCCGAAGCATGGCCCGCGCATTCCGCCACCAAGGATCGCCCTTGCTGGGCCTGGCGAGCGGAACGTCTTCGACGACCCGGCCGATGAGGAACAACTCGTCGGAATTTCCGCAGCCGCGGTAGGGCTCGAGCTTGACGCGCGGGGCGCGGTTGAGGCGGCCTTGAACCGCCGCGCGGAGCCGGAGATAGTCCTTGCCCAGCTGGTGCGCGAGCGTCTTGAGGAGATCGGAGAACGTGAGCCGGGGGGGCATAGCCATCAGCGGTCAGCCATCAGCGGTCAGCGGCGGGCGACGTTCTTAGTCATTCGTCATTGGTCATTCGTCTTTTGTTTTCGGTGACGGCTGTAACTTGCCTTCTGTCCCCTGCCTTCCTGGCTGACGGCTCTATTCTACTGCGTTGACGGATTGCGGGCGAGATCGGCGCGCAAGCTGGGGGCTGTTTCCAGCCGTTGCCGGTGATAGAATGGCCGCCATTCGGACGCCGGGCGGACCGGTGCAACATCCGCGGTTCTCAGCATCTTGTTGGTGAGGGATATCATGGAAAGGGGCTCTTTCAGGCAACTTCAGAAACGGTTCGTGCTTGGCGCGATTGCGGCGGTCGCCGTGATCTCTGTCGCTCCGGCGCTGCGGGCCGACGTCAAGCTCCCCGCCGTGATCGGCGACAACATGGTTTTGCAGCGGGCGATCGACGTGCCGATCTGGGGCTGGGCCGATCCGGGTGAAAAGGTCACGGTCGTGCTCGGCAAGCAGGCCAAGTCGGCGACGGCCGCCGCGGACGGCAAGTGGCTTGTGCGGCTCGACGCAATGGAAGCGGGCGGTCCGGCGACGATGATCGTGTCCGGCACGAACAGGATTGAGGTCCAGAACATCCTCGTCGGCGAGGTGTGGGTCTGCTCGGGCCAGTCGAACATGGGTTTCACCGTGCGGAGCGCCAACGACGCCGAGAAGGAGATCGCTGCGGCCGATTATCCCCAGATTCGCCTGTTCAGCGTCCCGCTCGTGGGCACGCAGGAGCCGCAATACGACTGTAAGGGCAAGTGGGTCGTTTGCAGCCCGCAGACTGCCGGCAGCTTCTCGGCCGTCGGCTACTTCTTCGGCCGGGAGATTCACCGCGCGTTGAAGATCCCGGTGGGCCTGGTCAACACGTCGTGGGGCGGTTCCTCCTGCGAGGCCTGGGTGCGGCGGGCCGTGCTGGAGGCGGATCCGCGCTACGCAGCGCTGCTTGCCCAATGGGACAAGAGATGCGCCGCCTACGACCCGGAGAAGGCAAAGGCCGCCTTCGAAGCGAATCGAGCGAGGTGGCGGGCGGCTGCCGAGAAGGCCAAGGTCGAGGGCCGGCCGGCCCCTGCCGCGCCGCGAGCGCCGAGCGATCCCCGCGCGGGCCAGCACCGCCCGGCGAATCTGTATAACGGCATGATCCTGCCGATCCTGCCCTACGCGATCCGCGGGGCGGTCTGGTACCAGGGGGAGTCGAACGCCGGCCGGGCGTACGAATACCGCGACCTGTTCCCCCGAATGATCCGCAACTGGCGGGAGGATTGGGGCCAGGGCGATTTTCCGTTCTACTTCGTCCAATTGGCCAACTTCATGGCGGTCCGGCCGGAGCCGGACGAGAGTTCCTGGGCGGAGTTGCGCGAGGCGCAGACGATGACGCTCGCCGTGAAGAACACCGGCCAGGCCGTGACCATCGACATCGGGGAGGCGGACGACATCCACCCGAGAAATAAGCAAGACGTGGGGCGCCGCCTGGCCGTCTGGGCGCTGGCCAAGGACTACGGGCGCGAGGTGGTCTACTCGGGCCCGATGTACAAGGGCATGAAGAAGGAAGGCGGCACGATCAGGATCGCCTTCGACCACGCCGACGGCGGGCTGGTCGCCCGCGGCGGCGAACCGCTCAAGGGCTTCGCCGTCGCCGGCGCGGATCGAAAGTTCGTCTGGGCCGAGGCGAAGATCGAGGGCGAGGCCGTGTTGGTCAGCAGCCCCTCGGTGGCCGACCCGGTGGCGGTTCGCTACGCCTGGGCCGACAACCCGGTCTGCAACCTGGGCAACAAGGCGCGGTTGCCCGCCTGCCCCTTCCGGACGGACGCTTGGCCGGGAGTCACGGCGCCAAAACAACCGTGAACCCAGGTAGACCACTTGCCTGGTTCCCAAGCTGGAGCTTGGGAACCCGGGGGAGGCGGAACCAGGGGAGGCGGGAGCTTGGGAAGCAGGGGAAACCGTTGACCGCTCAGTGGAGCAGGTAGACTTCGGCGATCGAGAAATAGATCAGGATCCCGGTCACGTCGACGAACGTGGCCACGAAGGGGCTCGAGGCGATTCCGGGGTCGATTCCCAGGCGTTTGAAGACGAGCGGGAGCATCGAGCCGACCAGCGTGCCCCAGAGGCAGATCAAGGCCACCGCCTGGGCGATCACGCAGGCAAGCGTCCAGCGGTCGGCGTTGCCGAGCACGCTCTGCGGGGTCAAGGCCGCCCGCACATACGCGATCACCCCAAGGGTGAGCCCGAGCGTGAGTCCCATGAGGACCTCGTGCCGGAAGACGCGGAACCAGTCTCGGGTGGTGACCTGGCCGAGCGCCAGGGCCCGGGTGATCAGCGTCGCGGCCTGCGAACCGGAGTTTCCCCCGGTCGAAATCACGAGGGGGAGAAACAGGCTGAGGGCGACGACCGCGGCAATCGCCTGCTCGAACTGCGCGAGGGCGGAAAACGTGAACAGCTCGGCGACGAACAGGACCGAGAGCCAGAGCGCCCGCTTCCGCCAGATCGTGGTGAACCGCGCCTCGAGAATGTCCTCGGTGATCGGCGCGATGCCGCCCATCCGGTGCGCGTCCTCGGTGGCTTCCTCGACCATCACGTCGATCACGTCGTCGTGGGTGATGATCCCCACGATGTGATGCTCATCATCGACGACGGGAATCGCCAGGAAGTCGAACCTGGCGACCTTCTGGGCCACGTCTTCCTGGTCGTCGGTGACGAGAACCGTGAGCACTTCGCGCTCCATCAGGTCCCGCACGGGCGTCTCCGGGCGGCGCATCGCGGAGAACAACTGGCGCGAGGAGACGACGCCCTGAAGGTGGCTCGCCTCATCGACGACGTAGACGTAGTAGATCGTCTCCAGTTCGGCGGCCTGGCGAATCACTTCATCCAGTGCCTGGCGGGCGGTGAAGTCTTCGCGGACCCGGGCGAAGGCCGTCGTCATCACCGCTCCGGCCGTGCCTTCCGGGTATGCGCTGAGCCGGCGGATGTCGCGGCGGTCCTCGACGGAGACCAGCGGCATCAGTTCCTCGACCGTCGAAGGGGCGACCTCGGTGAGCAGGTCGACGCGATCGTCGGGCGGCAGGTCGCCGATCAGGGCGGCGATCTCGTCGCGGTCCTGCGTCTCGCAAATCTCGATCTGTTTGGCCTGGTCCAGATACCCGTAGATTTCCGCCCGCAGCGGCGCGTCGGCGTGCTGGAGGACGGCCCAGGTCTCGCTGCCGGTCAGCCCTTCCATGAATTCGGCGATCATGCCGGGGTGGAGCGCGGTGCAGAATTCGCGCAGCCCCTCGGCATCGTGCGTGGCGAGCATTTCGCGAAGTTCGGGCAGGTACAGGGTGTTGATCATCGGTCACACTCTCCGCGCGATTGAATGACAAGCGGCGGCCGAAGCGCACGGGGGCAAGCTGCGCGGGGCAGGGATCAGCCCATCCAGGGAAACAGCCGCTTGCGGGCCGGTTCGGTCAGCACTCCGCCATATTCACTGATCTCGAACATCTCGGCCAACGCGATGCTGCCGCCGCGCTCGGCCCCGTATGCCGCCACGAGCCGCTCGCGGCAATGATCCGCGCGGCGGCGGATCGCCGCGGCATACCAGTCGCCGAGCCAGCCGATCCGGCCCGCCCCGTCCGCCGGCACCTCCGCTTCGGTCCCTTCCAGGAACGGGAGCCATTCGAAAACCTGGCTGCGGTGCTTGGCGAGCATCGCCACGATCGTCTCGATCTGCGGAGCGATGTCCAGGACAATGTCCGCGGACATCGGGCAGGGCCTGCTGAACAGGTCCGCCATGCAACCGACGATCGGGTCCGACCAGAGCGCCGGCACTTCGGGCACGACGTGTGGAACACGGACCAGGAAGGCCGCATCCTGGACAACCTGCCCCGCCGCGCGGTGGTCCGGGTGGTAGTCGTTCGTGCGATGGGTCAAGACCAGGTCCGGGCGGTAGTTGCGGATCTCGGTGATCACGCGGCGCCGAAGCTCCAGGGTTGGCTCCAATTCGCCGTCGGAGAAATCCCAGACCTGGCTGGTTGCCCCGATCACCGCGGCCGACGCGGCCGCCTCCCTCCGCCGCGTCGCCGCCAGCTCGTCGCGGAGCAGGCGGTGATGGCCCGCCGAACCATCGGTCATCGAGATCATCCTCACCGAGTGGCCGGCCTCGCGGTACACTGTTGCCAGGCCGGCCGCGTGGTATTCGGCGTCGTCGGGGTGAGCCCCAAGAATCAACAGGCGAATCGGTGTCTCTGCCATCGGGAAACGCTTCTTCCTGCCAGAATTCCATGAAAGCCGCGCCGCGTTCCATTGCGGCAACCATCTGAGACTGTTGTACCGCTTGAGGTGGTTTCTGCCAATCCTTCCCTGGCCCCCCCGGCGACCGGCCGCCTGGATTCCGCTTCCGGCAAGCGGGTATAATTGCACCTCTAGGATTCGGCCGGCCGGGCCCCTGCCTGCCGGCCAGCCGGATGAGCCGAGGAGCAGGCAGCCGTCCCGCCGGGGAGAGAGCCGATGAATCCGCACCGAATCACACGCCGCCGCGCCCTGGCCGCCATGGGGGGGGCCCTACTCGCCTCGCCCGCCTGCAGCGCCTTGGCCGCCGGCGGGCCGCGCAAGTTCAAGATCGGAGCCTGCGATTGGTCGATCCAGAAACGCGGTGACCCCGAGGCACTCAAAACGGCCAAGGAGATCGGCCTCGACGGCGTCGAGGTCTCCTTCGGCCGGCCGGGCGAGAAGTTCGATCTGCGGCTCGCGGAAAATCGGGCAGCGTACCTCGCCGAGGCAAAGAACCAGGGCGTCGAAATCGCTTCGCTGGCGATGGGGATTCTCAACCAGGTGCCGTACGCCTCGGACGACGGCGCCGAGCAATGGGTCGCCGAGTGCATCGACGTGATGCCCCAGCTCAACCAGCAGGTCGTGCTCCTGGCCTTCTTCGGCAACGGCGACATCAAGGATCGTCCCGAACGGCGGCAGGAGATCGCCCGGCGGCTGAACCGCGTTGCCCCCCGGGCCGAGGCGGCCGGCGTCACCCTGGGCATCGAGTCCTACCTGAACGCCGACGAGCACCTGCGAATCCTCGACGCGGTCGGTTCGCCCTCCGTGCAGGTCTATTTCGACGTCGCCAACATGGACGAGATGGGCTACGACGTCTGCCGGGAGATCCGCCGACTCGGCCGCGAGCGGATCTGCCAGATTCACTGCAAGGAAAACGGCTCCCTGCTCGGGGAAGGAAGAGTCGATTTCGCCAAGGTCAGACAGACGCTTGACGAGATCGGTTGGCAGGGCTGGCTGGTCATCGAAGGCGCCCTGCCCGGCGGCCAACCGATGTTCGAGTCCTACGTGAAGAACCAGCGATTCCTCCGCCGGGTGTTTTGCCCAACCTGAGCGGAAGCGGCCCTGCTTTCGCAGCGCGGGGCTTGGCCGCGCTGCGGGAGGCGCTGCCTGCCGAGCGGGATCGGTCCACGGCCCTGCGTCAGTTGGCCGCCGGCGCGAGTTCGTAGACATGGACCGCGAGCGGTTCGAACCGGTCGACGAATCCATCCGCTTCGATCTTCAGGAACCGGTTGCCGGTCTGTTCTGTCAGACGTGCGGCGCGCAGCGGCCGGCCTGCATCTCCTTCGGCGGGACTCGAGAAGCCGGACCATCGGAACGCCACTTCCCCCGCGCCGTCGCCGTCGTTGACGGCGAAGATGTAGACCTTGCCGCGGTGCTCGCGGACAAGCCAATGCAGCCACTCGGGCGGAGCCGCGGGCCGCGACTCGCCGCCTGAGACCTCCAGCCGGAGCGCCGGCCCCGCGGCGGCCAGCAAGGCCGGAGCGAACCGGTCGATTTCCGCGACGATCCGTTTGAGCTGCCCCCACTGCTCGTCGAAGGTCACATCGGGATTCCGCTTCAGGTCGTACCAGGAATAGAAGACGAGCCCCGTCGCTCCTTCGCAGAGGCACTGCCAGGCCATGCTCCGCATTTCATCGAACGATGGGCTGCGGTAGTTCGCGCTGGCCGCGTCCTCCTTTGCGTAATTGATCCAGTTGTGGACCTGCGGCACCTGCCACAGCGGCCGCGCGGCGTCGACCTGCCGGCGCGTCTCGGCCGTCCACGCGGCCGCCTGCGAGGCCGGGCTCCGGCCGATCGGGTAGGGGTCCGTGCCGATCACGTCGAACGTGTCCAGGTACGCGGCGACCTCGCGATACTGGTACAGCACGACCCAGGTCGGATGGTTCGGATCCTCCTCCGCCACCCAGCGCTGATGGGCCTCGAGCCGGGGCAGGAAGGTCTGCGGCAGTTCATCGTTCAAGTACCAGGCGAGCAGGGCCGGATGATCCCGGAAACGCCGCACCCGATCGCGGACCTGCGGCTCCTCATCGTCGACCGACCGGATCGAGGCGGGCGCGTGTCGCGAACCGGCATAGAAATCCTTCACCGAATAGATCACTTTCAGCCCGTACCGCCAGGCGAGATCCATCTGCTCGGCCGACGGCGACGCATAGGGCATCAAGCAGTTCAACTTGCTCTCGGCGTAGATTTTCAGGTCGTCCTCGTTGATCCCGCTCCAGTACATGCCCAGCGGCAGGAACGGCTTGCCGTCCACGATCAACCGCCCCTGCGCGTCGATCCGCGCCGCCGGCGCGAAGGGATCGGCCATCCGCTCGATCGGATGATGCGTCTCCTGGAGCTGCTTTCCGTTTGGGCCGATCAGCCGGACGGCCAGATCGTAGCGCCCCGGGGCGAGCTCCGCCGCCGGGATGCGCAGATCGGTAGGCTCCGCCTCGGTGGTCGCCGGCGGGTAGCCGGTTCCGCCGGAAACCTGCTCGCCGTGCGCGGTCTTCAGCGCGTACTCAAGCCTCAGTTCCCCCCGCGGAATCTCGTGGTCGACCAGATCGAGATGGATGCGGACCTGCAACTCGCCGGGACCGGCGGAGGTGATCCGCCCCCGATAATTGGGTGAAATCAGCACCGATCGCATCGGTGGATCGATCAGGCGCTCGATCGCCACGTCGTCGAACCAGGCGGTGCCGGTGATCCCTTGCCGCAGGTAGCAGGCCAGGTGGCAGGCGGCGGCTTCCGCGGGCACGCGCACGACCGCCTCGACCTTTGTCCAATTCCGCGTTCCTTTGATCCCGTCGGGGTAGCATCCGCCCATCCAGCGGCCGTCCTTGCCCTGCCACTCCAGGCAGAGCGTGGCGCCGCTTTCCCTTCCGCTGACATTTTCGGTTTTGACCCAGCCGCTCAGGCGGTATTTGCGGCCGGGCTTGAGCGGGACCTTCTGCACGGCCAGCCGGTAGCGGCCCGGATCGGAGTTGGAGCACTTCAGCGCCGCACCGCCCGAGCGGCGGATCGTCGCATCCCGCGAAAACACGTCGCGGTCGCCGGACCATCCGGCGGGCATCGCCTGGCCCTCGGCAAGTTCTTCAAAGCCTCCGTTGGCCACCCGTTCCTGGGCCGGCGCGTCGTCGAGCCGAGCCTGCGGCAGAGCGGTCAGTGCCAGGACGGCCAAGATGGAAACGTTCACGAGGGCAATCTCCTTGACAGGGTGGTTACGTCGATTCAGGCCCAACCGTCCGCATCCCCGGCGGTCGGTCGTTGCGCCCGGCGATCCGCGGTTCGTACTCCGTCCGGCCGGCCAGCGCGGCGATCTGGCGGAGCAATTGGCGAGTCACTTCGCGGTGGGCCGCGCGGTCGTCGGCGCGGCTGTAGTAGTCCGAGAGATCGATCGGCGCACCGATCGTGAGATGGACCTTGGCCGGCAGCAGCAGACTGCCGAAGACCGAGCCGTTGAAGGGCGTGCCTTGAATGTAGATCGGCACGATCGGCACCCGCGCGCAAAGCGCGATCATTGCCGCCCCAGGGCGGCCGGGGATCATCAGGCTGGAGGTCTTATTGATCCGCCCTTCGGGGAACATCCCCACGAGGCCGCCGGCCCGCGCGTGCCGGATCGCCCGCCTCGTGGCCGCCGTGTCGATCCCGCCGCGGCCGACGGGAATCGATTCGACGATGCGGAAGAACCAGGCGATTGCCGGATGGACGCAATACTCCCGCGCGACCATCCAGCGGACGACGCGGCGTGTCGCGAGGTAGAGAAAGGAGGGATCGACGGGCGAGCGGTGGTTGCTGACAATGATCGCGCCCGAGCCGGCCGGCAGGTCGAATGTCCCGGAAATCGCCGCCCGCCAGAGGACCCGCGCGATGACATAATTCAGTCCGAAGAGCACCGACTGGGCTGGGCTGAAGGGGCTGCGGCGAAGCGCTTGCACCGCCCGGCCGACCAGGGCGAGTGCCATCCCGGCGAGAATCGCGGCGCCAGCCAGCTCCGTGCCCATCGGTGAGAACATCAATCGCAGCCCTCCAGCCGTCCTCCTGCCACGCATGTTCCATGATACATGCTGCGGCGGCTTGCGGCCAGCCGCGCGGGGCCAGCCGCCGCCGGTCGGGCAAGCGCGGAATCTGAATTCCGCGCTTGCCCGACACGTCCCACGGACTCCGCCCGAGCAAGGATGGCGCGTGTTCGTAAACCGCAGGCGGACTGTCCATCCGGCGGGCCGAGGATCTCCGATCGCAGCCAACAGGCGAAGGAACATTGGATCGGGTGCCCGGGGGCAAGTCACGCGCGGTTCGCCAATCGATGGAACCGCGGGCATCGGTTCACGGGCTCGGTTCGTACGGCCAAGGGTCCAAGCCGCATGGAATCCCGCCTGCTAGGCCCGCGGAGGCAACGGCGGCTGCGGCGCGGGCGCGGGCGGGGGAGCGGGAGCGGGCGCGGGCGCGGGCGCCTCCTGCGGACCGGCCGCCGGCAGGGGCTGCGGGGCGTTGTTGCCCAGGCGGATTTGCCATCCGCCGCCCAAGGCTCGATAGAGCTGGATCAGGTTCTGGGCGACCGAGCCCTCGGCAATCGCCAATTGGTCCTCCTGCTGGGTGAGGAATTGCTGCACGTTGAACACGCGGTTGAAGTCGACGCGCCCTTCGCGGTACTGCGAGGAAACCAGCTCGACCGACTCGCGGGCGGCGTCGGCGCTCTGCGCCAACGATCGGACCTGCTGCTGCGACTTGAGGAAGCTGACGATCGCGTTCTCCGCCTCGGCGTTGGCTTGGAGGACAACGTTCTGGTACTGCACCGCCAGTTGCTGGAACCGCGATTCCTGGACGTGGATGTTGTTGGCCAGGCGGCCGTAATTGAGGATATCCCAACGGAACGCCGGGCCGATCGTGCCCGCAAAGGAGTTCGCGTCGAACAGGTCCTCAAAGCTCATCGCGTCGAAGTACATCGTGCCGTTGATGGTGAAGTGGGGATACAGTTCGGAGGTGGCCACGCCGATCATCGCACTCTGGGCCGCGACTTCGCGTTCCGCGCGGCGGACGTCGGGGCGGCGGCGGAGCAGTTCCGCGGGAATCCCCACGGCGACCTGCGGCGGGGCGCTGGGAATGCCCCGCTGACCGTTGAGCATCTGATCCAGGTCTTGGGGCGGCATCCCCAGGAGAATGCAGAGCCGGTTGACCGCCTGCCTGCGGCTGGATTCGAGCGGGCGGATGCTGGCCTCGGTCTGAGCCAGGTTCGACAGGCCCTGGGTCACGTCAAGCCGCGTCACGACGCCGTTGCGGAAACGCTCCTCGGCCAGGTGCAGACTCCCCTGTTGAATCTCGATGTTTTGCTGGGCGTAGGCCAACCGCTGCTCGGCGATTCGCACGTCCGTGTAGTTGCGGGCGACATCGGCCACGAGCAGGACGAGGACGTCGTCGTAGTTCTCCACCGAGGCGTCCAGGTTGGCGTCGGCGGCTTCGATCGCGCGGCGAAACCGGCCCCAGAAGTCGAGTTCCCAGGCCAGGCTGGCGCCCAGGTTCCACGTGCTGTAGGGCTGGGCGAAGATCCCGCCGATGCGGCTGTTCTGGCTGACTTCGGTGCGGGTGTAGTCGCCGAAGGCCTGTTGCCCCTGGGGAAACAGGTTGCCCGCGGCGATCGCCCGCTGGGCACGGGCCTCGATGATCCGCAATCCGGCGACGCGGAGCGAGAGGTTCTGGCGGTAGGCCGTGGCGACCAGCTGATCGAGGATCGGGTCGTTGAACGTCCGCCACCAGGCCGCGTCGTCGACCGGCCCGACGTTCAAGGCCGGCTCGTCCACGTCGATCCAGTGGTCCGCAACGGAAGCCGCCGGCTTGCAGTAGTTCGGCCCGACCTTGAAGCCGTTGGCGATATATTCGCGCGTTCCCGTGCAACCGGTGAAAAGCATCAGAACGGCAGCGGCCAAAACGGACGACGCGGGGCAACTCTTTCGTGGGGGTGCGGGGCTGGCTGGCAACACATCCTGCGACGTTTGATGGCTGAATTTCATGGCATTTTCTCCGCGACAATCGGAATACGACGCTTTGTCGGTATGATCGTCCTGGCGCATTCGATTCGCGTAGCATTTGCAGCAACGGCCGCAAAATCGTTGTGACCGGAAGACGCGGCGGAAGAACCGGGACAAGCGCGCCAAGAAGGCAAGGCGGCAAAGTCCGCCCGATCGGAATCCGCAGCGGCGGAGGAGGTCAAGAAATGCATCCGGGCAAAGGCCGCCTGGCGGCCCTTGCCCGGATGCGTTTGCCCACCTTGCCCGGCCGGCACGCGCCTGACCGGCAGTCAACCGATTGTCCCCGTCCGTCCGAGCAGTCTACGCGCGCGGCGCGGCGGGGGCGGCCTGCCGCCCGTTGCCGGAGAACAGCCGGTAGATCAGCACGTAGAACAGCGGCGCGAAGAGCGTCACGAGGAACGTCGAGGTCACCACGCCCCCGAGGACACCGATGCCGATCGCGTTTTGCGCCCCGGCGCCCGCCCCGCCGGCAATCGCCAGGGGGAGCACGCCGAAGCCGAACGCCAGCGAGGTCATGAGGATCGGGCGGAGCCGCAGCTTGGAGGCCTCGAGGGTCGCCGGGATCAGTCCCATTCCCTGTTCGACGCGATTCTTGGCGAACTGCACGATGAGGATCGCGTTCTTGGTCGTCAGCCCGAGCGTCGTCAGGATCGCGATCTGGAAGTAGACGTCGTTGGGCAATCCCATCGCGCTGGAGCTGATCACGCCGCCGATCGCCCCGAGGGGCAACGCCAGCAGAATCGAGATCGGCACGGGCCAGCTCTCGTAGAGGGCCGCCAGGCAGAGGAAGATCACGAGCACCGAGAAGGCATACAGCACGCCGGTCTGCGAGCTGGCCATTCGTTCCTGGTAGGAGAGCCCCGTCCAGTCGAAGCCGATCCCCTGGGGGAGTTTCGCCGTCAACTCTTCCATCGCCTGCATGGCCTCGCCGGAGCTCCTCCCCGGGGCGGCCTCGCCCTGGATATTGATCGAAGGGAACGCGTTGTAGCGTTCGAGCTTCGGCGACCCGGTCGTCCAGTAGCCGGTGGCGAAGGAGGAGAAGGGGACCATCTTGCCCGTTTCGTTGCGGACGTAGAGCCTGTTGATGTCGTCCGGGAGCATGCGGAACGGGGCGTCGGCCTGGACGTAGACGCGTTTGACGCGCCCGCCCTGGATGAAGTCGTTGACGTAGGCGCTGCCGAAGGCCGCGCTGACGGTGTTGTGGATCGCCGAGAGGGGCACTCCCTGCGCGCCGGCCTTCTCCCAGTCGATGTCGAGCCGGTATTCGGGCACGTCCTCCATGCCGTTGGGCCGGACATTCGCCAGCCTCGGGTCCTGGGCCGCCATGCCCAGCAGCTGGTTGCGGGCGGCCATCAAGGCGTCGTGCCCCAGACCGCTGCGGTCCTGCAACTGGAAGTCAAACCCCTTGGCCGTGCCCAGCTCCACGACGGCCGGGGGCGCGAAGGCAAAGACCATCGCCTCGCGAAACTGCGAAAACTTGGCCATCGCCCTGCCGGCCACGGCGGTGACCTTCAGGTCCGGCCGGTCGCGGAGCTTCCAGTCCCGCAACTTGACGAACGCCATGCCCATGTTCTGGCCTCGGCCCGCGAAGCTCGCGCCGGAGATGACCATGCATGATTCGATCGCCTCCTTCTGTTCGATCAGCAGATGATCCCGGACCTTGACCATCACCTCCCGGGTCATGTCAACCGTCGCATTGGCGGGCAGGATCGCCTGGACCATGAGCATTCCTTGGTCCTCGTCCGGCAGGTAGGCCGTCGGCATCCGCCGGAAGAGGAAAACGAAGCCCGCCACGATCAGGCCGAAGATCACCAGATAGCGGAAGACATGGGTCAGGGCCCGGTTGACCTGCTTCACGTACAGGTCGCGGCTGCGGAAAAACATGCGGTCGAACCAGCGGAAGAACGGGCGCAGGAACCAGACGCTGGCTTCGGCCGGCTCGTGGCCCTTCGGCACCGGTTTGAGCAGCGAGACGCAGAGGACCGGCGTGAGGATCAACGCCACCAGCACGGAGAGCATCATCGAGGCGATGATCGTCACGGAGAACTGGCGGTAGATCACGCCCGTCGAGCCGCCCATGAACGCCATCGGGCCGAACACGGCCGAGAGCACCAGGCCGATGCCGATCAACGCGCTGGTGATCTGGTCCATCGACCGGCCCGTCGCCTCGCGGGGTGAAATGCCTTCTTCGCTCATGATCCGCTCGACGTTTTCGACGACGACAATCGCGTCGTCGACGAGCAGGCCGATCGCCAGCACCATGCCGAACATCGTGAGCATGTTGATCGAGAATCCGAACATCCCGAGAATCCCGAACGTGCCCAGGATCACCACGGGCACGGCGACCGTCGGAATCAGCGTCGCCCGCATGTTCCCCATGAACAGGTACATGACGAGGAACACCAGCAAGATCGCCTCGAACAGGGTCCGCACGACGTCGGCGATGGCGACCTCGACGAAGGGCGTCGTCTCATAGGGGTAAACGACCTTCATGCCCGGCGGGAAATAGTGGCTCAGCTCTTCCATCGTGGCCTTGACGGCGTCGGCCGTCTTCAGCGCGTTGGCGCCGGGCGCCTGGCGGATCGCCAACATGGCGGACTGCTTGTCGTTGTAGAACGCCTCGACATCGTAGAACTCGGTCCCGAGTTCCGTGCGGCCGACATCCGCGATGCGGACGATCGAACCGTCGGAATTCGTCCGCACGGGGATGGCGGCGAATTCCTCGGGCGTCTTCAGCAGGTTCTGGACGATGATCGAAGCATTCAACCGCTGGCCCTCGACCGCCGGCATGCCGCCAAACTGGCCGGCCGAGATTTCGACGTTGTACGTGCGGAGGGCGGCGACGACATCCGCCACGGTCAGGCCGTAGTCGGTCAGCTTGTCGGGGTTGAGCCAGACGCGCATCGCGTATTGCGAGCCGAAGGCCTCGACCTCGCCCACGCCGGGAACCCGCGCCAACACCTTCTCGACGTTGGAAACGGCGTAATCGCGGAGGTCCGTCCCGTCCATGCTGCCGTCTTCCGAGATGAGGGCGACCATGATCAAGTAGTTTCTGGTGGACTTGCTGACCTTGACTCCCTGCCGCTGGATGACCTCCGGGAGGCTCGCCGTGGCGAGTTGCAGCTTGTTCTGCACCTGGGACCAGGCCAGGTCCGGGTCCGTGCCCGGGGCAAACGTCAACTCGATTCGACTAGCGCCGGCAGAGTTGCTGGTGGCGGACATGTAGAGCAGCCTGTCGAAGCCGGTCATCTTCTGCTCGATGATCTGCGTCACGCTGTCTTCGACCGTCTTGGCCGATGCCCCGGGATAGAACGCGTCGATGGCGATCGACGGCGGGGCGATGGGGGGATACTGCGAAATCGGCAGATTGTAGATTGCCAGGCCGCCTGCCACCATCATGATGATCGCGATGACCCAGGCAAAAACGGGACGATCCAGAAAGAACTTCGATAGCACCGCACGCCTCCGTTGGTTGATCCGTCTAGCAAGCCCGCTCGTTGGTCCGCCCGGTTTACGTCGCCGGCTGGGTCGCCGTCTGAGTCTTGGCGGCGGTGGCCCGGTCGGGCTCGAAGGGGACCGCATTGACGGTCGCCCCGGGGCGGACTCTCTGCATGCCCTCGATGATCACCCGATCGCCGTCGGAGAGCCCCGAGGAGACGAGCCACTTGTCGCCGACGGCGCGGTCGGTCGAGAGGCCGCGCTGCTGAACCTTCCCCTCGCTGTCCACGATCAGGGCGATCGGGTTGCCCTTGGGATCGCGCGACACGGCCTGCTGGGGGACGAGGATCGCCTTGTCGTTGACGCCTTCGTCGATCATCGCCCGCACGAACATGCCGGGCAGGAGCACTCCCTCGGGATTGGGAACGACGATCCGCAGGATCACCGACCCGGTCGTCGGATCGACCGTGACATCGCGAAACTTGAGCGTCCCCTCCAGCGGGTACGCCGTGCCGTCCTCGAGGACAATCTTCACGCGGTCGGTGCCGTTGTCCTTGAGGCGGCCGTTCGCCAGGCTGCGTTTCAACCGATTCAACTCCGCGGTGGATTGCGGCACATCGATGTAGATCGGGTCGAGTTCCTGGATCGTGGCCAGGGCGACGGACTGATAGGCGGTTGCGATCGCGCCTTCGGTCACGTTCGACCGGCCGATGCGGCCGGAGATCGGCGCGGTGATCTTCGTGTAGCCGAGATTGATCCGGGCGGTCTCCAAGGCGGCCTCCGCCTGCTTGATCGCGGCGTCGGCGGCGGAGACCGCTTTCTGGTCGCTTTCGACCTGCGCTTCGGCGGCTCGCAGCGAGGCCTTGCCCCACTCGACCTCGGTCGCGGCCTGGTCGCGTTCCATCGCCGAGGCGGCACTCGTCTTCAGCAGATTCTCGTACCGCTGGCTATTGACCGTGGCGAGCTTCAACGTGGCTTGATGCCGGCTGATCGCCGCCTCGCTGGCGGCCAACGCGGCCCGGGCCCTCTCGGCCGCCGCCTTCGCGGCCGTGAGGCTTGCCGTCACATTGTCGAATGCCGCTTGAAACGGAGCCGGATCGATCTGGTACAGAACCTGGCCGGCCTTCACATCGGAACCTTCGGTGAACAGCCGCTTAAGAATCAGGCCGCTGACCTGGGGCCTGATCTCGGCGACACGGTAGGCCGATGTCCGCCCGGGGAGTTCCGAAGTCAGCACAACACGCTCCGGCGCGACCGTCATCACGCCGACTTCCGGCGGCGGCGGCGGAGGAGCCTCCTGCTCGCCGTTGCAGCCCAGGATGGCGAGACCCAGCACCAACGCCGGAATGATCGGCTGTAAGGTTCGTTGACTCATCAATCCACTCCAGTGTCTAGGACCGTTGGCCACAGCGAAGCAGCTGAAAGCGAGAGGAAAAGGAGCAGTCTCCTGGACCGCTTTTCCGAAGTCAATCGATTCGTCCCTTTTCCGTCGCGGTTCCGTTCGAGAAGGTGCGGAGGATCAACCCGTGAAGCCGCCCGCGCTCGATCGGGTCTCCCCAGCTTGGGCTCGCCTTTGAATGCGACGAGGCGGAGATCGACCAACATGTCTGCCCGCAGCAGGGGATCGGCAGGCGGGGAGGCACCCTCCGTGATCCCCTGGCGAAAGCGCTCCGCCAGTCGCCGACTGGCTCTCTCACGGCTACTGCGTTCCGACAGAGTCCGTCTAGGCAGATACACCTCTTTTTGACCCAATTTGTGCAATTATAACGACCGTCCAGTCAGATATCAAGACCCATCGTATCAAAAAATGACGCGTTCGTCCATTTTCCCTTGCCCGTGAGTCAAAAAACGCAGACTACCGGACGCGGCTCCAACCGGGCAGCGGTCCGATTGACAAATGCCGAACGGGTGAGGTTCGCGGCCCCCGCCCCAATGGCTCGATGCCGCCAAGCCGATCCCCTGCCTTCAGTAGTCATACCACAGCCCCCAGCCGAGTTGCCGTTCGTGTTCCGCATAGAAGGAGAAGTGGGGGCTCCCCCCTTCGTAGAAGTAAAGTCCGGTTCGCAAGAGCCCGTCGAGCGGATCGTCGCCGCGCCAAGCCCAACCCGCCTGGACGGCGAGATTGCCGCCGAAGTCGAGCTCTTCACGAAGGTGAACGTTGGCGGCGAAAAACGGCGCGCCGTGGAGTCCCGTGGGTTGGCGCGGGCCGCAGTCGATGCCGAATTGGAAGTGCCACGGCTGGGAGACGTCGTGGTCAAAGGCCCAGCCCATTTCCGCATACAGCCGGACACAGGGGAGGGGGTAATACGAATATCCGGCCACGAGTGTGTCGCGGGAGTAATTCAGCCGTTGAAACTGGCGATTTCTCAGCAGAAACTCGTCGCCCACATGCGAGCTGATGTGGTAGAAGCCGAACTTCCAGCGGTGCGGCCCAGCGCCATAGGTTCCGAGGATGTCGTAGCGGTAGTCCGTCGCCAGGACGTCGAGATTTCCATCCCAATCCTGCCGCAACTTCGCGCCGCCGAGGACATCGACCTGGAATCCCTCCGGCCGATCCGCGGGACCGTAGCGGAGCATCCCCACGCGGCCGCCGACCTGGGAATCCAGGAATGGGCCGCCATCGGACTCGTCAACGAGCTGCGTCCCCAGCCGCGGCTCCGCAGCGCCCGCCCAGTAGGTGTCGTAGACAAACCCGCGGGGGCGAATCTGCCAACTCCAGGGCGCGATGGCGTCGGCGGATGAGGTCTGTGCCATTTCGAGGCCGCGCGGGGCGACGAACGACACCTCCGGCGGAGCCGAGGCCAGGCCGGCTCCGGCGTCGGCGGCAGAGGCGGTCGCGGCCTGGACGGTCCAAGAGACGACTGCCAGGTAGATCAGGCCCAGAGGGCGGTTGTGATTTGGGCACATGGCTGTTCGATGATTCCTCACCCATCGCACGTTGCAGTCCCGCCTTCACCGAGCCGTTCGAGCAGCCTCTCGGGATGCCCGATTCGCGCACAGGCCATGGACGAAGACGGCGACCAGCGTGTCTACCGTTTCCTCGTCGGTTGGCGGGTCTCCGTCCTTCAGCTGTTGGCTGAGCATCTTCTTGGTCGCGACGAGCAACATCTCGGCGACGAAATGGGCCTTGACCGGCCGAAACTCGCCCGCCTCAATGCCCTTGGTGATCAGCCCCGCGATCAACTGGACGGCGGCCGATTCGCTCTCGGTCATCGCCTGCTTCAAGCCTCCTTCCACGTTGCTGTAGTTGGCGAAGATCTGGAAGGTCGCCCGGTGCTCGCCAACGTAGCGCTGCCAATTCCGGATCATCGCCTCAATCTTGTCCGCAGCCGTCCGATCGGTCGCCGCGATCTGCTCGGTTGACTCCAGCAGCGGTCGGATCGTCCGCTCATGGACGAACTCGAGCAGGTCGTCCTTGCCGCGGAAGTGGTTGTAAAGGCTCCCCTTGGCGATCCCCACGGTCGCGGCAATCCGGTCCATCGTCGCGCCCGCCAGGCCGTGCTCGCCCAGAACCTCCATGACCCCGTCATAGATGGCATTCCGCATGATCGAGTCGGCCAATCGTTTTCGTTGCGCTGCGAGGCTCGTCATGTTCCGCCTCCAAAACGTGCCAGCTCTGAAGTTGACCAGAAGTACCGCCGTGTGACTAAACGATACAATACATGACTGCTCAGTCATTGTCAAGATCAGTTGGTCATTTCCCGATTCGAGGGGTGGGCAATGGCACGGAAATGTCAGGAGGTGTGCCTCGTCAGAGGGGTAAAGCGGCCCAACGTACGCATGGCCGCATCGGTTGCACGAGCCGGTTCAAGACGCCGATCCGCCTTACTTCCGCGATCCGCCCGTCTTTCCATCCTTCGCCTTCCCCCTGTGGATTCCAACCGATGAAACGTCGCCAATTTCTCGAAGCCTGCGGCTTGTCCGCAGCCGCTTGTTGGTACCCTGCGCTTGTCTCCGCGGCCGAGCCTCGATCAGGGCAGATCGCGCCTGGCCGGTCGGTCAAGGCCGACGTGCTGATCGTGGGCGGCGGCCTGGGCGGATGCGCGGCCGCCTTGGCGGCAACGGAAGCAGGGCGAAGCGTTCTGCTCACGGAGCCGACCGATTGGATCGGCGGCCAGCTTACCCAGCAGGCCGTCCCCCCGGACGAGCATCGCTGGATCGAGCGTTGCGGCGCGCCTCGATCGTATCGCGCCCTGCGGGACCACATCCGCGCCCACTATGCCCGCTATTACCCGCTCAGCGACCGGGCCAAGGCGCAGGAGTATCTGAATCCCGGCTCGGGGTCTGTTTCGAGGCTCTGCCATGAACCGCGGGCAGGGCTGGCCGCACTCGATGGGCTACTCGCTCCCGCGATGGGCAGCGGCCGTCTGACCCTGCTGTTGGAGACCCGTCCGGTCCGGGCCGACGTCGAAGGCGACCGCATCCGCGCGGTCGAACTGGCGACGCCGGACGGCGCGATGGTCGTCGAGGCGGAATACTTCATCGACGCCAGCGAAACGGGCGAGCTGCTGCCGCTGACCGGAACCGAATACGTGACCGGCTCCGAGTCGCGGGCCGAGACCGGCGAGGAGTCGGCCTCTCCCGAGGCTCGGCCGGGCAACATGCAGGCGATCACGTGGTGTTTCGCCCTGGACTACTGCGAAGGGGAAGACCACACGCTCGATCGGCCCGCCGAGTACGATTTCTGGCGAAGCTACCGGCCGCAGCTGACGCCGCCGTGGCCCGAGCAGCCGCTGCTGTCGCTCTGGTACAGCAACCCGCACACTTGCGAGCCGAAGGAACTGGCGTTCCTGCCGCCCGATTCCGCCTTTGCCGGCCAGCAGACCAAGGCCCTGAATCTCTGGGTCTACCGGCGGATCATCGCTGGCGCGAATTTCGCGCCGGGAGTGTTCGACCACGACATCACGATCGTCAACTGGCCGCAAAACGATTACATGCTCGGCAACATCTTCGCAGTTAGTCCCGAGGAAAAGCAGCGGCACCTGGCCGGCGCGGCCCAACTCAGCTTGTCGCTGGCCTACTGGCTGCAAACGGAAGCGCCGCGGCCGGACGGCGGCCAGGGTTGGAGGGGGCTCCGCCTCCGCCGCGATGTCGTCGGGACCAGCACGGGGTTGGCCAAATACCCGTACATCCGCGAGTCGCGGCGAATCAAGGCGGAGCGGACGATTTTCGAACAGGACCTTCGCGGCGGCGCCGGCCGGACGATCGGCGGCCAACGAGTTGCCCCCCGGCTGGCCGATTCGGTTGGCGTGGGCAGCTACGGGCTCGACACGCATCCGACGACCGGCGGCGACAACTACTACCATGTCGGATGCCCGCCGTTTCAGATTCCGCTCGGCGCGCTGATTCCTCGCCGCATGGAGAACTTGATCGCCGGCTGCAAGAACATCGGCACGACCCACCGCAGCAACGGCGCTTATCGCCTGCACCCGGTCGAATGGAATATCGGCGAGGCCGCCGGCGGACTGGCGGCGTTCTGCCTTGCCGATCGTGAGCCTCCGCGGCAGGTCCGCCGCGAATCGAAGCGGCTGGAGCGTTACCAGGCGATGCTCGTGGCGCGCGGCGTCGAGCTGGATTGGGACCGCCTGGCCGAATTGTGACCGGACGCGGCGGTGCCCGCCCGGCCGCCTGCTCGCCGCCGGGCGCAAGCGGCTCGGCCGGTCTCCGGGCGGGGAATCGCTCACCGCTTGCGCCACCGCGGCTCCCAGTCCGGAAGCTCGGTCCGAGCGGTTTGTAGGTAGCCGCTGATCGTCTCGGCAATCTCGGGGTGCTGGGCTGCGACGTCGGTGTTTTCGGCGATCTCGCTGTCCAGGTCGTAGAGCGTGATCGGCGCGTCGGGGCTGCCGGAGCGGATTCCCTTCCAGCGGCCCCGATACAACGCGGCTTGCTTGAAACCGCCCTCGTGGAACTCCCAGTAGAGCCATTCGTGCCGCGCCTGTCTGTGGGTCTGGCCGAGGAGCGTTGGCGCGAAGCTGAGCGAATCGATGTTCTCGGGCGCTTCCGCGTTGGCCAACTCGGCGGCCGTGGCCATCCAGTCGCCGAAGTAGCCGACGTGCGGGCTCTCAACACCCGGCGCTACCTTGCCCGGCCACCAGGCGATCAGCGGCACGCGGATGCCGCCGTCGGTGAGGCTGCGTTTGATGCCGCGCAACGGGCCGGAAGGGTTGAAGCGGCCGAGGTCGTGTTTGCTCTCATTGTGCGGCCCGTTGTCGCTGGTGAAGACAACCAGCGTCCGTCGGGCGAGCCCGTGCTCCCGGAGCGCGTCGAGCAGGCGGCCCACGTGGCCGTCCAGCCGGGTGATCATCGCGGCCTGACCCTTGTCCTGCGCCGGCCAGTCGCGATCGGCGTAAGGGCCGTAGTCGGGCACGTGCGCGCCGTCGCCGAGAATCCGCGCCCGCTCGTTGTTGGCGTGCGGGACGACCATGCTCCAATAGAGAAAGAAGGGTCTGTCCTTGTTCTCGGCGACGAACTGGAGGGCCTCCTCGGCGAACAGGTCGTCGGCATAAACGCGCGCTTCGGTGGCGTATCCAGCGCCGCCGTCGCCCACGCGGGTGACGCGGTTGGGCAACGCGACGCGCTGTTCGTTCCTCCAGAGAAAATCGGGGAAATGGTTGTGCGCATGGCGCTGATTCAGGTAGCCGAAGAAGTCGTTGAAGCCGTGCTTACGCGGCAACCCGCTCTCCGCCGCGCCGATGTCGCCGAGGCCCCACTTGCCGACCAGCGCGGTCCGATATCCGGCCTTCTGGAGCATTGAGGCCACGGTGACGTCGCCGGGCCTGAGCGCCTGGGCCGCGGGGTTGGCCTTGCCGGCGTTGCCGCGGACGCGGGTGTGGCCGTGGTGCTGGCCGGTCATCAGCACGCTCCGCGACGGAGCGCAGACGGTGGCGCCGGCGTAGAACTGCGCAAATCGCATCCCCTCGGCGGCCATCCGATCCAGCCGCGGCGTCCGGATGACCTTCTGGCCGTAGCTGCCAAGTTCGCCGTAGCCGAGATCGTCGGCCATGATCCAGATGAGATTCGGCTTGTCGGCTCCCAGCGCGTGCGCAACCAGGAGGGACAAGGATGCAACCAGGGCAAGTGGGATCTTCATGAAAGCGTGCCTCGCAGAAGGGGAAACTGTCGGCAGACGACCGCCGCGGGGAGCCCGCCGAGATCGAACCGCGTGAGGTGTGGCGTTTTCGTTGAGCGTCTCATGAGGGGGACCGTCAAACGTCGTCGCCCTGAATCGCCTTGAGCAACTCCCCGAGGCGCTCGACAACGTCGGGGTGCTCGGCGTAGACGTTGCGGGTCTCCGAGGGGTCGGATTCGAGGTGGTAGAGCTGGCCGGCCGGGCCGCCGTCCTTCGCCGGGTCGAGGGTGCGGGGTTGGGTGAACCCGCCCGAGCCGCGTGCGGGGATCAGCTTCCAGGGGCCCTGCCGGATCGCAAACACCCCCGTGTAGGAATGGTGCACGGCATACTCGCGGACAGGCCGGTCAGGCCTGGCATTCAGCAGGGCCGGCAGGATGTTTCGGCTGTCGGGCCCGTCGCCCGGCGGCAGCTTGGCGCCGACGATCGCGGCGGCGGTGGCCAGGAGGTCGGTCAACTCGATCAGTTCTCCGCTGTGCGTGCCGACCGGAGTCCTGCCCGGCCAGCGGACAATGAACGGCACGCGGTGGCCGCCTTCCCAGATGTCGGCCTTGGTGCCGCGGAGATGAGCGTTTCCCTGGTGCCCGAACTCGCGGATGTGCGCGCCGCGGCCGCTGATCCTGTAATGTTTGACGTCGTCGGCCTCCCGGGCTTCCCAGTAGTGGTAGAGGCCGCCATTGTCGGACGTGAACACGACCAGCGTGTTGCCTGCCAGGCCGGTGCGGTCGAGCGCGTCGAGAACCGCTCCCAAAAACGCGTCTGTTTCCACGACGAAATCGCCATACGCGCCCGCCTGGCTCCTGCCGCGATATTCGGCGTTGACAACCACGGGTAGATGCGGCGACGTGAGCGGAGCATAGAGGAAGAAAGGCCGCTTGGGCGATCTCGAGGCGTGATTCTCGATGAACGACATGGCTTCTCCCGCAAGCCGCGGCAGGACGCCGTGGATCGTGAAATCCGGCGATCGCACCCCTTCGTCGACGGCCATGAAATTCGCGTCGCGGACTGTCTCTTGAGGCAGGAGGGGAAGCTGCAACACGCGGTCGTCCTGGAGAAAGCAGAAGGGCGACATGTTGAGCGAGGCGGCGATGCCGAAGTAATGATCGAACCCGACCGCCGTGGGGCCGCCCGTGAACGGTCTGGTAAAGTCCACGTCGCGACCCGGGCGCGGCCCAGTGCGATCGAGCGGAACGGCGTTCGTTTCGCCATCCCGCTTGCTCGTCCACTGAAGGCCAAGGTGCCATTTGCCGATCGCCGCGGTGGCGTAGCCCCGCTGCCTGAGCAACGAGGGGACGGTGAGGCGGCCGGGCCCGATCAGGGGCGGGTCGAAGCCGTCCAACACCCCGCGTTTCAGCCGCGTCCGCCAGCAGTAACGTCCCGTGAGCAGGCCATAGCGGGTGGGCGTGCAGACGGACGAGGGCGTGTGCGCGTCGGTGAACCTCATGCCTTCAGCCGCCAGGCGGTCGACGTGCGGCGTGGGAATCTTGGACTGCGGGTTGTAGCAGGAGACATCGCCGTAGCCGAGATCGTCGGCAAGGACAAGAACGATGTTTGGCGCACGCGGCTTCTCTGGGCCATCGGCGCTGGCCAGAGGGCAGAGTGACAAGCAAGCCAAGAGGCCGAGGATCGGTGTGGCGACTTCGTGCGGCATATCGCGGCGGATTGTTCGCCCGACCGCCAAGATGCTCCCCGTGTTTTCAGACATCGTGCGGATCTCCATCAGGCCCCGAGAGGCTGCCGGTTCGGATGACTTTTCTGCGCGTGCCCTGGCCCGCGGCGTTATCGCCCGCGATCCGCCGTCTGTTCATCGGTAGCGCAACTCCACCCGATCGACTTCGGCCGGACCGTTCCAGCGCAATCTCAGGAAGTGATTTTCCGCGGGCACGGTCGCCTCATACTCGACCATCGTCCGGCGCTGTCTGCCGGCGGCGCCGCCCGGCGGCGACGGCAACCGGCGTTGCCTGCGCGTTGGTTCGAGTTCGCGGAATGTCCGACCGTCCCGCGATACCTCCAGGGTCAAGTCGGAGAGGTCCTCGGCGCAGAACGCCACCACGCCAGCACGCTGGATTGCCCCGGGCACGTCCTAGGTCATCCAGTCGCCCTCGGCTCCCTTGACCCGGAAGAGGTATTCCGCATAGAGCCCGTTATAGTCGTTGTTCAGCGCGAGACCGTCGGATTTCTCGTGAGCGCGAGAGAAATCCTGCAACTCGTCGATTAGGCAGACCTCCTTTTGGCATACAAGTGCCGCGTCGGCAAGTCGATGTTCGGGTCCACCAACAAGGGTTGACCGGGCCGGTGGCGCGTTTCGGACACCAGGTGGTTGGCGTCCAGGCCCTTGATGAAGGCCGCCATCTCGCTCAGCCACGCGTCCGGCGCGCTGCGCATTTCATTGCCGAATTGCCAGGCCAGAATCGCCTTGTCTTCTCGATAGGGCACGCCGGTGATCTTGTTGGTTCGCGTGAGCACGTAGCGGAGAGTCGCTCGGTAGTCTTCCTTCAACTGGGAATCCGTGTAGAATTCCGCCCGCTTCTTGCCGCGATGGGCCGCGTACGTGCCGATGCCGCCGAGGTAGTCTCCCGACTCCGCGGTCAGGTCGAGAAGGGCGCGAACACGGTACTTGTTCGCCAACGCCAGCAGGTTGTCAATGACCTTGAACGATTTCTCGTTGAACCGCCCCGGTCCCTGGACGTAATGCCACGTCATGCGGCCGTCGGGGAGGCTTTCCTGCGGGTCGCGGATCGGCAGGTTCCAGAGCCGCACTACCCGCAGGTTCATCTGGTCCAACGTCTTGAAGGCATCCTCCTGCTCCCACGGCGTGGGCAGCTGCAGCCGCTCGGGCAGATAGCGCGTCCAGTCGTAGGGCAGCACCAGCCCCGGCATGTTGACCCCGAGGAAGCGGAACGCGCGCTCGCCGTCCATCAACCGCCCGCCTTGGCGGGTGATGAAGTGATCGAATCCCTGCCGCTCGTCTTGGGCTACCGCCTCCGGCGAGGCCGCCGCAAGGAAACAGCAGAGCAACGGACCGGCCGGCAATCGTCGTGCGTTCATCGCGTTCATCGGCAAGCTCCTGGGAGGTTTGCGTGGGATCAAGCCCCAGATGGGGCGTCCTGTTGGACGAGCCTGTCTGCGGTTGCCGCCGGTCCGCATCGTCAACTGCCGGGCCGCGCTGCTTATCGAGGAATCACCGGGAGCAGGATATGCGAGGGGCGCTGGCGGTCGTGGTGCACGGTATTCACGGCCGTCTGCACGCGGCGGTTGTCGTTGAGCGGCTCGCCCGTATTCGGGTTCAGGTCGAACCGTGGAAAATTGCTGCTGGAGACATCGAGGCGAATCCGGTGCCCTTTCTTGAAGATGTTCGACGTCGGGTAGAGCTTGATCGTCACCGGGTAGACCTCGCCCGGCTGCATGAGCTTTTCGGTCGACAGCGACTCGCGGAACCGAGCCCGGATGATGCCGTCGCCAATCAGCAGGTCGAACCCGCCGGGGAAGTCCGCGCTGGCCGGATAGACGTCGATCAGCTTTGCCGTGAAGTCGGTGTCGGGGGCCGAGGATGAGATCCAAAGCTTCACCGTGATCTCGCCGGTCACCTCGATGTCTTCCTCCAGGGGCTCGGTCTGGAACACGAGGATGTCGTTCCGGGCGCTGAGGGGGATCGGCTCCGGGAAGTTCCAGATATGGGGGCCGCCGCGCTGGTCCCACGCGCCGGCCAGGAGGATATCGTTTCCGGAGGAGATGCAACCGCCGATCGTCGGCACGGGATTGCGCGGATCGAACTGGAAGCGGGTCGAGGCCTGGTCCGCCGCGGAGGCGGCCGCCGCCAGCTTGCCGTTCGGCTGGAGGTAGAGCTCGGTGTAGCGGGTTCGGGCCAGCGGCCATTCCTTTTCCTCGCGCCAGGCGCCGCCATGAAACAGCTTGCCCTCGTCGGTCTTGTGCCCATCGCCGGAACCCATCACGAAGATGCGAACGGGCGTGGCGAACGGCGCGTCGCGGCCGACGGCGTTGTCGCGCCCTTTCAGCCAGTGGTCGAACCACTCCAGGCGCCAACCCAGGTGGTCGGAAATCGCCGCGTCTTTGCCGAAGCTCACCTGCCCGTGCGCCGAGCCGCTCTGCGCGCCGTGAATCCAGGGGCCCATGATCAGGTACACCGGGCCGTTGATCGTCTTGGAGAGAACCATGTAGTTGGCCGTCGTGTTGCCGCCCCACGAATCGTACCAGCCGCCGACCAGGTAGACCGGGATGTCCTTGTACAGCTCCGGGTAATCGAGAATGCTGTTGACCTTCCAGAACTCGCCGTTGGCGCCGTGCTTCATGCCCGCGACGAGCCACTGCTCATATTCGGGCGCGAACTTCAGCGGGGTCATTCCGGGCCGCAGGGGCAGATTCGCGAGGTACGCCTTCCGCTGGTCGGACATCTGCCGCAGCATCGCCGCCGTGGCCGGCTCGCGGGACTGCCGGCTGCCGCGGCCCGCGTTGAGCATGATCCAGTTCCAGAAACGCAGTTCGAAGGCCCCAGCATTCCGCATGCTCTGGTAGCCCAGGTTCGACATTGCGTCGACGGGAATCACGGTGGCCAGCCCCGGCGCCTTGGCCATCGCCATGGCGTGCTGCGTGCCGCCGAAGTACGAGGTTCCCATCATGCCGAATTTGCCGTCCGACCAGGGTTGCTCGATCAGCCAGGCAGCCGTGTCGCAGCCGTCCGGGCCGTCGTCGCTGAGCATGTGCCAGACGCCCTCCGACTTGTATCTTCCCCGCGTGTCCTGCGCCACGAACACGTATCCGCGCGCCGCGTAATAACGGCCGATGCTCTTCTGCCCGTCCTTGTTGTAGGGCAACCGGGCCAGGATCGCCGGCAGTCTCCCGGCGATCGGCGCGCCGTCCTTGGCCGGCCGGTAGATATCCGTGGCGAGCCGCACGCCATCGCGCATCGGCACCATCACTTCCGTCTCCACCGCGACTTCGTACTCGGCTTCCCGGCCAAGCCCGGCAGCCGGCAGCAACATCAACAACGCGCCCAACGCGGCGATCCGCCTTGCGCAAGAGACCCAGTGATAGCGCATGGTGACTTTCTCCTTCGATTCCGAGGTCTGTCTGCGGGGGCTGCCTTCGTTGCGTTGACTTTGCCCGGGGCAACTTCGCGAAGCCAAGTGTAACGGATCGCCGCAAGCATCGCCACCCGGCGGACCTTCGGGGAAATGGGGGCCGCCGCGCGCCGCCCGCGAGCGCGGAATCGCCCGGCGATCGCTGCGCTGCGGGAGCCGGCCACCGATCCGGCCGGAGTGTGCCCGCTGCGAGCGGTTCAGTCCGGTTCCAGCAGGTCGATCCAGCCGGTCCGGGAGGCGGCCAGGCTGTCGGCGGCGTAGAGCCCGACTGCCGCCCAAATGCAGAAGAAGCTGGAGAGCTGGGCCCCGGAGAACGGCTCGTGGAACACGAAGACCGCGACGAGGAAGTGCATCGTCGGCGCGAGATATTGGAGGATCCCCAACGTCGAGAGTTGCAGGCGCCGCGCCGCGCCGACAAACAGCAAGAGGGGCACCGAGGTGACCACGCCGCTCAGCGCCAGCAGGCACCAGGTGCCCGCGTCTTTTTCCGTCGCCACGGCCGCGTGTTCGGCGTAGGCGAGGTAGAGAATCGCCGGCGGGGTCATGGCCAGGGTCTCGATGAGAACGCCGACCAGGCCGGAGGTGGGCATCGTCTTCCGCAGCAGGCCGTAGAGGGAGAACGACGCGGCGAGCACCAGGGCGATCCACGGCAGGACGCCGGCTGCCAGGGCGAGGACGCCGACGCCCGCCGCGGCCAGCCCGATGCTGATCTTCTGATTGAGGCGGAGCCGCTCGCCGAGCACGAGAACGCCCAAGAGGACATTGACCAGCGGCGTGATGAAATAGCCGAGGCTGGCCTGGAGCACCTGGGCGGTGGCCACCGCGTAGATGAAGGTCAACCAGTTGACGCTGAGCATCGCGGTGCTCAGCCCCAGCATGAGGACCGCCTTGGGGCCCCTCAAGCCGTCCCGGACCTTGCGCCACTGGCCGGAAATGCCCGCCACAACCGCCAGCAGGGCGAGCGACCAGGCGGCTCGATGGGCCAGCATCTCCAGGGGCGGAACGTGGCGGACCGCCCGGAAGTAGAGCGGGATCAAGCCCCAGAGCCCGTAGGCGGCCAGGCCGCAGGCCAGTCCCTGCAACGATCGGCCCGCCTGGCTGCGGCCGGCTCCGGCCTCTCCTCCTTCGCCTGCTGTCATTCGATCTCCAGGATGCCTGTCCTCGCGCCGAGCGCGACCTGGCGCGGGCCCCGCTTGGCCGGCGCGCTGTGAAACGAGCGCGGGTCTGACCGTTCTCCCCGCGCCCATGCCGATTGACTGCCAGCCGGCGCGCCGTCGACCAACAGGGTCAAGCGGCTCCGCCGAGAAACGTCTCGGCGATCGTGGCAGAGACGGCCGCGGGCTGCCCGACCCGGAAGGGCCCTTCCGCAGGGTGACGTCCCAAACCGCGGCAGTCGGTAGCGGTGGTCCAGTGCCCACCGGCGGCCGGGGGCGGGACATGTGGAGCCGCCATAGAACCGTAAAGCATAGCCGATCCGGTCGAGCCGGTAAACGGCCGGCAGACCGACCGGAGCGACGGAGCGACAGGGTTCTTCGCGGCGGTGATCGCGGAGGGGGGCGGCCACCCGCCTTGCCGGAAGCGGCGGCTTCCGCCCGACGGGAGCGCTGGGCGGCTTCCGCGGGTTATCGTGGCAGGTCTTCGCGGCCGAGGGCGATTTCGGCCTCGAGTCGGGCGGCCTTGGCCCACAGCAGGTCGGCGAGTGTGCAGCTGCCGGCCTGTTGCTGCGCGGCGGCGGTCTCTTCGAGCCTCTTCAGGTTTTCGACATGTTTGCCCAGCAGGGGGATCCGGTCGGCCCTTCGCGTCGCCGATTCGAGTTCGGCCGCGATCAAGGCATTCTGGGCCTCGATTACCGACGGGCAGCCGGCGCTGCCGGACCGGAACGCCTCCTCGGCGAAACCGACGAGCTGGCGGAGCGTCGCGAGCCGCTCCTGGACAAGGGCGTCGAGGCCTGCCGAGAGCCTTGGCGCGGGCCGTTCGAGGCGGCCGAGGAGTTGGGCGATTCGCTGGGTCTTCGTGCGGTCGCCGCGCAGAACGACCAGCCCCAGTTCATCGAGCATTTCGATCTGCACGCCGGAGCCCGAGATCGCCCTGGCGGCGACCGGTTTGCGCGTGAAGATCGCCGCGCCCTCGGCAATGCTCTCGAGCTGCCAGCCCTCGCCGCCGAGCTTCTGGAGCTGGTCCGCCGGCAGGTTCCCATCAGGGATGGAGATGAGCCGCCGTTCCGGGGCCGAAGCTTGCGGCTGGGCCGGCGCGGCGGTCTGCAATGCCCAGCCGGAGAACAGGGCGGCGGCCAGCGCCGCAAGGAAACGTGGACGTGTCATGGCAGGATCCCCTTGACCGAAGAGAAACGCGCATCCCTTCGACGGCCTTGCGGCAGGGCCCGCGAAGGTGCGGCCTGCCGGGCTCCTGACCATTATTCTACAGCCTCGGCCGGCAAAAGCACGGGGCGCTCCGCGCCCCGGCCCCGCGCCCCGGCCCCGCGCCGGCAGGGCTTGCCGCCGGGAGGCGGCGGCCGGCCGCTCGCCGGGCATCGGACGCATCGGCCCGGCGCGGGGCGGCGCCCGCGAGGCCGTTAGGCGCGGCCCGCTTGGCGATCCCTTCCCCTTCGCCCGGACTTCCCTTAGGATACTTGGGGAATGGGGGGGAGCAGCGCGTCGCCGGTAACGGAGTCTCATGAGCCAGTTGGAAGCCGAGGACGATATCCTCTCAGGGCTCAATCCCCAGCAGCGCGAGGCCGCCAGCCACGGGGAGGGGCCGCTGTTGATTGTGGCGGGGGCGGGGACCGGCAAGACGGCCACGCTCGTTCACCGCGTCGCCTGGCTGATCGGCCAGGGAATCGATCCGCGGCGGATTCTCCTGCTGACGTTCACGCGCCGCGCCGCCGGCGAGATGCTCCGCAGGGTCGACCGGATCCTCGCCCGGCAGGCCGGAGGGGGCTCTTTGGTGAGGGACGCCCGCGTCTGGGGAGGCACTTTCCATGCAATCGCCACGCGCTTGCTGCGGCTTTACGGCAAGTCGATCGGGCTGGCGGCGGGGTTCACGATCCACGACCGGAGCGACTCGGAGGACCTGCTCAACGTCGTCCGCACGGAACTCGGGCTGGCCAAGACCGACAAGCGGTTCCCCAAAAAGGGAACCTGCATGAGCATCTACAGCCGCTGCGTCAACGCCCGGCAGCGGCTGGCCCCGGTCCTCAAACGGCATTTCCCCTGGTGCGAGGATTGGGAAGACGAATTGAAGCGGCTCTTCGACGCCTATCTCGACCGCAAGGAAGCGGCGGCCGTGCTCGATTACGACGACCTGCTGCTCTACTGGGACGCCCTGCTCGCCGATGAAGAGGCGGGGGAGCGTGTGCGGGCGCGATTTGACTGCGTGCTCGTCGACGAATACCAGGACACCAACTCCCTGCAGGCATCGATCCTTGCCCGGCTCTGCCCGACCGGCAGAGGGCTGACCGTCGTCGGCGACGACGCCCAGTCGATCTACGGATTCCGCGCGGCGACGGTCCGCAACATTCTCGATTTCCCCAAGCAGTACCCGGCCGCCACGATCGTCCACCTCGAACAGAACTACCGCAGCACCCAGCCGATCCTCGCGGCGGCCAACGCCGTGATCGGGCAGGCCCGGGAACGGTACCAGAAGCAGCTCTGGTCGGATCGGAGCGGGGGCGACAAACCTCTGCTGGTGACCTGCGAGAACGAGCAGGATCAGACGGAGTCCGTGATTCGCCGGATTCTCCAGCGCCGCGAGGAGGGAATCGATCTGCGCCGGCAGGCGGTGCTGTTTCGGGCCTCGCACCATAGCATCATGCTGGAAGCGGAATTGACCGGCCGCAACATCCCGTTTCACAAGTACGGCGGGCTGAAGTTCGTCGAGACCGCCCACGTCAAGGACCTGATGGCCTTCCTCCGGTTGGCGGAAAACCCGCGCGACCTGGTGGCCGGCAGCCGCGTGCTCGTGCTCCTGCCGGGGATCGGGCCAAAGCGGTCGCGGGCGCTGATGCAGTTGCTCGTCGAGTCGGGGGGCAGCCTCGAGCCGTGGCGCTCGTGGACGCCGCCGTTGGCCGCCGCCAGCGAGTGGCCCCGGCTGGTCGAACTGCTCGAAGAGCTGCGCGGCGGGGAGCAGGGGCTGCCCGCACAAATCCACGCCGTGAGGGCGTTTTACGAGCCGATCCTGCTGGAAAAATACGACAATCCGGCGCCCCGGAGCCGCGACTTGGAGCAGGTCGAGCAGCTCTCCTCCCGGTATGCGGACCGCCAGGCGATGCTCGTGGAATTGACGCTCGACCCCCCCTCATCGACCCAGGACCTGGCCGGCCCGCCGCAGCTCGACGAAGACTATCTCGTGCTCAGCACGATCCACTCGGCGAAGGGGCTCGAATGGGACTCGGTCTTCGTAATCCACGCCGTGGATGGGAACATCCCGTCCGACATGGCAACCGGCTCGCCGGAGGAGATCGAGGAGGAGCTGCGGCTGCTCTACGTGGCCTTGAGCCGCGCGGAGAATTTCCTCTGCGTGACCTGCCCCTTGAGTTATTATTACAGTCCGGGACGGTGGAGCGACGCCCACGGCTTCGCCCAGATGACGCGTTTCCTGCCGCCGCACGTGCGGAAATTGTTCCGCGAGTGCGTCTCTTGGATCGGCGGCGACGGCGCTGGGGAGGAGGCGGAGATCGTCACGGGGCTTTCCAGCGAGGCGATCCGGCGGCAGACGAAGGACCTCTGGTCATGAGCGACCCGGCAGCGGGCGGGTCGCGCCCCCGCCAAACGTGCAGCCGGTTGTGGCGGGCGGTGGCCCTCGACCAGCGCGAGGGGAGGCCTGCCGTTTCTTCTGCCCGACCCATTTGAAATCGGCCGCGGCAGGGGATATGCTTACGGTTTTGGCGGCGTGCTTGCCAGAACGGCCAGGCAGCGGCCGCTGCGAGCATTTTTCCGTCCGTCGGGTTGCCCGTCAGGTGCAGCCGGGCGGGGACACCTTCAGGGGAATCAGCATGTCGAGAATCACACGACGTCGTTTTGTGGGGCGATCGCTTGCGGCCAGCGCCGCCGTGATGGCCGTTCCTTACATCGGCCGGGCGCAGAACCCCAATGGCAAGCTCGGCGTGGCCGTGGTCGGCGTCAAGGGCCGCGGCGGCAGCCACCTGAGCGCGTTCAGCGGCGACAGCCGGACCCATGTGGTGTTTGTCGCCGATGTCGACGAGTACGTGGCGAAATCCCGCGCCGAGTCGGTTGCCAAAAAGCAGGGCTTCGCGCCGAAGATTGTCCGCGATATGCGCGAGGCGTTCGAGGCGCCGGGCGTCGACATCGTCAGCACGGCGACGCCCAATCACTGGCACGCGCTGTGCGGCATTTGGGCGATGCAGGCCGGCAAGGACGTGTACATCGAGAAGCCCGTCTGCCACAACATCGCCGAGGGCTCGGCCCTGATCGCGGCGGCGCGGAAGTACAAGAAGATGTGCCAGGTGGGCACCCAATGCCGCTCCAGCAAGGCGATCATCGAGGCGGTCCAGTTCATCAAGGAAGGCGGCATCGGCGAGGTGAATTTCGCCCGCGGACTGTGCTACAAGCGCCGCAAGTCGATTGGCCCGCTGGGCGACTATCCCGTGCCGGCGGAAGTCGACTTCAACCTCTGGAGCGGCCCCGCGCCGTACACGACCCCCAAGGTCACCCGCTCGCAGTTCCACTACGACTGGCACTGGCAGCGGCATTACGGCAACGGCGACCTCGGCAACCAGGGCCCGCACCAGACGGACATCGCCCGCTGGGGCCTGGGCATCGACCAGCACCCGCTGAGCGTGATCAGCTATGGCGGCCGCCTGGGCTACCAGGCCGAGCGGAAAGACGACAACTACGTGGATGCCGGCGACACGGCGAACACGGAAGTCTCGATCTACGATTACGGCGACAAGTGCATCGTCTTCGAAACCCGCGGGCTGTCCGTGAAGGACTCGGCCGACGAGGAGCTGAACAAGCTCTTCCAGAGCACGGGTGAGAACAAGATCGGCGTGGTGTTCTACGGGTCGGACGGCTACCTGGTCCAGGCCACCTACGCGCACGCGATCGCCTACGACAAGCAGATGAAGGTCATCAAGGAGTTCAAGGGGGGGGAAGACCACTTCCGCAACTTCCTCGATGCCTGCATCAGCCGCAAGGTGGAAGACCTCCGCGCGGAGGCCCGCGAGGGGCACCTGTCCGCCGCGATCAGCCACCTGGGGAACATCTCGTATTATCTGGGGCAGGAGAACAAAGTCTCGGCGGACGAGGCCCGCAAGGTCTTGTCGGGGATCGAGAGCCTCGACGACAACCTGGCAACACTGGACCGCACGCTGAAGCACCTGACGGACAACGGCGTCGACTTGCAGAAGTACCCGATCTCGATGGGCCCGCTGCTCGCCTTCGATCCGGAGAAGGAGGTCTTTCCCGAGTCGCAGGAGGCAACCGCGCTGGTCTCGCGGACGTACCGGGAGGGATTTGTCTGCCCGAAGGCCGCCGAGGTCTGAACGAGGCGGCTACGGAGCGCGCCTGGAACAACGCCTCTTGATCCTCTGCCCAGCCGGGGCGCGGAGCGGCCCGCCGCCGCGCCCCGGGATTCTGCCTTGCGGTTGTCCGCGGTCGCCGGTCGTGGCCTGTCGCGGGGCGGGTGGAACCTCTGCGCGGAGGGCGGCGTTCGTACTGCGACAATTTCCCGCAATCCGCGCATTTTGTGGAGCGATCCCGCCGCCGGAGAGGCCCGGAAGGCGAACGGACCAATCGCGACTACTGCCCAGGTTGGGTTGACGAACCGCCGGTCAAACTGCTACGCTCAACGGATTAGGAAGACTCCAGAATGCGGCAGCCGAAGGGCGACGACGCCCAAGCCTCGCTGGTTCTTCAGCCGCTTGGATTGCGAGGCAATTCTTCGAGCCGATCCATTGGTCGCGAAGCGGGCCCTTCCCCCAAGCGCGGGGCTGTCTTGGATGCTCCCGTTCCACGCGGAACTTGCCGAGTTGATCCCCTTTTTGGAAGGGTCCGGTCCCAATGTCCATCGGTGACAACTGCTGTAGCACCTGCAAACAGGCCACGGAAGAGGAATTGCTTGCGCAGCTCGATGACGTGCTCGCCGGTTACGCGGAGGTGCCAGGGGCGCTGATTCCGGTGCTGCAAATCACCCAGGCGATGTTCGGCTACCTGCCGGAGACCGCCTTGCGGAAGATCAGCGCCCGGTTGAACAAACCGTACAGCGAAGTGGCTGGGGTCGTCGGTTTCTATTCGTTCTTCAACACGGTGCCCCGCGGGCGCCACGTTGTCCGTGTCTGCCTGGGGACGGCCTGCTATGTCCGCGGCGGCAAGGCGGTTCTGGCAGCGCTCAAGGCAGCGCTCCGCGTGGAGGTCGGCGAGACCACGGCGGACCGGGTGTTCTCGCTCGACGTGGGCCGTTGCTTCGGCGCCTGCGGCCTGGCGCCGGTGATCATGATCGACGACGACGTCCACCAGAGAGTGCGGCCTTCGCGGGTCGTGCAGATTCTCGATCCGTACCGCCGGGAAGCGAAAGCAGTCGAGCAGGGAGACGGCAAATGAGCGGGCGACTGGCCAGTCTGGAGGAACTCGCGGCACTCCGGGAACAGCTCCGCAACGAGCAGGCGGCAGCCCCGTCGGCCGGCCGGATCCCGGTCCGCATCTGCATGGGGGCAAGCTGCATCGCCTCCGGCGCGGTGGCGGTCCGACAATCGCTGGAAGAGGAACTGGCGGCCGCCGGCCTGGAGGGCCGGGTGGCCCTGAAGGACGTCGGTTGCCTCGGTCCTTGTTCCGGAGGCCCGGTGGCGGTGGTCGGCGACGTCTTTTACGAGCATCTCCAGCCCGAACACTGCGCCGAAATCGTCCGCGCCCACCTCGGCAAGGGGCAGATCGTCGAACGCCTGGCCCACCGGCGTCCCGACGGGCGGATCGTCTCGCGGATGGAGGACATGGAGTTCTTCCGCCGGCAGACGAAGATCGTCCTCGGCCGCTGCGGCCGCATCGATCCGCAGCGGATCGACGACACGCTGATCGAAGGCGGCTACCAGGCCCTGGCCGGCGTGCTGGACGCGCACGACCCGGAAGCGGTGCTCCGGGAGATGGAGGTTTCCGGGCTCCGCGGCCGCGGCGGGGCCGGGTTTCCCACCTGGCGGAAATGGTCGTTCGCCCGAAACGCCCCGGGGCGACAGAAGTTCGTCGTCTGCAATGCCGACGAGGGCGATCCCGGCGCGTTCATGGACCGCAGCATCGTCGAGGGCGACCCCCACGCGGTGATCGAGGGCATGGCGATTGCCGCGTTCACGATCGGCGCAGCGCAAGGCTATGTCTACATCCGCGCCGAGTATCCGCTGGCCGTCGAGCGGCTCCAGGTGGCCCTTGCCCAGGCGCGGCAGCGCGGGCTGCTGGGCAAGAACATTCTCGGCGCCGGTTTCGATTTCGAGCTGGAGATTCGCATGGGCGCCGGGGCCTTCGTCTGCGGCGAGGAGACCGCCCTGTTGACCTCGATCGAGGGCAATCGGGGGGAACCCCGCCCGCGGCCCCCCTTCCCCGCGCTGTCGGGTCTCTGGGGAAAGCCGACCTTGCTGAACAACGTGGAGACGTACGCCAACGTGCCGGCGATCCTGCTCCGCGGCGGCCAGTGGTATGCCTCCCACGGCGCCGGCAAGAGCAATGGGACCAAGGTCTTCGCGCTGGCCGGCACGATCAAGAACTCCGGGCTGGTCGAAGTGCCGATTGGAATGCCCCTGGGCGACTTGATCTACGATATCGGCGGCGGGACCTCGTCGGCCAAGGAATTCAAGGCGGCGCAGATCGGCGGCCCCTCCGGCGGCTGCATCCCCAAGCAGCACCTGAACGTCCCCCTGGACTACGAATCGCTCTCCGAGCTGGGCGCGATCATGGGCTCCGGCGGCCTGATCGTGATGGACGAGGATAGCTGCATGGTCGACGTGGCGCGGTTCTTCCTGGAATTTGTCCAGGAGGAATCGTGCGGCAAGTGCGTCCCCTGCCGCGTCGGCACGAAGCGGATGCTGGAGATTCTCAATCGCATCTGCGAGGGCCAGGGACAGGAATCGGACGTCGAACATCTGATCGAACTGGGCGAAATGATCAAGGAGACGTCGCTCTGCGGCCTTGGGCAGACCGCGCCCAACCCGGTGCTGTCCACGATTCGCCACTTCGGCAACGAATACATCGAGCACATTCGCGACAAGCACTGCCGCGCCGGCGTCTGCCCGTCGCTCGTCTACGCGCCCTGTTCGAGCGCCTGCCCGGCCGGAGTCGACATCCCCGGCTATGTTTCGCTGGTGGCCGAGAAGCGCTACGCCGAGGCCCTCCGCCTGCACCGCGAGAAGAATCCGTTTCCCGCTATCTGTTCGCGGGTCTGCTTCCACACGTGCGAGGACAAGTGCCGCAGGTCGACGCTCGACGAGCCGGTTTCGATCCGCGGCATCAAGCGGTTCATGGTCGACCAGGAGGTGACGATCCAGCTACCGGAAGTCCGCGACAGCCTGGAAAACGCCAAGCGGAAGATCGCCATTGTCGGGGCCGGCCCGGCGGGGCTCTCCTGCGCTTACTTCCTCGCTCGGCTCGGCTACCAGCCGCTGGTTTACGAATCGGAGCCGCGGCCCGGAGGGATGCTCGTGCAGGCGATTCCGTCCTACCGGCTGCCGAGGGAGATCGTCGCCCGCGAGGTCCGGATGGTCGAGAACATGGGCGTGGAGATCCTCACCGAGACCGCTCTGGGGCGCGATTTCACGCTCAAATCGCTTCGCGGCAAGGGGGTCGAGGCCGTGTTCCTCGCCGTCGGGGCCCCACTCGGCGTGGGCTTGGGCATCCCCGGCGAAACCGCCGAAGGGATCATCGACGCACTCGGGTTCCTGCGGACCTACAATCTCCGCGGTTCGGTCAAGGTCGCCAAGAACGTCGTGGTCATCGGCGGCGGCAATTCGGCAATCGACGCCGCGCGGACCGCCGTGCGGCTCGGGGCCGAGTCGGTGACGGTCGTTTACCGGCGGAGCCGCGAGGTGATGCCGGCCTACAAGGAGGAGATTGAAGAAGCGCTTCACGAGGGCGTCAAGTTGCAGCTTCTCACGGCCCCGGTCGACGTCGTGGCCGAAGGGGGGCGCGTCGTGGCGATCCGCTGCCGGCCGATGCGGCTCGGCGAGTTCGACGGCTCCGGCCGGCGTCGCCCCGAGGAGAGCGGCGACGTGTTCACCCTGCCGGCGGACCAGATTCTCGTGGCCATCGGCCAGGCCCTCTCGACGCAGGGATTCTGCGACGATATCGGGCTGGAGACCAACCGCAGCGGGTTCCTCCAGGCCGATCCGGTCACCGGCCAGACTTCGCAGAAATGGATCTTCGCCGGCGGCGACGCGGTCACTGGCCCGGCGTCGGTCGTCGAGGCCGTGGCCGCGGGCGAGCGGGTGGCCGTCGGCATCGACCGCTACCTGAGCGGCAGCGAGCACGCCTTCTGGCGCGAGACCAAGGAGGTCGACACCTTCTTCGATCCGGAGAAAGACCCGATCGACGCCCCCCGCGAGCGGCTGCCGCTGATCCCGGTCGAGCGCCGCTCCAACAACTTTGATGAAGTCGAACAGCCCTGGCGCGAATCCGTCGCCGTGCGGCAGGCCCAACGCTGCCTCCGCTGCGACTACGGCCGCCGTCCCGCAGGCAACGGCGACTAGCGAGAATGATAGCTGAGAAGAAAGGAATGGCCAAGGTCCAAGTCTCAATGGCCAACGAAGAGTCGGCTGGTTCCCAAGCTGCAGCTTGGGAACCGACCGGGACCGAAGACCACGATATTCATTTCACGATTTGCGGCGCCGCTTGGCGGTGTCCCAGACGGAATCGAGCGTTCCCAAGCGGGAGCTTGGGAACGAGGTAGAGACTGAACCCCGAACCCCGACCCCGAATCCCGCTTCCCCGCCATGATCAACCTGACCATCAACAACGTTCCCGTCGCGGTGCCGGACGGCACGACGATCCTGGCGGCGGCGCGCCAGGCGGGCGTGCGGATTCCGACGCTCTGCTATGTCGAGGGTTTGCAGGCGATCGGGGCCTGCCGCGTTTGCATCGTTGAGATCGAGGGCGTCCAGGCGCTGGCTGCGTCGTGCTCGATGCCCGCCGCCGAGGGCATGAAGGTCCACACCAACACGCGGCGTGTCCGCGAAGCGCGGCGGATGGTGGTCGAACTGCTCTTGTCGGAGCACAACGGCGAGTGCCAGACCTGCGACCGGCGGGAAGACTGCGAGCTTCAGTCGCTGGCGGCCGAGTTGGGCATCCGGATGATCTCCTTCCAGGGGGAGAAGACGCGCGCCGGGCTCGACTCCTCGACTCCGGCGCTGTTGCGCGACCATGGCAAGTGCATCAAGTGCCGCCGTTGCGTGAGCGTCTGCAACGAAATCCAGCACGTCGGCGCGCTCTGGCCGCAGAGCCGGGGGTTTGAGACCTCGATCGGGCCGGCCTTCAATCGCGACCTGAACACGGTCGCCTGCGTCCAGTGCGGCCAGTGCGCGGCGGTCTGCCCGGTCGGCGCGATCACCGAGCGCGACCAGATCGACGAGGTCTGGGCGGCGTTGGACGATGCGGACAAGCACGTCGTCGTGCAGACCGCGCCGGCAATCCGCGCGGCGCTGGGGGAGTGCTTCGGATATCCGCCGGGCACGCTGGTCACGGGCAGGATGACCGCCGCGCTCCGCCGGCTGGGTTTCAACGCCGTTTTCGACACGAACTTCGCCGCCGACCTGACGATCATGGAAGAGGGGAGCGAGCTGCTGGCGCGGCTCAAGGCGGTGCTTGCCGAGGGGCGCGAAGCCGCCCTGCCCTTGATGACGAGCTGCTCGCCCGGCTGGATCAAGTTCGCCGAGCATTTCTTTCCCGAAATGCTTCCCCATTTGTCAACCTGCAAGTCGCCGCAGCAGATGTTCGGCGCCGTGGCGAAGACATACTACGCGGAAAAGCTCAAGCTGCGTCCCGAACAGATCTTCGTCGTCTCGATCATGCCCTGCACGGCGAAGAAATACGAGTGCGGCCGCCCGGAGATGAACGCCAGCGGGACCCGCGACGTCGACGTGGTGCTCACCACCCGCGAGCTCGGCAAGATGATCCGCGCCGCGGGGATCGATTTCCCGAGCCTGCCGGAGGAGGAGATGGACGCGCCGCTGGGGCTGTCGAGCGGCGCGGCCGACATTTTCGCCAATACCGGCGGCGTGATGGAGGCGGCGCTGCGGACCGCCTACGAGTTGGTCACCGGGCGGGCGCTGCCAACGGCGAACCTGCACATCGCGCCGGTGGCCGGGCTGGAGGGATTGAAAGAGGCGTCGCTGACCGTCGACGGCACGCTGGCCGGCTGGGAGTTCCTTGAAGGGGTGACGCTCAACGTGGCGGTGGCCCACGGCCTGGGCAACGCCGAGCGGCTGATGCAGCGAATCCTCGCCGGGGAGAAGACGTACCATTTTATCGAAGTCATGACCTGCCCGGGGGGATGCATCGGGGGCGGCGGTCAGCCGCGCTTCACGACCAACGCGGTCCGCGAGGCGCGGATCGCGGCGATCTACCGCGAGGACGAGGGGAAGCAGCTGCGCAAGTCGCACGAGAATCCGGAAATCGCCGCGCTGTACAGAGAATTCCTCGGCAAGCCGCTGGGCGAACGATCCCACAGGCTGCTGCACACGAAATACACGCCGCGAGGCGCTGTTTGAGGCCCGTTCCACTACAAACTCCTTTGGCAAACCAGAGAAAGCCTTGCCCATCATGCTCGAAAAACTGCTCAGCCCCGACACGATCGCCGTCATCGGCGCGTCGCGCACGCCGGGCAAAGTCGGACACGAGATCGTGGCCAATCTTGTCAACCAGGGATTCGAAGGCTCGATCATTCCGATCAACCCGACGACCGACGAAATCCTCGGCCTGAAGTGCTATCCATCGCTCAAGGAGAGCGGCGCGACGATCGACTTGAGCGTGATCGCCGTCGCGCAACCGCGCGTCGCCGATGCGATCCGCGACTCGCTCGCGGCCGGCGCCCAGGCGATCTGCGTGATCACCGCCGGCTTCAAGGAGACGGGCCGCGAAGGCGCGGAACTGGAGAAGCAGATCGCCCAGCAGGTCCGCGACGGCGGCGCGCGGCTGCTCGGGCCGAACTGCCTCGGCTTGCTCAACACGCACCGGCGGATGAATGCGTCGTTCGCCAAGGAAATGCCCCCGCCGGGCGGAATCTCCGTAATCTCCCAGTCGGGCGCGCTGTGCACCGCGATCCTCGACCTGGCGATCGCCCGCAACATGGGCCTCTCCAAGCTGATCAGCATCGGCAACAAGGCCGACCTCGACGAGCGCGACCTCGTCGAGGCGCTTGCCGACGATCCGCAGACGCGCGTCATCGTGGCCTACCTGGAGAGCATCGAGTCGGGCAAGGACTTCGTCCGGACCGCCGCGGAGACCGCCCGCACCAAGCCGGTCGTGGTCTTCAAATCGGGCACGAGTTCCGCGGGCGCCAAGGCGGCCTCGTCGCACACCGGCAGCCTGGCCGGCGCGGACATCGCTTACGGGGCGGCCTTCAAGCGTTCGGGGATTCTCCGCGCGCCGACGTTCGAATCACTCTTCGACTACGCCACGGCCCTGGCGATGCAGCCGCTGCCGCGGGGCAAGCGGGTGGCGATCATCACCAACGCCGGCGGGCCGGGAATCATGGCCGCCGACGCCGTGGAACACTCCGGGCTCGCCGTCGCCGCGCTCGACCAGACGATTGCTGGCGAACTGGCCAAGATGCTGCCGGCGGCGGCCAGCGTCCACAATCCGATCGACGTACTCGGCGACGCCGACGCCCAGCGCTACGGCGCCGCGGTCGCCGCGGCCCAGCAGGATCCGGGCGTCGACGCGATCGTCGTGATTCTCACCCCGCAAGCCATGACCCAGTGCGTCGACACGGCCCGTGCAATCTCCGAGAATCGCGGCAGCAAGCCGGTCCTGGTGTCTTTCATGGGCGGCAAGGTCGTCCTGCCGGGCCGGGAGGAACTGCTCGAATTGGGCATTCCCGAGTATCCTTCGCCGGAGCGCGCCGTCGCGGCCCTCAAGGCAATGTGCGATTATGCCGAGTGGAAGGAGACGCCGCCGCGAATGGTCGCCCGATTCCCCGTCAACCGCCGCCGGGCCGAACGCGTCCTGCACCGCTGCCTCCGCACCGGCCAACTCCAGGTCGGCGAAGCGGCCGCGAAGGACGTGATGCGGGCATACAACTTCAACGTGCCGGCCGGCCGGATCGCGGCGACCGCCGACGACGCCGCCGAACTGGCCGTGAAGATCGGGCTGCCCGTGGCGATGAAGATCCTCTCCCCGGATATCGTTCACAAGTCGGACCTCGGCGGCGTCAAGTTGAACCTCGCCACGCCCGACGAAGTCCGCGACGCCTTCGACCTGATGATGCTGCGGATCGGCAAGAAGATGCCCGACGCGCGGCTCAGCGGGGTCTACTTGGAGAAGATGTGTCCCCGCGGGCGCGAAGTCATCCTGGGGATGACGCGCGATCCGCAATTCGGCCCGATGCTGATGTTCGGCCTCGGCGGGATCTTCGTGGAGATCATGAAGGACGTGACGTTCCACCTGGCCCCGATCACGGCGCAGGAGGCGCTCGAAATGCTCCGCTCGACGAAATCCTACGCGTTGCTCGAAGGCGCTCGGGGCCGCGGCCGCGTGGATATCGACGCGATCGCCAATTGCCTCCAGCGGCTCAGTCAGCTGGTCACCGATTTCCCCCAAATTACCGAAATGGACATCAACCCGCTGATCGTCGGTGAGGTCGGAACGGACCCCGTCGTTGCGGATGCCCGAATCACCCTTTCCGATGCGAGGAGCGAGTAACATGGCCGAGTCGACTGTCAAATACGATCTGAACTGGCAGACGGAATACCAGGAAATGGTGATGAGTCCGGAAGAGGCCGTGGCCGAGATCCATCCCGGCAAGCGCGTGTTCATCGGCACCGGCTGCGCTCAGCCGGTCCAGCTTGTCAAAGCGCTGACAGCCAGGGCGAACAAGCTGCCGGATACGGAAATCGTCCACCTGCTCACGCACGGGGAAGCGCCCTACGCCGACAAAGCGCTGGCGGCCTCGTTCCGGATCAACAGCTTCTTCATCGCCGAGAATGTCCGCGACATCATCCAGGAGGGGCTCGGCGATTACACGCCGCTGTTCCTGTCGGACATTCCGCGGCTGTTCTCCACGGGGCAGCTGCCGCTGGACGTGGCCTTGATCCAGGTCACCCCGCCCGATGAGCGGGGGATGTGTAGCCTGGGCGTTTCGGTCGACGTCGTCAAGAGCGCGGCGGAGAACGCCGTCCTGGTGATCGCCCAGGTCAACCCGCGGATGCCCCGCACGATGGGCGACTCCTGCCTCCACGTGCACGACCTGGACATCCTCGTGCCGGTCGACGAGCCGATCCTTGAGTTCCAGGCGCCGGAGCCCGACGAGGTCACGCGGCAGATCGGCGAGAACATCGCCGCCCTGATCGACGACGGCTCGACGGTTGAATTTGGCATTGGGCGAATCCCCCAGGCCGTCGCGGAGTTCCTCAAGCACAAGCGCGACCTGGGCATCCACACCGAAATGTTCAGCGACACGATGGTCGACCTGGTCGAGTCAGGGGCGGTCACCGGGCGCCGCAAGGCCGTGGACCGCGGCCGGGTCACCGCCAGCTTCTGCATGGGGACCCGCCGGCTCTACGATTACATCGACGGCAACGAGACGTTCACGTTTTTCCCGACCGAGTACGTCAACGACCCGTTCGTGATCAGCAAGCATCCCAAGATGGTGGCGATCAACGTCGCCCTCGAGGTCGACCTGACCGGGCAGGTCTGCTCCGACTCGCTGGGGACGCGGTTCTATTCCGGGATCGGCGGCCAGGTGGATTTCAATCGCGGGGCGTCGCGTTCGCAGAACGGCCGGGCGATCATCGCGCTGCCGTCAACGACCCACGACGGCAAGTCCCGCATCTCCGCGCAGCTCAGCCCCGGCGCGGGCGTGGTCACCACGCGCGGCGACGTGCATTACGTGGTCACCGAATACGGCGTCGCCTACCTGCACGGCAAAAGCGTCCAGGAGCGCGCCGTCGCGCTGATCGCGATCTCCCACCCCGACCACCGCGAACACCTCCTCCGCGAGGCGATCGCCGCCAAGTACGTCCGCCCGGAAATGCAGGAGGTCGGCGGCAAGGTCAGCGTCGGTCCGCCCGAACTGAAGACCAGCCTGCTGCTCAGCGACGGCACGCAGATCAACTTCCGCCCCGTCCATCCGACGGACATGCCGGGCATGAAGGATCTGCTCTATACACTCTCGCAGGAGACGATCTACTACCGGTTCATGGCGCCGATGAAACAGTTCCCGCAGGAGAAGATCCAGAACTTCGTGTACATCGACCACCGCAGCGAGGTGGCGATCGTCGGCACGCTGCCCGAGGCGCACGGCGAACAGATCATCGCCGTCGGCCGCTACTTCCTCAACCCCAAGACGAACCGCGCGGAAGTCGCCTTTGTCGTCCGCGACGTTTGGCAAAACCGGGGCATCGGCACCTTCCTGCTGAAATACCTCAGCGGAATCGCCAAGCGCCACGGGATCAGCGGTTTCACCGCCGAGGTGCTTCGCGAGAACAAGGCAATGCAGGCGGTCTTCAACCGCGCCAGTTGCGAGGTCTCCAGCAAGCTCCGCGAGAACGTCTACAGCTACACGCTCAATTTCGCGTGACGGCCGGCGTCGCCCCGCGGGCGACGGTTGCTGGTTGACCGGTGGGCGCGCGTCTGGGTTCCACCCCGCAGGGGGCAGCCACAAATCAGCCCAGGGCGCCCGCCCTGGGCTGATTTGTGGCTGCCCCCTGCGGGGCATGCTGATCCCCAGGCAGAGCGCGGCGTCGCCCTGGGGTCGCGGGCTGGTCTCTTGCGGTCCCTGCGGGGCAGAAGGACAACGTGTGCCGGAAACGCGTTTCGACGCGTTTCGGCTCATTGAGTTTGACGATTCTGCCGATTTTGACAGTAGCGCGTCTCTGACCGTGCCCGCATTCTGCGCCGTCGTTCCCTCCCCCCGAGGTGGCAAAGCCGTGAATCCCTCGCAACCACGCACATCGGCCGTTTTGCGCTCGCCCGTCTTCTGGGGCGGCCTGGCCTACACGATCTTTCACATTCTCTGGTCCCAGGGCGTGATCGAGAGCAGTCTCGTGCTCCGCTACTGTGCCAGCCACCCGGTCGAATATGTCGAGACAGCCCTGTTCCTGGTCGGAATGGCCGCCCTGGCGATCAAGGCCCTGGACGTCTTCGGTCAGTTTGGCTCCGTGGCGGCGCCGCTGTTGCGGCCACCACGTCCGGGCGGGACGCCGGTCAGCGAGGCGACAGGCCTGCTGGACGATCTGGAAGACCTGCCCGAAGGGGGCCGGCAACATCTGTTGGTTCGCCGTCTCCGCCTGGCATTGCTCCACGTCGCGCGTTCGGACTCGGCGGAAAAGCTCGACACGGAGCTGAAATACCTGGCGGACGAGGACGCCGATCGGGCGTACGCCTCCTATGGCCTGGTCCGCTCGGTGATCTGGGCGATTCCGATTCTGGGCTTTCTCGGCACGGTGATCGGCATCGCCCTGGCGATGGGAAAACTCTCGCCGCAGGAGTTGGAGACGTCGCTCCCCTCGGTGATGGCCGGGCTGATGGTCGCCTTCGACACCACGGCGGTGGCCCTTGCCTATTCAATGATCCTCTACTTTGCCCAGTTTGCGGTCGGCCGGTGGGAACAGAGACTTCTGGAGGCGGTCGACGGGCTCGCCTCCGCCGAATTGCTGGGGCGGTTCGAGCGGATTCCCAACACGCCCGACGGCGAGGTGGTGGCGGTTCGCAAGTCGCTCCAGGCGATCTTGCAGTCGTACGAGGCGACGACCGCGCGCCAGGCCGAGGCCTGGCGCCGGTCGATCGAGGCGGCGGCGGCGAACTGGCAACAGGCCCAATCGGGGATCGAGCAGAGCGTCGCTTCGGCGGCCGGTTTGCAGGAGAACATGGCGCGGCAGGCGGAGATGCTCCATCGGGCGATCGATGCGGTGGGCAATGTGGCCCGGCTGGAGACGGAATTGAACCGCAATCTTGCGGCGCTTGCCGGCGCGCGGAACTTTGAACAGACGGTGATGAGTCTGGCCGCGACGATCCACTTGCTCAACGCGCGGCTCGGCCGGGAGCCGGACGCTGCGCCGCGGGTCTCGCTCGAACCCAAACCACGCAAGGGTCAGGCGGCATGAGGGGCGGCGCGGGAAAGCGATCGCGGAGTCGGCGCGACTCGGGCGGCGAAATATCCCTGTTCCCGTTTCTTGCCGTGTTGATCTGCACGATGGGATCGCTGATCCTGCTGCTGGTGGTGATCACCCGCCAGGCGCACCTCCAGGCGCAAGAGGAGCGCAGCGGCGTGGCCATCGACGGGCAGCAGGAGGAGCAGGCGCTCCGCGGCGAGATCCGCATGGCGCGGCTGATGGTCTCGCAGCTTGCCGACGCGCAGGAGAAGACGGCGGCCGACCTGGCCGAATCGCGGGCGCGGCTGGGGCAGATCGAGGACCATGCGGCCGCCTTGCGGCGGCGGATCGCCGCAGCGGAGCAGGCCTGGAATGATCTGGACAAGCTTGGCTCGGGCGGCGCGGCCGAGCGGCGGCAGATCGAGGCGCGGCTGACCCTGCTCAGGGACGAACTCAAACGCCGCGAGGCGGAGCTGGAGGAGGCGAAAAAGACCGCCGAGACGCAGAAGCCGGCCTACACGATCGTCCCCTATCAAGGGGCGCACGGCACCCGCCGGCGGCCGATCTACCTGGAATGCCAGGCCGACCGGATCATCCTCCAGCCGGAGGGCATCGTGTTTGGCGAACGCGACTTCGCCGGCCCCTTGGACTCGGGAAACCCGCTGGATGTAGCGCTGCGAGCGGTGCGCGAATACCTGACCGAGCAGCAGGGTCGGATCGGCAACGGCTCGCCCGAGGAGCCCTATCCACTGCTGCTGGTCCGCCCGTCGGGCATCTCCGCCTACTATGCCGCGCGTGCGGCGATGCAATCCTGGGGGGCCGAATTCGGCTACGAGTTGATCGGCGAGGACTGGGACTTGGAGTATTTCCCCGCCGACTCGGCCCTCGCGCGCGCGGTGGCCGCGGCGGTCGAGCCGGCGCGGAGGCGGCAGCGTGCGGCGCTGGCGGCGGCCCCGAGCCATTACGGCGGTGGGGCCGCGAGTCGGCCCGTCTACTCGGTGCAGCCCTACCGTGGCGGCGTCGTGCGTCGCGACATGGACGGGGGGCACAGCAGCGGGGGGCTGGTTGCCAGCTCGGCCAGCGGGCGCGTCGGCGCAGCGTTCAGGCCGGGCGGATCGGACGGAACGGGGACAAGCGCCCAGGCGGAGCAGCGCGGCCCGCCGCCGGGGCGAACCGGCAAGGCGAGCGGCGGGGATGACAAGGGACCGGCAGCCTCGTCCGGCCAGCACGAAACGTTGGACGGCCGAAAGCCGCAGAGCCTGGCCGCCCTGCGCGGCCGGAATTGGGGACTGCCCGACGCGACCGGCAGCGCGGTCCCGATCACCCGGCCGATTCGCGTCGAGTGTTTTGCGGATCGGCTGCTGCTGGTTCCGGAGAAAGGCCTGGCCGACCCGCAGGAGCTACCGCTCGGCGAAGAATTGGCGTCGTCGATTGACGCGTTCGTCTCCGCGATCTGGGACTACATGGACACCTGGGGCAAGGCGGGGCGGGGAATGTACTGGCGACCGATCCTTAATGTTTACACCGGCCTGGGTGGCGAGACCCGCGCTGTCGAACTGGAATCGCTGCTCAAGGACAGCGGGTTGGACGTCCACCCGGCGGGGCGGCTGGCGGTGATGCCATGACTCGACGTTCACCAAGAGAGAATGACCAGCCCGGCCACGATTCCTTTCTGGACATCGTGTCGAACATTGTCGGCATCCTGATCATCCTCGTGATGGTGACGGGTGTCCGGGCGAAGAACGACCTTCCTGTTGATGGCCCGCCCGGCGGCGGGACAGCCATCGCGGCCCTCGCCGGCCAGCTCGAGGCCGAGCGAGCGCGGCTCGACCAGTGGCGCTCGGAAGCCCTCCAGCAGAGTCGGCAAGTCGACGAAATCGAGGAACTGGTGAAAGTCCGCGATCGGGAGCGGCTTCTGCTGGCGACTGCCGCTGAAGCCCTCGCCCGCAAGCTCGCCGAGCGCCGCGGAAGACTGGACGCCGAGGCCCAAGCCCAGTTCGATCGATCGCGCGAGCTGGCCGCGACCCAGGCGGAGCTCGATCGGCTGGCCAGCGCCCAGCTCCAGCTCGAGGCCGCAAAACCGGCCGCGATCCTCGTCGAAGCACTGCCAACGCCGCTGGGGCAGACGGTACACGGCGATGAAGCGCATTTTCAGCTCAGCGGCGGGCGGATCATCTGGATTCCGCTCACGCAGCTTCTCGAAGAGTTCAAGACCGACGCTCGCAGCAAGGCTTCCCAACTGCTTTCGATGCCCGAACTGACCGACACGATCGGCCCCTACGGCGGATTCCGGCTTCGCTACACCCTCCAGCGCCGGCAGATGTCGCCCGAGATGGCGATGGCCGCCGGTGGCGGCCCGTTTGCGCAGCTCCGCCAATGGACCTTGATCCCGACCTCCAACGAGCTGGGCGAGCCGGTTGACGAAGCACTCCGCGAGGGCTCGCGGTTTCGCGCGGTTGTCCGCGGGCTTCCGCGTACGACGACGATCACGATCTGGACTTATGAAGACAGCTTCGACGCATTTCGGCGGATCAAGCAGGAACTGTTCGCGCTCGGTTTCGACACGGCCGCCAGACCGCTCCCCTTGGGCGTGCCGATCAGCGGGTCGCCCAGCGGCAGCAAATCGTCGGCGCAGTGAGCCGGCAGGGCTCCGGCCCATTCAGGCCACCGCCCGGCGAATTCCGTTCTCCACGGCGGCGGCGATGCGATCGAGCTGGTCGAGCGAGATCGCCAGGGGCGGAATGATCACCACCACGTTGCCCAGGGGGCGGAGCAGGACGCCCTCCTTGCGGGCATGGTCGCAGACGCGGATGCCCCGTTTCTCTTCCCACGGATAGGGCTCCTTGGTCGCCTCCCGGCGGACCAGTTCAATCCCCGCCAGCAGGCCGCACTGGCGGACATGGCCGATGTGCGCGAGGCCGGCGATCCGCTCGAGGTGCTCGGCCAGCCGGGCGATCTTGGGCTGCATTGTCGCGAGGGTCTGCTCTTCGTCGAAGACATCGAGCGTGGCCAGGGCGACGGCCGCTCCGAGCGGGTTTCCGCCGTAGGTATGGCCGTGAAAGAACGCTTTCGACTCGGCGTAGGTTCCCAGGAAGGCTTGCCAGATGCGATCGGTGGTGAGCGTTGCCGCCATCGGCATGTAGCCGCCCGTCAGGCCCTTGGCCAGACAGAGGAAGTCGGGGGAGACCTGCTCCTGCTCGCAGGCGAACATTTTCCCGGTCCGGCCCATGCCCACGGCCACTTCGTCGGCGATCAGGAGGACGTCGTACTTGCGGGTCAACTCGCGGACCGCGCGGAGGTAGCCGGGGGGGTGGACGATCATCCCGGCGGCCGCCTGCACCAGGGGTTCGATCACCATCGCGGCGATCCGCTGATGGTGCTCGGCGAGAACCGACTCGAGGCGGCCCACGGCGTCGCTGAGAACCTCCCCTTCGGAAACACCCGGCGGCGGCCGGTAGGGATCGGGTGCGGGCAGGCGATCCGTGGCGAACAGGAGCGGCTTGAACATCGCGTGGAAGCGGGCGACGCCGCCGACGCTGACGCTGCCGATCGTGTCGCCGTGGTAGGCCTCGCTGAGGGCGAGGTAGCGGGTCTTCTCCGGCCGCGGCCGCTCGCACTGGCGCCAGTATTGGAAGGCCAGCTTCAGGGCGACCTCGACCGCCGTCGCTCCGTCGTCGGAGAAGAACACGTGCTGGAGGCCGGGCGGGGCCAGATCGACCAGCCGCCTGGCCAAACGGATCGTCGTCGGATTGGAGCATCCCAGGGCGGTCACGTGGGCGACGCGGTCGAGCTGCTGGCGGAGCGCAGCGTCGAGCCGGGGATGGCGATGGCCATGCACATTGCACCACAGGCTGCTCGTGCCGTCGATGTAGCGGTTGCCGTGGATGTCGATCAGCGTGCAGCCGTCGCCCTGCTCGAGGATCAACGGTTCGTACTCGGCCATCTGGGTGAAGGGGTGCCAGACGAGTTGGCGGTCCCATCGGGCGAGTTGTTCCCTTGAAACGCTTGGCATGATGTCGTCCGTTGTCAGTCCCAGGCCACCGTGACCGGCATCCCCGGACGGAGCCCCAGGCGGCGCGAGGCGTTGTCGTCGACGACTGCCAGCTCGAGGCGGTTGGTGGAACCGACCAGGGCGATGAACATGCCGGCGTGCTGCTGGGCGTAGGCGCTGAGGATGCCCCATGTTTCGTAGATTCCGCAGACCGTGCAGACGCGTTCGTCGGTCGGATAACCCTCCAGCAGGTCGGCCGTGATGTTGGTGATCAGGTTGCCGAACGAGTCGATTTCGAGAACGACTCCGTCGATGCGTCCGGGGCGGATGCGCGGTTTGGGCAAATCGAGAGATTTGACCAGGGCGACCTCGGATCCCAGGTCGGCAGGATTCAGCCCGAGGCTCAGGTGGGCTGCCACGGGCGCCATGATGTCGCGGCCGTGGAACGTACTGGAGACGGGCGTCCGCCAGAAACGGGGGTTTTCCAGGCGGATGATCCGGCTCGGGGCCCGCCTGCCGATCAGTTCGCTGAGCAGACCGTTGTCGGGCGAGACGTAATGCTGGCTGCCGATCTGGGCGTAGACGATCGGCCGGCCGGTGCCGACGCCCGGATCGATCACCGCCACGTGGATCGTCCCCTCGGGAAACAGCCACGAGACGTCGGCCAGGACAAGCGCGCCCTGGCGGATGTCCTGCGGGCGGATGTCGTGGCTGAGGTCGACGAGGGTCGCGTCCGGGTTGATCGAGAGGATCACCCCTTTGATCGCCGCCACGTAGGGGCTGCCCATGCCAAAATCAGTCGTTAGCGTGATGATGCTCACATGCGCTGGACGAGTTGGAGGCAAATCTCGCGGACCCGCGTCGCATTGACGTTCGGATTCCTTTTCTTCGCCTGGCCGATCAGGGCGCCGGCTGCTTTTAGTCTACCCTGCTTCAGATCGTCGACAACCTTCGGGTTGGACGCCAGCAGTTCCGCGCAGAGCGTTTCGAGGTCCGCCTCGTCGACTTGGACAATTCCCAGGGCGTCGATCGCCGCGGCGGCCGACTTGCCCGTGGCGAGCATTTCCGCGAGGACCTCGCGGCCCCGGCTGGTCTCCATCTTGCCCGACTGCACCTCGTCGATCAGCCGGCCGAGCTCCGCGGGAGGGACGGGGAACTGCTCGATGGGCATCTGCCGTTCATTCAGTACCCGCAAGACCGATTGCTGAACCCAGTTGGCGGCCGCCTTGCCGTCGCGGCAGGCCTCGGCCGCGGCGATGAAATAATCGACCAGCGGGCGCCCCTGGCTGACCAGGACATCGCTGTCGTAAGGGGTGATGCCGAACTGGCCGACGAGCCGCGTGCGCAAGTCGGCCGGCAACTCGCCGAGCGATTGGCGGACGTGAGCGATCGCGTCTTCGCTGATCGTCACCGGCGCCAAGTCCGGATCGGGAAAGTAGCGGTAATCGCTCGACTCTTCCTTCGACCGCTGGGGCCGGGTGATCTGCGCCTCTTCCTCCCAGCCGCGGGTCTGCTTGGGCACGTCTCCGATCCGCTGCCCCGTCTCCTGCCAGAGTTCCCATTGCCGCTGGGCTTCGTAGGCCAGGGCCCGCTCCACCGCGCGGAAACTGTTCATGTTCTTCACTTCCACGATCGGCGTGGCGACGTTTCCCTCGGGCGTGGCGACGTGAAGGTTGATGTTGGCATCGACCCGCAGGCTCCCCTCCTGCATGTTGCAGTCGGACACGCCGAGGTAGTTCAGCAGCAGCTTCAGTTCCGTGAGGTAGTTCTTGGCTTCGGCGGGCGAGCGCAAGTCGGGCTGGCTGACGATTTCCAGAAGCGGCGTGCCGGCGCGGTTCAAGTCGATCCGGCTGTCGGCCTTGCCGGCCACTTCGTCGTGCATGCTCTTGCCGGCGTCCTCTTCGAGGTGCGCGCGGATGATCCGGATCCGCCGCACTTGGCCCTCCTGTTCCGGGTCGGGGATGTCCAGATGCCCGTCGCGGCTCAGCGGCATGTCGTACTGGCTGATCTGGTATCCCTTCGGCAGGTCGGGATAGTAGTAGTTCTTCCGATCCCACTTGGTGAGCCGGGCGATCTGGCAGTTCAGCCCCAGGGCCGCCTTGACGGAAAGCAGGTAGGCCTGGCGATTCATCACCGGAAGCGCGCCGGGCGTGCCCGTGCAGACCACGCAGGTCTGGGTGTTCGGCGCCGCGCCGAACGCGGTGCTACAGCCGCAGAAAAGCTTGCTGGAGGTCAGCAACTGGACGTGGACCTCCAGGCCAATGATGATCGCGTAGGGTTTATTCATGGCAATTAGGGTGCACCGAGAAGCGTCCGCAGTGGTCTTGTCCCTGGTTACTCGACTTCAACGAAGACCCCCTCGCCCGGCGGAAGCGCCAGATGATAGAACCCGTCGCCGCCGGCGGTCAATGCCGTCCGCTGCCCGCGAGGCCAGGCGACGACCGTCGAGCCGGCGATCTTCAGCTTGACGTGCGCTGTTTTGACTGCCTCCAACTCGCTCATGTTGACGACCGTCAGCGCGGTTGCCGGGCCGTCGGTTTCCGCGAAACACCCGACCAGCAGCGGGTCGTCGCACTCAATCCGCTCGATCGTCGAGAATCTCCGGACCGGGGCGCTGAACTTCAGGTACGGCGTATCGTCCGTGCAGTTGTGGGCCAGCGCGCCGATGTTCTGATACCGGACGAAGGCATCGGAAATGTTGCGAATCTCCTTGAAGACCGTCGCGGCGTCGTACCAGGCGTTGGTTCGCTTCCCGTCGACCGTGATGAGCGACGGGCATTCCGGCCGACTCCCGGCGTACGTCCAGCAGAGCAGACCCTTGCAGCCAAACGACAGCATGCAGTACGACTGCCAGCGGAACTCCGCTTCCGTCGGGGTCCGTTTGCTGGGGACCCAGGCGAACGTCTGGATGCAGCACCAGAAATCCTTGTGATGCTCCCGGGCGGAGGCCGCGATGATATTGATCGATTCGCAATAGTCCTTGTAGGTGGCGCGTTGGCCCTTGGCCCAGTTGAGCGGGTAGATATCCGTACAGATATACGGCGGATCGAACTTCTCGCAGAACGCGTCGCAGTACTTCTTGTACAAGTCGGGATCGGAATCGTAGTATTCGATCGCGGCCGCCGCGGCTCCGTATTTCAACTGCGCCGCGTTGGCGTACATCGGAAGCAGGTTGATGTACGGCAGCTTGCCGCCGGTTTCCTTGTAGTACGCATTGCAGATCTCGGCGAGCCGGTCGTACTGGTCCGTTCCCGGCTCGTCGGCAACGTAGGTTCCGGCGAAACACGGATGGTCGAAGTATTCGGCGGTCGCCACGGCGGGGTTCTGGTACGCCCCGTCGCCGAGGATCAGCTCGACGCCATACCTGTCGCAGTCCCTGAGCAGCCTTTCCCTGTGGTCGGAGCCGGCCAGCGCGCCGTGGGCGATGATCCAGTCGAATCCGCCAGCGCTGTATGTTTCGATGAAATCGTCTCCGATCGCCTCCCGGCGCGGATTGACCCAGGCTCCGATGCGGATCCGATCGCGCGTCAGGTACTCGCTGGTATAGGGAGATTCGATCGCGGTTCCTAGCGCGGTTTCGACGGCCGCCTTCAGAACGGCGGCGGCTTCGGCCCGCGTAGCCGGCTGGGCGTCCGTTTTCAGGTCGATGTCGTACTCGTCCAGCAACTCCGCCGCAGCGTTCCAGTCGGAATCGGAAAGCGGATCGTGCGGGCGGAAACGCCCCTCCGCGACCCCGCCGAGCAATTCCCGCGCAACGGCGAATCGAATCGCCGACCGGGTCTCTATCGCCAGGCCGGAAAGGTCGTCCAACGGAAAATCCTCACTGGCCAGCCGGTAGACTCCCGGTTTCCTGGCGACGAAGCGGGTGAATCCGCGGCGGTTCGTCTGGCAGACGGGAACAACGGATTCCCCGCCCGCGGCGTCTTTCGGGCGGAACCGGACAACGGTCGTTTCGGACGGATTGTCGATCGCCGTCGAGCGGAGCATGAAGTCGGCCTGGTCGAACCCGTCGGACAGGCAGCCGCCGGGAACGAGGACCCGCTCGAGCGGCGCGGTGAAGGATGTCGGCTGCGAATAGTCGGGGGCGTCCACCGCCGCATCGAGAAAGCGTTGAGCCTCCGCCTCCGACGGGAAGAACCCGAGTCGCGAAACGTGATAGACGGAATCCGGATCGCTCGGATTGGTCGGGTCGAACCGGAACGAAGTGATCGAGCCGGTCCAGTTCTGATGGCTGAACGAGCGCATGTCGACGATCGCGGTCCGCCATGTGTCGTCGCCGACGACGGGAAACATGGAATAACTCTCGTCGGAAAGGACGGTCAACGTATCGGTCGTAAAGAACAGGCCTGCCTGCGTGATCCGCGTCTTGTACCGGTACCGAACAGCGAAGAACGGCCGCTCTTCGGCGAGGAACGCGTCAGCCGGGCTCATCGGAACGGTCAGCGTGAGGTCCGTTCCGGTCGCAATCAACTTGGTCAACCCGACTTCGCGGTAGAGTTGCCCCTGCCCAAGCGAAATCGACGCCGCGTCCGGTCCGTTGTTGAAAACCCAGACCGGCTCGCGCGCCAGAAGGGAGCCGGCGGATACGATGATTGACAGGAAGAGGATGGACTGCTTCATCGGGTGGCGAGGGGGCTTGCTGGGTATTTTTGGGAATCGGCGGGTGGCCCGCGGGAGCGATGGCGCGAACGCATCCCTCGACCAGGGGTTTCACTCGCCGTCGAGGCTGGGCCTGCGGGTGTGCCAGGCGGTGGCCCGTTGATACATGGCGGCTCCCCGCAGCAGGCGTTCCTCCTCGAAGGCCGGCGCCTGCAAGTGCAGGCCGATCGGCAGTCCGCGGGAACTGAAGCCGCAGGGGATCGAAAGTCCGGCAATTCCGGCCAGATTGGTGCAGGCCGTGTACACGTCGCAGAGGTACATCGCCAGCGGGTCGTTGACCTTCTCGCCGATCGGGTACGCCGGCATCGGCGTCACCGGACCGGCAATCAGGTCGACCTGCTCAAAAGCCCGATCGAAATCCTCGCGAACGAGCCGGCGAACCTTCATTGCCTTGAGGTAATAGGCGTCGTAGTATCCGGCGCTGAGGGCGTAGGTGCCGAGCATGATCCGCCGCTTGACTTCGGGCCCGAACGCTTCCGACCGGGTCTGGCGGTACATTCGTACCAGGGCGGTGTCGAGGTTGTCGAGGCCGGCCCGGTCGCCGGCCTGTTCGAGAGCCTTCCGCTCGGCTTCCAGTCGGGCCGCCGCCTTCTGCGCGTCGGTACGGTAGCCATAGTGCACGCCGTCGTACCGCGCCAGGTTGCTCGACGCCTCGCAGGGGGCGATGATGTAGTAGGTGGCCACGGCGTATTTGCCGTGCGGCAGCGAGACCTCCTGGACCGTCGCCCCCAATGACCGGTACACGTCGACCGCGACGCGGACGGCCGCCGCGACTTCGGCATCGAGCCCGTCGCCGAAGAGCTCGGGGACGATTCCCAGGCGGAGCCGCTCGAGGGGCCGGCCGACCGAGCTTGTGTAGTTCGGGACGGGCCGATCGACCGACGTGGAGTCCCGCGGATCATGGCCGGCGAGGACTTCCAGCAGCAGGGCGGCGTCTTCGACGGTCCGCGCCAGGGGGCCGATCTGATCGAGACTGCTGGCGAACGCGACAAGTCCATAGCGGCTGACCCGCCCGTACGTCGGCTTCAAGCCGACCACCCCGCACCAACTGGCCGGCGCGCGGATCGAGCCGCCGGTGTCGGAAGCGACCGACAGGGGGGCCATCGCGGCGGCCACGGCGGCCGCGGAACCGCCGCTGGAGCCGCCGGGGATCCGCGTGGTGTCCCAGGGGTTGCGCGTCAACCGGAAGGCAGAGTTCTCCGTGGAGCCGCCCATGGCGAACTCGTCCATGTTCGTCTTGCCGAGGATCACGCCGTCGGCCGCCTTGAGGCGCGCGATCACGGTCGCGTCGTAAGGCGGGCGGAAGTCTTCGAGCATCCGCGAAGCGCAGGTCGTCGGCTCGCCCTGCGTGGCCAGCAGGTCCTTGATCGCCACCGGCAGCCCGCCAAGCCGCCCCAGCGCCTCGCCCGCTTGCCGCTTCCTGTCGACAGCGGCTGCCTGGTCCAGCGCCGCCTCGCGATCGACGCGCAGGAACGCCCCGATCCGCCGATCGTAGCGCTCGATCCGATCGAGAAATGCCTGGACGACCTCCGTGGAAGTCACGTGCCGGGCGTCAAGCCGGTCGAGAAGCTCCACAGCGCTCAAGTCGGTCAGCGACACGCAGGTCTCCTCACAAATCGAGGGTGGGCCGGCAACCGCCGGCAGGGACGGCCGGCTGCCGACCGCTGCGCGGCAGGGCGTTGCCGCTCGGGCCGGCCGTGGCAATCGCGGGTCACGCGTCGCCGAGGACCGCGGGCACGCGGTAGCACTCGCCGTCGTGCTGCGGAGCGTTGGCCAACGCGAGGTCTCTGGCCAGGCTCGGGGCGAGCTGGTCGCCGCGGAACACATCGGAGACCTCGACGGCGTGGGCCATGGGCTCGACCTGGTCGGTATCGACCTCGTCGAGGAGTTGCATGTAGGTCAGAATCTGGCCCAATTGGGCCGTCATCGTCTCTGTCTCCTCCTCGGAGAGCAGCAACCGCCCGAGAAGCGAGACGCGTGTGACCTGCTGGTGCGAAATCGGCATCGCTCTGGCCCCTTTCGACGTCCGCCCCCGCGAACCGCCTACTTCTTACCCGCTCCGGCCCTTGCCGCTTCCGCTGCTACCTCGGGCGGAAGCCGGAAGGGGGCATTGCGAATCCTCTTGGTGACCGCGCCGCTGCGCAGGCACTGGGTGCAGACACGGAGCGTCTTGTTTGCGCCATTCGGCGTGGTCACGCGCACCCGCTGCAAATTCGGCCGGAATTGCCGCCTGGTGATCCCCGTCACCTTGGTGCCGACGCCCCCGAGATACTTGGCCTTGCCTCGGTGAGTCACGGAATTCCCCACCTGCGTCGACTTTCCACAGACTGCACAGACGCGAGCCATCGGGACTGCACTCCAAAATCACGTGTTTTCTTGCCCAACAACCTGAGACAACACCCTGAAGTGGTGAAGGATCATCGGGCTTGTTGACCGGAAACGCATTCTCAGTCCGCAGAAGCCGCGCGGAGCGTTCTGCCCGCCCCGGCCGACCGGCAGGCCGCCACCGTCCGCCCGCAAAGGCGGCACGCAACTCGCGGAAAATTCCCAGTATATAGGCTTGACCGGTCGCTGCAAGGGCCTTTGGGCAAGTGCTACCAGGTGGAGACGCACAATCTCGGCTCCCGCCATGGCCCATTCAGGGGGGAAAGCTGGCCGTCAACGCTTGCCCGCGACGGCAATTCTGACTGGATCGACTGGTTTCTCTGGCAAACTTGATGGGATGGAGCCATCTTCTTGTTAAGATGGGAAGATGCGGGGCGATGAGAAGGAGCAGTGGGGCGAGTCGCTGGCAGGTCCGTTGGGTGTCATGATGATCGTAAGGGCGCCAAACAATGCGCCGAATCGGAGGCCTCGATGAAAACGAGCCTGTTCCTTTCCTCCGTGCTGGCTTGGGTCGGAGCCGCAGTCTGTCAAGCGGCCGAGTCCTCGCCTCCCGCCCCCAGCGGCGTCACGGCGTCTTACGTTTCGATCGAGACGCCGGCGGGCGGGCGGCCGATGCTCGTGATCCGCTATCCCTGGCGGGTTCACGCGCGCAGTTCGGTCGAGGTCTGCACCTATGTCGCGGGCGAGGCGGACGATTCGCCGCGAATCCGCCCCTTGTACTTTCGCAGCGATTTCATGAAGGATGAATTCACGATCGGGGTGTACAGGGCCCAGGATGATTCCTCATCGGTGCGGGTCGTCGCCCAGATGGCGCGCAGGGACATCGATTTTGCGGCGATCGGCAACCGCAATCTCTTTGGCCAGCCCTCGGTGGTGGTTGTCTGCCGGACCAGCATCACCCAACAAAAAGACGAGCAGGAACCGGAGCAGGCGCGGCGGGCGATCTACCCCTTGCTCGAACCCTGGGCCGCAGACCGCCGGACGCTCTTCCTTTCCCTGCCGGAGGTCAACTTCAGCGACGCCGCCAAGATTCGCGTCTGGTTTCTCAGCGGCGGCGACGTCGTCTGGTCGGAAGTCAAGCAGTGGCCGGGACTGCCCCAAGACGAGAGCAAGTAAGCACCGCGCGGCCAGCGCGACTTGGACAGAATTGTCCGGACAATCGCGAAAGGGCGAAAGCGCGAAAGAAGAGAGGATGAAGAGGCAGTTCTCGACGCGGCGGGCAACCTGATCGCTCGGATCGGCGCGTGGGGAAACGCCGCCGGGCAAGGGCCGCCGGGCAAGTACCCGCTGCCGGAGGTCGCCTTTGGCTGGGGGTACAGCAGCGCTGCCGGCGGCGATGCCCTCTATGCCAGCGACAAGGATGTGCGGCGGATCGTAAAGGTGCGGTTGGATTATCGGGAGGTGACGGAGGCTCCGGCGTCTCCTGAGTGGCTGACCGGCCGGGTAGGAGTCGCTTCGGCCGACTGCCTGGCCTCAATCCGGCGACGGCATGTCGAGTTGCCGCATCTTGCGATAGAGATTCGAGCGGTGCAGGCCGAGGCTCTCCGCCGCTCGGCTCATGTTTCCGCCCGACCGCTCCACCGCCTGCTCGATGTACTTGCGCTGAAAACTGCTCGTCGCGCTGGCCAGCGTCAGCCCCGGCTCGGTGATCAAGGCGCGTTCCTGCTTGGGCGACAGGATAAACGCCAAATCCTCCGCCTCGATCCGGTCGGCCGGCGAGAGATAGGCCAGCCGCTCCATCAGGTTGCGCAGCTCGCGGACGTTTCCGGGCCAGCGGTGGGCTTCGAGCCGCTGGATCGCCGCGGGCGAGAACTCGGGCATCGGGCGATGAGCGCGGCGGCAGAACTCGCCGAGGAAATGCCGCGCAAGGAGCATGATGTCCGCCGGCCGTTCGCGGAGAGGCGGAATCTCCAGCGTCACCACGTTCAACCGGAAATAGAGATCCTCGCGGAAGCGTTTCTCGCCGACCATCCGCGCCAGGCTCTGGTTCGTTGCCGCGACTACGCGGGCGTCGGTGGCGATCGGCACCGCCCCCCCCACACGGACTAGCACCTTCTCCTCCAGGACGCGGAGCAGCTTGGCCTGCCCGCCAGGGCTCAGGTCGCCGATTTCGTCGAGCAGCAGGGTCCCGTCGGCCGCCAGCTCGAACTTGCCGGGCCGCATCTCCTGGGCGTCGGTGAAAGCGCCCTTCTCGTGGCCGAACAGCTCGCTTTCGGCCAGCGTGTCGGGGATCGCCGCGCAATTGACCGCGATAAACGGCTTGTCGCGGCGGCGGCTCAGATAGTGGATCCGTTGCGCCACGACCTCCTTGCCCGTCCCATTCTCCCCCAGGATCAGGACAGCCAGGTCCGTGTCGGCGACCCGCTGGACGATCGAACGCAGGGCCTGGATGGCCGGGCTCTCGCCGATCATCACGATGCGACCGGCGGCCTGATCGGTAATCTGGCGGTTGGCGGACATGAGTTGCTGGCGGTCCTGGGCGTTTTCCAGCGCGATCACGGCATGGCCGGCCAACTCGGCCAACACGTCCTCGTCGTCGGAGTCGAACGTCCCCTCGCCCTTGTTCAACAGCTCGAACGCGCCGATGACCTCCCCCGACCGGCTCCGCAGCGGAACACAGAGGATCGTTCGCGTCTGGTAGCCCAGCGCCTGGTCGACCTGCCGGTTGATCCGCTCCGGCTCGGTCATCGAATCGACCCGCAGCGGTTGGCCGGAGCGAACCACCTGGCCAACGACGCCGCGGTCGTCGGGCACGCGCAGCTCCCCCTGCTCGACGCCCAGGGCCGGGCGGCCGACGAGTGTCCTGGTCCGCCGGTCCCAGAGAAAGATGCTCGCCCGATCCGCCCCGAGCAGGCGCGTGGCCGCCTCGGCCATTTGCTCGAGCAGGGGGCCCACCTCGCGGGCGCGGTTCCACTGGTTGGCGATCTCCAGCATTGCCTCAAGCTGGCTCAGCCGGCGCTGGCCGGCCAGGCGTGTCTCGACCATCCGGAGACCGCGGCGGACCACGTCCAAGAGCGATTGGAGCACGCCGCCAAGGCGTGCCGCCGCCTGGGGCTCAGCGGCCTCCGCGGCGAGCACTTCGACCAGGCGGTCAGACGCATGTACCGGAACGGCAACCCACGCGCCGGCACCCACCAGCGATTCCCGGTCCATGGCTTCGCTCGCCAGCCCGCCCGGGACTCTGACCTGGTCCCCCGCCCAGGCCACGGCCGACCACTCGCCGGCTGAAGCCCGAAGAACCACGACGGCCTCCGCGCGGCAGGCTCGGCAAAGCCGCGCCACCACCCGGTCTAGGTAGTCCGACCGACTGTCTCCTTCGCACGTGTCGATGAGCAATCCGGCCGCCACCGCGGCCAATTCTGGCCGCTCGATGAACCCTGCGTCGCGCGGCGCTTGGTGTCTGCTCATGGTTTGAGTCTCAAGACGGCAATCGGCAAGGAATCCCGCATTTTGACACGTAGTACTCCCGCTCATTGTATCCATTTTGCGTCAATTGCACACCCAGATCGATATCAGAGTGATTCAGGCGGGTCCGCGGAGGCGGTCACTCAGCGTCCGCGGTCTGTCGCGGCGGGGAGATCGGCAAGCGGCGATGGGAGACAGCCCCGCGTTTTTTCACCCAAGCTTCCGGTTCTCGCTGGCTTAACGTTCTGCGGGGTTGACCAAACTGGGGTCAAGTGATACTGTTGCGCGTTTTAGACAGCGTCGTTGACTCGGAGAAGAGAGCCGTGGGGTATCACAGTATCGTCTGCGTCAAACAGGTGCCCGACACCGCCAACGTCACGGCGGAAGCGATGAAAGAGGACGGGACCGTCAATCGCGCGGCCCTGCCGGCGATTTTCAATCCGGAGGACCTGCACGCCTTGGAGACGGCTCTGGAGATCCGCGACAGCTACGGCGGCACAGTGACCGTGCTGTCGATGGGCCCGCCGAAGGCCGCCGACGTGCTCCGCGACTGCCTCTATCGCGGGGCGGATCGGGCGATTCTGTTGACCGATCGCCGCGCGGCGGCCAGCGACACCTTGGCCACCAGTTATATCATTGCCCAGGCGATCCGGGCGATCGGGCCGTTTGACTTCGTCTTCTGCGGCCGCCAGGCGATTGACGGCGACACGGCCCAGGTTGGCCCCCAGACGGCGGAGAAGCTCGGGATTCCGCAGGTCACCTACCTGGACGAGCTCGTTTCGATTTCGGATCGCAAGGTGCGTGTCCGTCGCAACATCGGCCACGGCTGGGAGATCGTCGAGGCGCGACTGCCGGTCTTGATGACCGTGATTGAGACAGCCAATGTGCCTCGCCCCCGGGCGGCTCGGCGGGTGATGCGCTTGAAGCGGGCGCGGGTTCCCGCGGAGATTCCCATGGAGGTCCGCCGGGAGATGCCCGAGACCACCGACGAGGAGCGGCAGGCGGAAGTCGAGCGGCGGCTGGCCGCGCTCGGCAAGGAGAATTTCCCCATCGAACAATGGGATCTCGACCGGATTGGGGCGGATCTGGACCGTTGCGGGCTGGCCGGCTCGCCCACGAAGGTCTTCCGTGTGCAGGCGATCGTGCTGACCAAGGAAGGTTACACGGAGATTCCGCCCACGGAAGACGGCGTCCGCAAGTTGATCCAGGAATTGATTGTCGACCACACGCTGGGGTGAGCCCCCCCGAGGCGAGCAAGAAACCGAAGGAAAGAAAAGCACACGATGATTCCAGTCAACCGCCAGGGTGAAGTCTGGGTTTTCGCCGAGCAGGAAGACGGCCGGCTGCACGACGTCTCGCTCGAACTTTGCGGCAAGGCAAGAGAGCTGGCCGATCGGATCGGCGTCCGCATGGGCGCCGTGCTGCCCGGCGCCGGCGTCCGCGATCTCTGCCTGACGCTGATCGGCCACGGCGCCGACGTCGTCTACACGGTCGACGACAAGCGGCTTGCCCACTACCAGACGAGCCCCTATGCCCGGGTCGTCGTCGAACTGATCAAGAAACACCAGCCGCAGATTGTCATGTACGGGGCGACCCCGCTGGGGCGGGACCTTGCGCCGCGGGTCGCTTCCGCCGCCCAGGCCGGCATGACGGCCGATTGCACGGACTTGGACATCAGCGACGTGACCGATCCGAAGACGAAGACGGTGCACAACAACCTCCTGCTGCAAATCCGTCCGGCCTTCGGCGGCAACATCATCGCCACGATCGTCAACTACGACATGTGGCCGCAGATGGCCACGGTCAGGGAGGGCGTGATGCCCCTGGAGCCGGCCGATCCGGGCCGGAAGGGCGAAATCGTCGAAGAGAAGATCGAGATCGACGAGTCGCTGCTCGCCCTGAAGCTGATCGAGAGGCACTTGCAACCGAAGACGGTCAACCTGAAGGGCGCCCGGGTGATCGTCGCCGGCGGCGGCGGGATTGGCGGCAAGGACAGCTTCAAGCTCGTCCACGAGCTGGCCGGCGCGATCGGCGGCGCGGTCGGCGCAAGCCGCGCGGCCGTCGACAGCGGCTATATCGGCAAGGAGCACCAGATCGGCCAGACCGGCACGACGGTGCGGCCGGCGCTCTACATTGCCTGCGGAATTTCCGGTGCCGTCCAGCACCGGGCGGGCATGGAGGAGTCGGCCAAGATCATCGCCATCAACACCGATGCCGATGCGCCGATCTTCTCCGTCGCGCAATACGGCATCGTCGGCGACGTGAAACAAGTCGTTCCCATGATGATCAAGGCCCTGCGGGAGCGCAAGTAACCCCTGACCCCTGACCCCTGACCCCTGAACTCTGAACTCTGAACTCTGACCCCTGACCCCTGACCCCTGCGCGGGAGCTTGCCGGTGGCGAACTTCTTTCTCGACAACAAGGATATCCTGTTTCTCTTCGATCACATCGACATGAAGGAACTCGCGCGGGTCCAGGAGCACGACGCGGAGAACGGCGATGCCGACTACGTGCCGGTGAGCGACGAGGACATGGTCGACAATTACCGGCAGATTCTCGAGATCGTCGGGGAAGTCGCCGGAAACACGCTCGCCCCCAACGCCGAGCAGGTCGACCTGGAGGGCAACACGCTGAACGACGACGGCACGGTGACGCTCCACCCGCTGGTCCGGCAGAACCTCGACCGGATGACGCAGGCCGAGCTGATGGGATTCACGCTGCCGAGAAAGTACGGCGGTTTGAACTGCCCGAACCTGATCTACACGATGGCCAACGAGATCGTCAGCCGGGCGGATGGATCGTTCATGAACATGTTCGGGTTGCAGGGGATCGCCGAGACGGTCAACGCCTTCGCCAACCAGGCGATCAAGGACGAGGTGTTGCCGCGCTTCGCCGAGGGGGAGGTGACCGGGGCGATGGTGCTCACCGAACCGGACGCCGGCAGCGACTTGCAGGCGGTCCGTCTGCGGGCCCACCAGGATGAGGAGGGCAACTGGTATCTGAGCGGCGTCAAGCGGTTCATCACCAACGGCTGCGGCGAGATTCTCTTGACCCTGGCGCGAAGCGAGCCGGACGTCAGCGATGGCCGCGGCCTGAGCCTGTTCATCTCCGAGCGTTCGGAGCGGGTCCGCGTCCGCCACCTGGAGAACAAGCTGGGCATCCACGGGTCGCCGACGTGCGAGCTGGTTTTCGAGGAGACTCCCGCCCGGCTGATCGGCGAGCGGCAGCGGGGCCTGATCACCTACGTGATGGCGTTGATGAACGGCGCCCGGGTGGGCATCGCCGCCCAGAGCCTGGGGATCGCCGAGGCGGCCTACCGGCTCGCGCGGACCTACGCCCACACCCGGCAGCAGTTCGGCGGCCCGATCGAACGGCTCCCCGCCGTGGCCGAGATGGTTACCGACATGCAGGTGGCGATCGAGGCGGCCCGCGCGCTGACCTACGAGACGAGCCGCATCTGCGACCACGAGAACAACAACCTGCGGATTCTCGAATGGTCCACCAATCTCGGCAAGGAGGAGCAGAAGGAGCGGAAGCAGCGATCGCGGGCCCTGAAGCGGCTCAACTCGATGCTCACGCCGATGAGCAAGTACCTGGCCTCGGAGATGTGCTGCGACGTGGCCCACACGGCGATCCAGGTGCTTGGCGGCTCGGGCTACATGAAGGATTACGCCGCCGAGCGGTATCTCCGCGACGCGCGGATCACGACGATCTACGAGGGGACGAGCCAGTTGCAGATCGTCGCCGCCGTGCGGGGCGTTTCGTCGGGCGCTTTCGAGTCGTACGCCGGCGAGCTGGAGCGGGCCCAATACGATTCGCCCGAACTGGCGGAGCTGAAGCAGGCGCTGGTCGAGGCGAAGCAGCGGCTCGTCGAGGCGATCCGGCTGGTCAAAACCAAGTCGACGCTGTATCTGGACCTCAGTGGGCGGCGGTTGGTCGACTCGGCGATCAGCGTGATCTGCGGCCACTTGCTGCTTGGGCAGGCGGTCAAGTGCGACCGCAAGAAGGTCGTCGCCCGGCGCTACATCACCACCCGGTTGGCCCAGATGCAGGCCGACCTGGCGATCGTCCACTCCGGCGACACGGCGGCCATCGACGCATATCAAGTGCTGGCGGGACCGGTGCCGGCGAGCGGGTGACGCGCTGCGGGCGGGGGCTTGCGATTGGGCTTGGGAAGGGTCCGCGATGAGATTGTTTGAAGGCAAAGTCGGTCTCGTGTTCGGCGTGGCCAACGACCGCAGCATCGCCTGGGCGATGAGCCAGGCGCTCCGCGCGGAAGGCGCCGAATTGGCGTACACGCACCTTCCGGGCGAATCGAGCGCGCGGCGCGTTCGCCGGCTCACCGAGGAGCACGCGCCGAAGCTCGTGCTGGCCTGCGATGTCCAGCAGGACCGCGACCTCGACGGCGTGTTCCGCCGCGTGGCCGAGACCTACGGCGCGATCGACTTCGTGATCCATTCGATCGCCTTCGCCCCGCCGCAGGAGCTGCGCAAGCCCTATCTGGAGACAAGCCGCGAGGGCTGGCACCTGGCGATGGACATCAGCGTCTACAGCCTGGTGGCCGTGGCGCGGCGGGCCGCGGCGATCATGCCGCAGGGCGGCTCGATCGTGACGATCACCTATTTCGGCGGCGAGAAGGTGATGCCGGGCTACAACGTGATGGGGGTCTGCAAGGCGGCGCTCGAACACTCCGTCCGCTATCTCGCCTGGGACCTGGGGCGGAAGGCCGTCCGCGTCAATGCGATCAGCGCCGGACCGATGCGGACGCTGAGTTCGGCGGGCGTCGCCCGGTTCGACGAAATGCGCGAACACGCCGCGCGGAAATCCTGCCTGGGACGCAACGTCGAATTCCGTGAACTGGGCAAAGCCGGCTTGTACTTGCTGGGGGAGATGTCCGACGGCGTGACGGGCGAAGTCCTGCACCTGGATTGCGGTTACAGCATCGTGGGGTTGTAGGAGGGGAAAGGTGGCGGGCAGGCCCGCGGCGATCCACCGGGGCGGTTCAGCGCTGCGCGGATCATCCGGGCTGCAAGGATCGAGCGACGGATCACGCCGGCGTTGATCGCGAAGGGACCGGAAGCAGTGAGCAGAAAGCACGCGGAACAGGCGGAGGGGGAGAAGGTCGATTTTGAATCGGCCTTGTCCCGGTTGGAGTCGATCGTGCACGACCTCGAAGAGGGCCAGATCGGCCTGGGCGAATCCCTCGCCCGATACGAGCAGGGGGTGAAGCTGTTGCGGCAGTGTTACGAGATGCTCGAGGGGGCCCAGCGGCGGATCGAACTGTTGACGGGCGTGGACGCGGAAGGCCGCCCGATCTCCCAGCCGCTGGACGACGACGAGCGCTCCCTGGAAGAGAAAGCGGACCGGCGAAGCCGAGCGGAAGACGCCAGAATCGGGAGAAACAGCACCCGCGGGAAAGCCGCTCGGTCCGAAGACGACGTAGACGACGCGCAGAAGATGACTTAGAATGCAATTATTGCCCGGGCTTGAATCGTTTTGGGCCTCTCGGTCGCCGTGTGATCCGTACGGCGACCCGCGTTGCATCTTCCGCAGTCAATACTCCGGTCAGGCGCAGTGGATACGGTCCCTGTCGACGTGCTTCAGATCGCTGCCCGCTACCGTGCCATGGTCGACGAGGCGCTCGCATCGCGCGTGCGCTTCGCCAACGGCTGCCCCGAGCGGCTGGCGGAGGCAATTCGCTACAGCCTGCTGGCGCCGGGCAAGCGGTTGCGTCCAATCTTGGCGCTGATGGCGGCGGAGGCTTGCGGCGGGCGTTGCGAGGCGGCGCTGCCGGCGGCCTGCGCGGTTGAAATGGTTCACGCCTACTCGTTGATCCACGACGACCTTCCGGCGATGGACGACGATGATCTCCGCCGCGGCCGGCTGACCTGCCATCGGGCGTTCGGCGAGGCGACGGCGATTCTGGCCGGCGACGCGTTGCTGACGCTGGCGTTTGAGACCCTGGCCGAGGAGGTCCAACCGCCCCAGATCGCCGCCCGTTGCTGTTCCGTATTGGCCCAGGCCTGCGGGGCGCGGGGGATGGTCGGCGGCCAGACCGATGATATGGCGGAGGCATCGGCGGAAGAGAGTCTCCAGCGGGTCGCGTCGATCCACGCGCGCAAGACCGGGGCCTTGATCATCGCGAGCCTCCGGTTGGGGGCGCTCGTTGCCGGGGCGGATGAGTTGCGGTTGGGCGCCCTGGCGGAATACGGCCGGCATCTGGGGCTGGCCTTTCAGATTACCGACGACCTGCTCGACGTGCGCGGCGACGCCGCCCGCGTGGGCAAGCGGCTGGGCAAGGATTCCGAGCGGGGGAAGGCGACTTTTCCGGCGCTGTTGGGAATCCAGGAGAGTCATCGCCGTGCGGAGCGATTGGTGGAAGAGGCATGTGACGCGCTGGGTCCGCTGGAGGGCAAAGGCGCCGGCTTGGAAGCCCTGGCCCGACGCGTTCTGGAAAGGAATCGTTGATGGATGAAATGCTTGCGAAGATCCGGTCGCCCAAGGACCTCGAAGGGATGTCCCAGCAGGACCTGGGTCGATTGGCGGGCGAGATTCGCGAGGCCCTCTGCCGACTGTTGGGGAAGCGGACCGCCCATTTTGCCTCGAATCTCGGCGTCGTCGAGCTGACCTTGGCCCTGCACACGTCGTTCGATTTCCTCCACGACCGCCTGATCTGGGACACGGGCCACCAGGTCTATCCGCACAAGCTGATCACCGGCCGCTACCAGAGATTCAGCACGATCCGCACCCGCGCCGGGTTGATGGGCTATCCGAATCCGGCGGAAAGCGACTACGACTTGTTCATGACCGGCCACGCCGGCTGCGGCGTCTCCTCGGGGTTGGGCCTGAAATGCGCCGACGACCTGCTGCGGTCCGGCGAGGGGCGGCATACCGTCATCGTGATCGGCGACGGGGCGTTTTCGTCGGGGATCGTGCTGGAAGCGATGAACAATGCCGGGGGGCTGAAGAAGAAGCTGCTGGTCGTGTTGAACGACAACAAGATGTCGATCTGCCCGCGGGTGGGGGGGATGGCCGATTACCTCGATCGGCTCCGGATGAGTCCCTTCTACACGGGCCTGAAGGCGGAGATCCAGCGACTGCTCAACCAGGTGCCCGTGTTCGGCGATCCGGTGGAGCGGTTCCTGTCGCAGACGAAGGACGCGATCAAGGCGGGGGTGCTCGGCGGCATGCTGTTCGAGGAACTCGGGTTCCGCTACATCGGCCCGGTCGACGGCCACGACATCCGCCACTTGCAGAAATACCTGGCCAAGGTCCGCGATTTCGACGACCCGGTGCTGCTCCATGTGGTCACGGAAAAGGGGCGGGGATTTCCGCCGGCGGAGGAGGACCCGGTCAAGTTCCACACGCCGGCGCCGTTCGCCCGCGAGAATGGGACGCTCGTGCCGCTGAAGAGAAACGCGGCGACCTCTTACACCCGGCTGGCCCGCGACGCGATCTGCGGGGCGATGGAGCGGGACCACCGCGTTTGCGTGATCACCGCGGCGATGTGCCAGGGCAACATGCTCGAACCGGTTCGCGAGTCGTTTCCCGATCGTTTTTTCGACGTGGGGATCTGCGAGTCCCACGCCGTGGCCTTCGCGGCCGGATTGGCCAAGGCCGGCATGCGCCCGGTGGTCGACATCTACAGCACGTTCTTGCAGCGGAGCTACGACCAGATCTTCCAGGAGATTTCCCTGCAAAACCTCCCCGTCGTGCTGATGCTCGACCGGGCGGGGTTGACCGGGCCGGACGGCCCGACCCACCACGGCGTGTTCGACCTGGGGTATCTGCGCCCGTTCCCGAATCTTGCCGTGATGGCCCCGGGCGATGCCGCGGACTTGGCGCCGATGCTCGAGCTGGCCCTTTCCCTGGACGGCCCCGCGGCGATCCGCTATCCCAAGTCCGCCGCCGAGTCGCTCCAGCGGTTTCCCACCCCGGTCTCCCTGGGCAAGGCGGAGACGGTCGAGACGGGCGACGACGGGCTGATCATCGCCTGCGGGACCGTGCTGGCCGATTGCCATCGGGCCGTCGACCTGCTCCACCGCGAGGGGCTGAATGTCGGCCTGATCAACGCGCGGTTCGTCAAGCCGCTCGACACGGATACGCTCCTGGCGGCAATCGAGACGGTGCCGTTCATCGTGACCGTCGAAGAGGGCATGCTGGCCGGCGGATTCGGCAGCGCCGTGCTCGAAGCGGCTTGCGATGCGGGGCTGGACACGACCCACTTGCGGCGGCTGGGTATTCCCGACCGGTTCGTCGAACACGGCGACCGGGCGGAACTCCTCGCCGAATTGGGGCTGGACGCCGAGGGAATCGCCGCGGCCTGCCGCCGCTTCGCCGTGAGGCGGGAGACTGCCGCGCCGCCCCTCCGGCAGACGGCGAGGTAAGACCGGTTGGAGCCCTTCGCTCCGTGCCAAGACTCGCCGGCCGACGCGGGCGGAAGCGGCCTGCCTGGCGATTTCGCAGCCGACGGCCCCACCAAGGGCCCCACCAAGGGCCCCGGCGCCAGACCTTGTTGGAGAACGTCCATGCGAGTGATCATCCTGGGATTCGGGGGCCGCGAAGGAGTCGTCCGCGAAAGTGAGCGGCTCGAACCGATCATCGCCGCGCACGCCGAGATTGCCGCGATGGACTTCACCGGCGAGGCGGACCTCAGCGAAATTGACGCCGATTACGCCGTTGTACTCGGCGGCGACGGCTCGATTCTCCGCGCGGCCCACCAAATGGGCCAGCGGCAACTGCCGGTGATTGCCGTCAATCTAGGGCGACTGGGGTTTCTGGCGGACCTTTCCCCCCAGGAATTGCCCGGTGTGCTTGAGCTGTTGGCCGAGGGGAAGCTGGAGGTTGTCGAGCATCTGATGTTCTGCTGCACGGTCGTTCGCGACGGGAAGGCGATCGAGCGGCGGCTCGGGCTGAACGAAGTCGCGGTGCAGACGGGCCCGCCGTTTGCCATCCTCGACGTGGATCTCTACGTTGACTCAGAATTGGTGACGACCTATAGTGGCGATGGCCTGATCGTGAGCACGCCGGTCGGCTCAACGGCGCACAGCCTGTCGGCCGGCGGGCCGATCTTGCGCAAGGATTTGCAGGCGTTTGTGATCAGCCCGATCAGCCCGCACACGTTGACCAACCGGCCGGTCGTCGATTCCGCCGACAGGACCTATGAGTTGATGATCTCCCGGCCGACGGACGGTTCGTCGGTGGTCGTCGATGGCCGCGTGCTGGCGGCGATCGAGCCGGGCGACCGGGTGCGGATCGAGCGCGCCGCGCCACGATTCCGGTTGGTGAAAGCGCCGGGGCACAGCTACTACCGGACGTTGCGAGAAAAACTCGGTTGGGGCGGACGGCTGCAAATTGCCAGGAAAGCATAGCCCCGATCGGCCGGTATGGACACCGCATGCCGCGCGGCTTCCCGCCCCCCGGGCGGCGGGCAGTCGCGAGGAATCCACTCCAGAATCACGCCGAAGGCACGCCACGGGCGAAAACGAATTGAATCGCCCCCTGGCCGAGCGGATCGGCGCCACGACTCGAAAGGAAGCGAGCATGACCCGAGCAACGCTGTTTCTGCTCTCCGCGGCACTTGTCTTTGCGTCGCCGTCAAGCATCATCGCCGAACAGACCGCCAGCGACAGCGCGGAGAAGCATCTTCTCCGCTACCGCTTCGAGCCTGGGGAAACGGTCCGCTGGCAGGTGGTTCACCTGGCGAAGATCAAGACAACCGTTTCCGGCACCACCCAGACTGCCGAGACGGTGAGCAAATCGGTCAAGGCCTGGAAGGTCGTCGACGTCGACGAGCAGGGCACGGCGACGTTCGAACACACGGTCGAACAGGTCGAGATGCGGCAGAAGCTCACCGGCCGGCAGGAGGTGAGCTACAACAGCCTGACCGACAAGCAGCCCCCCCTTGGCTTCGAAAACGTCGCCAAGTCCGTCGGCACGCGGCTGGCGCTGATCACGATCAACGACCGCGGCGAGATCGTCAAGCGAATCAACGAGAATGAAGTCACCACGAGCGACAACCAGGGGCAGATCACGATCCCGATGCCGGAAGACGCCGTGACCGTCGGACAGTCGTGGTCGTTTCCCTATGACTTGGTCATTCCCGGCAACAATGGCACGGTGCTGAACATCAAGACCCGCCAGCAATTCACGCTCCAGGAGGTCAACAACGGGATTGCCACGATCCGCGTCGCCACGGTGATCCTCACACCGGTCCGCGATCCGGCGATCGAGGCCCAACTGATCCAGAAGGAGTCGCACGGCACCGTCCGCTTCGATATCCGGGCCGGCCGCGTGCTTGCGCAGCAGATGGACCTCGACAAGCGGGTGGTTGGTTTCACCGGCACGACCGACAGCAGCAGCCTGCACTACCTGACGCGGTTCACCGAAGACCTCCTCACCGGCAAGCAGGCGGCGGAGAATTCCACCGCGGCGGAGTCCGCGGAGGCCAAGACGGCGGCAACCGCCGCCCTCCGCTAGCCCGGTCCAGAGCGCACGAGCATCAGACGGTTCACGCAGCCGAACCGCGTGCCGGAAGCGAACGGGTCGGAGCGGCCATTCTGCCAGCGCCGGCCCACCGCGAGGTGTGTTTGATTGCGCTGCGGTGGGGCGGCGCTGACGGTTCGGCCGCGCTAGCCCGGTCGGTTCCCTGACACGCCGCCGGCTGTGCCAGGCCGTTCGGGTTGGAACGCTTGATGCACCACCCTACGGTTTGACCTGGAAGCAGACGACCGACTCCATGCCCCGAATATACAACCGCCCGCCGGCGAGCGTCGGCTGCTGGGGGCGTTCGAGCTCGAGTTTCAGGTCCACTCGACCGAGTTCGTGGTAGCCCGTGCGGGATGCTTCGGCCAGCACCAACTCGTTGTTCGCGGTCAGGGCGAAGACGAGCCCGTCGGCAATCACCAGGTTCTGCTGGTTGGTCCACTCACGGCCGGCCTGTTTCCAGAGCAGGCGGCCGGTGGGAAGATCCGTGCAGTGAAGGAATCCCGCCGTGCGGTTGCCGCCGAAACCGAACACGGCATCTTCATGGATCGCCACCGTGTTGAACATGTTCGCCTGGAGGTCGGTGCTCATGTAGACCTCGCGGCAGGTGATCTTGCCGTTTTCGGCGCGCATCTCCAGACATGCCGAAAAATCCTTGCCTTTCCCCTCGCCGGCGCAAACGAACAGCCGCGAGCCGACGGCCACCGGCGTGCTGACCAGGCCCACGCTGATCGCGGCCGGGTAGGGGTATCGCCACATGATCTGGCCGCTTTCGGCATGCACGCCGAGAATCTCCCTCGTGCCGTAGGTGGCCACGATCACCTGGGGGATGCCTGCGACGACCTGGTAGGTGAGCGAGGAGGGGGCGCCCAGCTCCCGTCCCCTCTGCGATTCTTCCACCGCCAATGTCCAGCGAACAGCGCCGGTCATCTTGTCAAGCGCGGCAAGCACGACCCGCTGGGGATTGTCCGTGGAAACGTAGAGCGTATCGCCGACCACCAGGGGCGTCGATGCTTCGGTGCCCCAAAGTCCGTCGTCGAGTCGCCAGCGTTCGCGCCCATCGGTGCCGAGGCAGACAATCGGGCAAATCATGTCCCAGACGTCGGTCTTGGTCGCGTAGGGGATGTAGTAGACCCGGTCGCCGTCCACCACCGGCGACGTGACCGGCCCCTTGGTGAAATGGCGGTTGGGCTTTGGGTAAAGGAGCGCCTTCCAACGCGTCGCCCCGCTGAGTGGATCGAGGCAAATCGCGTATTGCCTGTCTTCGGTCTCCGTCGCGGTGAACGCCCTGCCCCGGGCTTCGACGACGGCACTCTTGCCCGGGCCGATCTCCGCCCGCCAAAGCTCCTTCGGTCCCTCCGCCGGCCATTGGCGGAGCAAGCCGGTCGCGGGATAGACGCTGTTGCCGTGGTTTGGCAGAAATCGTTCCAGGTCGCTGCAACGGGCGTCTTGGGCCGCTACGGTGACCGCAAGCGCGGCCAGGGCGGCCATCCAGGGCAGAGTCAATCGATCGCTGGTGGTCTTCAAGTCGGCTGGTCGCATCGTCTTCTCCTGTCTCCCTCACTCTCGGGGATTCCAGGTCCGGAATCCCACGGATCGGTTGGCAAAGGTGCCATTCTACCTTGGCGGCGGGGAGATTTCGCCTCGCCGCCCCGGGCGATCCACCGCCGAGGGGTAGGCAGGCGGATTCGCCCGACGCCGCTCCGCTGCCGCTCGATTCGATGCTGCGGCCGCCCGCCGGTCTGTGGGGGGCGGCGGCTCGGTCGAGGACGCGGCCCGGCGCTGTCCGGCCGTGGCGCTGACACGGCCGATTCTCCAGCGCGATTGCGATGGAGCGGAATCCCCCGGGTGCGATGGCCTGGAATGCGTTGCAGCGCGCGGCCGATCGACGGCGTCAGTCCAAGCCAAGCCGGGTCTCGCGGCCGTGTTCGTCCAACCAGTCGAGCATCTGGCGGATGCTTCCGCGGGCCAGGCAGATGCAGGTGTCGGCGGCTCCATAGTAGAGGTTGACAGTGTCTCCGTCGGCGCCGATCGTCTGCCCGCAAGGGAAGACCACGTTGGCCACGTCGCCGAAGCGTTCGTCGGGGGTTTCCGGGCCGAAGACCCAACAATCGCCCCGGCGGATGCAGAGTTCCGGCGATTCGCGATCGAACAGGGCCAGGCCCAGCCGGTAGAGGCATCCCGAAGACGTCGTGCGGACGCCATGGTAGATCACCAGCCAGCCCTCGTCCGTCTCGATCGGGGGCGGCGACAGGCCGATCTTGTGGGCATCCCACCAGCCGCCGCGGCGGGCTTCCAGAATCATCGTGTGACTGCCCCAATGGCGGAGATCGGGAGAGTACGAGATCCAGATGTGCGCGCCTCGGGGGGAGATGGGGCGGTGGATCAGCGCCCAATGCCCCCCGATCCGGTGCGGCAGGAGCGCCGCGTCCTTGTCTTCGGGGGGGAGGATTTCGCCATATCTCTCGAAGGTCTGGAAGTCCTCGGTCAGGGCCAGGGAGACGCCCGGGCCGCCGCGCCCGTAAGAAGTGAAGACGACGGCGTATTTCTTCAGCTCGGACACGAACGTAATGCGGGGGTCTTCGATTCCCCACTCCTCGGCGATCTTCGCCGGGTTCGGCGCCAGCGTGGGTTGCGGATCGATGATCCACCCGTCGACTCCGTTAGCCGACCGCGCGGCGCACAAGTGCGAAAGCCCGCGGCGGTCTTCCACCCGGCAAAGCAGCAGGGTGCTGCCGTCCGCGAGCAACGTCGCCGCGGCGTTGAACACGGTGTTGATGGGATAGGGCCAGTCGTCCGCCGCCAGGATCGGATTCTTTTCGTGCCGCGTGAAGATCGCCTCGCGGTGTTTGAAGCATGTGCTGCTCATTGCGTGACAGTCTCCGGTGGCGTGTGGGATGCCGTCCGATCGGCCGCCGCCGCCCGGCCGTCGGCGGCGGTCGGAGAGACGATTTGCTGACAGAGGCGGAGTTCCGCCAACGACAACAAGAAGGCGAGGGTTGATTCCGCTCCCTGGTTGATGTTCACTCCCTCGCGCTGCAATCCATCATAGCAGCCGCCGCCAGCCGGCTCGTAGAGCGCCAGGCCCAGGTCGTTGCGTCCGAGAAACCACTCGAACGAGCGCCTTGCCTCCTGCTCCCACCGCCCGTCGCCCGTCGCGTTCAGCGCCGCCAGGCACGCCGCGAGCATGGCCTGCGCCTCGATCGGCTGCTGGTCGAAGCGGGCCGGCTGGCCGTTGCAGTGGTAGAACCCGTCGTTGCCGATCGGAGCGAAATGGCCGCCGTCGGCGGTTTGCAGCCTTGCCAGCCACCCGAGCGCGGCGAGGGCCGCGTCGACCATTTCGGGCCGCCTCATCGATTCGCCGCAGAGCAGCAGCGCGTGGGGCAACCGGGCGTTGACATAGCTGAGTCTCGGCTCGAACCAGGGCCAATTTTCCGCCGCATTCCGCTTGTAGGCATCCAGCAGCAATTCCGCCAGCCGGCCGCGCGTGTCCTGCGCGGCCCGGTCCCCCGGATAACGCCCCAGGTAGTCGTGCAGGCCGATCAGCGTGTAGGCGGCGGGGCGCAGATCGGTGAACCCGGAGGCCGCCGGCATGGCCATTTCAAACAGCCGGCTGGCCGCGCGCCGCAGCCCCTCCCGGCGGGATCGCCCGAGCACCACGGCCAATGCCCAGAGGGCCCTGCCGTGCGCGTCGACCGAGCCGATCTCCTCCTGCCATCTGCGGTCGAATCCCATGAAGTTGCGGAATCTGCCGGTCTGGGGATTGAAGGCGTACCAGAGAAACGCCATGTAACGGTTCGGCAACCCCGCGGCCGCGGCAAGCGATTCCTTGCCGAGTTGCTCCAGGGCGATGCAGAACACGAGGCCCCGCGCGTTGTCGTCGGTCGCATAGCCTTCCCAGTAATTCGGCACCGATCCGATCGCGTGTTGGAGCAATCCCACGTCGTCAGTGAGCTGCCGCAGATGATCGAGCTTCAGGTTCGGCAATTCCGTTTCCTTCTCGGCCAGGGTCAGGGCCGCGAACCGCCCGCGAAACCTGGCGCCGTGCTCCTCGACGGCGCGTTGCAGGCTGCGAACATACTCCTTGGCGACCTCCGGCCAGATCATTTTGCGCCCCAGCAGGTAGCCTTGCTTGCGCACGGCGTGCCGTTCCGCCTCGTCCTCGCGGAGATGCAGGATCGCCTGGGCGAGGGCATCGGCGGCCCGGAACGGGACGAGAATGCCGGCACCGTCGCCGAGCAGTTCCTCGGCGTACCAATAGGGCGTTGAAATCACGGCTTTGCCGGCCCCGATCGCATAGGCGAGGGTTCCCGAGGTGATCTGTTCCTGGCTGAGATACGGCGTAACGTAGATGTCCGCCGCGCCGATGAACTCCATCAGCTCTTCCAGGCCAACGAAACGGTTGTGGAAGATGACGTTGTTTTCCACGCCCAGTCTCCGCGCCAACCGCTGGAGCGACAAGCGATACGTCTCCCCCTCCGTTCTCCGGACGTTCGGATGCGTCGCCCCGACGATCATGAAGACCGTTTTCGGATGCCGTTTCACGATCTCGGGCAGCGCCTGGATCACATATTCGATGCCCTTATTGCGGCCGATCAAGCCGAACGTCAGAATCACGAACTTGCCTTCGACCCCGAAATAGTCCTTGTAAAAGTTGGGGTCCGTGAACGGCACGTCATGGATGCCGTGCGGGATCAGGTCGACTCTGCCCGGCGGGACGCCGTAGATTTCTTGGAGAAAGCCGATCCCCTTCCTGCTCATCGCGACGACGCGGTCGGAGCGTTCGGCGATTTCCACGAGGATGTTGCGCTGCGTCGGGGTCGGCGCGAGGGGAATCGTGTGCAGCGTCGTTACGACCGGCGTCCGCAGTTCGCGGAGCAGGGAAAGGATGTGGCTGCCATCCAGGCCGCCGTAGATGCCGAACTCGTGCTGGAGGCAGACCGCGTCGACCTTGTTGATGTTGAGAAAGTCCGCCGCCTGCCGATAGGAGTTCAGGTCGTCTTCCCTGATTTCGAACCGCACTCGGGGCGGGAATTGATGTCCGTCTTCGCTGTCGTTCACCGGAATCGCCATTACGGAGAGGTCCGCAGAGACCGTGGCCATCGCCTCGCAGAGATCGGTGGTGAACGTCGCAATGCCGCACTGCCGCGGCAGGTAGTTCCCGATCACGGCAATCCTGTTCATCTCGTCCTCCTTCCAAAGACGGAGCGTTCCCGGCCGGTCGATCACCGTCGCGGGCCGGCCTTTCACAGCCGGCGGCGCCTGACGCGCACAATGAAACGGCCTGACGGATGATCGGGCAATTCAGGACTCGCCAGACGCAGGCCGTGTCCTCAGCGGTCCTCGCAGGCAACCGCCGGCAGCAACCGAGGATGGCAAGGAGGGAGACGCCACGTCGGGGTGTTTCGGCAGGGCCAACTTGGCAGTTCGCCACCTTCCGCAGCCGCTCAAGCCGTCTGGGCACAGCAACAGCCGGACCAGGAACTTTCCATAGTCCGTGGCATTACTGAAACGTTGGCATCGTGTGCACCTCTGTCGCACAACTCTCGAAAGAATCAGGCCCCGCAGGGCGAGAGGCCATTCTTTTCCGCCGCCTGCTCAAAATGGCAGACGCCGTCTAATCGTTCCGTCCAAGCAAAGTCCGTGCCAACTGCCGCTGTCGGCAGACGGCTCCGGTGCAAGAAACACTTGTTAACAAAGGACTTGCGTTTCACACCACGCGGCTTGCCGGCCAATCCGCGGCGGGCCATGCGGGCAGGGCGGCGGTGCCGTTTTGGCAGTCCGCTTTGGGCTTTCTTGACCGCAGTGAGCGAGCTTGTGCCAACGTTGCGGCCGAGCCAGTGGCGCAGCCGTTCTCCCACAAACGAAGTAGACTCCATTCTGCGAGAATCACTTGGGCTGCCCGACGGGACCGGCGTTACGACCGGCGTTCTGGCTGCGCCGCTTCGCGCCGGCCTGCCGAGGTAGACATTGGCTGCCTCTCCGGGAAGGCATTTTGAGCGGAACGGGTTGCGATCGCCCGCCCGATGGCTATCCTGGACGGATGGCCTCCGCGGGCAAGAGCCGGCGGCAGGCACGCGGGCACAGGCCTGCTGCCGCGGGTCTGGGCGCCAGCTTCCTCGGTGCGGGTGCACGTCATTTCATGGCAAGAGTTTTCGTACCAGGAGAGATGATACATGGGCAAAGCCAACCACTCGGTGGCGATCGCGTTTCCGCTGGCGGCGATGGTTCTGGCAATGTGCATCGAGGGCGTACTTTCCGGCCAGACGCCGGAACACTGGCCGCAGTTTCGTGGGCCGGGGGCCCGGGGGGTCGCCAGCGGGCCGAATCTGCCCGACCGCTGGTCGGCCACCGAGAACGTCGCTTGGAAGACTGACTTGCCGGGCCGCGCCTGGTCGTCGCCGATTGTCTGGGGAGACCGGGTGTTCCTGACCACGGCGGTCAACCTTGGAGAGCTGGAAGCCCCCAAGAAGGGCCTATACCTCGGCGGCAATCGCTTGGAACCGCCCAAGGTGGAGGAAGAGCGCAAGGTGATCTGCCTCGACCTGTTGTCCGGAAAGGTCCTCTGGGAGCGATCCGCTGACCGGGGCGCGCCGCGAAGCGCGATCCACCTGAAGAACAGCTTCGCCTCCGAGACGCCCGTCACCGACGGCGAGCGGGTCTACGCCTATTTCGGCAACCAGGGCTTGTACTGCATCGATCTGGCGGGGCGCCCGGTCTGGTCCAGGCCGTTTGAGACGCGTGCGATGCGTAACGGTTGGGGCACCGCCTCATCGCCGGCGCTCGAGGGAGACCGCCTCTACGTGGTCAACGACAACCAGGAGGAGTCCTACCTGTTGTGCCTCGACAAGCGGACGGGCGAGGAGGTGTGGCGCGTCGCCCGCGACGAAGCAAGCAACTGGTCGACGCCGCTGGTCTGGCGCAACGATCAGCGCACGGAGATCGTCACTTTGGGCTCGGGCAAGGTCCGCTCCTACGACCTGGAGGGAAACCTGCTCTGGTGGTTCGCGGGGATGTCCAGCATCACGATCGCCACGCCCTACGCGGACCATGGCCTGCTCTACGTGAGCTCCGGCTACGTTGGCGACCGCCACCGCCCCCTGTACGCGATTCGGGCGGGCGCCTCGGGCGACATCTCCCTCGAGCCCGACCAGACCGGCAACCAGTGGATCGCCTGGTGCAATCCGCAGGCGGCCCCCTACAACCCGACAACATTGCTTTACGACGGGCGGCTCTACGTGCTCTACGACCGCGGTCTCGTGAGCTGTTACCGGTCGCTGACGGGCGAGCCCGTCTATGAGCGCCAGCGGCTGCCGGACGGGCGCCATTTTACTACGTCGCCCTGGGCCTACGACGGCAAAGTCTTCTGCCTGAACGAAGACGGCGTGACCTTCGTCGTGCGCGCGGGCGACGAGTTCGAACTGCTGCACACGAACGAACTGGCCGACGACGACATGTGCATGGCGACGCCGGCGATTGCCGGAGACCGGCTGCTCGTCCGCACCTCCGCGCGAGTCTACTGCATCCGGCAGCCGGCGGCGCCCGGGGCAGATTGAGCCGATCCGCTCAATCCGTGCGCTGGGCCATGCTCAAGGCCAGAACGAGTTGATCGCCTTGACCGATTCGTCGACCAGCGCCTGTCCGCCCCGCGGGCCGACGGTATGGTTCACCGCGCTGTAATCGCCGCCGGCCACGGCCCGCCGGGTAGGCAGATATCCGTGGTGATCGCACGTCAACTGCGAGAGAAAGGTCAGCACGGCCTTGCTGCGGCCCTTGATCCGGATCCCGTAGTCCAGGAACAGTTCAAACGGATTGGTGGCAATCGCAACGTCGCCCAGCCGCAACGCGTGGAGCTCGACAGCCACCGTCGACGGCATCCAACGCGCCTCGTTGTAGGAGTTCTTGTTGGGAATGTCCAGCTTGAGCACCCGGTGCGCGAAGGCGGGCCGCGTTTGGACGCCGGCCTGCGCGTAGGGCCAGACGTCGTCGACCGCTCGAATCACGCGGTTGGCCAACTCCTCTTTCCACGAAGTCTTCCGGCGCCCGAGCATCAGCTTCTCGGCCTGGCTGCGGACGATCCCTTCCGGGCACTGATCGCCCGCCGCCGCGCACTGCGCGAAGACGTGGAGATCCGCGCCGTACTTCGCCTTGATGCCCTGTCGAATCGGATGCCAGAAATCGGCGCTGATTGCTTTGCGTCCGACCTGCGACGGGCAAGCGAGGTTCAGCAGCATCCCGGTCAGCTTCTGGTCGGCGTCCCAGAAGAACAGCATCTCGACCGCATGATCCTCGTATCCTTCGACGTGGGAGAAGTCGGGCCGGGCGGTGTCGAATCCCATGATTGCCGACCCGTCGGCGTAGCTCAGCCGCCGGTTATAGCCTACCACCGCGTTGCCCAAACCCCAGCTCACCCCCGCCGGCTTGCGGGTCTGCCAGGCCTCGACGATCCCCGCCCCGACCTTCTCGTACAGGAACAGGATGTACTGTTGGGGCGTCATCACGTCGGACCGGTCGCTGATGTCGTACAACTGTCCCGGTCCCGTTTGCGCGTACGAGATGCTCGGGCCGCAGTGCGTGTGCGTCGCGCCGCAGATGAGTTTGCTGCTGTCGAAGTCCGCCAGCTTCTCGGCGGCCACGCGCTGCAATCCTTCGTGGACCTCCTTGGTCATTCGGACCAGGTCGAACGTCACCATGATCGCCTGGTCGAGCACCCGCTCGCCGTCGCGCGTCTCCAAGGCCAGCACGGTGGCGGTCACCGGGTCCTCCACTTCGTTGGTGACCCGCTTGTAGCCGCTGCCGTCGAGAACGACCGGAGCCGACGGCGTGATATCCACCGTCGCCCAACCGACGTGCAGTTGCCCGGCTGGAGGTTCGCCGCCGCGCGCCGGCCCGGCCGCGCAACCGATCGCCAGAATGAGGAGAATCGCGGTGACTTGTGATCGAAATCCTGGCATCCGGCCGCTCCTTTTCAAGAAGACCGCCCGCCGCAAACGATCGAAGAACCTCAGCCTCATCCGCTGCGGGCGAAGCAAATGGGTGTGATTTCGCCAGGGCCCGCCGCGGGCCGTCTATTTCAGCTCGGCGGCCATCTCCAGCAGGGCATCGACGATCTTGACCGAGGCCTGCTCCTCCACCTTGTTGGTGCCCAGCCAGGTCTCGTAGCCCCCGAGCTTGTGCTGCTCGGGAGTCGGCAGATACCCGTAGCCGCCGTTGGCCAGCTCGATCGTGAAGCTCGGCTGGAAGGGGCTGCGGGCCTTCAATTCCAGGCCGATCTCGGAGAAGACCTCGAAGGGGATCGCAAAAATGCCCAGCTGGCCGATCCGCACGGACTGGAGCAGGACGCGGATCGCCTCGGGCGCCTCGAGCTGCTGGATGGCTCTGGCGGCGTAGCTCCGCTCGTGCGGAAACTGGTCGCGACGATCGGGATCGGCGAGCACCCCTCTGGCGTGCTCAAGCTGGGCGGGCGTCGGCTTGCGGACGGCCAACTCCAATTCCCGCTGGCGCATCGCCAGCGGCGCCCGGTCGTGCCAGGTGAGTTTCCGGTATTGTTCGACGACGGCCTGGGCGCACTGGTCCGCCACGAGCCGGATCTGCTCGTAGCGTTCGCGTTTCTGGCGGGGCTTCGAGTAGTCGTTGTTGTTGATATTTCCGCTGGTGCCGTTGCTCATCGCGCCCACAAAGGGCGGATCGAGCCGATCGGCGCCGAGCAATTGCTGGATGCGGTCGGCGAACGCGCCGAAATAGTCAGCGGAGATGTGATTCGGCCCGGTCCCGCCCACGTAGTGCAGCGAGTAATTGGCCAGCAGGCCGAGGGGCCGGCCGTCGGCCGTCTCGATTGCCAGAAACGCGATCTGCGGATCGACCGGTCCGGCCGGCTTGAGCAGGTCGGGGCGGTTGCCCGGGTTCATCTTGACCTGGTCCGGCTCGCCGAAGGGGTTGAACAACTCGGCGCCCGGCTTGAGCAGCCAGCGCCGGCAGAAGACCTGGCCCGGCAGATCGGCCGTGCCCCAGGCGATTCGCGCCGGCTGGAGATTGTAGATCGCACAACGCACACCGTCGGCGATGCGATGGGCCACGAACTGCTGGTACTCGGTGAATTCCTTGCCGGGTTGGAGCGGATTCGGCCAGCGGGCGCTTACCGACGAGTGCGTATGCGTGCCCGAAATGAGCATCCGGTCCGCCGGCAGCCCGGTCGCCTCGGTCACCTGGCGCTTGGCCTCATCGAGCACTTCGCGGCTGATATAGATGTTGTCGACGACGACCAGCGCGATCCGCGTGGCGCCATCGTCGAGGACGAAGCAACGCGCGTGCAACTCGTCGTGGACATACTTGGCGGGCGGCGGGGTGCCGAAGTTGCCCACCAGCCCACCGCCCAGCCATGGGGTGATATTACTGGTGGCCGCTCCGGCCAGAAGGGGCTTCTCGTCCGCCGCTTCGGCGTTGGCCGAGACTGCCGCGAGTGAAACAGCCGCCACGAGCATGAATACAAAACGGTGCATGGTTGGGTCTCCAGGAGGTGCTTGTTGGCGTCGACGATGCCGCTCCGTGGGCCAGCGATGCTGGAGCTTGCCCGGCCGGCGCGGGGGAACCCCCAGTATACCGCCGACGGCGCGCGAAGCAATCATTTGCCCGACTCCGCCCGGGCGAGCTCGGCGAAGCGAACGAGCAGCCCGAGCGCACGGTCGATCGCCGCGGCATCGCGGCCGCAGACGCTGACGGTCCGGCCGGCCATCTGGACGACGCCCTTGGCGCCGGCCGGGTGATCCGCCTCGAAGCGGAAAGGCCAGTCTCCGCGGGCGACGATTTCCGGACCGCCGATCCGCACCAGCAAGCGGCCGGCCTGGTCTTCCTCGTCGACGTGCTCGACAAGCCGGGCACCGCGCGGCAGCAGCTCGTTGAGCCTGGCAACGGATTCTCTCCGATCCGCCCCGGTCGCATCGCGGTCGATCACGGCAACCGGCAGGGACGCCAGGGCCTCGACCAACTCGGCCGGTTCTTCCAGGAAAGCGACCGCTTCCAGCTCCCGCGTGGGAAAGTTCGCCCAGCCGGCCACCATCACCGACTTCCACTGCCAGGCGTCTTCCGGCCGCTCCTCTCCCACGGCGAAGGAAAAGCCGCAGACGCCGTCGGCCCCGCCGCGGCGGGCGGCGGTGACGACGCGGAGGAACTGGCTGGGACGGGCGAGGAACCCGCGCATCGGCAGAAACACGACGCGCCCGGCGCCCGCGTCTTTCCACCGCCGCACCATGTATTCAGCCTGGTTGTACTCGATCCCGTAATAGAAGGGGAACACGCTCAGCGGCGGGCCCAACTCGGCCATCGTGCGGAAGAAGACGTCGTAGCAGTCGAGCGGATCGACGTGTGCAACGCCCGGGGCTGGCGTGTAAAACCAGATCTGCCCCCCGGGCGCGTGCCGACGAACCTCATCCAGGACCGAAGCCCACTTGTCGCGCATGCAGCGGCTCCAGTAGAGCGCCTTCTCCTCTTGCGTCGCTAGCGCCATGGGGTGGCCGAAGTCGGTCTCGAACTTGCGCGGCGGCAGGGGCGCGTGCCAGTAATGGTGGTCTTCATCCTGGCCGAAGGCGTCGGGCATCTGTGGGGAAGAGAGGGTCGCCTGCCACAACGGCTCGAAGCTGGGCGGCCCCTTGTCGAACGCTCCCCGGCCCTGGACAAACACCTCCATCCCCAGTTCGCGAGCGCGGCCGACCTGCTCGCCGAGCCGTTTCGCATCGCCGAGCGGCAAAATCACCAGGTTCGCCCCCCACTGCTTCATGGTCTCCAGGTCCTTCCAAGCGCCAGCCCGGCTGGTGCGCAGATTCAGACCGCGGGTCTTGGGCTGCTCCAGTCCGGCGATGACCTGGGACAGCGTGACGCGGCGCCGCGGATCGACCGGCGCCTGCTTCCAGGGCAAATTGTCGAGCCTGGCAAATGGCGTCTCGCTCCAGTCGGTCTTTGGCGGGCTGACCGCCGCGGCCACCCGCTGGGGGACATCGCCGAGCACGCGGAGGACGTAATGCAACCGGAGAGAGTCTCCGGATTTCAATTCCGCCGCGCGCCCAGCGAGCGACACTTGCCAACGATTCAGCACCGGATCGAGTTGAAATGCCAGTTCGCAGCCGTCACCGGCGATGATCTCGTAACCCCGTTTCATGCCGGAAGAGTAAGCGAACGCCGCCGCGGCGCGCCGCTCGCCGGGAGCGTGGATCGGCTCGTACTGGCCGGACTGGCCAGCGGCGCCGAAGCTGCTCCAGTTGAAATCCTGCCGGTAGGAGACGGTTGCCGCTACGGCGCGGAGCGGCTCTTCTCCCCGGTTCGTTACCCGCACAACCACCTCGAGAGCCGGGCTGCCTCTACGGACGATCAACAGGTGCTCCTGCAACAGAGGGCCAGAGCTTGCCTGATTGGCGACTTTCAGCGCGTCGGCGTCCCCCGCGCTCGCCAGCTCGAAGCCTTCTTGAACGACGAGGCTCTCCGTGCGGCGACGGCCTTGCTGGGTATAGCTGACCTGGGGGACATGCGGCAGTTCGGCGTCTCCGCCGATCACGGAGACGAAGCTGCGAATCGGCCAGTATGGCAAGCGATAATCGGCCAGCGGGCGGCCGGGCACGATGCCGTGGCGGAGCTCGAACGCTCCATTGTCGATTCGCAGCACGTGGTGGATCGGCCGATCGTGCTGCGACCCCTCGGCGCCCCACCAGCGGACACGATAGGCCTCGACGGCGTTTGCCCCGGCGACTGGCGAAGCGGGCGGAGAAACGGGCGGAGAAGCCGCCGCGGGAAGAGCGGGGAGAAAGACGGCGGCGGCCAGAAGCAGCGGGAGGGTGCGTCGCATGGAGCAGGCTTTGTGCTGGAGGGTCCGTTGTAGACAGGGAGACACAAGTCCAATTATTGCCAGGTTGGCCAGTGACCGCCAGCTGGCCCGGGGGTGCATGCCAGCTTCCCCCCCGAAACGTTTCCCGTGGCGACCCGCGGGGGTATACTGGGGCCCCAGGGGCCACAAACCTGACACGAACGGGAGCGGAAAAGACATGAGACAGCGTACGACGATCGCGGCCCTGGCCGTCGCCTGCGCGGTGCTGGTTGCCACGGCAGGCAAGGCCGCCGACTTCTACGTCGCCACCGATGGAAACGATCGTTGGTCGGGCAGGCTGGCCGCGCCTTCGCCCGGCGGTGATGACGGCCCGTTTGCGACCCTCGAAGGGGCGCGGGACGCGATCCGGAAGCAGAAGCAGGAGGGGCTGCGGAAGCCGGTCCACGTCGTGGTGCGGGGCGGGACGTACTACCTGCCGGCGCCGTTTCAACTGACTGCGGAGGATTCGGGCACCGACAAATGCCCGATTCTCTACGCGGCCCACCCGGGCGAAAAACCGATCCTCAGCGGCGGCAGCCCGATTTCCGGATGGCGGAAGCCGGCGGAGGGAAACGTCTGGACGGCGGAGATTCCCGGGGCGGGCACCGGCGGCTGGTACTTCCACCAGCTGTTCGTCGGCGGCCAGCGCCGCGTCCGCGCCCGCACGCCCAATGAAGGCTACTTTCTCAACGAAGGCCCGATCGAGCCGCTGGTCGACCGCGCGAAGGCGAGGCGCGACCCGAGCGCGAAAATGGGTTTTCGCTACAAGCCCGGCGACATCCGCCGCTGGACGAACCTGGAGGACGTCAACGTGCTCCAGTTCCACTCCTGGACGGCCTCGGTGCATTGGATTAAGGAGCTTGACGAAGAGAACCAGATCGTCCGCTTCACGGCGCCGGCCAACTGGCCGACGGGCTACTGGACGAACAACGAGCGGTACTACGTGGAGAACTTTCCCGAGGCCCTCGACTCGCCGGGAGAATGGTATCTGGACCGGCGAATGGGCATCCTCAGCTACTGGCCCCTGCCCGGCGAAGACCTGGAAAAGTGCCAGGTGGTCGCACCCCGGCTCCGGCATCTGGTCCGATTGGACGGCGATCCGGACAACGGCGCCTACGTGGAAAACGTGCACTTCAAGGGTCTCGCATTCCAGCACGCCGACTGGCAGATCGCTGACAAGGGCCCGGCGGACGGCCAGGCGGCCTACTTTTTGGAGGCCGCGGTGCTCGCCCGCGACGCCCGCCGCTGCGTCTTCCAGCAGTGCGAGGTCGCGCACGTGGGAGAGTACGGGATGTGGCTGGCGGGCGGTTGCCGCGAGAACCGGGTCGTCCAGTGCCATCTGCACGACCTGGCCGGCGGCGGGATCAAGATCGGCCAGACGCGGAGCCCCGAGACCGACGCCCGGGCGACGGAAAGGAACCAGGTCGACAACTGCTGGATCCACGACACGGGCCACATGTTCCACGCCGGCGTGGGCGTCTGGATCGGCCGCAGCAGCTACAACACGGTGACCCACAACGAGATTTGCGACCTCGACTACACGGGCGTGTCCGTCGGATGGTCGTGGGGCTATGCTCCCAGCTCGGCCCACCACAACCTGATCGAGTACAACCACATCCACCACATCGGCCGGGCCGTGCTCGGCGACATGGGGGGAATTTACACGCTGGGCATTTCGCCCGGCACGCGGCTTCGCCACAACATCATCCACGACGTCTACTCGCCCGGCATCGGCGGCGGCGCCGGCATCTATCCCGACGAGGGGAGCACGGAGCTGCTGATCGAAAACAACCTGGTCTACAACACGGAACGAGGCTGTTTTTCGCAACACTACGGGCGCGAAAACACGGTCCGCAACAACATCTTCGCCTTCTCCCGCACGGGGGAAATCGCCCGCTACCGGGAGGAAGACCACCGCTCGTTCACCTTCGAGCGGAACATCGTCTACTCCACCACGGGTTATTTTCTGTTGGGCGGCTGGCGAAACGGCAACTACCGGATGCGAGCGAACCTCTACTGGGACACTTCAACAGACGATCCGGACTTCGGCGACATGGGCTTCGAGGAGTGGCAAGCGCTGGGCCGCGATACGGGCTCGCTGATCGCCGATCCGCGGTTCGCCGCGCCTGACGGCTTTGATTTCCGTCTCCAGCCGGAATCTCCGGCGATCGAGCTGGGCTTTAAGCCGTTTCCGCTGGACGAGGTCGGACTCTACGGCGACCCCGGTTGGGTGAATCTGCCAAGACAGATTGTCCGCAAGCCGCTCGACTTGCCGCCGATTCCGCCTCGCGGGCCCCAGCCGATCGACGACGGCTTCGAAGCGACGCCGGTCGGCCGGCGGGCCGCCTTGGCGGTGACCTCGGGCGAGGAGTCGGGGGCCGCGATTCGGGTGACGGACGAGACGGCCGCCAGCGGCCAGCGCTGCCTGAAGCTGACCGATGCGCCGGGCCTGAAGTACGCCTGGCAGCCGCACCTCTATTACCAGCCCCGGCTTCGCAAGGGCGTCGCCCGGCTGAGTTTTGCCGTCCGGCTCGAAGAGGGCGCGGAGCTGATCCACGAGTGGCGCGACGCCTCGGAACCCTATCGCGTCGGCCCGTCGATCCGCATCCGGCCCGGCGGCCAGGTCGTGGCGAACAACAAACCGTTGATGAACGTACCGATTGGCCAGTGGATTCGCGTGACCGTCGAGGCGCCGCTTGGCAGCCAGGCCAGCGGGGGCTACACGTTGACGGTGGCCGCCGTGGGCGCGGAGCCGCAACGATTCTCCGGGCTTGCCGTCGGCAATCCGCAGTGGCGGAGTCTGCGGTGGCTCGGCTTCATCAGCCCGGCGGACGCGAAGACGACGATTTACCTGGACGATGTGAAGTTGGAAACGCGGTAATCGCCGGTGCGGTTCAAGGCCTGAAAATCAGCCGGTAGCACGAAGGAGCCGACGATGCGCAAGATCGCCAGTCTTTTTCTCGCCGTCGCAGGCGCGTGCGTCTGCACCGCAGCCGAGGGGCTCTTGCCGTTGGAGCACGCGGTCGTGTTCAACAACAACGGGCGGGCGCCGCCGACGGCAAACGTCTATCCCCTGTTTCGCCTCTCGGAACGGTTCGGGCTGGTCGAAGACTTCTACACGCCCTCGACGCTCGACCGTTCGTTCCCGGCAAACCTCAAGCGGTCGTGCGTGCTTTACGTCGGCCAGTACAGCGACGCGTCGCCCCTGTTCCGCGACCCGGCGATCGGCGAGGCGATCCGGGGCCATTTCAGGCGGGGGGGCGTTCTGGTCTTCGATTACCACACCGGCACGCCCGGCGGCCGATTCCGTCCGGAAACGGAGAAGTTCCTGAAGTCGGTGGGCGCCGAGCCGCCCGGCGATTTCCGCACCGGCTACGGCGAGAGCCGGCTCGAGAAGCCCGGCTTCCACGCGATCGTCTCCCGGCCCCTGCCGGTCGGCGGCCGGAGCGCCGGGCACTACGGCTGGTGGCAGAAGTGGTCGCCCGACCAGGTCGTGCTGGCCCGCGATCGCGCCGATCCGGCCCGGGCGACGTTGATCCTCCAGGAAAAGGTGTTGGGAGAGGGCGCAGTGCTTTTCAACCAGCTTCCGTCGGTCTTCCGTGCGCCTGACGGCCTGGCATTCGACCTGGTCCACAACATCATTGCCTACGCATCGGGCGAGAGGAGGGAGCGACGATGACAGCGCGGCGACAGATGTCCCCATGCCTTTTCGGCCTGCTGCTCGGCGTCCTGGCGGGCGCGGCCTGCGGCGGAGTGCCGGAACGATTCGAAATCGCCTCCGAGCCGATCGAGACCCCCCACGTGAAATGGGCCAAACCGCTGCCGGGCGGCCCGCTGCGGGTGCTGTGTTTCGTCCCCATCCCCTCGCAGCGCGACGTGGTCGAGCTGGCCCAGCGTTTGGACATCGACTACGAGCTGGTCGCCTTCCCCTATCCCGTCATGGACGCCGACATGGCCGGCGCGTTTCACGAGCGCCTGGCCGGCAGCGCGTTCGATGCGATTCTCCTCAGCAAGGTGCCCCTGGCCACGCTGCCCGAGAAAACGCAGGAATTGCTGGTTGCCAAGGTCCGCGAGGGGACCGGGCTGTTGAACGTCCATTCGACGGCGACGCTGACGACCGGCGAAATCCTGAATCTCTCCGGCGATGGCGGGCTGCTGGAGACCGCCCTTCCGCTGGACCTCCTTCCCGAGGGCGCGAGGCCCGAAGTGTCCGTGGGCCGGCGAGGCAGGGGACGCTGCGTGCAATTGACCTATCCGGGCGGCGTGACGTGCTTCACCCCGGTGGTTGATTTCAAAGACGTCGACTACCGCGACTGGGAGACGTATTACCAGTTGTTGTGCCGGGCCGTGCTGTGGGCGGCCGGTCGCGCGCCGGGCGTCGAAATCCTCTCGGTCTGGCCCTGCGCGACGACCTGCCGGCAGCCGGCCGATTCGTGGCGGATCGCGGACCTGGTCACGACCCGGCGGCCCCGCCTCGAGCGGGCCGCGGGGACATGGCAATTCGAGTCGATCGAGGAGAGGCGGGCCCTCGACACCTGGCGAGGCTACGGCGCCACCTTTGCCCAACAAGACGGAAAACTCAATATCACCGAGTCGAATGTACGCGGGCAGGCGGGCTTCGCGGCCGGCACGTTCGACATCGACCTCGGCCGGACTCCGATCGTGGAGGTCGGCGTTGCCGAGGCGAGCCGCTGGAGCTTGTTCGTGCCCGACGTGCACTTCGAGCGCGCCGTGGCCACGCTTCAAGAGGAGACCGCGGAGACCGGCGCAAAGCGATTCGACTTGCGGGAAGTCCAAGGGCTCGGGGGGCTGCGGGGCCAAACGTCGCTGACACTCTGCTTCGCAACGCACGGCGAGGGTTCGTCGCTCGTGCTCGACTCGTTGCGGTTTCTCACGGCCGACGGCCAGACGCCCGCCGATCCGTCGGCGGCGCCGCCGGCGCGCGAGTCGGCCGGCGTGACGCTGCGGCTGCAAAGCGCCGCGGCGGCCGACGCCGCGATCACGGCCACGTATCGCGGGCCCGATCATTACCAGGCGGTGAACGAGCATGTCGAGCGCGTGTCGCTCGAGAAGTCAAAACCGATCGAACGGACCTTCCCGCTGTTCGACAGAAGTTCGGGCCGGCCGCATACGGTGGACCTGGTTGTTCGCGACGCCCGCGGCCGATCCCTGGGGTTCGCGTCGGCCGCCTACCAGGTTGCCTCGCCGTTTGCGCTGGAGAGCTGGGAAGCGGAAGCGGCGTTTTACCGCCGCGGCGACCGGGCGGTGATCCTGGCGGGGTTCGACAACCGATCCGCGCCCCGCGAGGTGCGATTGGAGACGGGGCTTTATGACATGCATGGGCGGCTCGTGGCGGCGGAGACCAGGACGCTGACGATCGCGGCCGGCAAGAGCGTTCAGAAGGTTGAACTGCCCACCGCCGGCTCGCTGACGACGCTCAACCGGGCCCGGTTGAGCGTCGTCGACGCCGAGGGGCTGCTCGGCCAGGCCGAGGCTTGCGTCTATCTGCCCGAGCCGTGCCCGGCGTGGGACGACTACCTGGTTTCGACGTCGCAATTCAGCAATCAGAGCGCGTATTTGCGCCCGCATTTCAGCACAGTCGCGCGCGACATCGGCATCGAGGGGATGGTCATCCCGCCGCGTTACACCACGGAAGTCCTCCAGCAGGCGGCCCCGATCATGTACTGGGGCGCTGCCGAGGTGCGGGCCTTCGGCTACAATTTCCACGGGGAGGAGACCTCCACCGCCCGGCGGCCTTGCCTGAGCGACCCGGAGACGCGCAAGAAGATATCCGAGGCCTATCAGAAGCTGGGCCAGGAGTTGAAACCGTACGGCCCGCTGGCGATCGCGTCGTTGGAGGATGAGAGCGAGTTGAGCGGCGCCCGGTATTCGAACCTGGAGGTCTGCACCAGCGAACATTGCACGCGGCGCTACCGCCAGTGGCTCGAAGCGCAGTACAAGACGATCGCATCGCTGAACGCGGAGTGGGGCGCCTCCCACGGCTCGTTCGGCCAGATCGAGCCGATGAACTTCGAGGAGGCTCGCCAGCGCGAAAACCCGGCGCCCTGGGTCGACTGGCGGACGTTCATGGAGCACGTCTGGCTCGACGCCCTGCTGTTGACGCGCCAGGGCGTCAAGAAGCACTCTCCGGAGGTGCGGATGGGCTTCTCCAATTCGTTCGGCCAGATGCCGTTTTCGGGCTGGGATTACGCGACGCTCTCGCGCCACGTCGACATGACGATCGAGTATCCGACGGTGATCCATCGGCTGACGCCGCCGAAGGAGGCCGATGCGTTCGAGGCCGACGACCTGCCGATGAACATCGCGATCCGGCAGAAGCTCGACATCCGCAGATCGTTCATGGACGACGCTTGCCCCGCGCCCGGCTGGATCTGGTACGATCGCACGCAGCAGGGGGCTGAATTGAAGCCATGGTGGATGGCGTTTCTCGGCGCGGGGGGCTGCACGCCCTGGGGCCCGACTTCGCTCGGGGTCCAGTCGGGTGCGTCGCGGATGAGCTTCTGGGCCTTCATCCACCCGCTGCTGGCCCACACGCGGAGTTCGCGGTGGCTCGCCGACGGCGTCGGCGATCTGACCCGCGGGGTTGGAAAAATCTTCGTCGATTACGAGAAGGCACCGCCCCGGGTGGCCGTGCTCTACTCGCAGCCGAGCATGCACCTGGCATGGGCCTGGTCGAAGGTGGAGCGCGCGTTCTATCCGGAGACCGACAGCCTGTACGCGTGGTATTACAAGTCGCGCGTGAACGTCACGCGCCTGCTTCGCGAGGTGGGCCTGTCGTACCGATACGTCGACACCGGGCAAATCGACTCGGGCGGGTTGAGCGGATACCGCGTCCTGTTTCTGCCCTGTTCGCTCTGCCTGTCCGATGCGACGCTCGAGCAGATTCGCCGGTTCGCCGACAATGGCGGGCTGGTCGTCGCCGACATCGGCACGGGCGCGGCGGACGTTCACGGCAAGCCGCTTGGCGATCGCCGCCTTGTCGGCGAGCTGTTCGGAATCCGCCGCACGGCCGTCTGCCGCAAGGTCGAGCCCCGCCCGGTCGCCGCGGCCGCGGCGGCGGGCAAGTTGCCGATCCCCAAGGGCCTGCGGCTGGCCGGCGGCGACACGATCACCACGCTGGCCGCGCCGCGGCCGGCCGGCGCGGACGGTCTGCCGGCGATCGTTGTCAACGAGTTGGGCCGCGGCCGGGCGATCTACCTGAACGGCTTTTTGGGCTACAACCTCCCATCGCGCACGTGGATCCGCGACCTGCTCGATCTGGCCGGCCTGCCGAGCCCCGCGCGGATCACCAGCGGCGGCCGGGAGCAGATGGGATACGAGTCGGCGGTCTTCTCGCGCGGCGGCATTCGCCTGCTGGGCATTCTCCGACTCCGCGATGAAGAGCATCCCACGCAGGTTCAACTCGCCGAGCGCGGGCATCTCTACGATGTCCGCAGCGGCAAGTACTTCGGGTTGACCGATGCGGCCACGTTCGATTTGAGCCAGAAGGCGGCGGCCGTGTTGGCCAGCCTGCCCTACGCGGTTCGCGGAATCGAGCTCCGCGTCGACCCGCAACGCACCGCGGCCGGCGGCGAGGTCGCTCTCGGCGCGTCGGTGGCGGTGGGCGAAGGAGACTCGGGCGACCACGTGCTGCGCGTGGAAGTCCATGATCCGTCCGGCGGCCTGAGCCGGGCGTACACCGACAACGTGCTCGCGGTGGGCGGCCGCTGGCAGGGGAAGGTCCCCACGGCGGCCAACGACCAGCCCGGCGCCTGGCGGGTCGTGGTCCGCGACGTGATCAGCGGCAGCCGCGCGGAAGCGGGCTTCGTGATCGCCGAGGGAGAGTAAACGCCGGCCGTCCGGTCCCGGCGCCCCGATCCGGCTCGTCCGGATGGAGCGAACGGTTGACGGCCAACGCCATCCGGCGACCGCCCGGTCCCCGGGCCCCCATCAGGGCGCGCTGCCGCACTGGAAAATCTCCACGCCCAGCATCTGGTCGCCGTTGATCATCCGCGCGAGCTGGGCGAACGACAGACCCTGCTTTCGCGCCAGCCGCGAATAGCTCCCGAACGGCTTGTACTGATCGACCAGGTCGGCCGGCTCGATGGTTTTCTTCGCCAGTGGGTTCGGGCGGTCGATGAGGTAGTACGCCAGCCCGTTGTCGGCCGCCGACTGAAGCGTCTGGCCGAGCACGTTGGTCAGGAACCAGAACGATTCCTCCGACGACTCCTCCGGGACCTCCAGGGCGAAGACGACCGCGGCGGCGCCGCGGACGGCCGGGGGGAGGATGCGGGGACAGTCGCGGGTCAGACCGTAGACCGGCGCGCCGGTTTGCTCGTCGATCTTGACCGGTTCTGGAAAGACCTCGTAAGTCATGCGGTTGGATTCCGACGCCGACTGGTCCGGAAAGAACATCGCGGCAATCTCGATTCCGTCGCCGCTGAGCCGTTCGGGCAAACCGCCGGGACGGCCGATCTCCGACTTGTCGACGATCAGGGCGATTTTCGTCCCCTTCAAGGCGGCGACCGGCCGCGCGGCCGGTGTCGGCGGCTCCGCCGGTTCGCGGCGGATTGCGTTGACCGCGATCACCCCAACCCGGGCGGCGGTCGGATAGATGTTCGGCGTCTTCCCGAACGGATGGCGGCGGTTGCCCAGGACGACGACGAACAGGTCCAGATCCGGGTCGATCCAGATGGAGGTCCCCGTCCAGCCGCCATGGCCGATCGCCCGCGGGGTCATGTTCCAGGGCCGGTTCTGGCTCCCCGAGCGTTTATCCCAGACGAGTCCGCGGATTCCGGCGGAGACGGTCTGCGGGGCGATCATCGTTTCGAACGTCGCCTCGCTGAAGAGAGTCACTCTCGTCCCGTCTTTCTTGACAAGCGTCCCCTTGCCCAACCAGAGGGCGGAGAGGATGGCCAGGTCCGGCGCGGTCGAGAACAGTCCACAATGCCCCGCCACGCCGCCGAGATGGTATGACCGGTAGTCGTTGACGACGCCCTTGAACCAGACGTCGCCGCGCGTCTCGGTCGCCGCGGCGCGCCTCCGCCGCTCCGTATCGGGATTGTGCATCGTGTCGAGCATGCCCAGCGGCCGGTAGAGGTTTTCGATCGTGAACGTCCGCAGGTCCTGCCCGGAGACCTTCTCGACGATCTGGCCGAGCATCAGGGTATTGTTGTCCTTGTAGTCGAACCGCTCCCCGACCGGATACCGGAGTCCCAGCCCGCAGAGCAGGTTCCAGAGCTCCTGCTTCGTCCCCTTGGTCTGATTGTAGTAGTCCATGATCCCGGACGTGTGGGTCATGCAGTGCCAGACGGTGATCCGGTCCTTGCCGTTGGCGCCGAATTCCGGGAAGTACTTGACGACCAGGTCGCCGGGCGAGACCTTGCCCTGGTCGATGACGGCGGCCAGCGCGGTGGCCGTGCAGGCGACCTTCGTGACCGAGGCGAGGTCGAACAGCGTGTCGAGCGTGATCTCTTCCTTTTCGGGATAGAACTGCCGGTAGCCGTATCCCTGGAGAAAACAGAGCTTGTTCCCGCGGCCGATCGCAACCACCGCGCCGGGCGTATGGCCGATCGCGATCGTCTGCTCGACGACCGCGTCGATGTCCTTCAGGGCCGCCGCATCCATGCCGGCGGTTTCCGGATCGACCCGCCGTAGCCAATCGGGCGAATCCTCGTCCGCGGCTGAAGCGGCTGGAATCAGCAGGAGGCAGGCAATCAACGCGAGCTTGTTCATCTCGGAACCAGAGAGAGTGGGTGACGTGTTGATCCTCGCGGCCGGACGGCGGGCAAGCCGCGAGGTTGTTGCCATCGACGTTTATTTCCGGGATCACGCGAGACGTTCTCGCCGGGAAAAAAGGCGCTGCGGGACCCGTTTCTGGTGACTCAGACTGCCTCCATGACCTCGCCCGGTCGCTCCGGGCGGCCGATATGAATGATGCCGACGACGGTCAGTCCGATGCCGGCGACGAGCCAGAGATTGCTCGCCTCGCGGAACAGGAGAATGCCCGCCACGGCGCCGAACGCCACTTGGGAGGCATTGATCACGTTGGCGTGGACCAGCGCGGTCAATTGCAGCCCCTTGGAGATCAACAGGAAGCCAATCAGGTTGAACACGCCCGAAGCGACCATCCAGGCGAGCCGATCGGGCGGCGTGGCCGCCATGCCTTCCAACCCGATGCGGTCGAGGCTGACCGCGCCGAGGCAGACGACGCCCATTCCGGTGATCACGAAGACGGTCAAAGCGATCGGCACCGCCTGCCCGTGCGCGTAGCGGACGCCGGCGCCGAGGGTTGCGAACATGACACCTCCGAGGCAGGCGGCGGCGACCCCGAACAGCGAATGTACCAGGCCGGGGCTGGCCTGGCCAGTCGCGCCGGCGGGCGGACCAGTGGTCGCGGTCCCCACGCCCAGCAGGGCAATCGCCAACACGAGCAGGGCAATCGCCCGAACCGATCGGCCGTTGACGCGCTCGCCGAGCCAGAAGAACCCGATCACCGCGCTCGCCACGAGCATCGTGCCAAAAACGGCCGGCATGCTGACGGCGAGTCCGACGATGCCAAACGCCCGCTGCACGTTGAAGTTGCCCAAGACCTGCACTCCGACCCCGACGGCGGCGAGGACGGCGATCACCTTGACCGGGGGCAACTTCAACCGTCCTCGGCCGGCGGCCAGGAGCAGGTACGGGCCGACGACCAGGACGGTGACCATTTCTTTGACGCAAATCACCCATGCCGGATCGACCTGGTAGCCCGCCAATTGGCGGAGGCAGATGTTGGCCACCGTGTAGGCGACAGCCGAGGAGATGCAGCAGGCGGTTCCGACGAGTGCCGGTTGGATGCCAAGCGTGGCGGCGGGTGGTTCGGTGCGTGTGCTCACGCGGTCCATTGTAGGACCTTTTTTCGCGGCAAGCGAGGGGGGAACGGCCCGCCGGTCGCCCCCCGGCCGTCCGCTGCCCCGCTTCGGCGCCGCGGGACGAGGCGTTTTGCATCCCCGACTCCGCGAGATTATCATGCGTTGATCGTCGGGGTCGCGCCTCGTGTCGGCGCGGGAGCCCTCGACGCCGATTGGACACACGCCGGAGGCCTTCCGATGAGAACCTGGTGCACATTTCCTCTTGTCCTGCTTGCCTTGGCCCTGCCCGGTGGAGCGGGAGAACCAGCCCCCGAGGCGGAAGAGCCAACACCCGCCCCGCCGCGGACTGAAGAGGGTTTTGTGCCGCTCTTTCCGGGCGATTCGTTCGAAGGGTGGCAGGGCGCGATCGCCGGCTACCAGCTCGACCGGGGCGTGCTGGTCAGCAAGGAAGACTCCGGCGGAACCCTGCTGACGAAGAAGGAATACGCGGACTTCATCCTGCGATTCGAGTTCAAGCTGTCGCCCGGCGGGAACAACGGGATTGCCCTGCGAGCGCCTCTCGGCGGGCGGACCTCCCAGACCGGCATGGAGATTCAGGTGCTCGACGACACGGCCGAAAAATACAAGAATTTGCAGCCGTACCAGTACCACGGATCGCTCTACGGGCTCGTGCCGGCCAAGCGGGGGCATTTGAAACCGGTCGGCGAGTGGAACGAACAGGAGATTCTCTGCCAGGGCAGGCATATCCGCGTGACGCTCAATGGGACGGTGATTGTCGATGCGAACCTCGACAAGCTCGGTCCGGTCGGCCTGGACGGCTACGTGCACGAAGGCCGCTATCGCACGTCGGGCCACCTCGGCTTCATGGGGCATCGCTCCCGCGTCGAGTTTCGCAATCTCCGCATCAAGGAACTGCCGGCCTGCCCGGCGGCGGCCAAGAAATGAGCGGAGCGGCAGGGGCGCCGCGTCGTGGGCGGATCGCGGCCCATGGGCGCCGCCGGCTAGGCACCGCTGTCTCGCGCGGCGGGGAACCGCTCCGCGATGATTCGCCTGGTCTCGTCGAGCCAGCCGGCGCGCTCTTGCGGCGTGCTGAGGATGATCGACTCGAAATTGCGGCGGGTGAAGTCCTCGACGCCGCAGAGACCGAAGATGCAGGCCTTCCAGAGGTTTTCCAGCGGGTCGCCGTAGAGGGCCAGTTCCGCCTCGCGCGGGGTGTTCGACGTGGTGACGACGACGGCTGTCTTGCCCGCAAGGTGGCCGATCACCTTTCCCCCCTCGCCGAATTCATAGACGAGGCCTTGCCGCAGCACCCGGTCGACCCAGCCCTTGAGAATCGCCGGGGGTTGGCCCCACCAGTTGGGATGGACAACGAGGTAGCCGTCGGCCGCCATCACCTCGTCGCAGTGCCGCCGCACGGTCGGATCGAGCTGCACGTCACGACCGATTTCCTCATGGGGAAGGATCGGGTCGAATCCTTCCGCGTAGAGGTCGTGCACGATCGTCTCATGGCCGTCGGCCTTGAGCTGCGCGACGGCCGCATCGACAATCGCGTGGCAGAAGCTGCCCTTGCGCTGGTGCCCCAGAACGACGAGTATTTTCATGGTCCTCGGCCTTCTCCCTGGTTCCCTGTGGACTACCCCTTCCGATCGAACCTTTCAGTATAGGCGACCGGCACGGGCTATCCTAGGGCTCCCCTTGGCCGGTGAGCGGCGCGGCTTGCCCTGCGATTCCTGGGGGGGTGCGGGCAGGATGGTAAACGGCCGAAGGGCGGACAAAAGCCGCTCGACAACCAAGCTCGGATGAACGCGAAAGCGGCATAGTTGCGTTGGCGTTCTAGTGGGGCCGGACGTTTACCCGACGCGTCCGTCGCGTTGCTCCCGCATTGCCGCCCGAGCCAGCGCCCGCTGCATCGCGGCGCCCATTTCGGCGGGGCTCTCGGCCAGTTCGATGCCGGCCTTGGCCAGCGCCGCCAGTTTATCGGCGGCCGTCCCCTTGCCGGCGGAGATGATCGCGCCGGCGTGCCCCATGCGTTTGCCCGGCGGCGCGGTCCGCCCGGCAATGAAGGCCGCCACCGGCTTGCTGAAGCCGCCGGCGATGAACGCCGCGGCCTGTTCCTCGGCAGTCCCTCCGATCTCGCCGATCAGCAGCACGCCCTCGGTCTGCGGGTCCGCTTCGAACAGTTCCAGGAGGTCGACGAACGAGCTGCCCACAATCGGATCGCCGCCGAGCCCGACGCACGTCGATTGGCCCAGCCCGATCCGCGTCAGCTGCCAGACCGCCTCATAGGTCAGCGTACCCGAACGGCTGAGGACGCCGATCGGGCCGGCCTTGTGGATATAGCCGGGCATGATCCCGATCTTGCACTCCTCCGGCGTGATCACGCCGGGGCAGTTGGGCCCAATCAGCCGGGCGCGGCCGCGGGCGAGCACGGCGGCCACCCGCACCATGTCCAAGACGGGCACGCCCTCGGTCACGGCGACGATCGTGCGAATCCCCGCGTCGGCCGCCTCGAGAATCGCGTCGGCGGCGAACGCCGGCGGCACGAAGATCATCGTCGCCTCGGCGCCGGTCTTTTCCACGGCTTCCGCCACGGTGTCGAAGACGGGCACGCCCTCGGCGCTCGTCCCGCCCTTGCCGGGCGTGACGCCCCCCACGACCCGCGTCCCGTAGGCGATGCACTGCCTGGTGTGAAAGCCTCCCGCGTGGCCCGTGATCCCCTGGCACAGCACGCGGGTATTCTTGTCCACAAGAATGCTCATAAGCGGCCCTGTGTTTCTAGCCCCCGGCGGCGGCCACGACCTTCACCGCGGCGTCGGTCAGCCCCTCGGCGGCGATGATGTCGAGTCCGCTTTCGGCGAGCATCCTTCGCCCCTGGTCCACCTCGGTCCCTTCCAGCCGGACGACCAGCGGCGCGCGGAAACCCACCGAGCGGTAGGCGGCCAGAATCGCCTCGGCAATCGTGGTGCAGCGCATGATGCCGCCGAAGATGTTCACGAGCACGGCGTTCACGTCGCCGTCCTCGAGCAGGATCCGGAAGGCCTCGGTGACCTGGTCGACGTTGGCCCCGCCGCCGACGTCCAGAAAGTTCGCCGGCTCGCCCCCGTGGAGCTTGACGAGGTCCATCGTGCTCATCGCCAGGCCGGCCCCGTTGACCAGGCAGCCGATGTTTCCGGCGAGCTTGACATAGCTCAGGCCCGTTTCGCTCGCCCGGGCTTCGGCAGGGTCCTCTTCCGAAAGGTCTCGGAGGGCGGCCAGGTCGGGGTGGCGAAACAGGGCGTTGTCGTCGAAGCTGATCTTGGCGTCCAGCGCCAACAGTTCGCCGTCCGCGGTCACGACCAGGGGATTGACCTCCACGAGGCTGCAATCGTTGCCGGCGAATACCCGGCCGAGCGCTCGCATGAATCCGTCGGCGGCGCGCGCGGCCGGGCCGGCGAGGGCAAGCTTCTGGGCGAGTTTGCGGACCTGGTAGGGCATCAGGCCGGCATCCGGATCGAACGGCTCGCGAAAGACAAGTCCGGGATTCTCGGCGGCGACCTTCTCGATATCCATGCCTCCCCGGCTCGACGCAATCACCACGGGCCTGGCCGCGGCGCGATCCACGGCGATCGCCAGGTAGAGTTCGCGGGCGACCTGGCAGCCTTCTTCGACGAGCACGTGGCGGACGCGGCGGCCGGCCGGCCCGGTCTGGACGGTCACCAGGGTCTGGCCGAGGATTCTGGCGGCAACTTCGGCCGCCTCGCCGGCGGAGCGAACGAGCTGCACGCCGCGCTGTTCGGGGTGTTCCAGGATCGTTCCTTTTCCCCGTCCGCCGGCATGAATCTGGGCCTTGACGACGGCCAGGGGGCCGCCAAGCTCATCGAAGCCGCCGGCCGCCGCCTGGGGAGAGTCGGCCACGACGCCGCGGGGGACCCGCACGCCGCTCTCGTGGAGAATCCGCTTGGCCTGGTATTCGTGAATCTTCATCGTCGCCGCGCGACATCAGGTCCGAAAACGACACGCAACACCGTTCCCGCCGGAGCACGCGCAGGGCCGATCCGGCCCGCTGCGCGGCGGCCGCCGCCGGCCTCACGTCTTGCCGATCATCTTCCGCAGTTCGGGCCATGGCCGGCTGTTCGCCACGCCGTCGCGGGTGAGCCCGCCCCGCCGCGCCTGGAGGATGCCGTAGCGCAGCGTGCCGAGCCCCTCTATGTTATGCGCGTCGCTGGCGATGACAACGGGAACGCCGTAGTTCCGCGCCGCGGCGCAGGCCACGTCGTCCAGATCGAGGCGTTTGGGGTGGGCATTCAATTCGAGCATCTTCCGGTTCTCGGCGGCCGCCCGGAAGACGGCTTCCAGGTCGAGTTGGTAGGCTTTTCGCTGGTTCAGGAGGCGCCCGGTCGGGTGGGCGATCGCGCACACGCACGGGTTCTCGATCGCTTCGACGACGCGCCCGGTGATCCGCTCCCGCGACTGGTTCTGGCCGTAATGGACACTTGCCACAATCCAATCTCCCTGGGCGAGGACCTCGTCGGGCAGGTCGAGCCCGCCGCCTTCCAGAATATCGACTTCGACCCCCTTGAGAACGCGAACCCCTTCGAGCCGGCGGTTGATCGCGTCGACTTCCTCCCATTGGCGGAGAAGCTGATCGGCGTCCAGTCCCCCGGCCATGGCGACGCGTTTGGAGTGATCGGTGATCGCCAGATACTCGAGCCCTCGCTGCCCGGCCGCGGCGGCCATTTCCTCGATGGTGGCCATGCCGTCGGACCACGTGCTGTGGGCGTGCAGATCGCCGCGGAGGTCCTCCAGGCGGACCAGCTCCGGCAGCGCCCCGGCGGCGGCCCATTCGAATTCGCTCCGGGCCTCGCGGAGTTCCGGGGGAAACAGCGGCAGGCCGAGGACGCCGTAGACGTCCGCCTCGTCTTCCCCGCCGATCCGCGTCTCGCCGCGAAAGACCCCGTACTCGTTGATCTTCAGGCCCCTGGCCTTGGCCATCCCGCGGAGCACCACGTTATGGGCCTGGGAGCCGGTGAAGTACTGAAGCGCTGCGCCGAACGACTCGGCCGGGACCACGCGCAAGTCGACCTGCAAGCCGACGTTCAGCCGGACGGACATCTTCGTGCCGCCGCGGAGCAGCACCTGGCCGATCGCCGGAAACCGGGCGAAGTGGTCCATCACCGCCTCGGGATCGTCGGCCAGCGCCAGCAGGTCGAGGTCCCCAACCGTATCCCGGCCGCGGCGATAGCTGCCCGCCGGCTCGATCCGCTTGGCCGCCGGGCAGTCGGCGAAGTGCGCCTGGAGGGCCTCGACGATGCCCTCGGCGATCGCCCAATAGGTTCGCTTTCCCGCCTCTTCGGCGATCGCGAGGTTTTCAAGAATCGACGCCTCCGTCTTCGCGCCAAAGCCCTTGATCAGGCGGACCTGGCCGGACTGGCAGGCCTGGCGGAGCTGATCGAGCGTGTTGATGCCCAGCTCCCGGTGGAGGAGGGCCGCTCGTTTCGGCCCCAGGCCGGGAACGCGGAGCAAAGCCAGCACGCTTTCGGGAGTCTCGGCGAGCAGCTCGTCGAGGATCGCCATCGTGCCGGTCGAAACCAGGTCCGCGATCTTCTCGGCAAGGTCCTCACCGATTCCTTTCATCTCGGTCAGGCGGCGGGCGGAATCTTCCAGAATCGCCACGACGGGCTCGGGCAGGTCCTGGATCGCCCGCGCGCCGTTGCGGTAGGCGCGGATGCGAAACGGGTTCGCGCCCTGAAATTCAAGCAGATCGGCCACCTGTTCCAACCTGGCGGCGATTTCAGCGTTCGTCATCATTCTTCGCTTGCGCGGCTCCCGTTTTGGCTGCGACCGGACAATCCTCTTCAATCCTCCAGCCCGACGCACGCGGGGACCGATGCCCGACGATCAGGATAACCGGCCTGGCGGCACGGGGCAAGAAACGACCCGTCCCCAGCCGGTCCGCCAATCCCCCGCAATGAAAAACGGCCCGGCGGGATGGCTCCCGCCGAGCCCTGGTTAACGGATTCCCGCCGCCTGGCAAAGCGGCAAATCCCCTTAGAAGGTGACAATCAGGTCGGCGCCGACGGTAAGTTGGTCGTCTTTCGATCCGCCGTCGAACGGCAACTCGCCGGTCATCCGATTCGGCGCGCCATCGTACCAGTCGTAGCGGACCTCGGGGCGGAAGACCACGTTGGCATGGGGACGCCAGTTCAGACCGACGCTCAATGCGGCGAAGTCACCGGCGAAGCCCGGTGGGCTGGCCCAGCCGTAGCGCCCGACGCTGCCCACGCCGGCCACCCGGCTGCCGTCGTCATCGCGGAACCATTCCAGACGCAGTCCCGCCGACCAGCAGGGATTGATCTGGTAGTACAGGTAGTTGACCAGGCTGTAGAACTCGGCGTCGCGGTTGGAGAACAGGTCGCCGTCGTTCGTGAAGCCGTAGACGTGCTGCAAGGCGTAGCGGAGCCGCCTGGTGAACGTCTGATCCCAGATCAACGCGTAGACGAACTGGTCTTCCACGCCCGCATCGTCCTGCGGGCCGGCGTTGACCATGAAACGCAGCCGCGTATTCTGGCTGCTCGAAGTCCAAGTCAGTCCGCCCATGAAATCGAGGGCGTCGTTGTTGTCTTCCCAGCGCATCCAGCCGCGATGGAAGCCGGCGTCGACCGCCCATCGCTCGCTGAGCTTGTAGTTGGCGTTGACCCCGGTGACAAGGAGCGGCTCACCGTAGCCCATCGTGTAGGAATGCGAGTAGAAGAAGTTGAGCACCGACGGCACCTGCTCGTAGCTCAGCAGGCCCGCGTAGTGCCCGATGCGAACGGTCAGGTCGTTGTAGGCCAGGTCGACGTAGGCCTGCGGAATCACCATGCCGTAGGGGCTGTCGTTGGCGGTGATCCGGTCTTCGAGACCGCTGTTGACGCCGAAACGCCAGTCCGTGCCGTAAACCAGATCGATGTGACCGCCCAGGGCAAACCCGCAGCCATCGGTCTCCGCCGGCTTGTCGAGGAACAGCCACGCCTGGTTCATCTGGTACTGCTGATGGTAGTCGTTCAGGGCGACCGGCCCATTGAACCCGTCGGCCGGATCCTCCCCGTTGACCGTATAGCCCTGCTGCACCCATCCACCCACCTTGATGCCCAGGCAGCTGGTAAGCCAGCAATTCTTGAACAGCGAACAGGGCTCGTCCAGGTCACAGGAGCATCCCAGAAAGCCGGCGTGGCGGCCGCAACACGAGCCGCCCGACCTGTTCCATGTGCAAACACCACACGCCTTGCAGTCGGGCGCCCTGGCTTCCACCGCCGGGTCGAGTCTCGGAGCAATCATCGGCTCGGGGACCCTGTCGGAGGGTGAAGTCGCCTGCGCGAGTTGGACGGATGGGTAGCGGATCGCCGAATCGGTTGGCTCGGCGGAATAGCCGGTTGCGACGATCGCCAATGCGGCGGCGACCGGCGGAAACAAGACGTTCCAACGAATTCGCATGGTTGCTTCCTGCATAAAGGGAATGGGCCAGTCCAGACTTGCCAGGCATCCGTCACGGCAGATTGGTCAATTGCAGGAGAACCTGCATCAGGCGAGAATCCTGCATCGACATACCCTTTTTCGGGGATGCCTGGCAGGAATGATTAGACCAGAGCGAAATGCCGGAGGTGTCTCGCTGACCGGCATGAGCGGTGCATGCGCAGAGGTCGGGCGCACGTTGCCCAGCTTCGCAGGGCCATGTTTCACCGCTCCGCCGAGCGGATGCGCGGACGCGGCAACTCTCGATCCTGTCGACGTTGACGTCTCCTGACCGGCGCCCGGCGGTTGATCGCAATCGACGCGATGCACCGTCGGCCCAGGCATCGGCCCCTTGCGATGGATCTCCAGGCAAAGGGGCAATCGGGCCGGTCCCGCCAGCCCGTTCACACGGTCTTCCCCCTGGACGGCGGTCCGTTTGTGCCGGATGTGCCGATTATCCGCGAATCTGGCGGAGGATGTGCCAGTAAGCGCCCCGCGCCCCGGCGGCGATCGCCTCGACCAGGACCGCGTTGTCGTTGTAATTGTGATCGTCGCGACCGCTTTCGGGCCGGACGCCCGCGGCGGATTCGTCTTCCGGCGCGAAAAACAGAGGATTGCCGCCGACCAGGTCGCGGACCAGGGCCGCCGGATTGTCGCCCAGGGCCGGGGCGAGGTAGAACGTCGGCCGCAGCAGGTCGAGCGGGCCGGAATAGTGCCGCCGGATCCCCTCGTCGCGCGTGAACCACTGCCGCCGGGCGACGAGCTCGGCCATCGGGGTGCCGGGATAGATGCGGACACCCAACGCGGCGCCGGCGCAGTCCGGCTCGATCGATTCGACGAACCGGATGGTCTCGGCGACCGTCGCGGGCGTCTCTCCCGGTCCACCCAAGAGCAGGTCGAGCATTACGGCGATTCCGTATCGCCGGCAGAGGCGGACGGCCGCGGCGAGGTCTTCCGCCCGATGCGGTTGGCGATAGGCGGCCAGCATGGCCGCGGAGGCGGAGTCGGCAGTGAAATTGATCCCCGCGCAGCCGGCGGCGGCCATCCGCCGGGCGAGCGCGTCGTCGAAGGGGACCACGGCCAGATAGGCATACCAGCGGACGCGGCCGCCCAGCTTGCGGGCGAGCAACGCGTCGCAAACCTCCCGCGCATGGCCGACCGGAAGATTGAACTCGGCATCGCAGAGGTGCAGAACGTCGATTCCCTGGAGCAGGAGCGACTCGACCTCGTCGGCAACGTCGCCCGGCGGCCGCAGCCTGGCCGCCCTCCCCTTGGCGAGCCGGTCGGCGCAGTAAACGCAGGCACGGTCGCAGCCGCGCTTCGTTTCCAGGCCAATCTGCCCTCCGCGGCGAAAGTACGCCGCGTTGTCGACCGCCTTGCGGTCCGTGGGGACGTCGCACACCTCGGACCAGGCGGGACGGTTCGATCGCAGGCCGCCAGGCTGGCGCCAAATCAGGCCCGGCACCTGCTCCAGCCCTCTTCCGGAGCCGACCGCGCGAGCCAGCAGCGGCAGCGCCGCCTCGCCATCGCCGCGAATGCCGAATTCGGCCCCCGCTTGCCGCAAGATCGCCTCGGCAAAGATCGAAAACCCCACGCCGCCAAGAACGATCGGGGCGTCGGTAAGCCCGCGAATCTGCTCAAGCAGCGACTCCAGTTGCGGGACGAACGATTGCCCGCTCGGCCAGAAGCAGTCGTCGGCGTTGCGGAAGGAGACGCCCACGAGCCGAGGCTGCCGCTGCCGCAAGGCGCGCTCCAACTCCGCCGCCGGGTCTTCCGCGAGAGCCAGGTCGGCAATCTCCACGCGGCAGCCCGAGCGCCGGGCCGCCTCGGCCGTGTATTCGAGCCCCACCGGCGCGATCGGCGGGGTGATCCGGTTGCCGTTGATCAGTACGAGGGGAGGATCCATGGCGGGCGGCCTTGTTTCACCTGGGATTTGCACGCCGCGCCGCGATCTGTCAGACTCACGGTCTGCCGGCGGGCGTTGCTACTGGCAAGGTTCACGACCGGAGTCCCTCCCGTTCGCCGTTGCCGATCAACGGCCCAGTCCTGCCCATGGGATGATTGGGAATCGAACCGTGCCTTGCTTGTTGGCGGGGCCTCGCGGCAATCATACTTGGGAGAGTGCCTTTTCGCAAAAAACGCGCAGGGAGACATGACCGTGGACACAACCAGACGGATTGGCCGACGGAGCCTGTTGAAGCGGACCGCGGCGGCGGCTGGGGCGCTGGCCGCTCCCTACCTGATCCCTTCCGGCCTGCTCGCCGCCGCGGGGCGGCCCGGGCCGAACGACCGCATTGGCGTGGCGGGGATTGGCGTCGGGCGCCAGGGCAGCGGCGTGTTTCGCGCCGCCGCCGGCTCGCCCTTGGGCCGGCCGATCGCCGTGGCCGATGCCAACATCAGGCGGGCCGGCGAGATCGCCGCGAAGATCGGCATCGAACCCTACCAGGATTACCGAAAGCTGCTGGAGCGGAAGGACGTCGACGCGATCACCACGGCGACTCCCGACCACTGGCGGGCCCTCGTCTCGATCCACGCCTGCCAGGCCGGCAAGGACGTCTATGCCGAGAAACCGATGTCGCTGACGATCCGCGAGGGACGCTTGATGGTCGAGACGGTCCGCAAGTATGGCCGCGTGTTCCAGACGGGCAGCCAGCAGCGCTCGCAAGCGGAGAATCGCTTCGGCTGCGAACTGGTGCGAAACGGGCGGATCGGCACGATCCACGCCGTGATCGGCGCCAACTACCCAAGCCCCTGGGAGTGCGCCCTGCCGGCGCAGCCGCTGCCCGACGGCCTCGATTGGGACATGTGGTGCGGCCCGACCGAACCGGTCCCCTATCACATCGATCTGTGCACGCCCCGGGCCAACCCCGGCTGGATCTCGTTCCGGGCGTATTCCGGGGGCGAAATGACCGGCTGGGGCGCCCACGGGCTGGACCAGATCCAATGGGCCCTCGGCATGGACGACACCGGCCCGGTCGAAATTTGGACGGAGGGCCCCGAGTTCGATCCGCCCGTCTATCGAGAGCCCGAATCGCGCAGCCGGGGCGAGAAACTCTGCGGCAGGCCGATGATCTTCTATCGCTATGCCAATCGCGTGACCGTGAAACTCGACAGCGGAAACCCGGGCGGCGGCATCTTCATCGGCGACAAGGGAAAGATCGAGATCTTCCGCGGCAAGGTCACCTCGAATCCGCCCGAAGTGGTTGAAGAACCGATCCGCGACGACGAGATCCATCTCTACGAGAGCACCAACCACATCGGCAACTGGCTCGAATGCATCAAGTCGCGCGAGAAGCCGATCGCCGACGTCGAGATCGGCCACCGGTCAACGACGGTCTGCCACCTGGGCAACATCGCCCGCTGGGTCGGCCGCAAGCTGCAATGGGATCCGGTCAAGGAAGTCTTCCCCGGCGACGAGGAGGCCAACGCCTACCTGGATCGTCCGCGCCGGAAAGGCTACCAACTCCCCGAGAGAATCTGACCGGCGCCGGCATTCGTGGCAGGGAATCCACTCCGTCGGGAGCCGATTCCCGCGCACGCCGTCAGACCCCCCGCGATTGGGCCAGCCGTTCCCGGCTCGGAGCCGCCACGCGCCGCCGGTTCGCGCTGGCCGCCGGTCTGGGCAGGCAGGCCGGCGTCCCGCTCAATCCTCGTCCTCCGCGTCGGGGAACTCGAGCATCGCGTCGTACGCCTGTTCATAGTCGGAATACGGACCGGGGTCGACGATCACCCCACCGAGGCGAACCGCGGTCTCCTCCGCAGTCCCGCCCTCGGCAACACTCGCCACGCTGAGCCCGTCGTCTGTCTCGACAATCACATACCAACTCATCGCGTACTCCTTATTTTGAAGAGTGCGGTTTTGAGCAAGTCGCCGTTTCGTTGGCCGTGCGCGGCCTGGCGCGCCGCCCTACGGCGAGTGGTCGGAGCGCCGCTTGACCAGCGTCACCGAGTTGCCAAGATCATTATAGGAGACTTCGTCCATGAAGGACCGCATCAGGAGAACACCGCGGCCGGCCGCCTTCTCCAGGTTGGCCGGGTCGGTGGGGTCGGGCAGCGAATTCGGATCGAACCCGCGGCCTTGATCGCGGATCACGAACTTCGCCCGCTCCCGCGAGAGCGTCGATTCGACGAAAATCCTCCGCTCGCAGAACGGGGGGCACGCGCGGCGTTCGGTGACCAGCTGGTAGTAGGCCTCGTCGTCCACTCCGCGGAGCTCGGAGCCCACTTCGAGGTTGCCGTGGCAGAGCGCATTGACCAGGGATTCTTCCAGCGCGATCCCGATCCGCATCCGGTCCGATTCGTCCCAGAGTTCGAACCGTTCGGCCGATTCGAGCAGATGAGAAACCAGCGGGGGGATGAGCTTGTTGTCGTTGTCCAGCTCGAACTTGGAGAAGGTCTCCGTCAGGCAGCACATCAATCGGCTCACCGTTCGCTGGTGGCTCGCCAGTTCAAGCACCTGGTGGACCGTGTCGAGCAGCCGCTGCGAAAGGACCCGCTTGGGGACGTAACTGGCCGCACCTCGCTGCAAGGCCTGGACGCAGATCTCCTCGTTGCCCGCCGAGGTCATCAGGATCACGGGGACCGCCGGGTAGGAGCTGCGGACCATGGCCACCAGTTCAAGGCCGTCCAGCTCCGGCATCACCAGATCCGTCAGCACCAGGTCCGGCAATTCTTCACGAATCTTCTCCAGCCCATCGGTTCCATGGATCGCATACCGAACGGAGAAACCGCCGTCCTTTTCCAAGAGCCCGCCCGCCAGCCGCCGATCGACCGCCGAGTCGTCCACTACCAGAATGCTCGTCATTCGCTCTCTCTCTCAATGCCGAGTGCCCGACCCTGCATCCCAAAGCCGCCCGGGCGACCGTGGAGCCGATCCCGAAGCGACCGGCGAAGGAGGTTCCGGCGATCAGCATTTCTACGCCTTGCGTTGGGAACTGGGTTCTCAGGAACGGCCGCCCTGTAAGTAGTCTAGCAGACAGGGGGCCAATTGTTCCATGAGGGCCCGGAGACTTGCCAATCCCTCGCCGGCCTCCTGCAATCTTCCTTCCAGCCCCATTTTTTCCAGGGAAAACGCCAGGTCAAAACCGCGTGGCACCCCGAAATAACGCATCGATCCCTTCAGCGTATGCGCCGCGCGGCGGAAGGCCAGCGCGTCCTGCTGCTTCACGGCGTCCGCCAGGGCCGCCAGTGTCCGGGGCGCCTCCTCCAGGTAGGCCTGGATCACCTCGCGGAGCAACTGTTCATCCCCCCCCACGGTGGCGAGCGCCACATGGGGATCAAACAGGGCATCGGCGGACTGGCCGACCCCTGGCTCGGGCTGCGGCCCCTCGGCTTGACCGGCCGCACGGCTGGAGAGGTCCGCCACGGGGCCGGCTGCCGCCCCCTCGGCGACGTATTCCGGCCCGAGGACGTCGGCGATTGCCTCGAACAGCCGATGGAAATGGATCGGTTTGGAGACGTAGCCGTCCATGCCCGCCGTCAGGCACCGCTCCTGGTCGCCCCGCATGGCGTGGGCGGTCATGGCGATGATCGGAGTCCGCCGCCCCGAACCGGCCTCCAGCCGGCGAATCGCCGCGGTCGCGTCGAGACCGTCCATCTCGGGCATTTGGACATCCATGAGCACGACGTCGTAGCTCTCCGACTGCCATTTCTCAATCACTGCGCGGCCCGTGTTGGCCAGCGCGACACTGTGGCCGTTCCGGTCGAGGATGCCGCAAACCAGCTTCTGGCCGACGAGGCTGTCCTCGGCGACGAGAATTTTCAGCGGGCGCAATCGCTTGGACACTTCGTCGATCGCGGGAATCTCGTGCTCGCCGATCCGCGGCCCGATCCCGATCACCGAGATGATCGCGTTGAGCAATTCCGAGCGCCGGATCGGCTTGGTCAGCGAGCCGGCCGCGCCCATCTCCTCGCAGCGTGCGACGTCACCGGCGCGATCGCTCGAGGTGAGCATCATGATCACCCGCGCCGCTCCGGCGGAGTCGGCGATGATCTGCTCCGCCAGGGCAAATCCGTCCGGCGACATCGTCGAGTCGATCAGGACGACGTCGAAGGGGTGCGGGCCGGAAACCGAATCGGCCAGCCGCACGAGCGCCTCCTCGGCGCCGGCCACGGCCGTCGAAGCGACGTTCCAACTGGCCAACGCTTCCTGGAGAATCTGCCGTGCCGCGGCATTGTCGTCGACAATCAGCACGGAGACTTCCGACAGCTCGTCCGGCCGTTTTGGCAGCGGCTCCTCGGCGGCCCGTTCGAAGGGCAGGACGACGCGAAACACGCTCCCCTTGCCCTCCTCGCTTTCGACGCGGATTGTCCCGCCGAGAAGTTCCACGAGCTTGCGCGTGATGGCAAGCCCCAGACCGGTTCCGCCGTACTGCCGCGTGGTGCTGGCGTCGGCCTGTTCGAATGCGCCGAAAATCGTCGTCAGCTTTGAGCGGGGGATGCCGATTCCCGTATCGATCACGCTCAGATCGATCCACACCCGATCGTCGCCCTTGTCCAAGGCGGAGACTTCCATGATGACCTGGCCGGCGTGCGTGAACTTGATCGCGTTGCCGACGAGGTTGACGATGATCTGCCGCAGCCGGGCGCTGTCGCCGACAACCCGGCGGGGGGTCCCGGGAAGAATCCGGTAGGCGATCTCCAGCGATTTCTCATGGGCCCGCACGGAGAGAAACTTCATCATTCCCCCGAGCGATTCGTAGAGATCGAACGCTTCGGCGGCCACATCGTACTTGCCGGCTTCGATCTTCGAGAAATCGAGGATGTCGTTGATCACGGTCACGAGCGACTCGCCGGACTCCTTGACGACCGACAGGTGTTCGCGCTGGTGGGGCGTAAGGGGGCCGCCCAGGACCAGTTCGGTCATCCCGAGGATGGCGTTCATCGGGGTGCGGATCTCGTGGCTCACGTTGGCCAAGAACGCGCTTTTGGCGCGGCTCGCCGCTTCCGCCGCCAGCTTCGCCCGCTCCAGCGCCGCCTCGGCCTCCTTCCGCTCCGTCACGTCCCAGAAGACCACCTGGATCCCGACGATCTTGCCGGCCGCGTCGCGGACCGGCGATTTCATCACGTGCACGTAGCGCGTCCGCCCGTCCTGCACGTTCTGTTCCTCGTCATCGAACAACCGGCCGGTCTCGGCGACCGATTGATCGTCGCGGCGATACTTCCTGGCGAGTGCTTCGGGATACAAATTGAAGTCGGTCTTGCCGACGATCTCGTCGATCGATCTTCCCAACAGGGCGCAGAAGGATCGGTTGGCGAATGTGAACCTGCCCTGGCAATCCTTGCGGAGAACATGCACGGGCAGGTTCTCCACCAGCGAGGAATAAAGGGCCTCGGAATCTCTCAGTCCCTGCTCGGTCCGCTCGCGCTCGGCGATCTCCGCCGCCAGCTGCCGGTTGGCCTCCCGCAATTCTCCCGTTCGCCGCACGACGAGGCGTTCCACCTTCTCGGCGCGGGAGAGGACGTCGTTCAGGTAGAGCATGAGAAGCCCCGTCACCAGGAGCGAGGCCACCGCGCTGGCGGTCGGCAACGGCCGCCGCAGATTCCTCCAGTAGACGTCCGTCGGCGTGCAGAGCACGGACCAGTCGCAGCCGGGAGTGTTCAACGGCGAGCGCAGCCCCCAGCCCTCTTCTTGGGCAATTCGCGGATCGGAGACGAGCAGGAAGGGCTCGATCCGCGCGGGCGAGGCCTGCCAATACATCAATTCCCTGCCGATCGGCAGGGAATGATCGTAAATCTGCACATCGATTCCCAGCGACTTGCCGAAGCCGATTGCCCGCTGCATCAAGTCGCTGAACTTGAAGACCCCCACGTAGAAGCCCTGCAGACTGCCGCGCCGCTCGTCGACGGCCGCCTCGTCGACGTCGCGGAGATAGACGGGCGTGAAGGCGATCATCTTGCGATCGCTGACTTTCTCCTCGTCGCTGAAATAGACGCTCGAGACGATCGTCCGATTGCCGCTGTCGCGGGCGGCCTCCATGGCGTTGTGTACGACCTTGTTGGAGATGAAGCCCTCGCCCTCGCGGAGGAAACGGTAGCCCGGCGGCACAACGTATTCAATCACGAACCGCCCCGCCGAGGTTGGGGCGTCCTCCTGGGAGCCCGCCTGGGCGGGATCGACTTGCGCGTTGCCCGCATCCTCTCCCGATGCCTGCCGGGGCAACCAGGCCAGCGCTTCGGTGCCCCGATTGTCGCGCATGAAGTGCTTCGTGAACGCCTCGAACTCCTCGACCTCAACCTGGCGGGAACCGCTGTGGAACGCCGCCAGGGCGTCGAGTACGGCCAGGCTGACCGTCAATTCGCGTTCCATCGCGCCGACGCGGAGTTGTGCGTCGAAACGGAACTGGGCATCGATCCAATCGTTCTCCTGCCGCCGCAACGCGATCAGCAACACCAGGGCCACCAGCAGTCCCGTGACGGCCACGGCGGCAAGGGCCAGGCGGCGGGACTTCTTCGACCACGTCTGACCCGGGGCCGAGACGGGCTCAATCTCGTAGAATCCGGAGTCTCCGACGGAAAACGCCATTCGTGTCGCTCGGCGTCTAGGCCGCGCACAGGCACGTGCAAGGAACCTGGCCGCGACCGCCCAAAACCAACCCTGGAAGAACCCAGCCCAGCGGGAAGCGCCGCCCATCCACCCGGGGCCCCGATGCAACGTGCGCGGGCGATTGGCGAGTCGGCAGAACGGAGACCGGCCCTTACGGCCCCCCATCCTTCGGGATGCTATCCTACCACAGGCGTTGCCCGTGTCAAGAATTAAATGCTTGCAGGTTCCTATCGCCTGCCCTATGATTGCGGCCGTGCCGCTCGTCTGCGCGAATCTGCCGAAAAGGCGGAAATTACCGTTGCGTTCGGTCCCTCCAAGTCAGGAGACTCGTCGTGAAAACGGCCACGATTCACGCTCAGCAGAAGTGGGAGTACCAGTGCCTCACCCGCAAGTCCGAAACCTATCTGAACAAGGAATTGAATGAGCTCGGGCAACAGGGCTGGGAGCTGGCTTCCGTGATCTTTGGCAAGGACACGAAGGGGAGCGAGGCCTGGATCGCGTTCTTGAAACGCCCGTTCGTCGGCCATTCGCCGGGCGGCTCGGGCGGTTCGGGCGAGGCGGCCAAGTCCGAGGGCGTCCGGGCCGTACCAAGCTTCGACGCGGACGGCGAAGAGTTCGAGATCCGCAGCGACTGATTGACCGCGATTGGCCGATCTGCTAAGAATACGCGTTTGGCCATGCTTCCCGCTGGCGGCTGGAGGCGTGCGGGTCCGCAGTCGGTCCTGGCGGAAGCATGGCGCTCGGATGGGGGGCGGTCGGAATTGCCACATCAAGAGTTGATCTCGCCAACACGAAGGAGGGTCCTTTGCCCAGCAACGAACGACGCAAGGAAATTCAGCGCAGGCGGCACCGCGCGAAGAAGATCGCCCAGTGGACTCGGCAGTTGAAGAGCGCCAAGGTCTCGGAAAAATCGCTGATCGCCGAGAAGATCCGGCGGCTCACGCCGGGGGCCGAACGCGTTCTTGCCAATCTGGGGCTCGACGAGCCGGTGTAGCGTTGCGGCTTGTTGCTGAGCGATGAAGAACCTGAGCGTCGTCTCGGGCGTCTGTGAACGTGGCGACGGCGGGAAGCGCCTGTTCGCCGGCGGCCGTCGCATCTCCGACTAGGCAGCCGGAGCGCCGAGTCCCAGGACGCGGCGGACTTCGGCGGGGCTCGTCCGACCCTGCTGGAGGGCCTCGTAGGCCCGCTGCCAGCGCGTGATCATCTTGGCCTTGACCGCGAGCGCCTCCAAAGCCGCGGAATCCATTCGCGAGAGGATTGCCCGGCCCAGTTCAGTCTTTTCGACCGTCAGCAGTTCGGCGAGGACGATCCGGCCCCGGTAACCGGTTCGCCCGCAGGCCTCGCAGCCCCGGGGCAGGCGGGCAGCGCTCACGGGCAGCCCCAGAAGCTCGTCGCGGCTGGCGGCCGGGCGGGCACAGTCGCAGAGCCGTCGGGCGAGGCGTTGCGAGAGGATGCCGAGCACGCCGCTGCGGAGAAGGTAGGGCTCGATGCCCATGTCGGCCAGCCGGCTGATCCCCTCGGCCGCGCTGCCGGCATGAAAGGTGCTCAGGAGCAGATGCCCGGTCAGCGAGGCCTGCAAGGCGGCTTCCGCAGTTGGCCGATCGCGGATTTCGCCGACCATGATGACTTCCGGATCCTGCCGCATGAGGAATCGCAGACCGGTCGCCAGGTCCAGTCCGGCGTTGGGATTGACCTGCGACTGGGCGACTCCTTCGACGGCCACCTCGATCGGGTCCTCGATGGAGACGATCGATCGGGCGGCCTCCGAATTGGAGACCAGATGCCGCAGGCAGGCATAGACGGTTGTGGTCTTGCCGCTTCCGGCGGGCCCGGTCGCGAGGATCGCGCCCGACGTTTCGCTCAACAGCCGCTTGAGCGTCTGCACGAGGTCGGCGGGGAAGCCGAGGTCGCCGAGGAGCCGGTACTGCCCGGCATCGGCGAAGAAACGGACCACCGCGCGTTCCCCGTAGAGCGTTGGAAACGTGCTGAGGCGGAGCTCGGCATGGGAAGGGTCCTGGCGAATGCGGCCCTCCTGGGGGACATCCGTCCGGTACGTGAGCAGTCCGGCGAGGACTTTGAGCCGCGCGACGACGTTCGGCGCGACCGAGCACGGCAACTCGCCGGCCGTCTGGAGGACGCCGTCAAGCCGGTAGCGGATTTCCAGGCCCGTCTCCGCCGGCTGGAGGTGCAGGTCGCTGACTCCCGACGCCTTGCCCTCGGCGAGCAAGCGATCGACCGCGCGGATCGCGAACTCGGCGTCGCGGACGTCGAATTGTTCGAGTAGGGTTGCGGAGAAATCGCGCAGGGACCGTGGCATGGCAGTCCGTGGGGAAGAAGCAGTCAAGCGTCGAACCACGACCGTGATCGTAGCCCGGCGAGCGAGAAAAAGATAGCCGGTCGCGGGTGGGGCGCGACCGGCTAGAGGGGTTGGTGGCAGAGTAGGATTACTCTACCACCAGGCGGTGGTTCGAATGTGTTTTCCATCCCCGTCATCGCGGATCGAACCCATCATCGCGAATCGAATCGGACAAGTCAACCTGCCCGGGCACGGCAGGATATCTCCCCCAGTTTGAACACCCGCCCCAGGTGGGGCGCTCTCCATCTCTTTAGGGGGCCGCACGGCTGGCGAGACCTCTCGCCGGCAAGAGGCGAGTCGCATCTGGAAGGTGAAATCGTATAGCAAGTATGACAAAAATTACAGCCCCTCCCGTTGGGGCGCGCGGCTTGAACCGGCTATGATGGAGGGAATCTTTGCGGCCGCTCCCGCAAACCGCAGGCGTTCCCACTCCGGAGCGAACCCGGAGAGCAAGACCTATTGAAAGGAAGAGCGATGCGATCATCTTCTGCGCCCCCCGACTCGGCCCTGGATGGAGAGGGGGGCAGCGGCCGCCGGGCGATTCCCTACAAGTGGGAGCTGCTCGTGCTGCTGTGGGTCGCCTTCACCTTCAACCAGGGCGACCGGCAGATCTACAACAATCTCCTGCCGCAAATCCAGGCCAACCTGCAAATGAGCAACGAGCAGGCGGGGCTCGTGGCGACGGTCTTCACGGCGATCTACGGGTTGCTCGTCCCGGTGAGCGGCTATGCCGGCGACGTCCTCCGCAGGAAATGGGTGATCATCGCGGCTCTGTTCGTGTGGAGTGCCGCCACGCTCCTGACCGGGCTGGCGGGCGGGGTTATCGGGCTGATCGTCTTCCGGGGGCTGGCAACCGGTGCCGGTGAAGCCTTCTACTATCCGTCGGCCAACTCGCTGATCGGCCAACTCCACCAGCGGACGCGCGCCTTGGCGATGGGAATTCACCAGACCGCCAACTACCTCGGCGTGGCGATCAGCTTCGTCGGCGCCTACGTGGGCGAGCTGTTCGGCTGGCGGAACGCCTTCTACCTGTTCGGCGGCCTGGGAGTCGCCTGGGCCCTGTGGATGGTGTTTCGCATGGAAGACACGCCCCAGCCGCGCGACGCGGCGGGCGGGACGAGACGCCCGCCGGTGGGCGAGGTCCTCAAGTACCTCGCCGGAAAGCCGACGGTGATGTGCCTGGCGGTGTCGTTCGCCTGCCACGTCTTCGCCAACATCGGCTACTTGACGTGGATGCCGACCTTCCTCCACGAAAAGTACGCCTTGAGCCTGACGGCGGCCAGTTTCTGGGCCCTCTCGGTCCACTACGCGGCCTCGGCGCTGGGCGTGCTGGTCGGCGGGCATCTCTCCGATCGGTTGGTGATTCGCCGCCAGGCCGCGCGGATGGACTTCGAGTGGGTCGGCCTCCTGTTGAGCGCCCCGTTCCTGATCTGGATGGCGCACGCCAACACGCTGGTCGTCTGCCTGGTGGCCTCGGGGCTCTACGGCATCTTCCGCGGCGTTTACGACTCGAACTTGTTCGCCGCCCCGTTCGACGTGACGGCGCCGCGCTACCGCTCGTCGATGGTCGGACTGGTATTGAGTTTCGGCTTCATTATCGGGGCCGCCGCGCCCTACCTGCTGGGCGCGATGAAGAAGCCCTGGGGGCTCGACGCGGGGATCACGCTGTTGGGAATCGCCTATGTCGTGGGTAGCATCGCGGCGCTGGTCGGCCTGCACGGGTTCTTCCACCGCGACTTTGTGCCCGAAGAAACAACGGGGGAAGAGGAGGGATTGCGATGAACGCGCTGGCGGGAAGACTCGCCTTGGTGACCGGCGCGGGCCGCGGGATCGGAAGAGCGATCGCGCTCGATCTGGCCAGGGCCGGCGCCGACGTGATCGTCAACTACAACCGCAGCCGGGAGCAGGCCGAGGCGGTCGCCCGGCAAATCGAGGCGATGGGCCGCCGCGCCGCGGCGATCCAGGCGGACGTGGCCAACAAGGCCGACATCGATCGGATGTTCGACGCCGCCGAAGCCAGCTCCGGCGCGGTCAACATCCTCGTCAACAACGCGGGGATCGAACCGCGGGCCGACGTCTGCGATTTCGACGAGGCAACCTACGACGCGGTGATGGCAACGAACCTCAAGGGCGCGTTCTTCTGCGCGCAACGGGCGCTGCGGAAGATGCGCGACGCCGGTTGGGGGCGGGTGGTCAACGTCTCCTCGCTCCACGAGCTGACGCCGACGGGGTTCTCCGCCCTGTACGGGATGAGCAAGGGCGGCATGGCCCTGATGATGCGCGAAATCGCCAAATCGTATAGCCGCTACGGAATCACGATCAACAACGTCTGCCCGGGGGCGACGCGGACCGACATCAACCGGAAGGTCCTCGCCGACCCCGCTTACGAAGCCAAGGTGATCGAGAAGATTCCCGCCGGGTTCATCGCCGAACCGGAAGACATCGCGCCAACGGTCACGTTTCTGGCGTCCGATGCGGCGCGATACATCACCGGCACATCGATCTTCGTCGACGGCGGGCTGTGGCTATGATCCGGATTCCCCACGCGGTCCGCCAGGCCCCAGCGATCCCGCCACAACAGGCATGCATCAGGAGGGAGGAACCCATGCGACGTCGAACTCGGGTCGTCTGGCTCGGGATGCTCGCGGTGCTCGCGGCGTGCGGGGGGACCGGGAGCCATCCTGCCCGGGCGGCAACTGCGGTGCCCGCGCCGGCGAGCGCCCAGGGCGGCGGAACGGAGAGCGGAGAGGCGGCGGCAGCCGGCCTCCGCGCCAAGGCCCTGGAGGCGATGGGCGGCGCCGAGGAGGTCGTCTTCGCCGTCCGGAACCTGCACAGCGACGGCCATTATTACGCCAACTTCGGCCACTGGTCGCTCGACCCGCAGCGACTGATGCACGCCCCCGGCGGGGCGAAGCTCTGCAAGCTCAATCTCCGCACCCGCGAGGTCTGCGTCCTGGTGGACGACCCCCAGGGCTCGATTCGCGACCCGGCGGTGCACCACGACGGCGACAAGCTCGTCTTTTCCTACCGGCCCGGCGGAACGCGGTATTTCCACCTCTACCAGATCGGGACCGACGGAGCGGGCCTGCGGCAACTGACCGACGGCCCGTTTGACGACATCGAGCCGGTGTACCTGCCCGACGGCGACATCGTCTTCCCCTCCTCGCGCTGCAAGCGGTTCGTGGCCTGCTGGTACACGCCGGTGGCCACGCTCCACCGGCTCGACGCGCGGGGCGAGATCCGCCCGCTGTCGTCGAACATCGTCCACGAGAACACCCCCGCGGTGCTGCCCGACGGCCGCATCCTCTACACCCGCTGGGAGTACGTGGACCGCGCCCCGCAGAAGTTCCACGGCCTCTGGACGATGAACCCGGACGGCGCCAACCAGGCGATTGTCTTCGGGAACACGCAGCCGCCGGGCAAGTGGACGCTGATGATCGACGCCAAGCCGATCCCCGGCACGGACCGGATCGTGGCGATCTTCTCGCCCGGCCACGGCAATCGCGAGCACGAGGGGAACGTGATGATTCTGGACGCCAAGGCCGGTCCCGACAGCCCGCAGCGCCCGCGGCAGATCAGCCCGCCGGTCAAGATGGCCGCCGGGTGGATGGGGGGCA